>JACLAA010003970.1_pt1 | contig 11925 bp, 8 predicted proteins | sample 8027891 | NCBI WGS metagenome assembly JACLAA01 (sample SAMN15724900, study PRJNA655200) | protist metagenome | isolation source: fluorescence activated cell sorting (FACS) single amplified genomes of... | place: Spain: Blaines Bay Microbial Observatory, Mediterranean Sea | collected 2016-01-19 | reverse complement strand
TGCGGGCGTGGGTCGATTCGCCAATGCGCCTCACCTCCTCAAGATCCACGCCATAACTTCTGCCGATGTCAGTGCAATGCGGCGCCGCTGTGCCAAGCTCCGCTACGCACTTCAGCGCGCTGGTGGCTGCATCCCACGGGTACTCCGAGCTGAGTTTGACGTGATTCTCTGCGACATGCATGCCATCCTCCACCCAGGCTCAACCAACGCACGCGCACTTAGCGGCGAGCCGGTCGACTCGACTGGCGCGTCCCTGGACGTCGAGTGCACTGCGGACACGCTTTTGCTCCTCGGTCAATTCTTCTCCAGTGAACTTGGGACCCGCATATCACACAATGCCCTCTGCTATTTTCTCCGTGATGTCTTTGAGCCTAGCATCTCGGCATAAACTTGAGCTTGAGTAAATGAACTTGAGTAACTACAGGGAGAAGGCCTCTAGAGGCTTGGTGTATGTCCTTTTCTTTAGGTCCGGAGATCTGGTAGCAACTTTCAAGTTGAAATGAGGCTGGCAACAACCGTGACTTGATGCGTCTGCAGGACTCGGAGAGCCAAAAAATAATACTAGATGATGAGGAGAAGGACGATGACACTCCATGGGTCAAACAGACACATGGGAAGCATTCAGGGGACTAGGATATATTCTCCGCAGCCTGAGGTCTCAGGCTGGGCCATTAGTTCCCCCCCGGCGGCGCCAGGGGTCACTCCTTGGGTCATGGGTCATTTGCAATCTAGTAGTAGTAGGCTACCGTGGGTACTAGTAGTATAATAGTACAAAACCGTGACACTGGCAAATAATATAATAACTTGAATCACTCGAACTTCAATTGAATAAAAATGAAATAAATAAATAAAAAAGCGAGGACGGAGGAGGTAGAGCTCCACATCAGTGCCGCTTAGCCTTCATACGGCGCATGAAACCGCTAAGGGCCCTCCAGAGGGCACACGGCGGTTTTACTTCACGTTGACGCCCCTAGCTCTCTTTGTCTCATCTGCTCCGCTGGCGTCCGAGTCTTGCTAGCTAGAGCCGGGAAGTCAAATTCCTAAATGGCTGTGGCGTTTAATGCGGGAATTACACCGATGTCGCAGGAACGAAGAACGCAAAACAAATATTACTCATTATAGATACTCATTGCACACTAAAGTGGCGAAAAAGTACTAGAAGTAACAACGCACCCCAACCCTAAACTTCACGTTTGTGGGAAGAGGTTGCTTTGCTTAGAGCCAGGCCGCCTAGCCACCACGACGTTTACTCTGGTGACAATTTTCCAGTTCACTTTTTGTCTCCAGAAGTTCCTGCTGCTGTGCTTATGCTAAGATGTTCCTCCTAAATTGCATTTTGAAACCCCTAAACCTTATAGAAGGACCTTTCTTCCTGGAAAGATAGGAGCATGACATGCAATGATTCACCGCGCACGATTCGAGATTATTAGATTCTTGGGTGTCACTCCCGACTCGGTATGCACCCTCAAAAATCCAGGGCCACACTGGGGCTATTCCTTTCGCTCAAGAGAAGTGAATTCGAGTGCGATCTAAGTCGACGTGTATCACCCCTAGCTCCTCATACTCTTCTAGCATGGCAAGAAATTCATCCTCTCGAATAGCATGCTTCACAGCCACACTCATGATCTCCTGGTAGCTAAATACAATTGTAGCTGCTTTACTTGCAAAGTCACAGAGAATACTAAATGCCCTCGACTTACCGTCAACAGTAATTCCACCTGTGCTTCTTTCAAGGTTTGTCCATGCTTGTGACAGAGTTGCCAAGCGACAGGCCTCATTTATATCTTCTTGATTCACTTTCTCGTCAAAACGAAGACGTGAGAGGGCTTGAGACAGGCGCAAGATAGATAGCAACTGCCGTGGGGTCGCAGAGCGTTGATTACTTGTGGCAGATGACTGGCGCCAGCTCACATAAGTCTCAACAACAGAATTACAAAGATCTGCAGGCAGGAAGGGCACAAACTGACGGGCTTGAGCAATGTAATGTCGAAGAAACGTCGCGTCAAAAGTGTCACATTTCAGCTTTGGATTTGTGAGAAAGCTATGAACGTGAGTAACATGGCGTGCCAGCGCCACATCAGCTTGAATCTCAGGTCGATCAAGCAAAATGAACATGAGATCAAAACGGGATAAAAGGCTAGTTGGAAGATTGACATTCTCAGCCAGTGACTTATTTCTCACATAGCGACCATACAGCGGGTTAGCCGCTGCCAGGACTGCGGTTCTAGCATTTAATGTTGTAGTGATTCCAGCTTTGGCGATGGAAACTGTTTGCTGCTCCATGACTTCATGAATAGCGGTGCGATCGTATTCATCCATTTTGTCGAATTCGTCTATGCAGCAGACACCACAGTCAGCAAGTACCAATGCCCCCCCCTCAAGTGAAGTGTCTGAGGTGACTGCATCTCTGACTACCGCCGCCGTCAGCCCTACGTCTGAAGATCCCTTTCCAGTCGTGTACACACCACGGGGACTAATAGCAGCAATCGCTTTTAGAAGTTGAGACTTGGCAACACCAGGATCCCCCATAAGACAGACGTTAATGTCACCACGAAGGTTTACGCCATCGTCTAGGGTTCGGAATGCCCCTCCCACCAGCTGTAGAAGCAAAGCTTTTTTTACATCCTCATGGCCAAAAATCTCAGGAGCTATCGACTGAGAGAGCCGTGAATACGCGTTTTGTGAGTTTGCCAACATGTCTATTCTATTTTCAGCATTTGAATCCTTGTCTAGCTCCCAAAAACTCTGTTTTTCCTTCGTGATATGAGTCGCATCCAAGAAGGTGTCAGATTCGAGTCCCGTTGTGGCGCCCTTGTTACCGCCAGGGGATTGAGGCAGGAAAATACCACACACAAATACAGTATCACCTGGCGTGCAGTGGCGAGTCAATTCGCCACGGCATTGCACGGTAATTGATCTTGGGACATTACCAACTGGAACTTGGCTTGGCAGCTCCTGTATTCTTAACTCCTGGTACTTGACGAATTTTGATGCACGCGAATGGTGATAGAGGAGCCCTACTGTATTGTTGTTGGTGCAATATTCTGATTCACAAGTTGATGGGGGTAAAAATTCAGTTTTGCGCGACAGGTCATAGTACAATTTATGCCCACAACTTTCACAAGTGTAGGCCAGAACTTTTGCAAGAGGTTTAACATCAGAGACACGTATGACTATACCACGAAGCTTCACTAGATGTCCGATGTTCGCCGCTTTTAAACGTCGCAGGGGAAGAGTTTGGACAGTGGATGGCGGCAATAGCCGTGTCTCGTGCCACCGCATCAAATGATCAGAAGAGGTTGAACCTGACTCCCGTTCCAACTCTACGATTAATCTTTCAGTGATTTTGTGAATAATTGATAGGTATCGAGACGCATTGTCGGTAACCCGTAACAATAGAGCCTAAATAAATGATTGTCTGAGTAATCCCGATATGTTAGGATAATTCATAGGGTGATTCGCCTCGTTTTTTGAGAAAATCCTTAAGTCGTCCAATTCTATGACAATAGTCCGAGCGGTGCCCGCGATGATAGATCTCAGTCTAAGGACATACTTGCACTGATCAGTGTTGGACTTGTCAAGATCACGAAAACAAGTTAAAAAATTCTCGAGTATGCGTTCATCGTCAAGCTGCTCGACATGGTAATCGCGCGTTGTCATCAAAATAGTGTGCTATGCTCGGCAGGACTTTCGTTCCCACGGTACCAGCTTGTACCTCACACTAGAGACCTCAGGCTACGGACCGGGGTGGTATTTTGGGGGTACCGTAGGGACCACTTGTGCGAACTTGTGCCTACCCACACCTCTAGTGCACACCTCGGTAGGGGGGCGCTGCGGGTTGGCGGTAGCGTGACAGCCGCAAGAGAAGCTTATAGACTGAGTGAATCATGATCATCCTGATGACTCGGATCATGCCGCCGGCCAGTGATGATGATCATGATCATGATGTTGGCGGCTCGGGAAGCGTCCGCGGTTGCCAGCCTGATTCCGAGTCACGGTGCCAGTGGCTTTCTGCTATCATGATGCCATCATCATCATGGCGTGACTTGGATGCATCTCAGCCATAGTATCCGAGTCCGAGTCCAAGTCGTCGAGTTAGGCCACTGGCACGGCTCGTAGCACGAGCCCAGCCCACTTACTTGTACGCAATCACGCGCACCGTGACGCTCAGGCTCTCGCGGTCCATACGACCCCGGCTTCTGACGGGTCAAGACCTGCGCGAATTACCGTCACGTTATTTCTGCCGGCCCGGGCCCGGGACCAGGAATCAGAGCTAATTTGAACTTGAAGAGAAAAAGGCAAATCAAACCCTACGTCTAGATACTCTACGATTCGTTGCGGAGTGTCAAAACTGTGCTGGCTGGACGAGATACGTAATTATTGACTGGCTCAGGCTGCCAAAGAACAGCCGCGGCGAATACAAATCATAGTAGTAGTAGGTGTCAAAGAACAGCGGCCAGTACTAGACTCGGAACCGCGACCCCAATTAATTCTCTAAATTAACTCACTGACGGTAAGCCTGAATTACTAGGAGTGGGAGCCTGAAGCGACCCCCCCCGGGCCCGGGCCCTATTAACTTGAAGGGGACTCGGATATTGCCGCGGCCAGTGCAGTGGTACCCGGGGCCGGACCCTTGGGATATTGGTACTTGTATTACCCGGGGTCTTAATTCAAATACGTGGTGTGCTTGGAGACGTCCCAGTTGAACATTACAATCTCGCTAGAAATGTACTTCTGCTATGCTACGAGCTTGTACTAGTGTGTTGGCCGGCGTAGCGACTGGAGACGATGCAGAGCGAGGAGGCAAGTTGTTCTAGCCGAATTACATATGAAGCCGGAGCGTACAGGTTGAGAGGGACGATAAAGAGCTCGACATCTCGAACAACGATGTTTGCACCAAGTAGACCTCAGCCCCTTATATGTATAGTTAACTCCGACGTACCAGGTACCGTGAGGCTGGAAAAATTGTCAACTTGGCGCTACACGGACTAATACTGCAAGTGAAACCAGGTGTTAAGGTTCTGGACCTGTGCAAGTTCGGAGATACTGTTATCACACAGAAATGCGGCACAATCTATCAGAAAAAAGTTAAAGGTAGAGCCATTGAGAAGGGGGTCGCATTTCCGACGTGCAATCAGCGTGCAGAAATGCCATATTATCATCAGGAACAGTAGTTCACTTTTGTCTTGTGCCTTTTTGATAATAAATAAATCCCTACATAGTTGTGTCTCTGTGAATGAGTGTGTCTGCCACAATTCACCACTTGAGTCGGACGTTCCCGGTGACACCCTTTCATCAGGAGACCTGGTTAAGTTGGACCTTGGGTGTTACGTTGATGGATATATCGCGGTGGCAGCGCACACAATGGTCTGCGGCGAGCAGCCGTGCCCTGAGAAACCGTTATCTGGTCCTCGTGCAGATGTGTTACATGCTGCTCATATTGCCGGGGAGGTGGCAGTGAAGTTGCTGCGACCGGGAAACACAAATTCGCAAGTCACTAAGGCAATTGAGAAGGTTGCTCACGACTTTAACGTGAATGCCTGCTCTGGTGTGCTGTCACACCGCATGAAGCGGTTCGTTGTAGATGGAAACAAGGTCATTTTGCTGCGTGAAGACACCGATCAGAAAGTTGAGGATTCTTCTTTTGAACTTAATGAGGTATACTCGATCGACATCGCCATGTCAACAGGTGATGGCAAGCCAAAAGAGATGGAGTCTCGGACCACCATTTTCAAACGGTCTGTTGATAAGAATTATATGCTTAAGATGCGCTCCAGTCGAACTCTTTTCAATGAGATAAATGCGAAATTCCCTGCGCTGCCCTTTGGGTTGCGTTCTCTAGATGATGAGCGCCAGGCTCGCATGGGTATAGTGGAGTGCCTCAAGCACGAATTGGTCCACCCTTATCCCGTTCTTTTTGAAAAGAAAGGTGATCATGTGGCCCACTTCAAATTCACCGTGCTGATCCTACCCAGTGGCCCTACTCGCATTTCGGGCCTGAAGCCATTTGAACTTGGTGCTGTCAAAACTGAAAAGCGACTTTCAGATGAGATTAGTGCCATCATGTCCCTTGCATCAAAGAAAAAGAAAAAGAAGAAGAGCAATGCAGCATTGAAGGCAACCTCCTGCTGATGAGAATCGCCGTTTTGATGGTTTTAAGCCAGTTGCTTGGTCGCTACCGAAATAACGACGCCAATTAAGACTATCAGAAAGCCGCCGGCCTGGTCGTCCGAGCGGAGCGTCTCGCCTGGCTTACTTTGACGCTGCGACCCAGAGCCGGCTTTAGGTGGTGTACGGTGAGGAACGAGGCGGCACGTGAGAAATCACCTCCATAGACACCCCTACTAGGATGCTAATGAGATAGTAGTAAAGGGATTTTGTATACGCTTTTTCTCCCCCCCCCTCACGGAGATACTGAGTACATATCTTCCTTAATTTATTTATTTATTTATGGGTAGCTATCAATGTAGGAGGGGCTTAAGCACCAAAAATCAATATAGACAGGCGTTAAAGGGTAAATTTTAATATGGAGAAGCCTTAATTAAGCCAAAATATGTCAATATTTTGCAGACACCCCCTATTTCGAGCCCGCGTGCGCGCATAAGCCCAATTTGATAAGTAGCCATGTGGCGATCTCATAGGATGTCGGTCGCCGACTACACCGTATTCGGGGAGATCGTGACCGGAAGTAAAATTCTGGTTGCTGAATATCCTTCAAAGCCTGGACGGACGCTCGGACGCCGCGGCGCGGACGCGCACAGGGCGGTAGGTTTAGCTTCAGCTGCTGCTACTGCTCTACCATCAGCATGTAAATGGGAGGTAGCCTCTCCTAACCGCTCTAATGCTGGGTTAGGATTAGGTTGCTCTGTTACATTGGATGATGGTGTCGTTTCTGTTGTCTCTCAACGCTACATTATCACGAACTACGACCACTACGACCTACCACAAAACAACCTACAGAACACTCTACCAATTCTTACGTAGAAGATTAAGTGTATTCATTGAGAGGCAAATGCCCATGTGCTACTTGATGATATTTACCAAAATGCACATTTCAATGAAACGAACGAAAAGGATAGGGGACAATTTTCACCCCATATTCTCCTAAGGGAAACAAGAGCTTACCCTCATGAAAAGGGGGAGTGCGATAAATAGGGCGAAATACCTATCCTATACCCTTCCTATACACTTACATTACCCTTCAACACGCAACGCGTAATAAACACAGTTAAAACCAAAACTACTTAGTGTATTTAAGGTAGCTCCGCGGCAGACTATCTCAGCCGCCGTACTCCCAAAGGTGCGTACTCCTTTGGTCTTGCATATTCGCAGTTAAAAGAGAGAGTGAGAGCTAAGAGAATGGTGTTTTTTTTGCGGGGGCCGCCGTCGGCGAGCTGAGGAGGTCCCGCTGGGGGAGTTGGACGTGGACCCAACGGACTCGGAGGAGCCAGTGGCCAACGTTGCGGGCGCGGGGAGTTCATGATTCCGCACATGCTTCGCCTAGGTGGGTGCGGGCCCGGGGCCACTCTGAACCTAGCTGAAGCACACTTTGAGGCACTGCAGAACCTATTGTCACGGCGCCGCTGCTGAAACTTGGAGCTTGATCCAGGCTGGGCCGAGGTGGTTCGGGCGTGATTTACCCTCGAAAATTCTGGCGAGATCCAAGATGGCACAGTCAGCCAAACTCCTCACGAGTTCACTTGGAAACTGAGCAGCGAGGTCCGCATACCTCAGCGGTGGCTTGACGTTGGCCTCTATGAGCCAAGCACGCGCCCTATGGTCAACAATGAAGTCAAAACCGACAAATGCAAGTGTGCCGTAAGGAAGGTCGTACCAGATGGCGTCGTGAACGAGCCCGACAACCGCGGCGATGTCTGGTTTCGTTCGTGTGTCAAACGTATTTCCCTCAAGAGCGTCTCGAACAGTCGCCTCTGATGCAATATTTGAGGTATAGAACCGACCAAAAGCGTCTAGATCCCTTTGAACTTTCCTATTCATAAGCCCTGAAACTGCGGTCTTTGCACGGTGGCATTCAAACAGCCAACAGTCCGTCCTTCGAAGCAAAGCCCACACGCGAAGCTCAAATATCGATGGGCCAATCGGGAGTATTGCTGGATCCACGGCACGCTGGATTACAACTGCGTGACAAGCAACCATGAGCACTTTGGCGAATATGCGTGCCGCTTCAACATTGCCCGCTGGAAATGTGCCAGTGCCCCCGCTGGTACGCGGGTGTTTCACGAAAAAGTGGGTTGTGGTAGGCAGCGTATAACTGATTATAGATTCCGCTCTCCATGCTGTTACGGCTCCATTGCTCCGAAGGATCCATGTCTCAGGCCATCTTCGTCTTATGTTGCTCCTCAACGCTAACTGCTCCAGCCGTTCAAACAGATGTGCCTTACATGTTAACGGGGGGCATATTGCCAGCCAGACCCACTGGTGTACTCGCGGGGCGGCAGGGGGGGGGGCGTTCTGTTGCTAGAACCACAGTCGCCTCACAAAAATGATGTGTATGTTTCCAGCCACGCTTGCGCAACTGTAGCGCTATTGCGTGCCGGTGATTGTTGCAGAGGAATATTCGTGAGCTTCTTCGCTCATCCTTTCCTTCGCTATGAGTGCCTTCGGTCGATAGACAGGGCATCTTCTTGTAGGTACTAGCCTGCACAGCAGGACCTATCATCTGTAGAGAGAGAAACCTACTAGCCCATCCTACCCTAGGTATGTATCTCCCACTCTCTAAATTTGAGTCTATACATTGAGTGTCTATCGACGCTACGGTGTAAACCAATTTGCTAAAAAACACTCTCGTAGTTAGGTTGGCCCAGCCTCTGGCTGGTGAGCTAGGACCCTGCTACCTTACATAACGCTGCGACATACTCTTGCTACGCTGATACCTACGGTACCGCAGTACGGTACCTACGGTACCTACGGTACCAGCAAGTACCGTAGGTACCGTGGTAACGGTACCTACGGTGGAGGGCAGATTTTACAACTGGACTGTCATAAGAATTCGGCCAGGGTGTCAATTTAATATGCCAGATGAAAGTGTTAAGGTAGTTGTACGCGTACGACCGTTGTCGCGTAAGGAACAGCAAGATGGGCACCTTGCGACGACCGTGGCTGACGAAGATCAAGGCACAATAACCTGCAATAACCCTAAATCTGATATCGCAGATCCACCAAAAGTCTTTACTTTTGACGCCGTCTTTGCTTCCGGCTGCAACCAGAAATCTATTTATGATAAATGTGGAGCTACGGTAGTGGAAGCGGTACTTGATGGTTACAATGGAACAGTCTTTGCCTATGGTCAGACAGGTGCAGGTAAGACCTTTACCATGGAAGGTTTATCAGAACCCCCCGAGTTGCGTGGCATTATCCCAAATGCATTTCAACATATCTTCGACAAGGTGGCGCTCGCCGCGGAGCAACAGCACTTTCTAGTGCGCGCATCATACCTCGAGATTTACAACGAAGAGATACGCGACTTGTTGTATTTATCACGTGTCGGCTACTAATCTTTAAAATAGTTTATTTTATTCTAAAATGGTTGTGTGTAATAGCGTCAAAAACACAGGTCCAAGGAACCAAAAAATAGATTGGATCTCAAAGAAAATGTGGACTCGGGTGTATACGTCAAAGATCTGACCTCTTTTGTGGTCAGGTCGTCTCATGAAATTGATCAAGTTATGCAGGCAGGTAAAAAAAATAGATCCGTTGGGGAGACGCTAATGAATGCTGGTTCGTCCCGGTCTCATGCCATATTTACAATCATTGTGGAATGCGCAGAAGTAGATGAGAAGCGTGGTGAGCACATTCGCGTAGGAAAATTAAATCTCGTGGATTTGGCCGGGTCAGAACGGCAGTCAAAGACAGGAGCAACTGGCCATCGACTCAAAGAAGCCACAAAAATTAATCTCTCACTGTCTGCACTTGGAAATGTGATATCTGCTCTTGTTGATGGCAAGTCACAACATATCCCATACCGCGACTCTAAACTTACTCGATTACTTCAAGATTCTTTGGGCGGAAATACAAAAACAGTGATGTGCGCCAATTGTGGCCCAGCAGGCTATAATTTTGAGGAGACCATTTCGACTTTACGATATGCCAATCGAGCCAAAAACATCAAGAATAAGCCAAAGATTAACGAGGATCCCAAGGACGCTATGCTCCGTGAATTCCAGGACGAGATAAAGCGGCTCAAAAACCAGTTAGCTAACCAAGGCAACAGAAATCACAGGGCTACTATGAATGAGTTCATGCTGGAAGAAAAAGTCGTGGAGAAAATAGTTGAAGTGGAAAGAATTGTTGAGGTGCCGGGCGCAGCGACGGAGGAAGAGCTGGCTGAGCTTAAAGCAACAGTGGATAAGGAAGCAGAACAAATGCGTCTCCGAGCTGAGGCTGAGATGAAAGAAGTCATCGACTCCCAGACGCGCACGACCAAAGAGCATGAGAAGCTACGTCAAAAACTCGATGCAGAAGCAGGTCGCGCTGCGCACTCTGAGAAGCAGCGCATTCTGTTGGAGAGGAAATTACGATCCATGCAAGAAAAACTGATGCAGGGGGGTAGACTGTTGGATAAGGCAGCCAAACAGGAAGCGATGTTACGCCGCGCTCAGCTTGAACTTGAGGAACGTAAAGAACAAGAACAGGCCCTTGCACGCCAAGTCCGGGCGAAGGAAGAGGATGTATTTGCCCTGGAGGAAAAGTATGCGAGTAAGCAGGATGAAGCAGATGATAAGACCAGGAAACTAAAAAAACTTTGGCAGAGGCTTCAGTCGTGCCAAGCAGAAGCTCATGACGTGCAGGAGGAGTTCCAGCGTGAACGAGAGGACATGCTCGACACGATTCGTGAGCTTTCAAAACAACTTAAGCTAAAAGAGTTTCTAATGAAAAATTTTATACCCATTGGGGAGGAGCGGAAATTTGAAGTCCGTGCCACTTGGAATAACGAAGAGGAACTGTGGGACCTTGCGTGCCCCGCATTTTCTCATAGCCAACACCACTTTAAAGGGCACTGTTCTTGGTGTTCGGCCGGTGTGATAGACCTAAATCGAGACTACACAGACGCAGACGAGCCCAGCAGCCATATACCAAATCCTTATCACAATTATGATAAAAGAGATGGAATTGCCAAAAAAGTAAGTTCATCTAAGGTTTAAAACTGAAATGAATGATAAACGCACTACTTTGTATCTCCTGCAACATGAAATATATATACTACTTATGTCTTGGACGGTATGCTGCAGTCTATTACACTCGTGGCTCATGTTGCAGTATTTGAGCTGTCTGAACCGCCGGCGAATAATTGCAAGCTGGAGCTGGTGGTCTAGTGGTTTTAAAAGAAAACATACGGCAACGGAAATGAGCCGAGGTCGGCCGAGTGGCTAGGCGGTCCTGGCTAAGCAAAGCAATACTACTAGTACTACTCCTCCCCGGTACTACCGGCGTGACTCCTAAGGTGCAATTTACGTGGGAAAAACGCGCAAACTACGCGTAAAGCACCGCTACAGGAGATCCCACTGGCACGTAAAAAACGGCGTAAAAAAGGAGCCGAGCCAATCGCTAGTTTTATGCTGTTGCGAGGTGCGTACTCTAGGTGTGCGCTTGCGCCGTACTCTAGGTGGCCACCAAGGCCTCGTTTAGTCGCTCTGCTGCGTATGTGCGGGTTTTACAAATAATTAAAAAGCCCGCGTAAATTGCGCGTAAAACACGCGTAAATTTACGCTGGACCGTTTCTCACGTAAAAAACGCCGCACGTAAATTGCACCTAGTGTAACTCCTCCTCCTCCTCCTCTACTACTACTTAGCGGGGACGCGACTCGGACACGAAACGCCACTGTAATCGTGACCTCAGGTTGACTGGCGCAATGTTCCAGCTTATTTTGGGAGGAGCCCTGTCCGCAGCTAAGCGCACGATTGACC
>JACLAA010002765.1_pt1 | contig 11925 bp, 6 predicted proteins | sample 8027891 | NCBI WGS metagenome assembly JACLAA01 (sample SAMN15724900, study PRJNA655200) | protist metagenome | isolation source: fluorescence activated cell sorting (FACS) single amplified genomes of... | place: Spain: Blaines Bay Microbial Observatory, Mediterranean Sea | collected 2016-01-19 | reverse complement strand
CCCCTCATCAGAAGAGATTTTTGTGGGAGGACCCCCTCAGAATTTTTTCTTCTTTCGTTCGTTTTGGGGATGGACATGTGTGCACACAATACAAAGTATTTCCAAATACAACGATTATTAGCGTTCTAGTAATTCTCATAATTCTCTCGGTCTATTATAATCAGTTCTTCTTCTTGCTGTCGTTCTTTTCCGCGACGTCGGCAAAGACGACGACGTCGTTCTTTTCCTCCTCGTTATCGTCGTAATTCATTTTTCGAGAGAGCGCTTTAGAACGTTTTTCGAGTTGTTCTTGCACTAACTCGTAGGTGAGAAACGAAAATCCAGCTTGTGGCATGAGTTTCAGAGACGATGGCAAATAGCCGCGGAACAAATCTCTCCAGCCACACGTTCGAACGGTGTTCACAATGAGTTGGTCCACTCTGGGTAACTTCCCGTTTGGAAGTAACGGAACTTGTCCCGCTTGTAAGCGAACGGTGCAATAATACAAAGGATAAGATACCGTGGAGGCTAACCAACCAGCCATTAAGCCGCACATCAACGTCGGTCCGGATCCAATGCTCTCGTCTTCGTCTATTTTTTGTATTTTCTTGTATTGCGATTTGAACGTGTCGTACGCGCCGAATGAGATTCCGGCGTACGGAATGACGCCAATCATAGCCGCCGACCAACCGGCGTAGCAGCCACGCAATCCCGTCTCTTTGACGACGTTGACCATTTGCATCAGCGAGTTCCTCGCATCGCGCGTTCGATTCAAGGAAATTCGCGTGGAAATCACGTCAAGAGGGTACATGATTGTATCCGAAGTCATCCCGGCTAAAGCGCCGGCGGCAAATCTTTCCCAATTTTCTGGATCTCGATCACCCCCTTTCGTCAAGAGTTTCTTATAAAAATCGTACGCGAAAAAATCAATAGCTTTCCCGGGAACTGAAGCTATGGAGCTTGCCATGTTTCCTTTAAAGAAACCGCGAAATCCTTCCTTGGCCCAAATAGACGTGAAGCCCGAACCTAAAGTTTGGAACGCGTGCGCGGTTGCTCCGTTCGTTATCGTCGTCTGCGCGCCAGCCGCGACAGATGTGGCACATACCGTCCCAGCGGCAGCAGCATTCGCTGCCGCAATGGTCGCTTCAGATGTAGCAGCGATGCGAATTGCGATGACATTCAACGGAGAACTTACCGTTCTAGAGACTATCCCGGATATACCTCCGGCGATCAAGTGACCCCAAGGCGCGCCTTCTTTTCGTTTATCTGGAATCGGTAACCGTCTCGGGCCGATATCTAAACCAACTTTCATGTAGTACGGCGTTACCGTCTCTAGCTGACCAGATGGAATAAGAACGAGCAAATCACGAAAATCGTTCGCATTCAAAACGGTATCATCGCTAATGTATCGACACATGTTTTCAATACCTTTCCTGGCGATGCGTTTCCTCGTGTTGTTTCTACCGCTTCGTAAAGTTAACGTCCGCAAACTTTGCTTCATTTTCTTTCCTGTAATTTTACCTTCATCGTCCGTGTCTAAACTATCAAACGCTTCTTCTAAGGCTATTTCTTTCGATCTAACGAACGCGGCAAACTCTTCAAAGTTCACTTTCCCGGTCTCATCGTCGTCCTGTCTCGAGGACGCTTCCGAGATAAACTCGTGCACGAAGGCTCTCGGCATTCTCAAACTTTGCGCAAACTTTTCTAAATCGTCCTGACCAATAGATCCGGCTTCCGTCGAATCAATTCTGTTGAACAATTCTCTCAATCTTGATTCGCGTTCTTGCCACGGTTTTCGTACGCCTCTGCGCAAGCAACTCACGCGTAAACGCTCCTTGATTTTATCCCACTCTTTCTCCGCTAAAGGACCCATATCCATGCTCGAGACGAGAAATTTACTCTCCACGAAACCGTCCGCCCCGGCTTTCATCACTACTTCTCTCACCGATACTCCTAAACTATTCAAAGCGTTGCCTATGTCTAACATTAACCCTTGTCGGTCCCAGGTGATTATTGTGATCACGTTCAACCCACTTTCTTCGTCTAAGGCGATGGTGACCAACGTCTCGCCAATCGAAGCCGGCACCTCGTCGTCCTTGGACGAAGTCGACGGCGCTTCGTCTTCGTCTGCGTCGATGGTGGTGGTGGTGGTGATGGTGGTACTTGCCGTGTTAGTATCGATGTTGCTGTTTTGCGAAACGCTGGCCAAGACCGGATGACGACGTTTTCGTCGTCCTCTTAATTCTTCTTCTTTTCTTCGTGTTCTTTGCACCACCACCCCGTCGTCGTCGTCCACAGCTGGGGCTGTTCTGTTCTTTTTGTTGTTGTTGTTGTGTTCGCGAATCTTCTCTCTCATCTTCTCTGTTTCTCTCGTTACCATCGTTCGTCCTCGTTGCGCGAAGGCGCGCACGTTCCATCTTGGATGATGATGATACGTTGTTGTTGTCGTCGTTGATGATGTTGATGGTTGACTGTCTTTTCCTCTTCCTCCCGCCGCAAAAGCAGCCATTTTTCTTTTCTATAAGGTTGGACGACGCCGACGCGAACCTACTCTTTTCGCAACAACAACACTCTAAATAGAACACCGGTCGGTCGGTCGCGTTCTCTTTTAGGAAAGTACAACAACTGCGTGTAAACACGTGCGTATCCTCTAGAAGAAGAAGAAGACGAAAGCCGCTTTTCTTTTCTATCGTATATCCTTTTTTTTAATTGCTGTTGTGTTGTTGTTGTTGTTTTTTTTTGTTGTGTGTGGAGGAAAATAAAATTCTTCTTAAAACTGTTGATTGATTGATTGAAAATTGATTGGTCTTTTTTTTTCAAACAACCTTCCTTCAAAGCTATTTACCGGTGTAAATTACTACTACTAATAGTAATATCAAAGTAATCATTAAAAATCACTCAAAATGCTGACAACAGGTGTCGACCCTTCTGCAAGTTTAATGGGGTTCGACGCCATGTCCGTCATTGGCAGAGTGTGCGTATTCAGCGGCTACTCGTTCCTCGGTTTCGCCATGAAAAGATTGGATTTGTTTTCCAAAAAAGACGGTTTAGTCATGTTGAAGTTTGTCGTGAACGTGACGTTACCGGCGCTTCTGTTGCACACGCTCTCGACGAGCGCGAGCATGTATGCTCCTCACGTGAATAATGGTAATGGTCAACAATATTTTGTGAGCAAATTTCTGCCAATCGTTTTGTGCTCTGCGTTCGTTTCGTTGACGGCGATGGGTTCGGCGTTGTATTTGTATTTTAAACGACCGTCCAACGAGAGAGGTTTGTTCGTCGGGAGCATGGCTGGCGTGAATCTAGGAACGTACTCGTATCCGTTCATAGAAGCAATTTGGGGGAGCGAAGGCTTACGGTTAGCCACTTTATACGATTTACCGAACTCTGTGTTCGTGTTCATCATCTCCGCGGTTGTGTTTTCCTACGAACGCTCCAAGACGAGAAAAAGTGAAAACGTTGAGCTTCGTCACGACGACGGCGGGATGTATTCCGGCGAGTTTATCACAGAAAGAATCAAGAAAGAAACGTACGCGAAGAGAAGTTCCGCGAACGTGTCCGAGGAAGAAGACGCGAGAATGACCAAAGATAACGGACTTTCTTCGATTGCAAAGAGGAAGGAACAACTGGAAAAGGAAAACGAACAAACCGGACCAAAGACAACGTTCACGACGCAGCTCGTCAAGAGTGGGTTGGGGTGCTACACGTATCCGTCCGGTGCCATCTACGAAGGCGAGTGGCAACAAAACGTTAAAAATGGATTAGGGGTGTATAAATACGCCAAAGGAGGATCGTACGTAGGGAATTTTAAATCCGGTGAATTTTCCGGTTTCGGCGTTCGTAAACTTCGAAGCGGCGTCGTCAAAGCTGGCATTTGGAAAGCGAACGAGTTGGAAAAAATAGTACCCATGGAGGAGTTGACGGCAACGGTGAGAGATGCGACGTTGCGCGCCGAAGCTGCTAGAATGAAAGTTGAATCGTTAAAGGAAGAGACTTTAAAGAAGAAGGCTTTGAACATGTTGAAATTCCCGCCTTTTATCGCGTTGGCGGTTGTTTTCGTCTCCAAAATCATCGGGCACAGTTTACCGACTGTGGTGCACAAATTGGCGGAGCCGTTAGCGAATGCGAATAATCCGTTGGTTTTGATCACCGTCGGCGTATTGTTCGAGGCTGGATTGAGGAGACAACAAACGAGAGACTGCATTGGATTTTTAGCCGCGAAATACGCGACTGGTTTAGCGTGCGCCGCGGTTGTGTCTGTTTTCATACCGAGCGGGTTCCCCATCGCTCGAGGTACGTTAGCGGCGCTGTGCGTCATGCCGGTTCCATCTGTTGTCGTCCAACAAGCGGTAAAGAACAATCTGGACGCCGATCTCGCCGCAAGTTTAGTCTCTGGTTCCCAAATCGCCTCGGTCGTGATGTTGCTCTTCTTCGCGGCGACGATGAACTTGGCGAGCAGACCGTTTTTGTTTCCTTTTTGTTTGTTGATCTTAGCCGGCGTCGTCGCTTCTGCGGGATATTTCTTGGACGAGTATCTCTCGCCAAGTCCACACACGACGTTTAAAGGTGCGGTCGCAGATAAGATCGACGCCATGTTGGATGTTATATTCAAGAACAATGCTAAAGAGGAGGATGTATTATCAATCGATAGAGGAAATAGCGATAGTAAAAACAGTAATAGTGGTAGCGATAGTATCGACGAAAATGAAGCCGCCGCAAAGAACGACGAGGATTCCAGCAGCAGAGGACCGAATGCGCCAAACGCGAGAAGTTTGAGTAACGAACGCTATTTAAACAACGTCTGGCCGAAGCGTTATGAATTTCAGGCGAAACTCTCTCTCGACTCGCGGCTACGAGGAGGAGGAGGAGGACGACGACGACGACCAAAGAAGATCAACTCTTATTCCGCGTCGTCGCCGCCTCCGCCGACGAGGACGACGACACTCAAAGTCATCGGACTCGCCGCTAGAACGAAGAAGACGGATATGAAGACGAGGATGATTAGGACGACAAGGACAGCAGAGTGCACGAGGAGAACGTTTTTACCGCTTCGAACAACGCCTTTATTTTTGTAGTTGTAAAATCATAAAATAATGACTGACACCCTTTGCCAGATTTTCAACATCTTCTTCGAAAGAAGAAGACGTTTTTTTCGTCGTCTGCTTTTGATGATGCCAACAACGATGAATGTTTGCCACGTCGCAAAAAGGGACTCTTCTTCTGAAAAATTTCTTTTTGAGGTTTCTTTCACCCCAGGCAAAAAGCAGGGTATTTTCGCCTTTCTCTCAGTGAAAACTCCACTTTACTTGTCTCTCCGACGTTCTGCGTCACAAAGAAGACCGATAAGTCTATTCTGATATACATACATCGCACATAAATATGATGTCACATTCCTTTACGATGCGCACGGTGCGTTTATAATTCTCTTTTCACGTTCGCGCGTCTGACTTTCCCCGTCTCGTACGAAAAATTCGAAGGTTGCTTCGATTTTTCCACGCCGGCGCCGTCGGATGCCTTTGACAAAAATCGCGGGGTGATAACGAAACGAACAAAGTTTGTATTTTGCGAACATTTTTGAAGCACAAACTGTTCAATTTCGTGTTCTGTGCGCGTTTATAGATACAAGCGAGCAATGTATGACCGCATCGGTGGTCTCGCTCGCAGTGAACACGGGTGCCTGATTACGCGCTTTTTGCTTCCTCTCGCCCAATTTGGATAATGCGCTTTTTTATCATCTTCTCCTCGAAAGACTAACAAAAACACACCCTCTCCTTATATCAAATCGTCATCCAAAACAACATCATCAGGCGCTCGTTGCTAAACCGCTCTCTTCGTCGGCCTCGTCGTCTACCTCGAGAAGAGCGAGTCAAAGACCGAACTTGATGGTTCGCGCCGAAGCTAAGAATTTAACCTTTGATATGGCGGCGAGACAGAAAATGCAAGCTGGTATTGACAAGTTGGCCGACGCGGTGGCTATCACCTTAGGCCCTAGAGGCAGAAACGTCGTGTTAGAAGAAAAGTTCGGCGTTCCGCAAGTTATCAACGATGGTGTTTCTATCGCGAGATTTATCGAGCTTCCAGATCCGGTTGAAGATGCCGGTGCGCAGTTGATTAAAGAAGTTGCCGGTCGTACCAACGATTCCGCCGGCGACGGCACGACGACTGCTTCCATCTTAGCGAGAGAAATGATCATGTTTGGTTTGCAATCCGTCGCTTCGGGTGCTAACCCGGTCAACATTAAGAAAGGGATCGATAAAACGTCTGACTTTTTGACGAAGAAATTGAACGAATTAGCCGTCGACGTCAAGGGTAAGGAAGACATCAAGGCGGTTGCCTCTATTTCCGCGGGGAACAATGACGAAATCGGCGACATGATTGCCGACGCGATAGAAAAAGTAGGTGCGGATGGTGTCTTGTCCATTGAAAATGGTAACGGTTTAGAAACTATCGTCGAGATTGAGGAAGGTATGGAAATTGACCGCGGCTACGGGTCGCCGCAGTTTGTCACGAATAACGAAAAGTTATTGGTTGAAATGGAAAATGCAAGAATTATCATCACCGACGAAAAGATTGAGCAAGTGAAGGATTTGGTACCGCTTTTGGAGCAAATCACCGAAGCTGGCTCGCCGCCGGTTTTACTCATCGCAGAGGATGTCGTCGGTGAAGCGTTGGCGACGTTGGTCGTCAACAAACTCAGAGGCGTTTTGAACATCACCACCATGAAGGCTCCGGGATTTGGCGAGCGACGCAAGGCTTTACTCCAAGATATCGCCATCGTTACCGGTTCGCAATACTTGGCGAAGGATTTGGGTTTATCCGTCGCGACGGCGACGATTGATTCGTTGGGTTTTGCCCGTAAAGTTACGCAAGCTGCGACTACGACGACTTTTATTGCCGATTCTGCTTCTCGAGATGACATCGACTTGCGCGTCGCGCAATTGAAACAAGAACTCTCTGAAACCGATTCCGTTTACGACACGCAAAAGCTCTCGGAGCGTATCGCAAAATTGGCTGGGGGTGTTGCCGTCATCAAGGTCGGTGCGGCGACTGAGGCTGAATTAGAAGATAAAAAGTTGCGCATTGAGGATGCGAAGAACGCTACGTTTGCGGCTGTCGAAGAAGGCATCGTTCCGGGAGGCGGCGCCGCTTTGGTGCACTTGTCTGTGATGATTGAGGAATTCAAGGAAACTCTCACGGACCCGGAGGAGAAATTAGGCTGTGAAATCGTTCAAAAGGCATTAGTCGCGCCATGCAGATGGATCGGTAACAACGCTGGCGTTGAAGGTGATGTCATCGTGTCCAGAGTGGCGCAAGAACCGTGGGAGATTGGATACAACGCCATGTCTGGCGAATACGCCAACTTGATTGAAACCGGCGTCATCGACCCGAAGAAAGTTACGAGATCTGGCATCCAAAACTCTTGCTCTATTGCCGGTATGGTTTTGACCACGCAAGCCGTCATCACAGAAATCCCGAAGAAGCAATTAAAGGGAAGAGTGATGGATAGCAATGCGGACACCGCGAATGCGCCGGGCACATTTTCCATTTGAGCCTCTTCTCTCTCTCGTTTTAATTGAAAATCATAATAGCTTCACTACAAAACCCATTACTGTACCAGTGTTTTCTTCTACATGTTGCTACATTACAACTCGTCGTTTTTACCGTGGCCGTCGCTATTTTCTCGCTCGCTATTTTTGCTATTAATGTCCTCTTCGTCGTAATTACCAGCGTCGAGGAGTATTTCTTGAAACGTTCTTTCGTCTTCCTTTTCATTTTTGTACGCGTAACACCGAATTGGCTCGATGTTCTTCTCCTTCGTAACAAACGCTTCGTGTGAACACAGCAAAGGCGTCGCGAATTGTAAGTTATAAGAACACGTAGTCGGCTCTTTGACGCTCAAAACTGTGTTCTGTCCGTCCTCTGCGCACACAAAGTGTACCTCCGTTTTCCTCGTTTCTAACGAACCGATGTCGCACTCCGTACCGTCTGTAAAATGATGCACGTGAAACGCCGTCGCTGGAATACCCACCGATGCCTCTCGTTTCTTAATTTCCGTTTCATTTTCATCGTCGCGCGTTTTATTAGTCAAAGCTTCGTTAAATTTACCTAAAGAGTAGTCCACGGAAACTTTCGCGTTACTTTCTACGTGGTACTGTCGAACGTGTTTCTTGAAACAAAACTCGTACGTCCACCATCCTTCAAATCTATAGAAGCACGCGTTCGTGAGCGGCTGCAGTAGCGACGCAATCGATGGAGCGTTTGGTTCTTCTTCTTCTTCTTCTTTTTCTTCCTCTTCCGCATCTCCTTCTTCTCGTTTGTTGTCTCCCCCTCCGTTCTCTTTCTCTCCTTCTTCTCCTTTCTTCTTCTTCTTTAAAGACGAAGACGACGAAGAAGGTAAAACGCACGCGAACGTTTGCCCCTCGTGATCGGTGATAAATTCCAACTCTTTCCCTTTCGTTTTCTTTTTTAATCGTTCGCTCGTTATCAGCGATTCGTCTTCGTGCGCGTTGTTCAAAGCGACGATAAACGCGTCTTCCACGTCCAATTTCGTGGACGTTTCCTCCAATTTCCTCCGAAGAGAATCTTTCAAAGCTTGGTTTCTCTTTCTCAAGTCGTGTAAGCGCGTGTTCACGGCGTCGTCGAAGGACGATGATGCCTCGACGACGACGACTGCTGGGAGTACTATCAAAGCCACTGGAAGGAGGAAAAAAAGGAAGAGGAAGAGGGGTCTGGACATTATTAAAAATTAAGTAGTCGCTTGGGCGTTTTTCTAACGAAGTACGAAGTTTTTCTGACGAAGTTGCATAAAAATATCCCATATGGTAAGTGTATTCATGAGTCAAAAACATCTAATGAGTGAGTGTATTTTCGTTTGATGCCATCGTTACTCTCTCGTCATCGTCGTCATTGGCGCCGTTCGTGACTACTCGGTTTCTTTCAAGTACGCTCTTAACTTTGCGCACTGTTCGAGAACTGACCTGCGACTGGTCCCGCCTTCCGTGTCTCTGCTCTCCGCGGACTTTTCGTACGACCAAATTTCCGCGACGTCATCTTCAAACTTGTCACAGATGGATTTCAAATCGTCCACGGTGAGTTGGTCTAACGGGACTTTTTTATCGACGGCTAATTTCACCGCCGCGCCAGAAATGTGGTGCGTTTCGCGAAACGGCATGCCTTTTCTCACTAAATATTCAGCTAAATCCGTGGCCAACATTTCCGCGACGAGAGACGATTTCATCTTCTCCGGGTTCAACTTCATCGTCGCTAAACATCCGGCGGCTATTTGTAAGCAATCAGACATCGTGTCCACGGTTTCAAACATCCCCAACCAACCTTCCTGGAAATCTTTGTTATACGTAGTCGGCGTGCCTTTTAAGATGCACAGTAAACCCGTCAGCGTTCCGATTTGTCTCCCGGCTTTCCCTCTCAACAATTCCAACGCGTCTGGGTTTTTCTTTTGCGGCATGAGGGAACTTCCGGTTGAGTACGCGTCAGACATCTGCATCATGCCAAACTGTTGGGAAGAGTACACGATCAAATCTTCCGACCATCTCGAGATGTGCATGAGTGTCATGCTCGCCCAAAACATAGTTTCAATGACGAAATCGCGATCGGAAACTGCGTCCATGGATTTTGGACAGACGCGTTCAAAGTTCAAATCTTTCGCCAACAGCTGTCGATCGACACCAAATGGATTCCCAGCTAATGCACCACTTCCCAGCGGCATCGTATTAACTCTCGGCATCAAATCTTTCAAACGCATGTCGTCTCTTTGCCACGCTGCGGCGTGCGACAATAACCAGTGCGAAAATCGAACCGTCTGCGCCGACTGCAAGTGCGTAAATCCCGGCATCACGTGATCCACTTCTTTTTCCGCTCTGTCGATCGCAACTTCAATTAAAGTTCTTAAATACTTTCTCAACACCGTCAACTCTTTTCTCAGCCACATTCTCGTGTCCGTGGCAACTTGGTCGTTCCTCGACCTACCCGTGTGTAACTTCCCTCCAATGTTTGAGTCGATGACCTCGCACAACCGTCGTTCGTTGGCGGTGTGGATGTCCTCGTCGCCTTCCTTCGCGACAAATGCATCGCTCTGCCACTCCTCCAAGACTTTCTTTAAACCTTTGTGGATTTCGTTTCTCTCTTCTTCGGTGATGATCCCAGTCCGGGCTAACGCAGAGGCGTATCCGATGGACCCTTCGATATCTTCCAACGCCATTCGTCGGTCAAAGGATAAACTTTCGTTGAACTTTTCCATGAGCGGATCGATCTTTTCGCTGAACGCTCCACCCCATAACTTCTTAGGCTCTCCCCCAGGGGCACCACCGTCACCACCTGTAGCATGAGTCGTCATCGTTTCTCGTCCTCCTCGCTTCGTATTATCAGTGGTGAACAAAGAAGAAGAAGAAGAAGAATTTGTTTTGTTACGGAAGCCGCCAACAACTTTTGCTAACGATGAGGATGAGGATGAAGAATACGAAACGACCGTCGCGATACCAGCGCCTCTCCTCTTCGATATTTGATGATGGTACGTGTGTTGTAAGCCTTTTCCTCCTCCCGCTCGCGTCGTCGTCGTCGTCGTCCTCTGTTGTTGATCTCGATGATGTTGTGCAATAATAGATGGTGTTGTTGTTGTTGATGATGTTGAAGCGAGCATTATCTATTCCTTCAAGTTGTCGTTGTGGAGGAATTAGTGAAGGAAGGTTTTTTCATCATCAGGTGTCAGGGGGAAAAATATCTCGTTCATTTTCGAAAAAGCGATCTCTCATCTGCTCATGCATCGTCAAAAAAAAAGCGTTCTCCTCCTCCTCCTCCGTCTTTCGGAAAGGAAAAGAGGACAAAGAAGACAAAGGCGCGAGAGAAAAGTACTTTCGATCATCGATCCAGAGAACGAGAGAGAGAACTGAAAGAGATCGGATTGAGATCTCTTTTTCTACGATCTACACAACACTCTTAGTAGAAAAAAGTAAATATACCAACTGTTCCTTCTTTACGGAATATTATAAAGCGGCGCGAATTTTGAGCTCGAGAAGGAGAGAGTAGACGAATCAATAATCATGGGTTTATTCGGCGGCAATAACAAAAACACCGACGAGAACGCGCCGCCGAGCGGGAGCAAGCCTCCGCACGGTCGGAGACTCTCTCAATCCATGATCAACACGGAGACTGGGAAGTTCATGTCCAAACTCATCAACGAATCGAGTTATTTGTCTGGGACTGGGGAAACGAATACGTTCGATACCGCGGAAGCTGTCGCGGAATCCGACGAGCTCATGAGAGAAATGTTCTTTTCCATAGTGAAGGAAACCGCCGGGGAGGAAATGTTGAATAAAATAATGGACGTGTATAAGATTTCGGAAACATTTAGCGAGTCACACTCCTCGGGGGACTTTGACAAGTTGAAAAACACCTTGGACGCGTTGAAGTTGGACGAAACGTTGATGTTATCCTCGGCGTATTCGAACTTGTTAAACTTGCACAACATCTCTGAACACGTAGCGACGAGTATGGAGGAGAGACACGCGCGATTGGACGATATTCCGAGAGGTCCGGCAAAGACGACCAACGGCGCGATTAAAGGTATGGTGGCCAGCGGCATGGATCCGAACGCGATTTACGACGCGTTATGTAACCAACACGTCGATTTGGTGTTAACCGCACACCCGACGCAAGCGCTGAGACAATCTTTGTTGAAGAACTACGGCAAGATCCGTAATAATTTGATCAATTTGCAACGTTTTCGTCTCTCACGATTTGAACGCGAAGAGATTTTGGAGTCCATTCGGTGCTGCATTCATTCGGCATGGAGAACGGACGAAATTCGCCGTTCGCCGCCGACGCCACAGGATGAAATGCGAAGAGGTTTGACGTATTTTACGAATACAATCTTTGCCGGGGTGCCGCGGTTTATGAGACGGGTGGATACTTCGTTATTGAACCACGGTT
>JACLAA010002895.1_pt1 | contig 11934 bp, 8 predicted proteins | sample 8027891 | NCBI WGS metagenome assembly JACLAA01 (sample SAMN15724900, study PRJNA655200) | protist metagenome | isolation source: fluorescence activated cell sorting (FACS) single amplified genomes of... | place: Spain: Blaines Bay Microbial Observatory, Mediterranean Sea | collected 2016-01-19 | reverse complement strand
TCGAAATATATTTGGCCGCGCGCGGCCGAGGCAGGCTTAAAAAAAGAGAAGTCAAGACGCAGAGCAGTCTCACTCTCAGACACGACTCCCGCTGGAGGCGAGCCTGGATCCAGCGCTACAGCCATGGCACGGACCATCAACCGAGGCGCGGGAAGAGGCGGCGGCCGCGGCGGCAACTACGGCCGCGGCCGCGGCTACGGCCGCGGCAAAGGCGGCCGCGGCGGCCGCCAGGGCGTCGTCTGGACGCGCAAGGCGCGCGAGTGTAATACGCCCTGCCACAACCCGGCGAACAATGACCTGCGGGACCGCTACCGCAAGTACTACGAGTTCATCTGTGCGACCAACGAAGAGACGAGGCAAGAACCGGGCACGTACCTCAAAGTCCTGAAAGGTATATATTACCACGGCGAGGAGGTGGATTCCTACGACGCCGCGTTGAAGGTTAAAAACGTCGGGCCCATGCACGCGCGGAAGTGCGCGTCGGCCGTGCGCTGGCGCGAGCACCTCGACGCGAGTATTGTACCGGTGCAGCGCGGCCGCTGGGCAGCACCACCTCGGCAAGAAGGCCAGAAGCCGCGCTGGTGGCGCGTCGAGACGGTAGAAGTGCCCTCTACCGGTAAATGCATGGCGCGGCGCCAGTGGGGCCTCGAGAATGTAGCTGGCTACGATGAAGATTTCAAGGACTTTAGTGAAAGGCGCAAGTGCGACTCTGATGTTGCCGCTTGGATCCGGAGGAAGGAGGGCGAGGGCTACCAACGGTCTGCACACGGTGCGGACGACGGCGCCGACCACTACGTGCCTCCTTCTCCAGAGGAGGTAAGGGAGGTCGTCCCGCGCGCCCGCAAAGTAAAGTACGGTCCCAAATTCCTCGACAAGGACACCGGGAGTTTGTCCGGCGTTTGTGCTTTGCTTGTTGCGTTGCACCGTCGGTCGCCCCTCGACAAAGCTACGCTCGCGCAAGAGGCCCAGCAGCATACGAGGGTCGCGATGACCGCGAATGGCCAGCAGTGGTATGGTGGTATTAAATCGCTCGATACGTTACTGAAGAATGATATCGTGGAACCGGTACCGCATAATGTGCGACGCTACCGCCTGACAGCGGAGGCCGGGAGCGGTTTAGTCGCGGGCGTGGACCTGTGTGGAAATCAAAGTTCGGGCGCCCCACGCCATCGACGCACCCTAACTCACTGGTTGATTTCCACACAGGCGTGGACTTGGCTCGCGAAATTGATTCGAGATACCGGAAGGAGCTCGAGCACGCACCTGAACCGAAAACAAGGCCCAGGGACGACGACGAGGAGACGGGCGCTCCGAAGAGAAGAAGGAGCTGCCTCGAACGCTTGAGGAACGACGTCGACGGCGCCAGGCCGTTCCTAGACGTGTACGACATCACATTATATGTTGATAGTAGAGAAAAACGAAAGAACGACAACCACGAGGCCGACGCCATCGTCGGGTTGCTGCATCAAGGTTCTAAGCCTATGCAGGTGAAGAAGGCGCCGTTGCAAGTCGGGGATTACCTATTTATTGCCACGCCCAAGCATGAACAGCAATACGACACGTTCTGGCGGGATCGAGGAATTGTCGTTGGTTCATGTATCGAGCGCAAATGTGCTTCTGATTTCCATACGACCGTGAAAGGTAAAAGTCATCATAGAAAGCAGACGCTGGCGTTGTCTCGATGTGGTGTTCCAGCTACATATGTGATAGAGGGCGACATTGATTCACTAGATGTATGCGCTCTAGACAAGCAGGATTTACATGATGAGATGGCTCGGTTGGAAGTACAACTAGGGTTTACCGTGCATAGATCCCCGTCCTTCGAGCATACGGTACGTTATCTCCAAGGGCTGGATTCCTATTTGCGCGACGATTTACGTCGTAAATCAGTAGACGATGTATTGAAAAACGCGATGGCTTATAGAGATATCATACAATCCTTGGGTATCGACGAGAGGCAGTGGGATTTAAAAGCGCGGTTTGGGGCTTTCTTATTACATGTACCGGGCGTGAAGAACGAGTACGTCGCGCATATCCTGGAGAAGTACCCGACGTTTGCGCTACTGAAGCGGGCGTTGGATTCCCATTCACTAGAGGAGCCTCTTTTAACTCGCGTGCTGGTGCCAGGCGCGAGGCGCCGCGCGGACGCGAAGAAGATCGCGGACTTCTTTGTTTTGCGGGACTACCCCGTCGCCGGATAAGAGTGTTTGATGTAGACCTGAGTAGGCGGCTGCCCCCCGCCGCGCGAGGCAGAGCGCCCTGCACAGCGACCAGCGCTGCGGTGCTGTCGCGCCACAAGCGCACACACTACGCGACGCTGGCGGGTCGGTGCAGGCAGCAAAACAACCCCGTACGATGGCCCAGCGCTTCGTCGGGCAGCCCGGCGGCAAGACTGCGTTCGACAAGCGCCACTCATCAGATGACAGCTTGGCACCAGCGGCACAACTGCAGCGGCGCGAGACCTCTAAGCGCCTGGTGAGCTGGGAAGGCAACCAATCAGCCCTTGATAGCGACTACAAGGCGGCGCACTGCCGGCGCTACACCGGGCGCGCGACTGTGCGCGAGCCGACGTTCAGCCTCCGAGAGTTCTGCAAGGCGTACGCCTACGAGACCCTGCCGCCGGTCCTCGACCTTGCGGCTGCATCCCTTCTAGAAGGCTCGCTTGCGAAGGGATGGCACGTGACGGGTTATCGCGCGCTGCGGCCGTCGCCGGCCCACATTGATGATTGGGGCACCTTGATCTTTACCATACTTTTTGGCCACCCCACTTGGAGCGTCCTCGTGTATTTGGTCAACTACGCCTATTTCACGAGTCGCACCGTCCGCGCGCATGTGGACATCGTGGAGCTCCTTGTTCTTGATGTGTTCCAGCTGACCCGTAACGGCGTCGTCGCGACGAAGTACGCTTACTTTGAAGAGGAAGACCTCGAATTGATGCGGCAGAGACCGCCGGCATGGAGTTGGGAAAGTACGGACAGGCAACTGCTGCTCGGCGGCGGGCTGTCGCCTAAGGATTATGCGGGCCTTCTTGAATCGCTCCTTGTTGATGCGATGGCGACGGCGGACATTGACTTGCGGGCAGTTGACGTCGCCATCGACGAGGACGGCGCGGCGGCGGTGCGAGACCTGGTCAAAGCCACGGGTGGCGACGCCTTCGCTTCTCCCGACGGCCGCACGTCCGCCGCGGCCGTGCTATGGTGTCTATTGGCGCGGCACTGGTCGGTGGCTCTCCCGCCGCGCGCGGTCCTCTTCGTCGTCGCTGAGGTGCTGCTCGTTGTCTTTCTGCCGGCAATAGAGCGCGCAGCCATCGGCGGGGCACCGTACGGCCCGCCGGGCCTCGTCCGTTTCGTGCTCGTCCTCTACTCGGTCCTCCTCTTCTTCGGGCCGAAGACGGCGGCACCGACGCTGATTTTTCCCATGGCTGCTGCGAACGACTGGCGCCGACGGGCCAAGGTCCTAGAGTGCCTTGGCGACGTGTTCGACGCGCCTGGACTGTCCGCAGGCGAACTCGTGCGGCCGACGGAGAATACCGAGGGCAAGGTTGCGCCTGCGGCCGACGTCCGCATCTATCTAGACCCTCATGACCCGAAGAACGCCTTTGCTCACGCGATGATGCGTCCGGTACTGCGGCGCATCGCGCGGAAGATCCAGTTGAGATGTCAGGCTTACCTTTGGATATACTTTGCTGGTGCCATCGCGGCGCTCGTCGTCCTTAACGTGTTGCTGTGGTATCCGTTGTCTCACAGACTCCTTGCGGCGCACCTCGCGGCACTCTTTGCGGTGCTGACGGGCCTCGCCGTCGTCATCATATTTGTCGCCGCGAAGGCTACCAACGATATCACTCCTATCCACCGGTCGCGCCTCCAGCGCGAGCGCCTCGCGATCGAGCGTGAAATATCCGCAGGGGTGGACTCGACGCGGGCGGTGACCCTCGAACACGCGCGGCGCCTTCTCAAGACGCTCGACGAAAATATTGCATTCGAAGAGGTAGAAAGGGAGCCCGCCTCGGTCCTGGGGGTCGCGGCGTCGGCCGGGACCATCGGGTCTGTGCTGTCGTTGCTACTGGGCGGGCTGCTCTTCGCATTCGAGGGCTACAACTCGAGCCGGCAGAACGGCTGGAAGTATGGGGAGGACGGGGTGTTTTCGAAGGAGTAAGTGTGCTGTTTGTGATTTATCTCCGGTCCGAGTCGCGGTCGGGACCGGCAGATGAAGCCGCGGGTGTTCCACGCGTGCAATAGCGGCCTATTGTCCCTCGTATGCGTTCTCTGATTGCTATACGGGTCGGTGGGTGGATTTGAGTCCTCTGACGTCGGGTGGGCGATGGACAGCCATGGTGAGATTTCGAGTTTTGCAGGCAGCCTCTTTGTGCAGCCAGTGCGCAAGTGTGCGAGTCGCCGCGGCTCCATAACTCACCCAGGCTTAAGACTATCATAGATATTGGGCACACACGGCCGAAGATCGGCATCGCTGGCGCCCCTGATTCGCCGTAGCCAGCAAAGAGCATTTCTTGCTCTGCAGCCGTAATGTCGCCCGCCATCGACGACATCGAGGCGCCGGCCATCGCGCGGCCGCCGGCGCACCCGCCGCTTGCCACGACGAACCCGCTGCTCGTCAACGCCTTGCGCGAGGGCAAGGTCGACGAAGCCGCTTTAAGAAAACTGCCGCGGAGCGTCAGGGAGTACCAAGAGGCGCAGAACGAACTGATCGACGACTTGCTGGACATCGAGGACGCCCCGTCGAATCCTTGGGACGCGGCGCCGGACGGGGAACAAAGTGCTCGAGCGAGATTCGCCACGCGCGCGTCGTTCATGATCAACGTCCTGCTGTGTCTGATTAAATACGTCGCGTTCATCTACTCGCGGAGCTACGTCGTGCTCGCGTCGGCGGTGGACTCGACGATGGACCTCGTGAGCGGCGGCGTGCTGTTCTGCCAGGCTAGAGCGGCGGCGCGGCAGGACCGGCCGAAGGTGCGCGACAAGTTTCCGACCGGGCTATCAAGACTAGAGCCCGTGTCCGTGCTGGTGTTCGCCGTACTGATGGCGGCGCTCTCGCTCCAGATCTTCTACGAGTCCGCGGAAGCACTGATCGGCGGCCTCACGAAGTCTCCGAAGCGACCGGAAGCCGGGGCGCTTGTGATCGCCATCATCGTCACCGTGATCGGAACGAAGCTGTGCCTGCACATCTGGTGCCAGCGCGTCGCGGCGAAGGGCGGCGCCGACACGGGCCCCGTGCAAGCCCTGGCCGACGACCACCGCAACGACGTCGTCTCGAACACCTGGGGCCTGGCGGCTTTATTAGCGGCGGCGCTCGGCCCGGGCGCGAGCTGGATGGCCGACCCCATTGGAGCCATGACGATCTCCGTCTTCTTAGTATATATGTGGGCGTGCACCGCGAAGGAACAGGGGACCATCTTAGTTGGAGTTGCTCCCGATCCAGCCTTCCACGCTCGCCTGACCTATCTAGCGCTGAAGGCCTCACCCGCGCTCGTGGGCCTCGACACTTTGCGAGTCTACTCCGCGGGCGCCGAGACGTACACGGTCGAGATCGACTTGATCCTCCCGCCGGAGATGCTGCACCGCGACGCGCATGACATCGGCCAGGCCTTGCAGGACCGGCTCGAGGCGGACGCCGCCGTCGCCCGAGCCTTCGTCCACCTCGACTGGGAGGCGTCGCACGTCGGCGAGCACCTCGGCAGGCCCTCGCTTGCTCGCGGGCGCGGCTCGAGCCTCGACTCGCCGGGCGCGCCCCTGCTGCACAAGAAGGGGACGTGACGCATCGTCCCGCCAGAGCCCTCGCTCTAAGCTATGTGATTCGTTAACCTTGCCCAGCCGCGGAACCGACGCGGGGTCTTCGCACTCGTACGCCCGGCACGCCATTGCCCCGAGTGTTGGCTCCGGACTTGTCGGAGGCGACGACAGCGAGGGGGAGCATGCCGGACACCGGGATGAATACCAGGTCCGCGCGGGATAACGGCGCGCCCTTGCTAGGGAGTGGTAGAAGTGAGTGGTGCACAGAATATTTACAGGCGTGGCCGCCGGCGGCGCAGGAGCGGCGCGGGCGGGCACGAAAAGGGGCCGCATTACAGCGACCAGCAGAACGTCGGGTCGCCGCCGTCGGCCGAGACCTTGCGCCCGTAGCCCTGGAACGAGTGGGCCGAGCCGTCCATCGTCGCGCCGACCTTGGGGGACGTCGGCTCGGTCACGGGCTCGGTGATGGCGGGCCCGTCGACGTCGGTCGTGGGGCGGCCCTCGGGCCCGCCGAGCGCCGCGCCGAGGCCCGCGCGGAGGTTCTTTTCGTCGCGGGCCGCGCGGAGGGCGCTCTTGACGTCGTCCTTCTGGTCGGCCGTGAAGCGCGCTCTGCCGGTGTCCGCGAGCGCGGCGCCGAGGCGCGCGTCGAGGCCCGTGGCGGGGTCTTCCTGGTCCAGCCCCTTGCGCAGGGCGCGCCGCACGGCGTCGGCCTGGTGGGGTGTGAACATCATGGTGGGCTCGCTCCGTGTCACAGACCCATTTTTGACTCGGCTGGGGCAGCCCGTTTACCGATGTTAACCTCCCTGTTTTTTTTGTGTTGCCCTGACGTTTGAATAATTTGATCTCTCTTGAGCGCGTGGGGACGGGTCCCGGGCGCAGCGACGCCGTCCTATACAGGTGGAAAGCTAGCGGCTGTGAGACACTAGAAATCTGTGGCATCTTTGTTGTCCGCGTCAGAGATCGCGAACGCAACACACAAGCGGTGCTGACGGCCGCGGAGCTGGGAAAAGCTTCCTTGTTAAGCCGAAGAGCCTTCAGCTAAAGCGACTGTTCGCGCGGCTTGCGTGAGGTGAGCACGAAGAGCTACCCTTGAGAGAGCAAGACGAGCTCCTCGCGCGACGCGATACCCGTCGCAAAGGCAAGTCACACGAAGAAAGGACGCAAGCGCTGCCGCAGCGAGCCAGAAAAGAAGAAGCAAGCAAGACAAGATGTCCATCTCCCCGACCGGCCGCTCGAACCCCGAGCGGCACCACCCGACCGACGAGCAGCGCCTCGCGTCCTTACAAAGCGAGTTCGGCGTGAGCCCGCCGGGTTCGCTTCGAGGCGACGCCTCGGACGATGACATTATGCAACCGCTCCCCCAAAGGCCCAGCACGACGCTATTGCAAGTGCAGGACGCTTTGAGAGATGCCCTCCCGGAGTCGCCGGACATGATCCGGGCAAGGCACGACGCCGTCGCGGCGAAGATTAGGTTAGATCAGCTCTCAGAGAGACGCCCGAGATGCGTGTCGCACAGCTCAGCTATGGACGATTCAAGTCATTCGTGTGCCCAAGTGTCCATGGACGAGAGTAGGACGCGCTTCGACAAAGTGCAGGAAGAAGAACCGGAGTCGTGGGAGGGCGCCGCGCGCATTTATGAATACGGCTCCGCGGCGAACCCGGAGCTGCCGAAGGTGCCCGTCGTCGTCCACCCGGCGTCGCTGCATGAGTCCGGTTGTACGAGAGTGATTCCCTTTGATTTGTCGGAGTTACTAGGTGGTCAGGGCCCTTGCACCTCACCGAACCTCATGGCGTCCTACATCCGTATCATAACAGGAGAGTCCATCACGACCCAAGCCAAGGCCACTTCGCAAGCTTATTACGTCATAAGAGGTTCTGGCACGTCTTCATCAGAACACGGTGTCGTCAGGTGGGCCACGGGCGACCTTTTTGTGGTCCCAAAAACGGAAGGCCAGCTCCACCACGCGTGTTCGGCCGCCGAAGCGCACAACGGCGCCGCGCTCTATTGGATCCACGACCAGCCTCTCTTAGATTACCTGGGCGTGAAGCCGGACGAGGTCAAGTTCCCTCCCGCATTGTTCACCCGTAGTAAATTGCTGGAGACGGTCGAGGAGATCCGCCACGGGCCCGGCATGGAGCACGCGAATCGGTTAGGTGTGTTACTGGGCAACGCGTCGACGGAAAAGACGACCAAAACATTAACACACGTCATGTGGTCCCTCTTGAATTCTATTGGCCCGCACACGGTGCAAAAGCCTCATAGGCACAACTCCGTAGCTTTAGATATGGCTGTGGCGGCGCCCTGGCCGCACGGGAAAGTCTACACGCTCATGGGCCGGGAGTTGGACGCTCAGGGTAATGTCGTCGATCCCATTCGAGTGGACTGGGCCGACGGCTCGGTGTTTGTCACGCCTCCTGGCTGGTGGCACAGCCACCACAACGAGAGCGACGCGACGGCCTGGGTGCTGCCCATCCAGGACGCGGGGCTGTACACCCATCAAAGAACATTGGACATCCGTTTTGCGGATGATGAAATAGCATTGCACCGCGAGGGTCGGATTCGAGGCACGGCGTTCAACATCACGAACAAGCAGTACTTGGAGGTCGTGTCGACGCACCAGGCGCAGCTTGATGCCGCGGATAACGACGTGCCGAACTTCAACTACGGCCTTTGAGCGCCACGTCCTGCACATACCATCGCCGATCCACCGACCCCGCGACGGCCTTCTTTTGGCTGCCCCGCGACGACCCGCCCTATTTCCCAGTTTTGTACATGCATGTCCCTGTAAATAGTTCACTAGTCTTGCTTTGCTTAGAGCTAGGCCGCCTAGCCACCATACCGACGCGGGGTCTGCAGGACCGCACAGTCTTAGTCAACACAGTGTCGCGAGGAAGTCCGCCGTCCGCGCCGGCAGGTCGCAAGCGTCCGCGGCGGCGCGGGCCGCGACGACTCCCTCGTCTCCGTCGCCGGCGGCGTCCTGCGCTACGTTGCGCGCGTGGCGGACGCGCACGAAGGGCACCTCCGCCATGGCTACCGAAGCGCCGCCCCCGAGCAGCGCGTCGAGGAAGGCCAGGTCCTCACCTAAGTCCGCGCCGTCGTCGTAGCGCGTCTTGGGGCCCCAGAGTCGTCTCCGGAACATCATCGTGCACGGCTGCACGAAGGACCCCCCACGGTTCTCGCGAAACTGCCCGTCCGAGACGTCGAAGCGGTAGGCCGCGTCCGCGCCGAGGAAGCAGACGTCGCCGCCGCGCATGAGTTCCGCCGCTTGCGCGCGCAGCCGGTTTGGTGCGAAGTAGTCGTCGTCGTCCCACGTAGCTACAAGTTCTCCAGTGGCGCGTCTCAGGCAGGCGTTGCGCTTGGCGCCGAGGCGCTGGCGCGCCGCGTGCGCGAGGTAGCGCACGTCCGGTAGCGGCTCTGATCCGGCGCTGTCGTCCATGTTGGGACGCGCGGCGCCAGCGCCATTGTCCGCGGCACCGGCGCCGTCCTCCGCGACCAGGATCTCGACGCGCCCGCGCGGGTAGTCCTGGCGCGCCATGGAGACGAGTGCCTCGGCGAGGAAGTCGGCGCGGTCGCGCGTGATCGTCACGACGGAGACGGAGGGCCAGCATGCTGCGTCGGTCGGCGCGCCGCTCGTCCAGTCGTAGTCCGTGCGCGGCGCCAACGGCGGCGCCGGCGGCGAGAGCTCGCGCCAGCCGTCGTCCTTCGTCGGGGCGCGGCGGCGGCGCTTCGGGGCGAGGAGGGCGGTCGCGGCGATGGCGTGGAGGATGAGCAAGCGACGCATATTAGTAGATCTTCCACGGGTGGTCGAAGCCGACGTAGAGCAAGATATTCTTCGCGATTTCAGGCCGGCCAGTGCCGTGCGTGCGCAGCAGTTCCGGCACCAGCTCCTTGATTTCGCGGCGCCAGGCCTGCAGCGCTTTCAGCTTCACGGCGTTCAATGCGGTTATCTCTTGTTGAGTCGGTAGGCATATATTGTGCCCGCCACGAGAGCACACTCCCCTGTTATTACCCAAAAGTCCCCGGTTGCCGACAATTTCTCCCCACCTCGTCCCCCCAGCTTGCCGCAACTCTTCTCGCACACACTCACAAATGAGCACCCGCACAACGCAATTACACGCCTCGCACCAGACACCAGCACCCCCGCGGGTGTCTAATATACGGGCTGGAGCTGGGACAGCACCAGGGCTCAGCCAACGTATGGGTGATTCGCCAAAACGTGTCGTACTCGGGTCGTAGAAGGTGTTACAATTGTTTGTGCAAGGCATGCCCGCGAGGTGCGCTCGAGCAGCCTAGCACAGGCACCGTGAGCTTACACAGAGCTCGAGCCGAGACGACGACGACGGGTTTTTAGCCCCCCACCCCGCACGAAACGCGCGAAGCAACGTACGGGTTTTTGTGGATTTTTCTGCGACTCCTTGCGCGCTGAAGAGGAGAGAGAGCCGTCTTTGTACGGGCTTCATGTCAACAAAATACAGTTATTAAGCTGCTAGCTACCCCGACGACGACGACGACGACGACGAGGAAGAGGAAGAGCTAGACGACGCCGAGCGCTTCCGCCGCTTGCGCTTTTTTTCCTTTTTGCGTTTCCGTTTCTTCCTCTTCTCCTTCTTCCGCCGCTTCTTCCGCTTGCGCTCGTCGCGCCTTACGTCCTCTACGAGTGCCCGGAGCGACGACGCTTCCGCGGGGCGCTTTTTCGCCACCGCCATCGCCATGGGGTCCTCGCGCGCGATGCGCGACGCCTCCAAATCGACGTTGCCCGTCTGGTTCAGGGGACACTCGCGGTCGCCCGTCCGATGACCGTACGCCTTGCACCGCCAGCACTGCATCGTCTTCACCTCGAGGCCCATGGGCAGCCACAAACCCTTCGACGGCGCATTCTTCAGGAAATCTCTCGTTGCTTGATTCTCGGGCAGGTCGGGAATCGCGTCTTCGGGCCGCTCCTCTTCTTTCGTCTCGTCGGCGTTGGTGCCCTCGAGGACGAACTCATTCGTCGTGTCGGGCGGCGGGCGGGACTCCATTGTTCGACACGCTCCGGATGGAACGCCCACGCGCGCGAGCGCTGTGCTCCGCACGGCACGCCTACGCGCGAGCGCTGTAGATGGGCTGTGAGGTGCTGATAGGCTAGCAGCCTTTCTGGCTCACGACACGGCGAACGGCTGCTCAGGGCGCGTCTGACGCGACGTAGGAGTGCCCAGTTGCCAGCCGCCGCACAAGACACCGCGCATCTGACCCGAAACGCCAAATTTAGCGGCCGGCTTGTTTTGCTAGTGTCTTACAGGCCGCTAGCTCCGACACTTTAGCAAATAGGTGCAAAAAGCGGCGTGCAGCGCTAACAATTGGCGGATACAAGCCAGCGGGACCTGATCAGGTACCGCCTCGACGCCGTCGACGCAGCGCCTGGACGTTTTGCCGCTGCGGCACGACGACGCCCGACGCCGCAGCGCCGAGCACAGCTGGTCGCCCCCGACGCCTCCGCAGCTGCCGCGAGCACGCTAGGAAGACAAAATGTCTCGCTTCGACCGCAAACCAACGAATGCGGCCGCGAAGCCGCCCACAGAGCCGGCCCAGCTCGACCCCGACCACCTCGACGCGAGCAACGAGGGCTTCAGGATGTTGAAATCGATGGGCTGGACCGAGGGTCAAGGTTTAGGAAAGCAAGGTGCTGGAGACGCCTTACCTCTATCGGAGCGCATCATGGAGGAAGCTAGGCGCGAGGGCTTAGGTCGATCAAAGCAAGAAGCGGAAATGCTCAGCAAGGCGACGACGCGGAAGCGCGAAGATTCGGACGACGAGGCCGCTCGTAAAAAGCGGAAAGAGGTCAGCGAGGAGCAGAAACGTAGAGACGAAGTACTAGCCGAGCAGCACCGGAATTTTTACTGTGCTTGTTGTGATAAACAATACACAACAGTATCGGAGTTCTCGGCGCACCTGTCGTCCTACGACCACCACCACCGCAAGCGCTTCGCGGAGATGCGCGAGGCCGAGAAAGCGAGGAACGCGGATGCGACGGCCGAGAAGAGGTCGAGGGAGGACGCGCGGCGCGAGCGGGAACTGCAGCGGCAGATTAGAGCTGCGGCCGCCGCGGCGCCGGCTCCCGCGCCGGCGCCGGCGTCGACGGGCTACGCCACCGCCCCGCTGCCCGGCTTCAGCGGCTTCCAGACGAAAAAACTCGCCGGCGCCGCGCCG
>JACLAA010002278.1_pt1 | contig 11934 bp, 7 predicted proteins | sample 8027891 | NCBI WGS metagenome assembly JACLAA01 (sample SAMN15724900, study PRJNA655200) | protist metagenome | isolation source: fluorescence activated cell sorting (FACS) single amplified genomes of... | place: Spain: Blaines Bay Microbial Observatory, Mediterranean Sea | collected 2016-01-19 | reverse complement strand
GCCGTATCTCACTTCGACAAAATTCTGGGAGAGCTCTTCCAAGGACAACTTTTCAACATCTTTCATTTCTTCCTTATATATTCTCACTGAGTCGACATTGCTTTCTTTGATATCAGCGTTAAGGGCATCGGAATGATTATCTTCATTTTCTCTTGCCGAGCGTGTTGACGATGTCGCTGATGACGACGGCGAAGAAGAAGATGAAACAACAGAATTTTCGTTTTCTTTGCCTTTGACGGCGGCATTCGTCGTACTTGGAAATCTTCTTGTTCGCTGCGATGATGATAATGGTGATGACGACGATATTAACGGTGTTGCGTTCGATATTTTATGGTGGAATATTACCGGTTTTCCCGGTGTTCGAGTGGCTTTGGTAGTTATCATGAACCCAGCTCGTATTCTTAATAACTGTTTATCTGTCTCACTTCCCTCTTAATTTAATAAAATTGAAGAAAGGAGGAAATTACTTTTAAATGTTGTTGTTGTGGTCGGACCTCAAAAAAAAGACGCGCGCAATTCGTTCTTTCCACTTTCACCAATATCTGTGGAATAAGAATAAGAAGTAGTAGCAGTAGGAGAAGAAGAAGAAGAAGAAGAAGAGAAAGAAAGAAAGAGAAATGTCCGGGCCTTCTCCCGCGCAGCAAGAGGTGAAGAAGTTCTCGCAGATTTGTCCGCAGTGTAAAGTACATACGACGCTAGTGGAAGACCACGCGCAAGGGGATTTGATTTGCACCGAATGCGGTTTAGTCGTCGAAAGTCGAACGATCGACGAGTGTTCGGAATGGAGGACGTTTTCGGATTCGGATAAAACCGGAGCCGATCCGTCGAGAACAGTCGGAGCGACGAATAATATGCTTTCCGGGGGTGGTTTGAGCACAACCATAGGACGCAATCCCGATGGCTCTTACAATCAAACGCTTTCAAGGTTGCACAACAGGGAAGGCAATCCTGACAAAGTTTTAATGGCGGCATTTTCGCAAATTGGAGATATGGCCGACCGCATGGCAATGAATCAAACCGTTAAAAGTGGAGCGTGTGATTTGTACCGGTTGGTAACTTCCTCGCATTCCACGCAAGGCAAAAGTTCGGTCGCTATGTTTGCCGCTTGTTTATACATCGCTTGTCGACAAGAAGGTCAGACGAGAACGTTTAAAGAGATTTGCGGCGCCGCTGTTGGTTCAACCGTGAAAGAAATTGGGAGATGTTACCGTTTTATCATACGCGTATGCGAAGGTTTAGATTTACAAATGCAAATGAACGAGCAAATGATTACGCCAGAATTGCTCACGAATCGTTTCTGTGGCAACTTGGGTTTGGCTAATTCGGAGTTCATCCGCGTGTGTAGCTCGGCGATTCAAAAATTTCGGGAAATCAAAACGGGCGAAGGATACTCTCAGAAACAGCCGGCGTCAGTAGCCGCGGCAGCGATATATTTAGCGACGCATATATTAGATAAAAAGGATATAGCCAACGTTAGTCAAATCTCAGCAGTGAGCGGTATGGCGGAACAAACGATTCGAAATTCATACGCGGACATGCTTCCGTACGTGGAAATATTGCTCCCAGAAGCGTACAATGACAGAGTGCAAGCGCTCCTGGCGAGCGTGGCAAAGAAACCTACGGCTCTCTTACCACCCACAGTCGCGGACGAAGTGGTGGTAAAATCTGAACCGATTGTTAAAAATGGAGATGAGGAGACAAAAGTAATAGAGAGGAAGAAAGAAGAAGTAGAAATGAAAAAAGAGGAAGGCGCGACCACTGAAGAGAAGAAGAATGGTGGCATTGACGCTGAAGCTCTCCCAGCTTCTTCCTAGGAAGTTGAAATATTTACAAATACATTATCACCTTTGGCGATAGCAGCTAATTAATATAGGCCCACCAGACCGGTTCAATACGTCTATTTTTGTAACAGTAAAATTCTCGGGAGGAAACTTTGAGGCAAAATCGAAAACGGCGTCTGTTTCTTCTTGACCTCCTTCGTGTCCACGGTAGCAGCAAATAGTGATCAAACCACCGACGCGCAATAATCTACTCGCTTTATCGAGAGCCTGCAAGGTAGTTCTCGTTGTCGTTACGATCGACTTATCTGTGTCTTTCCCAGTCAGATATCCTAAATTCATCATACACGCGCCTATTTTTCTCCCTCTCCTTTGCATCAATCCTTCAACGATACCTTCGATCGCTTTCGAATGACAGTCTCTCACAAAGTATACTTTCTCTTCTATCTTCTTTCTCTCTGCTTCATCACTAATATGCGCACAGAATTCTTCCCGTATTCTCTTCTTAGTTATGTCGAGCGCCTTTTGTTGTTTATCAACCGAGATTATTAAACCAGCATCTTTAACTAACTCCAAGAAAAAAAGCGTATCTGTTCCTCTTCCGCAGGTCAAATCTACGACTACGTCGTCCTCTCGCACACAGTGACGGATGAGCTGATGCGCAATCTTTGTTATTTTTCCATTCTTTAATATTGATTCAGCTAAGTCATCGGTTTCATTGGTAGCGTTACTCCTGGTGCTCAAAAAATCCCCGGTACCGGTACGTTTGCTCTTAAAATCACCTAATCGGATGCGACGAAGAATGCGCCTTTGTGCGCACGTGCAAGCGCATGCGATTGAATAAGCATGTGCGCTCGAGACGAAGGGTAGTGATGGTGATAATGATGCTGGAGACATCATGAAATCAAAGAATATGCACTGTACTAATAATAAAGTGAGAGAAACAAAAATCAATAAAGAAACAAGTACCAACCAACCACTTTTACCACTTTCCGCAAATACAATTTACCACACAAATAAAGTTGAAAGAATGAGGTCACGTTTTTCAACGCGATGAGTACAGCACCGTGGTATCAACAGAGAAAATCATTCTTTCGATCAGCGTTTATAATAGTTTTACTTTTGAGTGCGATTGTCGTCATCCTCTTTGGTGATATTTTATTCCTCGCGCAAAGAAACTTAAAACGAACATCAACAACACACGAAACGGTTGTTGATTATACGAATGAACCAGAAGCAAAAGTAGACGTAGATGTAGATAAATTGGAGGCAGGGATAGGAAAAGATCGGGGTCGGGGTGCTATTGAACAAGAAGGAAAAGAAGAGGAAGAGGAAAAATCATCAACAGTACCAAAATTCACTCGGATGCAAAAGGATGTGTTAGAAAAACTAATTGGACTCGAGTTTTTCGATGGTCTCGTGCCAACGAGTCACGTTCCGCAAACCGAATACAAGTCTCCGTGTTGGATCGCAAAAGATGGAGACAATAGTTTACGATGCTTGCCATTTTTCTACGTATTAGGACACTGGCAATCTGGCGGTCAGGACATCATTGGCAGACTCGTACAACATCAAGACGTTCTTGGTACGCGGCATTTTCATTTCTGGAACGAACTGAGGCCGCCGCGAGAGTATTGGCAAGGTTATCAATTCGCCACTGATGCGATTCAAGAAAACGAAAATACGAAAGATCTTGTTTTTGGTGACGACTCCCCGGGAACATTTGCAAATTCTTGGAGCGAATCGACACGTTTGCATCTCTCCTTTGCCCAAGACGTTAAAGAGTGCTGGATGAGATGCCAGGAGAAACCAAATGATATTCCTTATGGAAAGACGCAAACGGAACGTCGTCGATGCATCGACGGCGATTTAGAAGACCAGAACGAAGAACCTATTGGATGTGGACAACAAGCAATGAAAAACGACCCTCCATCCGAACTCGGAGGACATGGCATGAGCGTACCTCATTTGATGCGCCATGTATATGATTTTCGAGATGACAACACCATTGGCAGCGAAAGCACAGCGAGTAAATTAAGGTTTATATTGTTGCTCAGAGAACCGGCGGAAAGACTTCACGATGCTTTTTGGCACTACGACCATTATCAGAAACATTTTGGAGCAAACGAAGACGGATTCGATAAATTCGCTCGGGAAATGACGGATCATTTCAAATTGTGCGAAAGCGAACACAACACGAAAGGCTGCGCGCGACGGTTCGAGACGTACCATCCGAAGTTCGAAGCCGTGTTTTTTCACGCCGACCAGCTGATTAAAAATATGTACTCCGTCTGGATCGAAAGGTGGTTTGAAGTATTTGATAAAGAGCAGTTTCTCTTTTTGAGGAGCGAGGATGTCTATGGTTTACCCAACCCAATTTCTGCGACACTATTAGATTATGAAAACAACGAGAAGAAGAAGAAACTAGGCATGCATGAAGCGTTACGAAAAATCGCGAAACACTTAAGCATTAGCGAGATATCGTCGGTGATGATGGAGAAAATGGTAGAAATGCCGGAAACGGACGATGCGCGTGTTTTAAGGAAAGGAAAATTTTCGCCAATGCGAAAAGCAACGAGAGAAATGTTGAACGAGTTTTACGAACCGTTTTTATTAGAGCTAGTTGAAAAGATTGGGGACGACGCTTTCATGTGGAATGACTATCGATTCACTCGGCAGTGATACTTATTATTATTTAATTATTATTATTGCACATCATCCGACATGTCTGTCAGCTCAACAAATCGAACCTTGGAGTTTGAGTACGGCGACGCGTACATCGCATCGCTCGCGGCTATTTCATCGTCCCAGTTAATCGTCCCATCTCGAATCTTTAACAAATTAGCTATGAAATACCCAACCGTACAAACTGAAGTGTACAAGAGATATCGCACCCACGCCACTGCACCTAAACTTACTAACAGCTGACTCGTGGCTAATACACCCAGCGCCGGTAACCAAGGTACGAATGGCATTCTGAAATCACCCGCCGTTGGAATATTCATCTCGTCGGCACAGAGCATATAGAACGAGCCAGTCGCTAGAACTATACAAACAACCATAACAATCAACGACCACGATGGTTCATTTTGAACGTATAATGCCGAAAAAATGAGCGAAAACGCGCCAAGTAAACCACATCTCAAAAGAGCCGGCACTCTATCCCGAAAGGAGATTGCATCTTTTGGAGTGTATCGACGAATTAACAATCCCATGTTAACGCTAAAAAATATCGAAAGCGTGCCTATTGAAACTAATTGCGCTAAAATATCTATGTCTACTACTAATGCGAGCAACCCGGTTGTGATACCCGTGAAAATCGAAGCATTGGCGGGCGTTCCGAATCTTGGCGATACTTGCGCGAACCATTCTGGAAGTAAACCATCTCTGGACATTGTCATATACACTCTTGGCTGTCCCATCAACGAAGAGAGTAAACTCGTCGTTATCGCGAAAACAGCACCAATGGAAACAATTACAGAGGCCCAATGTTCGTGATTATTATCGAACGCAACGGCGAACGGCGCATCCACATTTATGTCCGTATAACGCACCATGCCAGTAATTACTAATGCCATCAAGCAATACAAACAACCACAAATAATAAGTGACCCTAATATACCAATCGGTAAATCTTTGCTCGGGTTTTTCGTTTCTTCAGCTAAAGTCGCCACAGTGTCGAATCCAACAAACGCGAAAAACACCATAGATGCGCCCGATAGAACACCTCGAAATCCAAACTCTGGCGGTACGAACGGTTTCCAATTTTCCTCATCGACACTCGTACTCCCTGTGACTAACACGAAAACAACCGAGAGTAAAGCTGCACCCGTCACAGCAATGTTAAACTTTGCCGTTTCCTTCATACCAACAACTAAAAGTACCGTCAGAACGCCTACAAGCAAAAACGCCAAAATATCCATCTCAATCAGGGACTTGTACACAACGAAGCGAAGCGCGTTCGGACTTTGGCCAATGAGAATCGAGAAGTAACTAGTAAATCCGCGGGCAACGGCTGCACCCGCAATGGTAAGCTCGAGCGCGAGATTACATCCAGTAATAAAAGCTATGTATTCGCCAAACGTCAAGGAAATGTAATTATAGGCTGACCCAACAACGGGAAGTTGAGTAGAAAATTCTGTATAAGCCGTTGCCGTGATTAAGGATGTGATTGTCGCGAGCAAATACGAAAGAACAACCGCCGGTCCCGCGTGTTCTTGCGACGCAGCTCCTGTCAATACAAACACGCCTGCTCCAATCACACCTCCAATGCCGAAAAATATCAAATCGAACCCAGTGAGCTCTTTCTTTAACGACTCTCCTCCGTGATTCGTCGGAGATTCTAAACACGAGCGCTCCGATTTCACTTTCAGCGCTCGAGTGCATAATAACCTCGTCGCATCGAGCACACTGCGGGCAGTCGGCATAGGTATCGTATTCCGAAACGATACCGTGGGCCTTTTTCTTTGCCCTTAATTTTTATTTGCTGTGTGTGTGTGTGTGAAAAAAAAACGGAACAAAAAAAACCGAATAAAAAAAAAGAGGAAAAAATGGGGGGACGCAGGGAGCTGACACGCGCGATAGCGTCCTCCTCTTCTCGAACAGCGACGCATCGGTGTGTCTATTCTTCTGCGTCATCACAGTCGAATTCTTCTTCTTCTTCTCTAGTAACGACAGCAGCAGCAGCAGCTGCTGCTGCTGCAGCTGCTGCTTATTTTAGGAGAGGAGGAAAAAAGTTGTTAGATGCGCCGTCACCAACAACTTCGTCTTATTTCGCGTCTGAGAGACTTATTACATCACCTTCCGCGAGAGCAACACCACTGCAGCAGCGATATTATTCTTCCAAAGCGATGAACACTTTGTATCAAAATAGATTGAAGAGCTCGACAAGTCTGCGTGTACCTCACTCTGTTCGAGCGATGCATTTAGCGACGAAAACGATACACAAAACGATAGCGAGAAAAAGTGCTTCGACTCCAACAACCAACGTGAACTTTGCTTTGCGGTTTGTCCAAAGGAAATTGTACACGTCAAAGAACGGAAAAGGGATGACGGACGCGGTAACAGGTAGTAATAGTAGTGGTAGTAGCGCTAGCAGTAACGCGGCGCTCAGAAGCACGAACAAAAGAGGAGTTCTGAATAGAAACAATAGAATAGTAGTAGGTTCGCTGTGCGCGGCGCCTTTGCCGGTTTTTGGAATGATAGCGAAGAGGTACTACTTTGACTCTCGCTCGGCAAAGTGTAGCCCAGTCGATTCGGCCTCATGCTCATCGAGTAAAAAGAGTACGGCAGAGCACATCAACGATGAGTTGAGTGATCACGTAAAGGAAAAAGTGATGACTGTTTTGCGCTCAATACAATTGGCGTTTTTGTTTGCGCCGGCGCTCGTCTTCGCCCCTTTGACGTACTTGAAAAGCTGTCCGATGTGGTACAAGAAATTGTGGTACGCGTTGATTCGAAAGACGCTAGAATTTGCAGGCCCAGCGTTCATAAAATGGGGACAATGGGCATCGACGAGATACGATGTTTTCCCTGCAGTGCTTTGTCACGAACTGGAAAAGTTGCAATCTACCGCGCCGGAACATAAATGGGAGCACACAAAGTCTACTTTAGAAAGAGTGTACGGCGATACGTTTGATCATATTTTTGAATCCTTCGACGAACACCCGATGGCGTCTGGATCGATTGCGCAAGTGCACAGGGCAACGCTTCGCGAGGGCGTCGCGGAATCGTCGAAGAAAAGACAGGATTTGTTCTCGAGATTCAACTACGCGCTCATCGCGGGCGTTGAGATGCTCTTGTCTGGTCAAGGTTTGAATGCTGTTGTAGACGGCATCCGCGATATGTGGAACGATGGTGCAGCTGGATTAGGACATTTTCTACATTTGGACGAAGTAACACACGACGAAGAAAATGAAATAAACGCGGGAGAAATAGAAAAAGGAGTGGTGACGAAGAAACGGCGAAGAAAGGAAAAGCGACGCGAAGTGGCGGTGAAAGTTAGACATCCAGGCGTCGTTGACGCATTGAAGCGCGATTTTAAAATACTTCTCTGGTTTGCGTCATTTACGAGGAATATATCGTGGTTAGAGCCTTTACAACTCGAAAATACAGTTGGTCAATTCGGGGTACACATGTTGTCGCAGGTTGATTTAGGCGTCGAGGCTGAAAATTTAAACCGATTTCGAAAATCCTTCCTGTTAATGCCGGCAGTATCCTTTCCTACGCCCATAACATCGTTATCTGCGGAAGATGTACTCGTTGAAACGTTCGAATCAGGGACGACGATTAGTTCATATTTAGTATCTCCAGAAGTTGCGGAGAAGATAGGTTTTGAGTGTTCGGAACAAAACAAAACGTTAGCTGCGTTAGGCGTGCAAACTTTATTGAAAATGCTCATCGACGATAACTTCTTACACGCAGATTTGCACCCGGGGAATATTCTAGTGCGATTGCCAGGTAAAAACATGAAATTCAGCAGCGTAGACGCCGATGAACACGGACCAACTTTGGAAGCGAACGGTGAACGACAAATGACGGATGCTCCGAAACCGGAAATAATTATCTTAGATACCGGGCTCGCCGCGACGTTGACACGAGAGAACCAAACACATTTAGCTGAAATGTTTTCAGCAATGCTTCGCTGGGACGGACGAGGTGTCGCAGAAAGAATTTTAAAGTTCGTGGCGCCATCTTCTAAAGAAAATTCCATACAAAGCGATGAGGTTGAATCGGAGAGATTCAAATCGGAGATGGAAGAAGCGGTCAAACAGTTTGCGACTGGAACTCCGAGAGCGGGAGATTGCATGTCTCGCGTCTTTGAGATTGTGCAAGAGCATAGATTATGCTTAGACCCGTCAATTATGATTGCAGTTGTCACTGTGATGGTCCTGGAGGGTTGGCAATGGCGGCTCGATCCGAGCGTCTCTATTTTAGATCGTCTCAATAACGTTTTGGAGCTTTCCAAGAAAAGGTATCATCGAATGAAAGTCTTGGATTGGTCCTTGCGCGATATGTATGATCCGTACAGCGGACCAAACTTTTACGAAAAGGATAAAAGTGGCGTGACAAGACGGAGTGAATACTTCGATTACGGTTTATCTCTATATGCGTAGCAAAAAAGCGTTGATTAGAAATACAAGTAACTCTAGGACGTATGGTACACTATATGGCGCAAAATAAAATTATTTCGCGAATACGTTTTCGCTCGATGCGCCGACTGGTAAAACAAGAAAACTACCACCTTTTGTCGCACTCGAAATGTGGCGAATAAACCCTTGATCGGGGAAGAGCGACTCTCTTTTCGTCCGCTTCTCTTTCAATCGCTGTTCAGCCGCGTCTTTAATTTGTTGCTCTTCTTTATCTCCTCGTTTCACCGTGGCTTGGAACATCTTCGCCATAATCGCTTCGCGTTTCTCTTTCTTCTTCCTCTTGTTGTATTCTTTACTCATTTTCAAGTTGTGTTCTTTCTTTAAAATCTCTTCGGCTTCGGCTTTGGCAATTTCCTCCTCGGTCATTTTCATTCTTTTCCGTCTGCTCGTGCTGCTGTTCCCTAATATTCCACCTCGCTTGTCTCCGTAATCTAAAGACATCAAACTCTCGTCAAAACCTGTGGACTGACCCAATTTCGCTCTTTGTCGAGCAGTTAACTTTGATTCATCGACAACTGCTGTTCGTTTCTGCTTCCTAGCGTTACTTCTATCGTCTTCATAATCATCGTCGAACGAAAGGTCCGATAAATCGCCGCCGCCGCCGCCGTCGTCGTCGTCGTCCTTCCATTCTTTATACTTATTCTTCTTGGAGTATTTGCCCGTTTTATTATACTTGCGTACCATTTCTTCGTTTTTATTTTTGTGCGGGATGGGATGGATTCCAGTTTGTTTTCGTCTTTCGTTTTACCATTTACGACAAGGACTTCGATTTTTCAAAACCTCTCTTGTCTTGTGTTGTTTGGACCGGATGAGAGGGTGAAAGCGATCGAAGGTATCGTTGAAGGATTGATGCAAAGGAGAGGGAGAAAAATAGGCGCGTGTATGATGAATTTAGGATATCTGACTGGGAAAGACACAGATAAGTCGATCGTAACGACAACGAGAACTACCTTGCAGGCTCTCGATAAAGCGAGTAGATTATTGCGCGTCGGTGGTTTGATCACTATTTGCTGCTACCGTGGACACGAAGGAGGTCAAGAAGAAACAGACGCCGTTTTCGATTTTGCCTCAAAGTTTCCTCCCGAGAATTTTACTGTTACAAAAATAGACGTATTGAACCGGTCTGGTGGGCCTATATTAATTAGCTGCTATCGCCAAAGGTGATAATGTATTTGTAAATATTTCAACTTCCTAGGAAGAAGCTGGGAGAGCTTCAGCGTCAATGCCACCATTCTTCTTCTCTTCAGTGGTCGCGCCTTCCTCTTTTTTCATTTCTACTTCTTCTTTCTTCCTCTCTATTACTTTTGTCTCCTCATCTCCATTTTTAACAATCGGTTCAGATTTTACCACCACTTCGTCCGCGACTGTGGGTGGTAAGAGAGCCGTAGGTTTCTTTGCCACGCTCGCCAGGAGCGCTTGCACTCTGTCATTGTACGCTTCTGGGAGCAATATTTCCACGTACGGAAGCATGTCCGCGTATGAATTTCGAATCGTTTGTTCCGCCATACCGCTCACTGCTGAGATTTGACTAACGTTGGCTATATCCTTTTTATCTAATATATGCGTCGCTAAATATATCGCTGCCGCGGCTACTGACGCCGGCTGTTTCTGAGAGTATCCTTCGCCCGTTTTGATTTCCCGAAATTTTTGAATCGCCGAGCTACACACGCGGATGAACTCCGAATTAGCCAAACCCAAGTTGCCACAGAAACGATTCGTGAGCAATTCTGGCGTAATCATTTGCTCGTTCATTTGCATTTGTAAATCTAAACCTTCGCATACGCGTATGATAAAACGGTAACATCTCCCAATTTCTTTCACGGTTGAACCAACAGCGGCGCCGCAAATCTCTTTAAACGTTCTCGTCTGACCTTCTTGTCGACAAGCGATGTATAAACAAGCGGCAAACATAGCGACCGAACTTTTGCCTTGCGTGGAATGCGAGGAAGTTACCAACCGGTACAAATCACACGCTCCACTTTTAACGGTTTGATTCATTGCCATGCGGTCGGCCATATCTCCAATTTGCGAAAATGCCGCCATTAAAACTTTGTCAGGATTGCCTTCCCTGTTGTGCAACCTTGAAAGCGTTTGATTGTAAGAGCCATCGGGATTGCGTCCTATGGTTGTGCTCAAACCACCCCCGGAAAGCATATTATTCGTCGCTCCGACTGTTCTCGACGGATCGGCTCCGGTTTTATCCGAATCCGAAAACGTCCTCCATTCCGAACACTCGTCGATCGTTCGACTTTCGACGACTAAACCGCATTCGGTGCAAATCAAATCCCCTTGCGCGTGGTCTTCCACTAGCGTCGTATGTACTTTACACTGCGGACAAATCTGCGAGAACTTCTTCACCTCTTGCTGCGCGGGAGAAGGCCCGGACATTTCTCTTTCTTTCTTTCTCTTCTTCTTCTTCTTCTTCTTCTCCTACTGCTACTACTTCTTATTCTTATTCCACAGATATTGGTGAAAGTGGAAAGAACGAATTGCGCGCGTCTTTTTTTTGAGGTCCGACCACAACAACAACATTTAAAAGTAATTTCCTCCTTTCTTCAATTTTATTAAATTAAGAGGGAAGTGAGACAGATAAACAGTTATTAAGAATACGAGCTGGGTTCATGATAACTACCAAAGCCACTCGAACACCGGGAAAACCGGTAATATTCCACCATAAAATATCGAACGCAACACCGTTAATATCGTCGTCATCACCATTATCATCATCGCAGCGAACAAGAAGATTTCCAAGTACGACGAATGCCGCCGTCAAAGGCAAAGAAAACGAAAATTCTGTTGTTTCATCTTCTTCTTCGCCGTCGTCATCAGCGACATCGTCAACACGCTCGGCAAGAGAAAATGAAGATAATCATTCCGATGCCCTTAACGCTGATATCAAAGAAAGCAATGTCGACTCAGTGAGAATATATAAGGAAGAAATGAAAGATGTTGAAAAGTTGTCCTTGGAAGAGCTCTCCCAGAATTTTGTCGAAGTGAGATACGGC
>JACLAA010007454.1_pt1 | contig 11943 bp, 2 predicted proteins | sample 8027891 | NCBI WGS metagenome assembly JACLAA01 (sample SAMN15724900, study PRJNA655200) | protist metagenome | isolation source: fluorescence activated cell sorting (FACS) single amplified genomes of... | place: Spain: Blaines Bay Microbial Observatory, Mediterranean Sea | collected 2016-01-19 | reverse complement strand
CTCGCGCCGGCGTGTGTTTCCCTACGTTCCCTTTCTTCCGCAAATACGCGTTCATGTTTTCGTTCCCCCCATGTTTCATCAGAGATAACTGTTTCGCGTTCCAACTGTCCATCGTGATCGACCGCACGAACGACACGTGCACGCCTAAGCTCCTGTGTATGCCTGAACACCCCAAGCAGAGCCACAATCCGTTGGAAACAGACGCCCAGTCCGGGTTCCCGGTCGGGCAGTCCGCGCACTGTTGGTTTCCTTTTCCTTCCCTTTGTATTTTTGTCAACACTGATCGGTGGTCTTCATATTGTTCTCCTCCTCCTCTCGACATCCTCCTCGTTTCTATTCTTCAAGAGTTGCTCTTAAGAGATGTTTCCGCGCGCGGGTAAATTTCCAATTCCAAATCCTCTTTTCTCTCTTTGCTCTTAAACTTCTCGCTGAATTGCTTTCTCGATGACGACAACACGATAAAAACGCTTTCGTTGTCCTTGTTCTTCTCTCTGCTTCTTAAAGAGAGAGAGAGAGTGAGAGAGACTTCTTCTTTCGTAAAGGAGAGAGTCCTTTAAATGAAGCAAATTCTGCGTTTCAACACCATACCAAACGTCTGCCATTTCACACACAACAACACATAAAACACGATGACGACGCGTAAAGAAGAGAAGCGACAACATAAAAAGAGCAAAAATGTGACTCTGTGGGAACGGAAAAAGAGCAACGACGCGAATACGTTGCGTTTCATCGAAGACGAGGACAGGACGAACACGTTGTCCGATTGGGGGAGATCCTCCTCGTTGTCCTCCGTTGGAGGGAGCGTGCAGAACACGAACAACGAGAACGAAGACGCGTTGGAAGTGCTCGCGAATTCCGTGAACGTTATTTTTAGCAATACTAATACTAAGAGTAAGAGTAATACAAATGAGAACGCGTCGTACGTGACGAAGACGGAGTTTGATTTCGCGATGCAAGCCGCGCAGAACGCGCTGAAGGCGAAAACGAGAGCCAACCACATGTTGACGTTACAAGCGAAAGCGGCGATGCAAAACGCGGTGACCGCTTTAAAGATAACCGAGAAAGAGTGTCAAACGTTACGAACGCAACTGATGGATTTGAGGCGAGATCCAGATTTAGCGACGGAGTTGATGATTGAAGACGCGCTAAGGCGAGACCGGGAGCAGCTCAGAGTGGCGAAAGAACGGGTGAAGAAACTGTCGAACGCGTATAGGATGCTGCAGAACGAGATCGGGAAGGAGAGGTACGAAGCGGCGGCTTTTGTTAGCGGGGCGAGAAGTGGGGAAGAGGAAGAGGGAGGATACGAAGGAGAGCGAAGACGAAGAGAAGAGGGAGGCGGGGCGACGTCGAGCGACGGCAACAAGCGCAATAATAGGAATAGTACGCTCGTTTCAATTTTACCCGTCGCGATGGAATATCCTATTAAACTCGACAGAGCGCACGAGACGAGGACGATCGTTTTGGCGCAGCTGTGCATGCAAGGCTACGCGTTGGACGATTGCGAACGGGCCATGGAGGAGTTGCAATCGACGGATTTATACGAGTGTTTAGATTGGTTGGAGGAAAGGGAAGCGTTACGCGCTGTGTATAACGAAGAGACGTTGATGCTCAGAAGAGACGAGGAGGAAGAGAAGTTTGAAGAGGAGGAAGCTGAGGAGGAGGAGGAGGAGGAGGAATCTGAGGAAGATAGAGCGGCGAGACGACGGCGACAGCTGGCAGCCTCGAGATTAATCGACGACGAGACGACAGAAGATAACGACGACGACGACGACGACGATGAACGGAGTTCGTTCGAATTAGGTGATGAGTTTGATTACGCCAAGTACGATTCATCGAATTTACGTTTGACTTCCGAAGAGTTGTACGCGGCAAGAGCAAGAGCGGTGCGCGTTTTGTGCGCGTGCGCCACGGATCCACCGTCGCGGCAAGAGCTTGATGAAAAAGAAGAACGACGAATGATGATGAACATAGAAGACAATCCCTTGGATTTAGGAAAGAAAGAAGAAGAAGAAGAAGTTTCGTTCGAATCGACAGATTTGGATGAAGACGATTCAGATTATGAAGAAGACGACGACGACGATACCTCGGAAGCTTTAAGCGCGAAACGTAGAGCGAAGGAAGCCAAGATGAACACGCGCGCGAACCAAATGCTCAACTCACCCATCCGAAAAGACAAACGTGATTTGGCAAAATCGGGTAAGAATTTGTCGTCACTGACGTCCGAAATTGTCATGAAAAAGGATCCAGAAGTTTTGCGGAAGGAATATTACATTCGAAGAGATAAGATGGCGTTCAGTTTTCGCGCGATTGTCGCGCTGACGAAACTCGCCGAGTCTGCATCTTCTTCGTTTTTTATCTTACACAACGGCGGGTTACGCGCCGCCACGGAATGCTTGCGGAAATACGGAGAAACTTCCTCGTCGTGCGCGAGAGCATCGTTCGCGCTGATTCGACAATTCGCCAGCGGTGGCGGAGGAGGAGAGGAGAATGGCGCCGACGATTTTTTCTCCTCCGTAACGGCGAAACATTTCGTACAAACCGAACGGTTTCGCATTTTGCCCTTGCTCGTTTTGCGCGCCGTCGAGGCACGAATGGAAGATTTCGACGTCGTTTCAGATGGACTGAAGTGTTTGTGGACGTTAATTGCGCTCGGCGGCGATCGAACGCGGAAGAAGTTGTTGAAGAGCAACATCGCGTTCACTATTCGAGACGCGTTGGCGGTGTCGAAGGACGACGACGAACAATACCGCGGTCGACGGTTTAAGCGCGTCATCGGATGTGGGTTGGCCATGTGTTTAGATTGCACGGATGCGCAGGAGTTGTTCACTAGACTGATCATACCAGGATTGATTCGAGCAAAGTTGATTGAGTTTCCTTCGATTAAGTTTTCTGGCGAATTTGCAGATTTGCGAGAGTTTCTGGCAAGCGCGAAGAAGAAGCCCACGCAGTGATTATGTATTCTAGTATTCTACTTTACAACTACTGCTACTAATATTACTACACGTGTACTTGTATCTACCGTTTCTCTTTCTCTTTCCTACTATAATACGTCTCTCGCTGAATCGTTCTTTTCTTTGGCGGTTCCAGCTGCCATCTCGCGTTGATTCGGTCTTGAAACATTTCGTTTAGCTCTTTGACTGTGCTTTCGGAAAACATGTTTGATCTCACGTCGCACTCTTCGCAGACCGTGTTTTCAGTCATGGCCCTTTCAAGCGATTCTGCGCTCTCATCCGTGATTTCGTTCCTTTGTAAATCCAAACCGAACAAAGTTACATTTTCCGACAACGCTTCAAATACTTCGTACGCGCCAGCGTTGTATATTTTATTATACCCCACGTTCAGTTGCTCCAAGCCTCGATTGTCGCACTCGTCTACTAACAACAAATCCGCGAGACCTTCGGCCGCGACTTCGTCCAAATCGTTCCCTCGCAAATTCAACAACTCTAGTTCGCTGCCATTTTCAATCTGCGCGGCGAGTGACGATAAAGCGTCTCTCACCGTTCTCCCGCCGCCGATGTCGTTGCACGCAAAGTTCAACGATTTCAACTTGGCCAAGTTTCCTTGATCAAACTTCCAATTCTCAACGATACACTTGAAGCCTTCTCGTTTGAGCGTGTTGCAGGATAAATCTAAATGCTCAATGCGAAGCAAGCGAAGGAGGTCGCCGGCATCTTTCACTCCTTCAGAAGAAATTGAATTAAAACCGAGCAGTAAAACTTTCAAACTTTTACTCGCGCCGCTACCACCTGGCGATAACAACGTCGCGCACCCTTCATCGCCAATCCCATTGTGCGCCAAATCCAACCGTTTCAAAGTTGACTCGTCGTTGTGCAAAACCGAAGACGCCAAAGAAAGCGCGCCATCAGCGCCGATTCTGTTTGACATTAGATACAACCGCGTCAAACTTAAATGATGGGAAGCTATCATGAGTGCGGTTACACCGGCGTCGCTGATATCGTTCGAGGCTAAATCGAGCCATCGTAGGCGAATTGGGTATTTCGCGCTTGGATTTTTGTACCCTTGACGAGTCAAAGCGCCGCCTAAGGACTGAGCCCCGTTATTCGTGCATGCAGATTTTCTCAGCGCGAGTCTGCGAAGGCTCTTCCACCCACTTCCGCCGTTTTCACCCTCGATTGTTCTCGCCACTGCACGAATTCCACCGTCGCCGATGCGTAACGACCAACTCGCGTCAAATCTCGAGACGCCGTTTTTCGCCGCCGCCGGACAAATTTCTGTCAACGACTTTTCGCACGCCGCGTGTACCTTCAATCCGACACACGCCAACGTAAACGAAAGCTTCTCAAAATCTCTCGTCGATACTTTCCCCGCTGGTGTTGTTGCAAATGCCCGCCAATTATTTTCCAGACACCAAACCAAGTCCCGTACGCTCTCGTCGAAATTGTTCACGTCCGGATGATGCTTTCGCACGTGCTCGATCAAATGACTCACGTTACACGTCAATCGTCTCAACTTGAAACCCATCGCTAAAGCTTTAATTTCGTTCACTTTAAATTTTCCGTTCTCGCCCAAATCAACCGCCACAATCTCCTCTAAATTACCACACTTCTCCGCCACCTCCATCAACATCGCTTTGGTATTACCACCGTTCTCTTGCTTACACTTGCTCACGTCCAATTTTCTCAGCCACGCTTTCGCGACGTTTGCGATGGTGAGTAAACTTCTCCCCTGACTAAAAATGGATGGCGTCACCTTCACGTTCCTGAACGCGCGTTTCGCCAGTTCGTCGTTTGCGTCGTCTGAATCGTCTTTCTTCTTCGCCAACGTCGCCGCGACTAAACTCTTCGCGTCTAATTTCCCGCATATGAGAGCTGCCACGTCCACGTCTAACTCGTCAAGATACGGGAACATGAATTCCTCCTCGCTCGCATTATTCGTTGATGAAAACGCCTTCCCTTTCCACTCGTTCTCCCTCTCAGTTCTCTGGTCTCGTTCGGTAAAAAACTTATTCCGTCTGGCCGTTCTCGCCCACGGCCTCCCGTGTCCTCCAGACGCCGCGTTTAACGTCGGTCGGTCGCATCTGGAGGATTGAATGTCGGATTCTTTTTGTTCCGCGTCGCTCCAATCGGATTCTGAATCTGTCGAACAACACGTCGTTGTTGTCGTGGCTTCTTCTTCTTCATAAAATTCGTTGCCTTTATCATCATCATCATCGCCGCGCACGGTGGTGGTAGTCAATCGCGCGAGTCGCGAGACGAGTTCTTCGTGCACGTCGTGGTGGTTCACTTGCGGCGCTTGCGGCTGCATTCGTGTACGACGAGAAAAGATTTTTTATGAGGCGGTGGGAGAGAGAGAGAAGAAAGAAAGAAAGAGAGAGAAAGAGGTGCGGTTGAAAAAGACGCAGATCTGATAACGCGTCTGGTATTACACGAGCGGCTACTATTTCTAAGCGTTACGCTTGAAGAAGACGTAGCTCGCGAGTTCTCGTTACCTTCGACGCGTTCGCGCCATCCGCGACGTGTCTTGTATGAATGCAAAAATATTAACGCACCCAGACTTGGTACACGTAGCTTATAGAGCTATTCGAAGGTAGTCCGCCGGGGTAGTCAGAGGTAGGGGTTCCTTTATCTGTACCCTGTACCTTCAACTTTGTGTGTGTGTGTGTAATCAAATCGCCAGGCGCATTGCACTCATACACGTTCGCGTCGTGATCCCACTCGCCCGTTAAAGTACCCGGATAGGTGTCCGTTTGCGTCATGTGTATATAATCCCCGCCTAAGCCGATCATCGCATCATCGTTGATGCAGGATAACCCATTATTATTATCCCCGAGTATATTATTATTGTCGTATCTGCACTGTTCTGACGTCATAAAACGCAAAGCATTGTTTCCGTAATGAAAGTTAATATATAACTCGCCCCCTTGTTGGGTTATTGGATCGTAAGGGACATTCTCAGCGCCCACTCTCGCAGTGTACTCGTACGTATGACCATGACCGGTGTAGCAGTTTGCCGAAGTCGCGCGCGTGTAATCGAGAAGTGATTTCGTCGCATTACGGAAAGGCCAAACAGTGTACGCTTGATACGAGCCGTCCGATGCATACCCAACCGTGATCATAATCTCTTCCATGCCTTTTGCACTTACCACGTCGCCATTGACGTAATCGTTATCTATTACGGATGAACTCATAGGTTCGCTCGAAAGAGATTGCGTCCAGTACGACGAACCGAATCCCATACTGTGTCCGTCGCTGGGATTCACAGTGTATGCGAGTTGCCATCCCCCGCCTTCAATTTCTACGTTGCAATATATATCCTGTCCATTTGAGAACTTGTTCGGGCCGTTAAATTCGGCGCAGGAACACGACAAGCAATCGGGAGCAGGGTTTGTAAAGGGAGCGCCTTTGTAGAAGTACACTTTGCCGGCCCATTTGATATTGCCATTGGACCTGGGATAGTAAGCTCTAGTAGCTCCAGCCAACACGGTATGTTCGAACATAGAAACGGAGATACCGAAAAAAAGCGTACCGTCTTGGGTATCGGGATCGCCGTCGAGATTGAAAATAGACTGAGCAGTAGCTGCATCGCTCGCGTGGATCTTTTCTACAAGCGTAAACTTCCAATCATAGTCCGAAAGCGTGTACACGTAAAATGCTCCTGAATCTGGTATACCGTTACCGCTATCTTGATACGCCCCAATCAAAGCCGTGTCGCCGTGTAAAGAAACGGAACTACCGAAATTCGAATTAGCATCAGCGCCAGCGTCGCTCGATGTAAACGATGCTTGTTGCGTAAACGTCCCATCAGAGCTCGAACGCGTATACACGCGCACGCCAGAAAGAGCCCCAATCAGTGCCGTGTCGACGAATAGAGAAAGGGAGCATCCGAAAAGATCGTCTGCGGTCGCACCAGCCTCTGTGATTTTTGTTTGGTAAACAAACAAGCCATCTGGGCTTGAACGCGTGTATACGTCTATTTCACCTTTCTTACCAATTAAAGCCGTATCTCCGTATATAGAAACAGACCGACCGAGATAAGCGCCGGTTTTGTAAACGTCGTATCCAATCAACTGCTTTTCTGAGAACGTGCCGCTGGAACTTGACCGCGTGAATATGTACACGAGTCCACCATAAATGCCCCCCTCATTCATAAAACTAGGGTCACCAATTAATGCAGTGTTTTTGTATAAAGAAACTGAGGTACCGAAAGCTGCCGATGCATGTTCACCTGTCCTTGTGCGAATTGTCGAAGTGTGCTCAAACGTCGCATCTGAATGTGGACGAGTAAATACGTGTACGTGATTTGCCCCGAAGGAGTAGGGCGCACCAATCAACGCCGTATTTTCGTACACGGAAACCGCGTTGCCAAAACGATGTGATTCTCCAGCATAACCCTCTGGTTCAAATATATATGGCTGCGCTGTATATTCAGAAAGACTTGCGAGAAATATTGGCGGCGGTGACGGTGGTGGGGGAAGCGGTGGTGGAGGTGGTGCTTTGAACACGTATACAGATCCAGAATCTGATAATCCGTTATCGTCGTCGCCACGCGCCCCAATCAATGCCGTGTCGCCGTACAATGAAACGGAAACACCGAATTTATCATCCGCAGCAGCATCGCTGGCGTCGATTTTTGACTGTTGCGTGAACGTCCCGTCAGAGCTCGAACGAGTGAACACGTACACATATCCAGAAGATGAACTACCGCTTGTGTAACCGCCATGCGCTCCAATCAACGCCGTGTCGCCGTACAACGACACGGAAACACCGAAATTATCATTCGCCGCCCCATCGTTCGGCTTGAATTTTGACTGTTCCGTGAACGGTCCGTCCGCGCTCGAACGCGTAAACACGTACACAGATCCAGCATTTGATTGACTGCTATATATCGCTCCAATCAATGCCGTGTTGCCGTATAAAGAAACGGAGATACCGAATTGATTACCGATATCGTTAGCAGCAGCATCGCTCGCATAGAGCTTTGATTGTTGCGTGAATATCCCATCAACGCTCGAACGTGTGAATACGTACACAGATCCAGAATTTGTTATACCGTTATCGTCGTCGTATCGCGCCCCAATCAATGCCGTGTCGCCGTACAAACACACGGAAAAGCCGAAATAGTCACCCGCAGCAGCGTCGCTCCCTGCGGTGATTTTTGGCTGGTTCTCGTCTTGAAGCAATGTCACGAGAAACAACGGCGGAGGCGGCGAAGGCGGCGGAGGCGGAGAAGGTGGTGGTAATGGTGGCGGGGAAGGCGCGACCCACGTATTTTTGATCGCATTGCACGAGCTTGCTGGACCGGTAACGGCATCGGTGCACTCGTATTTAGCTTGAAACGCGGTTGCGTCGAGAAACATGTTCGTTTGAGCCGTCGTCGCCGCCGTTCCAGTCCACGTAGAAATGTCTTGGTCGAACGCAGAAGCTTCATTAAACATGTACTCCATATCGAGCACGTTCGACGTGCTCCAACTTCCGATTGGTCGGTTAAACGCAAAGGCTTGGTAAAACATAAATTGCATATCCGTCACCTGAGACGTGTCCCAATTGGCGATGTTTTTATTGAATGCCGACGCTTCGTAAAACATGTACTCCATGTCCGTTACTTTTGAAGTGTCCCAACTTCCAATGTCTTGGTTAAACGCCGCGGCGTAAAAAAACATGTGTCTCATGTTCGTGACTTGCGCCGTGTCCCACTGCGAAATGTCGCCGTTGAACCGAATTTTGTTTCTGAACCCTTGATTGACGCTTCCTGTTCCCGTCCATCCGTTCATATCCGTCACTAAACTCGTGTCCCAGTTTGGCATAGTTCCGTACGGCGTATTTTCAGCCGCCCATCTCGTGCACTCGCCAGTAACTGGAGCTTCCTCCAAACACGCGAAGACGAAAGCGTGCCAACTTTCGGAAGGGATTGGAGCCGACGGCGGAGGAGCAGGAGCAGGAGGTGAAGGTGGCGGCGGAAACATTTTGCGCTTGAACCATATTTGATGCAATTGGTTACGATCCCAGCCTCCATGATTATCGCATTTTTTCGCTGGTTCCCAGTGATATGCTCCCATTTGATAAAATGGATTATATGTGAGATCTGTGTAGCCGCAACAATTGTTGTCCGGCAGGTACGCCGAGTGATCGGGAAACTTTGTCGTCCCACTCTTGTACACCGTGCCGTCGCTTAAACTATTCGTACCAGTTACGAGCGCGGTTTTAACCTTATCATGGCTCGTTGAAAAATGGATAACGCGGGAGTGCTGGTCTGTTCTGCAGTAAAACCGAACGGAATCGACATCCTCTGCAGTTAAGCCTAAATCTTCCAACCATATGTGCGAGTAACTTCCAGTTGGAGAGGATGGAATGGCTGTAACCAGCGGGTCGCTTTGCCCCTGCTTACGATCGTACGCGAGCAACAAAATCCAGCCATCACGATCTTGAAATACATACTTCCCATTAATTTCAACCCGTTGATTTGTGCGGCTCGTGCGTACAAATGCGAGTATGCCTCCGTGCGAGTTCTTGAAAGTATCATGTCCTGATATTTGATTTTCGCCCCAAAACATGTAATTGTTGCCAACGGCGTGATCGTTGCCTACATTAATCCAAGGATCTTCCGAACTCGATCTGAAAAGATAGTACACGTAGTTGCTTTCTCCGTTGGTGCCTTCAAAATTGCCCGAGGAGGCGACCAGATTCACAATACCGTTTGGGCTGTTGGATACGGTACTTTGGGGATAACTAATGTCCTCGAGTTTAAGCACAATCCAATACAACCCGTCCCCGGTTTTGAACATAATTTCATCCGCGTTTTGTCCCGAAAAATCTCTCCAATAGTCACCGACTGCGCCTGTATCTGAATACGTGCCGTATGAATAGCTCAAATCAAACCATGAGTTGGATCCTGAGTTGCCGGAAAACCACCCTCCGCTGGCCGGCGCCGACGCAAAGGACATCCAACCGCCGCCGGTTGTTTCTAAATCGCAGTAAATTTCTGTCGGGACCCCTCTCACATTAATCCAATACGTACCACTCGGCCGCCCAAGGAGGTCACTCGCGCTATCAACTGCCTCTGAGGAAGTCAGTCCAGACGGTGGTGGAGGTGAGGCTGGCGGCGATGAGGGTGACAAAGGCGACGTCGATGGCGGAGGAGAAGGCGCATCCCATGTGCTTTTGTACGAATCGCAAGAATGTGCAGGACCAGTCACGGCATCGGTGCACTCGTATTTAGCTTGAAATGCAGTCGCACCGGTGAACATGTTCGTTTGCGGCGTCGTCGCCGACGTTCCAGTCCACCCAAAGATGTCTCGGTTGAACGCAGAAGCGTAATAAAACATATATTCCATATTAGTCACTTGCGCTGTGTTCCAACTCCCAATGTCGTGGTTGAACGCAGAAGCGGAACTAAACATAGATCTCATATGAGTCACTTTCTCTGTGTTCCACTTCGAAATGTCGCCGTCGAAATAACTTTTATCGCCAAAGCCTTGATAAGCACTTCCAGTCCATCCACTCATATCTTCCACCAAACTCACGTCCCAATTCGGCATCGTACCGTAATTGTTACCAGACGCCCACCTCGTGCACTCGCCAGTTACAGGAGCCTCGTTTAAGCACTCGTTGACAAACGCGTGCCAACTCGCACTCGGAACCTGCGCATTACACGAATTTGCCGGTCCGTTGATTGCGTCGGCACATCTAAAGGTGGCCTGAAATGCAGTCGCGCCATTAAACATGTTTGTTTGTTCCGTCGTCGCCGCGCGGCCTTTCCACTCAAATATTGGTTGCTCGAAAGCTTCTGCGTGCTCAAACATCGATCCCATATCAACGACCTTCGACACGTCCCATTCTGCGATGGTTTGGTTGAACGAAGACGCGTTCTGAAACATCGAATTCATGTTCGTCACTCGCCACGTATCCCATTTCGAAATGTCGCCGTTGAAAGTACTTTTCCCTGCAAAGCCTTTTTGAAAGACATCTCCAGCCATTCCGCTCATGTCCGTTACCAAACTCACGTCCCAATTCGGCATAGTCCCGTGAGTATTCCCCAGTGCCCATGCAGTGCATTCGCCGGTGACTTCCGCGCCCTCTTCTGATAAACATGCTTCGACGAAAGCGTGCCATTTCGCATCTGGAATACACGCGGTACACACGCACGATTTCGACGGGCCGTGATCTACGTCCGTACACTCGTACTTGGCCTGAAACGATGTCGATCCGGCGAACATGTAAGCTTGTGCAGTCTCGGTGGCGGGTCCCACCCAGTGTGAAATGTCCGAGTTGAACGCGTTCGCGTGATAAAACATCCACGACATGTCAGTGACCTGCACTGTGTACCACCGTCGAACGTCCCGATTAAACGCGGGGACTTCATAAAACATGGCACGCATGTTTGTAACTTTTGAGGTATCCCATTTTCCAATGTCTTGATTGAATGCAGAAGCGCTGAGAAACATCGCGCGCATACTCGCAACGTTCGACGTGTCCCACCCTCCGATGGGTTGATTGAATGCGTAAGCTTCGTAAAACATGTACGCCATCGTCGTGACCGAGGACGTTTTCCATTTCGAAATGTCGCCGTTGAATTTTCTTCTTTCGCGAAAGCCAACCGCATTCGCGCCACTCCATCCGCTCATATCCGTCACCAAACTCGTGTCCCAGTAAGGCATCGTGCCGTAGTCGTTTTGCGACGCCCACGTCGTGCACTCGCCAGTTACAGGCTCTTCTGCTAAACACTCCGCAACAAACGTGCGCCAACTTTCGGACGGTATCGGCGTTAAAGGCGTAAGGGAGCAAGAGAAAATCGGCCCTAAAACGGCATCGTCGCACGTAAATTTAGCTTGAAATGCCGTCGCGTTATAGAACACGCTTGTCTGCGGGGAAAATGCCGCCGGACCAATCCACGAGTTGATGTATCGATTGAATGTGGAAGCGGAATAAAACATCCATTGCATATCAGTCACTTGCGATGTGTCCCAACCTCCAATGTCTTGGTTGA
>JACLAA010001683.1_pt1 | contig 11947 bp, 10 predicted proteins | sample 8027891 | NCBI WGS metagenome assembly JACLAA01 (sample SAMN15724900, study PRJNA655200) | protist metagenome | isolation source: fluorescence activated cell sorting (FACS) single amplified genomes of... | place: Spain: Blaines Bay Microbial Observatory, Mediterranean Sea | collected 2016-01-19 | reverse complement strand
TTAAAGGGGCGGCGCTACAGCCCCCGAAATAGTCGAGTGCAGGCCCCTTGGGCTAGGTTGCCATTTACCCGAGGGGTTATTAACCCCAATCGTGGCCCGGGGTCAGTAACCCGGGTAATTACCCGTTAGTATGGGTTATTAACCCCGGGATCTTATAGAGGGGTAGGGGAGGGGGCCTCATGGGCCACTGGCGCGGGCCCGGCCTGAGCCGCGCCGGGCCACATGACTTGGTACTTGCCTTGGCGCACCTGTACGTATCCAAAAGCCCAACGGGCTGCTTGCGCCCATCCGCTCGCCCGGAGGGGTCTTTCGCTAAACTCACTAAACGGGTTTAGTCGAAAACCCGCCGGGTTATTGAGCGGGTTATTTACCCCGGATCCCCTTCGAGGGGTAATAATAGGTAAATTACCGGTTATTAACCGGTTAATGGCAACTTAGTGGCTTCCCCCCCAGGCCACACTGGCATGTTTATATTCGCTATGGAGCAATCCTAGTCTGGTGTCCCCCGCCGACTCGCTGATCTCAGGCTCAACTAACTCTAGCCGCAGAGCATTGCGGCGCAGATCACTTACGCTGTGAGCCAGGCGTAAGCGGCGGCAAGCCAGGCGATGTAGCAAAACTTAAAATTGTACTTTTGAATAAAATGCTCCTCACTGGCAGGCTCACCCAGGCCCGCTCGTAGATGCCTGGGTAGTCTCTTTATCTCGCTCGTTGGACCAAGCCCGTGATCAGCCACTCGGATAGGGACCTGAAACTGCATTAACTCCGTCACTGGTCTAGAAGACAACAACTTTTAATGCGAAAGTCCCAATCAGGATGCTAACTTCACAGAGTGCGCAGGGTATGTTGCAAGTGGCAATAGAAAACCTAAGCATTCTATGAATGTGAAAACATTTTTATTGCGGATCGCACCAGATATACTGATATTGCCAGGATTGGGTAATCATAGATGTTATAAAACAGCTACCCACGAAGTGGCAGATAATTTGAAGAAGGTTTGCCTTGGGGAAGAATAGGGATGTGCCCATAAGAATTCCCAGCACATCAACGGCGAAACACACCAGGCAGATTGCATATGCCATCATGAACTACAGTAATAAATTAGATGCTGGGCTGCTTCACAAGTCTACCTCTTTTTGGGCATCCTTGGGATCAGCGGAGACCGCAGAAGAGAGATTCTCTTTTCGCGTATGAACCATCGTTAAAACAGAAACAAGATGACCCACGGTCAGCAAGAAGCGTGCCGGGATAAGAAGGTTAAGAGAACTACGACCCATATTTACAACTTGAAGAGTGTCCCGCTGGCACGCGCTTGAGCTACCAGAGCAGCCAGGGTTTTACACTGACGCAAAAAATCTACAAAACTCTAGGTAACTGCAAAATATAGATGTAAGTTCTTTATAGGATTTTTTTTTAGTCATGGGCCCTCTTAAGCTCAGGACTATAGGCAGCCCGACCTTAAGACCGGTTCCGATCCAAGTCACGGTCGGGAGCTGGAGTGCTGAAGGCCCCGGGCTCGGGCCGGGCCCGCCGGGTACCGGCGTAATCGGGCCTAGGTGCCAGGGTGCAGCAACCGAAACTTGAAATCAGAGGCGGCCGGAACTTGGACAAATTTGGAATCATGATCCCGAAACAGAATGATCTCCTTAGTACATAATGGACTACTGGAATGGAGAGACAGAGCCAGACTCGGATCAATTTGAAGGAATGGACTATTATATCTTGGGTAATTTGGGGGGGAGAGAAGCCTGGGAGGCCTCCGGCTGAGTTAAACCAAGGCCCTCCGACTCCGTCACTGAGACAAGACAAGAAGGAGAGAACTTCACACAGGACCGCGGCGCCGAGCGTGGGCCTGGAGCAGACCAAGGAACAGTCGAGCGGAAGGCCGGGCCTCGTACGTTCCATCTGGTGGGCCCGGGTTAGTTTTGCCCTTTGGGTCTACAAGTGGTCAAAGACTAAATTCCCAAATTGCACCCTTTTCCCCGTGCGTGCGCGAAATCGCCAAATACTCCGATATTTTTGGCTCAACCCCCGCCCTTTCGGTGCCAACTCGGCTAGCCGCCGTGATTTCCGCCGAGGCGCCGCGCCCGTCGCGCACCGAGCTAGTAGGTATGGGAGAAACACGAGTCCGCATGTGCGCAACGCCACCACCACCTTTTTACGAGCACCTCTATACGCCCCGTGTGGGACGATTTCTCCACTGGAAGCGCCCGCCAGAGATAACTTGGCTCCGTGCGGGGACCGTTTCCGATGATCTCGGCGACTCTGTCAGCTCGTAGCATCGCTTTCGCACCCACGCGCATGGGCATCTGCCCACACTGCGGTTTCGCTTGTTCCGAAGACGCGTGCTACGCGTGCCGCACGCCGCCGACGCGCGCCACGGCCACTTCGACCTACTGGCGAAGCGAGCGTTTCCGCTTGCTCCCGAAGGCACAACTGCGGGGTCGAATCCTGATTTGGCGAAAACGGGGTATCCAAACGGGTCCCGGGTGACATTCCACTAGTACTGGACTCGACAGTACGCTGCTGCCATTTATTTGCACCTCTCCCTTGGTACGCATCGAATTTTAGCCGTACGACTCAAGCCACACATGCGAGCGAATTCGATCATGCTGTTGTTGCATGTTGAAAACGGGCGTAAGATGCCATAAGATGCTGCGGCATGCGATGACCTACGCTAGAGTTACGGCCTACATTACACGCCAAGTCCGCGGGGCACACGACATTGACGGCAGTCCCACGATATTACAGGTATCAGCAAATCGGGTCATAGTGAAATCCTTGATTGGACAGTGCGCTTACAGAAGTCTGAAATTTGATGATGTCGCAAAGGTGGCAACCGTTACCTGGGTTTCATTCAGTGGAAACACTGGCCCGTGGCTTGTCGTGCTTCTGGATAGTTGCAGTCTTGTCCTTTTTGCACCCGACGGGAGCCAAGTAGAAGCAGCACTACCGTTTCATGTTGACTGCATCTGGCCAATCTTACCATGTCCTGTAAGCAAGGGGGGGCTTGTTCTTCAGTGCGTGCAATCCCAGCTTTGTGCATCTAATTTATCGCCACGAATTCCCCTATTCTCAATGACTCATCCACTCGAGAATTTTTGTGCTGTTGAAGCCCCATACCAAGCATATGACGGCAACATATCGTATAGTTCGCCAGACCGTGTGGTCTTCGTCGCTGAAGGTGTGCCCCTTTTAGTAGTCACATACAGTAAGTCGCAACAAAAGCATTTTGTATGGCGCATCCATAAACGATCTTCACGTTCACTTAGAGTAGACTATGGAAGCACTCCGTCTCCAAGCACGTGTACAAAATGCAAACTTGATCCGCCGCGTTTGCCTCGAGTAGTCACCTCATCCAAAGAAGGCAGGTGCGGTGGTCAAGTGTCAGGATCAGACATGTCTCTGCTTCATACACCAACAGAGAGCATATTCCCGCAAATGCCGGAGCTATTAGCTCAACGCATAGGGGCTCAAAATGGAAATATTCACCTTGCTAGTTCATCCGCTGCTATTCGAATTTTTTGCGTGAGTGGCGAGCAAAATGAGTCCATGCTCTGCCTCCTGTTGCATAAAAGTAATTTTAACTTAGAACCTTCGTGAGATGTCTGTGCAAATGGTTACAGGATACTTAGATGGACATACACCACACAGGTTGATTGGGCTGAAAGTTACCTCACTGAGTGAGGTTGATATTCTTTTACCTCCTATGCTCCAATTTGCATTTAATATACAATGCATTGATGCCCAACCTGTTAACGTACAACGGCACCGTGTTGGTTTTGTAGTCTTAAGGCAAGAAGGGAGTCTTGCTTTAATGATTGATGGTCTTTCCTTGTCATACATAGAGACTTCGAGTTTGCTAGCCAGTCCAGCTACTACTTCTAGTGCCAAAAAATGTCAAATGATAACCTGATTCCAAATGACAACGTCTAGGTTTATCGAGTCCCCTGTTTGCACCTGGGGCACATCTTCTTGGCACGCAATGGGACGATTGCTCCGCCCTGACCATGACATCCTCCTGGCAGCACATGCGCCTGAAGGTCTCCCTCACGCTTGATTCAGCACTCGCAGAATCAGCTCTATCAGCACTCGATGACACACTACCACATTCGCTCGCATCCATCTTGTAAGTTACCTTGAGGGTCCAAGTACTGCGGTTCATGCCTCGCGCGATGTTCTTACTACACAGGCGTGCCTCGGTGCTTACTGTCGTGGACTTTCTGGGCCGCAGCACTTACCCTTGTGGTATTTCACTCAGTGAAGTCATATGGACTGGGTTTGTAGTTACGCTTAAATCTCTTTTTGGTTCCCTGGATGCATCATGAGCAACTTGTGTCCTTTACAATGAAAGCGTCGCTCTTGTTGAGCATTTTCCACATAGGTAGCAAACTATTGAATGCTAATCTGAATCCGAGCCATGATTTTGTCAGTGATAATCGCAGCGACAGCAAATGGTTCTGGTTGAACTTGATTTGCAATCAAACACACCGAAAGCATTCGTTATATGCATACAAGATCGCGATTGCCTTGCCTATCAGAGCCGGGAGCTTACTAACAGACCGCTCTCGTGTGTGTTACTTTACTCTAATTTCTGCCGCCCAAGACGTAGCCCATCGAGCTCTGGGCTTCACCCAAGTGGATGCTGAGTGGAGAATGCACCTGAAACGTATCTATGATGCGATCTATGCAGCTCGCGAAGACTGTAAGCTATCATCACTCTCCTGGGCTCACTTAGAACCGCTAAGCTTCTTGCTTGATTCCCTAAGCACGGATTTTCAGCCAGCAGACCGCGTAAATTCCCAGGATCTTCAATCCAATCTAAAAAGGGGCCAATCTCATGCTAGTAGAGACAGCTGTAAGAGTCTTGCGTTTAAATAAACTACGAACCTGATGTCAGTGAGCGCATAGGTTTTGTTTCTTCAGGTACTCTAAACAAGAAGCAGTTAATTGGCGTTCAAGAATGGGTTTCTGATATATTGAAAAGTCAGTTGTTTGGTGACGTAAAATATGGTTCTTGTGCTTCTTTTCGCTCTCGCGCAAGGCGCCTTTCTTGCATCTTAAACGTACTTAGTGGTCAAGCTTGCCTAGATTTGCGACGAAAACTAGCTGAAGAGCTCATCCTTGCGATGGTACGCACTGGACTACATTTGGATGAGCTTGGCTTTCTGACCCCGGGGTTTGTTGTGCCTATACAAGATGCTCTCAATGTGTGTTGCCTGGGACCACCCGACTGTTGGCCTACTTCTGCATATGAACTTATTGGTCGCGGTGATCTTGCTTGTCTAAATCTAGCGATCCAACACCGTGAAGAATCATTAGTTACCATAGAGGCACGTAGTTGGGAAGCAGTACAGATGATGTGCGCCAGGACACACACGTACGCTGCTTATGTAGTGGATAAGGGCCACATATCCTACCTAGACGAAGATGGGTATCTCTCGGTGTCCATAGAAGACACTGTTAGATGCAGGCAGCACTATCAACACTCTAATTACGTAGACTTACACGCATATGTACTATGGCCTCTCTGTGCCATGCTGACAATTCCCTCTTGCGTGAAGTATCTCGATTACTATGTTCATCAAAACTGGTTTTGTTTAATGCAACACGTCCCCCTGAGATATCTGATCATGACTTTGAGCAGCGCAAGCAAGCATCTCTCCTTTTAGCATGCACCCGATCATTTGCGACAGCTGCAGGCCGAGGTATGATCACTTTCAGGTCATTACCATCCTTAAGTACCCTAGCGGAGGTTCTCCTGGTGAGTGACTGATATACGTATGTAGTGCAACCTGCCTTCCAGGTACCAAGAATGTGTCTTTTGGGTCGTTCACCACCTTGCAATGTCACTGTGGCTCTTGACCTCTCGTCGCCTCTCGCAGGAGCTCTGAGCTTATGGCCAAAGTTTCACAACGGTGTTGCTGTTGGTCTGCGACTACAGTCCTTAAGATCGACATCTCGCCTCACTGCTAGACAAAGAAAGTCAGTGTGCATCACACGAACTTGGATAGTGTACAACAAGCCAGAGATTCCCACACCCCAACATGGTGGGCTGTTGCTCGCATTGGGCTTACAACAGCAACTTCATGTTTTGGCAATGACAGATATATACGAATATCTGACCCTAGGTCATGATCCGACAACAGTTGGTATGCTGCTTGGGATGGCTGCAGCAAAATGTGGCTCCTGTGACGCAGCAGTATCAAAGATGCTATGTCTGCACATCCCGGCTCTCCTCCCACAGCCGTTCGCAGAGATGGAGGTCTCTGCTGCAGCACAAACAGCCGCAATAACTGGTATCGGCATGCTTTATTGCGGCACAGCTCACCGGTTAATGGCAGAATTTCTCCTTGGCGAGATAGCATGCTGCTCCCGTGGAGATCGTATGCGGGACCGCGAAGCTTATACACTTTCTGCCGGTCTGGCGCTAGGACTCGTCACGCTGGGTAAGGGTTCAAGCAATGAGGCCGCTGGTCTTGGGGACCTCGAGATCGCCCAGCGCTTGCATCATGCCCTTGCTGGTGGCACTGAGAGCAAATCAGGCCAGATCTTACGTCTCTTAAGTAGCACAGTAGACCAAGGTAACTATTTGTGTGAAGACCATGTATGCAATTCTCGCGTTCGTGAGGGTGAATATCTAAACACAGACCTGACTGCGCCTGGTGCCACCCTAGCACTCGGACTTTACTTCATTCAGACAAACTCCACCGCCGCCGCCGCACGACTTCGTCTTCCAGACACAGGTGTCCTCATAGATACAGTACGACCAGACTTTATGCTACTTCGTGTGATAGCACGCGGGTTGATACTGTGGGATTTCATTAGACCTACAACCGAGTGGGTTGAAGCCCAGCTTCCATCTGTCCTTGTAGACTCGATGCAAGCACTGCTGGCCGTTTCGTACAGTCTAAAGTCTGCTGCTCGTGCTAGTATTTCAGGCGATGCATGTGTAGGTCATCTAGGAGTAAGATGTGCGCAAAGGTCCTGTTCTGCAAGTGCAGTTGCCAAAAAGAATTGCCCTTGCAAGACGCAGCTGACTGGAGTACCTTAAAGCAAGCACATGCCAACATTGTCGCTGGTGGCTGCTTCGTGCGCCCGTGTACAACCTATTGACAGCATTTTTCAATCTACCCATAGGCAATTGGTCTACGCTATGCCGGAACTGGTTGTGCTATGGCTGCTGCAACCCTTAAGTACTTCTTAATACGATTCAAGGCTCTGAGAAATGCATGCGACTTGGTCCCTGGAGTCGTGACGCGGGAGTCAAAGCACACCTCCCATAGCAACGCTCTCTTAGATCCAGTCATACGAGAACATTCATTGGCTTGGCGGCCAGATCGGCCTACCTTGGAGATGTGCCTCGCTACAATATCAATTGCGTTGGGAATGGTGATGGCTGGTACTGGTGATCTCGAGTCCCTGCGATTACTTCGCCAGCTTCGTTTGCGCATCGACGAAGACATCACATATGGTGCATTTGAATGATTCTCAGTTTGAAATCAGTTCGCACTTTACGCAATATAGGTACACACATGGCCTTGCATATGTCTATTGGTCTTCTATTTATTGGCTGCGGTCGTGCATCATTGTCAAGATCGAAGGAAGCCATCGCAGCTCTCGTTGTTGCTCTTTTTCCACGCTATCCTCGGAGCGCTAGCGACAACCAATATCACCTTCAGCCCCTAAGGCACATGTGGGTACTGGCCGTTGACTGGCGGGGCCTAAAGACGGTTGATGTAGAGACTGGCACCGATGTCCCCGTCCCACTCCAGATAGACCTAGATCCTGACATAGACTATATTGCGAAGGGTGTCGCTGGCTCATTTGCATCCAGACAGATCTTGCGGGTGATGTCGCCGTGCCTTCTTCCACCTGTGTGTAATATTGGCTCTGTGCAAGTCGCATCAGGGCGCTACTATCCAGCTACTCTGCATAGTCTACAGAAATGCACAGCGCCCTGAACTAAAAAGCCGACTGTCCCACGTTAAGCGCACATTTTAATGTAGGCATCTCCAGAATGCTCGTGCAATTGTGTGTCTTATTATTCACGTGAAACGTCGCCCTGGGTACTTGAGCTACATTCACGACCCATGTGCACTGCGCGAGGCATCCGGTGTAGCTGGAGAATCCGGAATCAACAACAAATCAGATCTCTGCTCTTTACGCATCTTAGCACCATGGGCGCGTCGCACCTTCCACGCCTCTGCTAATATGGGTAGCGCCCTGTTTGATTTGAATCATTGCTAACATTTACGCATGAAATCACGATCAACCACAACTCAGCTTACACAGGTACTCAAAGTGATGTTCTTGTGCCATATGCAGATGATCCATTTCTCCTAACTTTTGCAAGACAGTTCTGTGATAATCTTGGTTATCATGTAAGTTTTGGGCATGATCCTCAAGCATTGGCTTTTGACAGTTTGCTTGGAAGAGTGGCATCAGTCGAACATTGGTGTGCCAGGATTCTCTATGAATGTGTGGCATGCGATAAACCTGCTGCTTTAACCCTCTACCTCCAGCTGCGTCATGCTGCGCTATCCATCTGGTGGAAAGTATGTTCCGCACAGATATGGTCACTTCGAATTGCTTTAGAGCCCTCACACTTTGTTGTTCTCACTTCAGAGCAAGCAGTGTCCAGTATCTTGTGTGTAAAATCATACCAGAAAAGACATTTATTATGCCATGGATCATATGTACACCCCGCAGGTACTCGAATGGTGAACTTCAAAAGTCGATGAGAAGCAGGACTGTTACAGAGGATCAACCACTTTTGCTACATCATTTTATGGAGGCGGTTCGAGTCTACATAAACACTGTCCTGCGCCAGGGCGAGCATAGAGACCCGCAAATAGCAAGTTCGATAGACACTCTCTCGCCAGTTCTGGTTCCATGGGAAGAGATCGAAGTTGACCGTTAAGTTCAACGTCCGAATCGCCCGCAAGTTGCAGTGGGCTTGTGGAAGCGCCCGAGCTTGTGGGGCTGCCTAGAATTGCTTACATCGGGGTGCTGGCCAAGGATCCCAGTGATGAGTAAATTATAATGTCCGGATCCCCCCGTCCTACGTCCGAGGCGTTTAGTATTCATCCGTATACTTACCTGCATGACCTCACTCGCGGGAGAAGGCAACTTGAAGTGAGAAGGCCTTTAGACTCGGAGGCTTGCCACAGTGGTGTATGTCCTTTTTTTAGCCTGAGGTATTCCTCATTAATTAATTATTTATTTTTAATGTCACGCGCACCGCTGGACCGTGACATAAAAGTTATTTCTAGTAGCCTGAGTAATGCAAGGCAAATTGGTGTATATCTTGAGCAAGTTCAACACACACACACATATTGCATAAAATTATTTTCGTCACTGCTGGCATAACAAATTAAATATAAATCTTAAAATTCTAAAATCTACTAGTACATTTGGTAAGGTTGGGGCGGTACCCCGGGCCTGGCCGCCTCTTCTACTTCCGAGCCGCGGCCGCGCGCCGCCTCCGAGTCGCGGTCGCGGTCAGCTCTTGGGCTCCGAGTCGGAGCGAAGCAACAAAGGCAGCTGTCACTGAAGGAGTCCGACTCGGAGAGGAGTTACCGTGACGGTGCGGCCAACTAGCAAATAAGATGTATCGATACTAGCTACCGTAGGTACCATAAGTAGCATGAGTATGTCGCAGCGTTATGTAAAGTAGCAGGGTCCGAGTCGGAGTCCTCAGGCTAGCTGCCCAATCAGGGACTGCCAGTGGCGCTAACCCACCGTGACTACGAGAGTGTTGTATTATAAACTTTGTTTACAATCAATGTAATAGACTCAATTTAGAGAGTGGGAGATACATATCTAGGGTAGGAAGGGCTAGAGGGTTCTCTCTCTCTCTCTAGTGCCTACCGTAGGTACCGTACCTACCGTAGGTACGGTAGGTACCTACGGTACACGAGTTACCTACGGTACATGAGGTGCTTTTGGCAGTATGATTGCTCGTGAAGTTCCCGCATTCTCCTGGTTCGTACTTCTTGTACTAGGACTGATTTATACGCAACAGCAGTGGTCACGCTACTCCCTGAATTACCTGTACAATGTAAGTCAAGATGATGACTTTGTGTCCATCAAGCATGCAGACAGCATTTCCTACACGGAATACGGTATATTGACCGGCTATGGATTTAGCGGGACGTTCTGTTTGGCGGGACTGGTGGCTGGACGCGCGGCAGACATCTCCTCACGAAAATTGATTATTTTTACTGGCATCTTTGCCTGGAACGTGGCCCTGCTTATGATTGGCTACAGTGAGCACATTTCCTTTTATTAAATATTTAATAGATGCCTAAGGTCTGTGAAACGTAGGCCACTCCTACTTGGAGGTCCTACTTTGGCGGCTGGTTCTCGGTTTTGGCCAGGCATTTTCGAGCCCTGCTAGCTACTCTCTAATTGCAGACTACTTCCCGGAGAGCCAGCGGTCACAAGCCAATGGCTTATTTGCTTGTGGTGTGTACATTGGAGGCGGGATGGCATCCATGTGTATATCCATGAGTGCGGACCTGGGCTGGCGCAATACTTGCTTTTTAATTGCAACAATTGGCTTTTGTATTTCAGTAATCGAGGTCGTGAGCATTCGTGAGCCACAACGTCCTTCAAGAAAATCGAAATTGCCCGCCTTAAATGCTGAAGCCGGGCATATCCCAGCGGCGGCGAAGAAGAATTTTGTTCAGGCAATTTGGGCTATATTTAGCAATGAATTAGTTGTACTGGTTTTTGCGGCTTCATCCCTGCGTTACATGGGTGGCTACGTGATTGCAGGCTATTTGCCTGCACTATTTGCCTCCGTGTTTCCAAACTTTGACGATCAATACTCCTATATAAACGCATATGTTGTTGCTGGTGGTGGGTTCATTTCTTCATGGCTTGGAGGCATGCTGGCAGATAAATGGCGCGCCGTCGAGCCACGAGCGCGCATGTACCTTCCAGTTTGCGGTTGTTTTGGCTCACTACCTTTCATGGCTATTTGCTGCCTGGCTTCTGATTTTTATGTTTCAATTTTCCTTGGCCTTTTTGTGGAATATCTAATTGCGGAGTGCTGGTTTGGTCCTGTTGTCGCTACCATGCAATCAGCTCTTGAAGCAGATTGTCGCGCACTCGCGATAGCATGTTTTACCCTCATTGCTACTTTCTTTGGGTCTCTAGCCTCCTATATCCTTGGCTATATCTACGATGCAATGCTTGCCCGCGGCTACCCAGACACTATAATCAGATGGTTGGTCTTGTGGTCTGTTGTTACTTCATATGTTTTCGCGGGTGCCCTGTTTCTCTACTGTGCGACCTTGACTAGGCTAGACACACTGGTCACACAAGAGAAAAAGCCGTTGTTACGGGGGAAGGGTCTATTCATAGACAGCAGCGAATAGCTAGATATGCATTTGAGATTGTGATGAGGGTTTTATGTACAAACAGGTGTATATTCGTCCCTAGGGATCTCGGCTGTATATTCAAACGACAATCCTCACTACCGCCTGTCGGACTGAAATCACTGGTACTCAGCTGAAGATTCACCCGGATTTTGCGAAGAAAAAGGAGTCCCCCCTCACGTAGCATCTATTCTTCAACGAAAGTCTAAATTTTTGTACTAAGGCTCCAGATATTAGTAATTGATTACCAAAATTACCATCTACCCGATGAATGCGCTCTTCAAGCGCCATCGATATGCGTCTTTGTCACAATAATCGATCCACATGTTGATGATAGTTTAGATGATAGAATTAGACAGATGATTTTTGTTTGAAAATTCTGGCGATGAACTTACGACGTTGAAAGGGCCTGGAGGTTTGTGAGACTGGAATCAAAGCTATTTATCGTCAAAGCCTCCGGAGCGTTCGCTGCCCCTCTCGTGTCTTCCCCTCTCACGCATCTCAGGACATTCCTGGACTGCCCTTTCGCCAGGCTTCTGGGCTTAGAGCATCTCTTTGAA
>JACLAA010003162.1_pt1 | contig 11948 bp, 7 predicted proteins | sample 8027891 | NCBI WGS metagenome assembly JACLAA01 (sample SAMN15724900, study PRJNA655200) | protist metagenome | isolation source: fluorescence activated cell sorting (FACS) single amplified genomes of... | place: Spain: Blaines Bay Microbial Observatory, Mediterranean Sea | collected 2016-01-19 | reverse complement strand
AAAAGCCAACGGACGATAAAGCGACACAAAAGACGATCCGGGCACCGCGGAGGAGTCGATCGGAACCAGACTTCGAGAATGTTGTGTCCATGGAACGAAATGGCGATGAACGTACGTTGAAGTCTTCTGCGTCCGTCAAAACCGCAGTGGCTGAGAGAATACAATGGGTTTCGTCGCAAAAACAAAGTTTTCATCCGATTAAGAGGACGGGTTCGCCCCACTCTTATCAGTTGAAGTCGTCGGCGTTTCATCAGAATACGCCGGGGATAGTAAAGAGTAAAACGCGAGAACGAGAATCGTCTCCGGTATCAGCGCTGTGTTTGTCGACAGAGACGTGCGATCCGTTGGTCACAGATCGCAAGTTCAGCGCTTTGTCGCCATCTTCGGCGTCCTCGTCGACGACGACAACTCCCTCTTCGACGGAATATTATACTACGGCGCCGAAAAGCTTTCGCGAAGAGGACGAAATGGAAGACGAAGAAAAGATCAGAAACGCAATTAAAAATTACCGATGGGGAGCTGTTTCAAACTTGATTTGTTGCGACGTTGTGACCGCGGTATCCTACTGTCTCTTCTTGATGCTTTCGCACGGTGAAAAGACAGTAGTCGTAAATGGACTCTTGCCGTTGTCGGTGTTATGGTTCGGCGCCTCGTCAAAAGCAAAAGGGCGCTACTGGAATTACGCTATTTGGCACGCCGTTTGGCACGTGCTCAGCGCAGCTTTGATGGCTAAAGTTCTCATCGCGTAAAAGCAGAATCATCTCGTCCTTCGACGCGCGCGTAATATCACGCGCGTCAAAATATTATTATTATTATTGTAATCAAACCCGTATATATTGGGAGTACTCGTATCAGTTTTTCTATTCATTAACAACAAGAAGACATGATTATTATCTTTATGAGTAGTAGTAATAGTAGTCAGTATTATTCAATGTCCACGACGCCGCCGTTTGAAATCATAAACTCCGCGTCTTGCTCTTTCAAATCCGGTCCTTGCATGACTTTCAACACGCGCGCTTCGGCTCTTCCTTTTCGGACGCAAAGGCGAATCGTCGAAGCGTGCGCTAAAACGTGGCCACCGATCGGTTTCTTTGGCTCGACGCCGGCGAACGCCATCGCTCCCGGGTCGCTTTGGACTTGGTTTGTGCACACGATCGCCAAGTTGAACTCGTCCGCGAGTTTGGAGAGTTTAGACATAAATTGTCCGAGACGTTGTTGTCGACCGGACAATTCGCCTCGGCCGGTAAAATCAACGCGGTAGTGCGCCATTACCGAATCGACGATGAGGAGTTTGAACGGTTCTTCGGCCATTTTTCCGGCGATGGCCAACAACGCGTCCTCCATTTGCTCGTGCGTAAACGTTCTCGCGATCATGATGTTTTCCAAAACCGCCTCGCCGTCCATGCCGTACCTTTCGGCGATTTCGAGAATGCGTTCGGAACGGAACGTGCCCTCGGTGTCAATGTACGCAACTTTCGCGTATCCACCCCCCATTTCGAACGGTAGCTGCGTGCTCACCGCTAACGTGTGGCACAACTGCGTCTTCCCACATCTCCATTCGCCGTGAATTTCCGTGATAGACCTCGTCTGAATCCCTCCGGCGAGCACTTCGTCGACGGCTTTCGATCCCGTCGTGATTCGAACGACGTCTTTCCGCATCTCTCGAAACGTCGCCGCGGTCACAAACCCGCCCAATTCGGATGGATTCGAAAGCGCTTTTTTGCACGCCTCCAAAAGCTTATCCACTTTCGCATCGGAAAACCCTCGCACGTCCAACAAGTTCGACTTAGAGTGCATGACCAAAGATCTCACCGTGTTGAAACCGGCTTCTTTCGCTTTCTTCAAATCCGTCGCGGAGACGCCGAAAGATTGCAACGAGTCGATGCACATGACACCAGACGCGGTGGCCCCTTCTTCCGCCCCGTTGGTGGTTACTTCCAGCCCAGCCGCGTTTTCATCGTCCACGCTGTTGTTTTGCGTTTATTTATAACAGTCGGTGGTGGTGGTTAAAAACAAAGGTCAGTCTTCAGTTTCTTCTCTCTGACGACGAGACGACGGAAAGAAGAGAAAAAAAAAAAAGCTTTGCTTTGCGCGACGACGACGTAAACGACGACGTAAACGACGAAGACGAACTCGAAGACGCGTTAATTGCGCGCGGAGGATATTCGTCGTCTCGTCGCGAAATCAAGCGAAGGAAAAACCCGTTCGCAAGTTCTCGGTTTATCGCGAAAACGTTCTTCGCGTTTGCTCTTCGAACGCTTACGCGCAACGCGAAAAGAAGAAGAAAACGAAGAAGAAGAAGAAGAAAAACGAACGCACGCGATGGCTATTTCCTCGGCTTCGTTCTCGATCGCGGCTGCCGCGGTTCTTTTCAATCGTTGTCGAGCGGACATGATGACGTTAAATTCGGTCGAAGACGAATAGGACGAGTGATGTTTACGACGAGAGAGTCTTTATTTATCTGCGCTTTTGTTGTTTTTGTAAAGCTTCTAGAGGCAGATTTGTGAGGAATTTGAAATGTGAACACGCGCGAGATTATTAAACGCTTTTCTAATCAATCAATCGATCTCAATCTCTCTCTCCGGCGAAGAAGCGACGGCTTTTTGTCTTAAATCTCCTTTCCTCGCTTTTGCGTTGTTCTTTTCTTTTCCTTGGACGAAGACGACGCAGATTTTTATTTTAGCGGTTCAACTCGCTCGCGACGGCGTCGAGAAATTGGTCGTTCGTGGCCAATCGTAACATGGCGTTCCGGATGGCATCTCTCGTGATCATCGCGCCGCTGCTGTTTTCTCCCGCGCTACTTCCAACACCACCGCTCTTCTTTTTCCCGGCGGCGATATTAGTTTCTTTCTTTGGTTTCGGTTTCGCCGGCTTTTCGGCGCCTCCACCGAAGCCCGACATCGCCGATTGAAACAACGACGCGACGTCCTCGATGGAGCTGCCGCCGCTCTTAGTAGTACCGGTACCACCACCACCACCACCTTCTTCACCGTTATTCGCATATATTCCACTCCTTTCCATTTCTTGTGCTCTTTGAATGATTTCGTATATGTTCGTCTGTTCTTTCTCGTCGTAAAACCACACTCCGTTCACTTCGTCCGTGTCCGTCTTATAGAGCAAATACTTCTCGCTCATCTCAAACTCCGCATCTTTCGCGATCGATTCCACGAACCGTTCGTCCGATAACCGGTTTAAGACGATGAATTGAAATCTACTACTGCTATTACTGCTACTTTTTTTCCGTTCGACCACGAATAAGGATCCTTCCACGTTTTTCCGGTGCCACTTCGTCGTTTGCATGTCCAACTCGTACATCGCGATCGAGGATGCCGATCCGAGGATAGTTTGGATCGAAGGGTCGTCCCTCCGCAAGACTTTTAAGTTCATCGAGTCCGTTTGCGTGTGGTCCACTTTCGGTTGTTTTCCTCCTCCAGTCATCGCGTCGTTTTACGCTCTGTTTTAATGATGTGTGAGTGTGTGTATATGCGTTACGTTTCGTCCACGCAATGGGGAAAAGTTCGTGAAAATGCCTCAGTACGATGCGGTGTGGTGCAGCGAGAACGACACCTTTTATTCGCAACAGCATCCTCAGCGAAAAAAGCGGATTTACGCGGGATTTCGCGCGAGCGATATCGTCTTCTTTTTGCTCGTCTTCGGTGAGCGACGAAACCTTCGCGTCGTCGTCGTGCGCGTCGGGTTTCTCGTCGTCAGAGAAGGAGGATTTGGAGACGATTCGCCGCCGGAATTTTCCAATTCGCACTGTACACGTCTTTGAAAAACAACAACAAAGACGAAAGAAAACGACGATGTCGAGCAAAGCAAAGGAAAAGGAGGAAGAGAAAAACAGCATTCCAGTCACGGTATTCGTGAACCAGAAACTGATGGACTCGAAACCGATCGAGAGATTACGAGGGATGAAATTCGATCGGTTGAAGATTGATTGCGTCTCAGACGAGAACGACGGAGGCGACGATGATGATGATTTTGCTGATAATGCTTTGGGAGAGAAAGAGGAGAGCGTTTTATCGAGTAAAATGGCATCGTCGGAATCGTCGTCATCGATGATGATGAAGACAAAGAAGATTTCTGCGGTGGGATGGTGGTTCGCCAACACCGACGCGCTCTCGAAACACATGGAACGAGAACAGATGACGATGATGATGAAGACGACAAAAAGCGGCGGGAAAGAGGAGAAAGAGGAGAAGTGTAAAAGCGGCGACGAAATAGTTTGGACGCACTCGGCGTCGGCCGGCGTCGATCACTTGTTAAAACACGAGGCGATACAGACGCACGGGTCGGTGATGACCAACGCGAAAGGCGCGTTTTCGGCGTCGTTAGGGGAGTGGGCGATATTCGCGAGCATGTATTTCGCGAAGGAAGTGTTTAACATGCAAAGAGCGCAAAGAGAGAAGGTTTGGAAACGGTTTCAGGTGGACATGTTGAAGGGTAAGGAGATGTTGGTGGTCGGGTACGGCGACATCGGACGTTCGATCGGGAAAAGAGCGAAAGCGATGGGGATGGTTGTGAACGGAGTGAGGAGCAAGAAAGTGATCGAAGAGAGAGATCGAGAGGTGGTATCGGAGATGTTTACGCTGCAAGAATTGGAAAAGGCGGTGGAAACGGCGGATTACGTGGCGTTGGCGTTGCCGCACACGAGAGAAACGGAAAACGTAGTCGGCGTAAAGGTGTTTGGAAAGATGAAATCATCCGCGGTTTTAATCAACGTCGGTAGAGGTGCGAGCGTGGACGAGAACGCGTTGTGCGATGCGTTGAATACGGGAAAGATAAGAGGCGCCGCGTTAGACGTGTTTCAAACCGAACCGTTACCGGAATCGAGTCCGTTATGGTCAATCGATGAAGCGAAACTTTTGATGTCCTTTCACTCGGCGGATTTAACCAGCGATTACCACGATTTAGCCATGGACGTGTTCGTAGAAAATCTGAGACGTTTCGATCAGAGTGGAGGGAAAACGGACGATTTGATCAATAAAGTAGACAAAACGGTCGGGTATTAACAGCAACGCGCGGAAGAAGAAGCAGAAGAAGAAGAATAAAAGAAGAAGTTTAAGAGAGAACTTTATATACGACGCGACGAGTATAATACGTCGCGGTAGGTAGTATTACTTCTTCGATTTATCCACCACAACCACTAACTCCTCCTCCATCTTCCACTTTTGCACTAAAATCTCCTTAATCTGTTCTCCGTAGTCTCCTTGTAAATCAATCTCGTCTTGATTCGTCGCTCCTTTCGTCACCGAACATCCGCACGCGAATTTCTTCCCCAACGTCTTGGCGACTTCTTTCAAGTTTCCGTCTTGGAATGTGCTCGAGAAATGTTCAAACCCCGCGACGTTCGTGATCGTTTTCCGTTTGTTTCGACTGGTTAAAGTGATCGTGATGCACTTCTGCTTTTCTTTCTTCTTTTTCTTCTTCTCTTCGGTCTTTATCTTTGTCTTCTTCGCGTCGTCCTCCTCCTCTTCCTCGAGCGACATTTTGTCCATCTTCTCGGAAACATCATCTCCTTTAGTATTAGTATTAATGGCTGACGAAGAAGCAGGAGTGCTGCTGTTACTGCAAGACGAATTATACGCGCAGTATTCGCGGGGGAGTTTGCACGCTTTGCACGTTTCAACCGCAGTCGCGGACGGGTGTTTGGTCCACGCAGATAAAACCATGATTTTAATGGAGATTTTGCCCCATTTTTCCCCGTTAAAATGACAGAGGGAGAAAGCACTAAAGAAGACAAAGATGAAGAATGCAACGACGATTTACTCGCGAAGAAGGAGCTCACGACGACTTTGTCAGAAGCGACGAAAATTCATGCCACTGCATTCGACCAATCCTTCGAATCCATCTTACACGTGGAGCAAGAGTGCATCGAAATTGGCTTCCAAAGCGGCCAATCCGACGGGGAAGCGAAAGGCTTCAAAGAGGGCGAATCGATTGGGTTTTTGGAAGCCTTCGCGATTGGCTCGGAAGTTGGACACTATCTCGGAGCGCTGAGAGTTTGGGAGAGGGAATTTTCGTCGTCCTCGCCGGATGGGACGACGACGACGACGACAAACCTGGAGGAAAGAAAGAAAGAGCGGATTCGAATGGCTTTGGGACAGTTGGAAACCGCTTTAGGGGATATCGTCGCGAGCGGATGGATTGGAGACGATAAAGATGGAACAACGAAAGAAGGAACGGACACCAATCTGGACGAAGACTTTACGGAAAAGTTGGAACGCGCTCGCGCGTGTTTTCGGAAGTGCACGGCGAGTTTAGGCGTACACGGGAAGTATAAAGGATTCGCGGAGGAGGAAGAGGTTGCGAAAGAGGACGGAGACAACACTTTTGCGAGAGATGATGCGTTTTAGGATATTCATATAGGAGGAGAGTAGTAGATTTTTGTACAATGTTAGCATATTACGCCGCAGCCTAGACACTCGGAACCGCCGTAAAATACCGCGTATTGCCCTTTGGCTAAACCTTGATCCTTGCCGTCGATTTTGATTTTCAGCTTTTGATTTTCAGCGGTATTAGGTGTTGTTGGTTCTACGTGCAACACTCGGTAATACGATTCGCCGTGGCGCACTTTACACCGCTCGATGCGCGAAAGTTGGTCTGCATCCGAGTCTCTGCACCAAGATAAATCTTCGCACTCGAACGAGTCTCTTTCGCGTTCGTTTTCTTCGCTGTGGTACGCGCGAGAGATGAAGACTACGTTCTTTTCCACGTCCTTCGAGTGGACGTACCAAGGCCCCTCGTGCGCTCTTTTATCGAGCTTTAACCCTTGTCGTTGACCAACAGTGTGGAACCAAAATCCTTTGTGCGTTCCGAGCAATTGGCCGGATTCAATCTCGCGAATTTCCCCCGGCTTCGTTCCTAAATGTTCTTCGATGAACTCGGAAAATTTGACTTTCCCGAGGAAGCAAATACCTTGAGAATCTTTTCGATCGGCGTTAACGAGCGATAAGTTCTCCGCAATTTCGCGGATGCGAGGTTTTGATATACCACCTATAGGGAACATCGCTTTTTGAAGTTGCCAACTGCTTAAATGCGCGAGGAAGTAGGTTTGATCTTTTCTCGCGTCGCCGGAGGCGACGAGTTTCACGTCCGTCTCGTCGTCCTCCTTTCTCTCGAGCGCCGCGTAATGCCCGCTCGCTATTCGATCAAACGTACCAATCTCTTCCTCGTTTGTATCTAACCACTCTCGAAACGCTCCGAACTTTACCCTTGAATTACACAAAATATCCGGATTCGGCGTTTTCCCTCTCTGAATCTCCTCCACGGATTGTTTCACCACCAAATTCCAATAATCGTCCGTAAAATGCACCGTCCGTAACGGCACCCGCAATCGTTCGCACACTCTCTTCGCGACCATCACATCTTCCTCCCACGGGCACTGGTCCCAAAAATTCCGAAAGTCGTCCTGAAACCAAATCTGTAAGTAAAACGCCACGCACTCGTGCCCGGCGGCTCGGAGCAACGACAACGCCACCGAACTGTCCACGCCGCCGGAGAGGAGCACGGCTACGCGAAGCTTCTTCCCCCGCTTTATAATGCGAGCGCTATTATTATTATTACTACTACTACTAATACTCGCATTACTATCATCGCTACGTAAAACCGGTTCGCAAAACCGGAGTATATCTTCATCCGCGGAGGTGTTCGTTCCCACTGCCTCTCGATAAATCCGCTCAGGGAAAGCCAAACCATTCACATCCCCTTCGTCGTGTGCTCCTTCTTCGGGCGCGTACGTCAGAGAACTCCGCCCCGAGCTGTTTTTACTGATATCAACGATTTTGTCTCCTCTCGAGCTGTTCGTCGCATTCATGGAATCCACGAAAGAAGAAGACGTCCTTCCCCGCTGCTCTTGCTCAAAAGGGGTAAATTCTCGTTCAGCCGCCGCCAAAAACCTCCGACGATTCGACCTCTTTCCTCCTCCCAGTCGTCGCGAAAAGAGTGGTGTTGTAATTGTTGTCCTTTGTCTTTCTCTGCTCCATTTTCCTTTCCGCGATGGCAAAGCCTGCCACGGACTTGGAAGAAGCATTTCGTGCGACATAATTGTGCAGACGAAAGGAAAGAAGTATTAGGGGAGTTGTGTGAAATACGCCATAACATCGAATGAATATCATCCGCGCGAACAACCTGAATAATACAATTTGCTAACACATCTACTACGTTCAATTGTTTTCTTTTCCCTTACACGCTTAAAACCTGTCTTTTACAGCGCGCACGCGACGGCGGAGGCGACGTTCTCGTGGCGCAGGAACTCTTTGAGGCTGGAAAGTTTGCTCGGGTGACCCTCGATGGCTTCTATGAGCTCTTTTTCCGTGCACATTAAAGCGACGCCTTTCCAGTCTTTGGCACCAGAGGCAGTCCCATTCGTCGGGGCTCTCTTGTTGTTACCGTTCGCGGACGGCGCGGTGGCGGCGGCGGCGGAAGAGTACGAGGAACCGTGACCGCTGCTTCGTTTCACGATGCGAACGAGTTTCATGCGCAGGAGAGTTTCAAAGGAACGCGCGACGACGCCGTCCGTGGCATCTTTGGCGGCACCAAGCTGCTCGACGCTTCCCATTTCATGAAGTTCTTGGGTGAGGGCGGCGATGGTGAAGTGAAACCTCTCGCGGGTAAAGTGCAGACGGTACGCCGCGACGCACAAGAGAAGTTCCAGAAGCGAACAACTTTTCAAATTCTCCACGAAATCGTTCCTGGTGAAGTCTTTCAAGGCGCGAGCGAGATCGGATGGTAATAATACATTTCTGCTGATGTTGTCGTCGTTGCCGTTGTTATCGTTAAGCAAGGCGGCGGTAGAAAAGAGAGTCCTCGATTGATACGCCATCAACGCCGCGATGGCTAAATCTGACGCCGTTCGCGGAACGTTATCGAGCGTCGCGATCGCTTGCAAACGCGTCTTAACCAGAGGTGTGTTGATGGCTTCGTCGACAGCAGCATTCCACGATTTTATCGCCAGCTTACCACGTTCGGAGAACAATACGCCCGGGACTGCGCTGCTGCTTTCGGCTACACCGATGTCTCGTTTCTCCGTCAACGGAGGAACGATTTGGGCGCTCACTTTCAAACAATTACGCACTCGCTCTGCCAAAAACTCTTCAAACTGCGCCAGATTTCTGGATATGCTCTCGTCATCCACGATTTCTTTTCCGGTGGCGCGATCTTTCAACGGTTGTCCCGTGCGTTCATCGAGAACGAGCGGAGGGATGCATGTTTGAGACTCAACGACGCAATATCTCGCCGTGAATCGCGATTTCACTCTCTTCTCAAGCGCTTCTTCCACGTCGTGTCGCGAGGTAATCGCGATAATTGCTATTTGAGCGTGTTTTTGCTGTAGCAAATCGAGCATTGAGTATAAGAACGTTTGTTTCTTGCCTTTTCTGGCGAACAAATCGAAATCGTCCAAGACGAAGACAGCCGTTTTCTTCGCACCTTCCAACAGACGAAGCGTTTCCTCAACAAAGTTGTAATTTTCTCGCATGTTCGACGCGACTTTGTTTGTTGCGCTAGCGTTGTTTGCGGTGCCACCAGCTGTGTTGATGCTGAAAACGATATCGTCCACGAAATCGTTATCGAAAACTTCGTCGTCGTCCATTTCTTCGTCGTCCCACATTTGATAACTCGGACGAAGTTGTCTCGCCACCTCCCGCATCCCAATGTTGTCTTCGGCGTGCAAAAGTCCCGATAATCTAACGACTGGTATTTTCGCCTCCTTATGTTGTTGATTGCCTGGTTTTCTTCTATTGCTCATCGTTGTGGTCGTATTGTTGTTGAGCTTTTGAAGCTTTGCCAGCGCTGCTTCTACAATGGCAGTTTTACCGACGCCTCTCGCGCCAGAGAGACACACGGCGATGGAATCTTCATGACCGGTAACTGTAGGTTCAAGTTGCTTCACTAGATCATCTCTGGTTCGCCTCATCGAGGCAGTGAGAGCGTCGCTATCTACTATGTTGCGTGCTGTGCTGTATTTTTCAGTCGCATCGTTGTCACTGCAGTCTTCATCATCTATCATAGCAGCGCGTGTTGTCGCTTTCAACAACTTTTCTCGAATGACTCGTACAATTGCTGCCGCAGGCGTCATGCCTCGATTCGTTTGCAGCGCTTCAAAGAGTCTTGCTTCAGCGAGCGTTTTTTTCACGGCCGCTGCGCGGTCTTTCGTTTCTTTTTCGCGTCGATTCATCTCTGACTTCTTTTGCTCTTCAACTTTGCGCGCTTCCTCTCTTTTTGCTTCCTTCGTCCTTTCTTCCTCTTCCTTCGCTCTTCTTTTCTCTTCGGCTTTTTCCGCGCGTCTTTGCAACTCTTCCGCTTTTCGGTCGGCTTCTTCTCTTGCCCTTCGCTCTAGTTCTTCTTTACCCGGACATACCTGTTCGTGACGAATTCTTCCCTGCTGGTTTTTACACACTTTGCCGCACTTGCTGCATTCGTTACTATTCATCGTGCTCTTTTCCTCGATCTTTCCGCACGGCCCAGAGAGATGCAGTTTATGTTTGTATCTGGACAAAAAGTTCTGATTGCATTTCGAACACTGATACGCGTAATCGCTTTTTGCTTTACTACCCTCGAATACGTCTTGTTCCTGTTGTTGCAGCTGTTCATCATCTTCTTCTCTTTCTTCTTCTTCAATCATGTCATCATCATCGCCATTCACATAGTTGCCGCCGAAATCGTCGTCGTCGTTGTCGTCGTTGTGGTGGTGGTCGTCGTCGTCATAGGAGCCATAATCGACGGGCGCATCATTCACGATCATCCCATCATCGCCATCGTCATTATCCGAAATACCAAGAGCTTCCATCACCCGTTTTGGTGCCGCCTTGAGATGATCCTCATTCATCGATTGCCCCGATTCCCGTAATATTTTCTGATCCCGCAGCCAAGTCTGGACCGCGTGCTCTTCATCGTCGTCAACAATTTCACGTTCTTCTTCTACATTAACATCTACTACTAAATCTTTTTCTTTTTCCTCTCCTCGTTTTGCATTTCCTTCGCTTCTACCATCTACATTCTCCTCCCCGTCTGATATCGAAACCGAAGGCGACGATACCACCGGCGCTCCGCGATGATCATCATCTCCTTTCTTCTCGGCAACCGCATCGGTAGTAGTAGTAGTGTTAGTAATAGTAGTAGTAGTAGCAGCAGCAGCAGTATCGTTTTCTCGTTTCTCCTCCTTGTGATCGCCGCGGTCGTTCTCTCCTCCTTCACCTTCTGCTCCGCCGAGCGATGGAAACTGTCTAATTTTACCCGCCAACGGCGAAAGCGACGTTTTCTTTTCCTTCCGCTCAAAAATTTTACCGCTCGCAACCGGTGACCCGCTCAAATAGTGCGCCGAAGGCGGCGCGTCCTCGCCGTCCTCGTCGTACTCTCTCCCTCCCGGATGCATCTCAAAAGCTACGCTATTCGGTGACTTGTGCGTCACGATAAAGTTTGCTCCACCGTTCGGAGAAATCAAACACGAAGGCGGTCCCAGCGACGGCGGAGACGACAAACCAAGCAGAGGACGTTTAAACCCCATCGAAAACGAGCTCTCTCCGTCGCTCTTCTTCTTCATCATCTTCTTCTTCGCGGAGGCGGTTAAAAAGTCTTTGCCGGAGACGTACTTTTTCTCTCCCGTCGTCATACTCATCAGCTTTGGTGGTACTGTCGTTTTCTCGTTCTCGTCGTTCTCGTCGTTCTCGATGTTATTCTTTTGTTCCTCTTCACTATTCTTCGTCTTCTTCGTCGATGATGATGGAAAAAACGCCCCCGCGCTACTCCTTCGCCTTCCTTTTGTCGTATTAAATACGCCACCGATGCGTCCGGCAAAATCGGTCTTTGTCTTCTTCGAACTCGAGAGTAGTTTCATCGGCGTTTTCTCTTCTTCTTCTCCCGCATTGTTTTCCTCGTCTTCCTTCTCTGCTTCGTCGTCTTCTTGGTAGTCTTCTCCCTGTTTCCGCTTCTTCTCGCTGCTGAAG
>JACLAA010002165.1_pt1 | contig 11951 bp, 7 predicted proteins | sample 8027891 | NCBI WGS metagenome assembly JACLAA01 (sample SAMN15724900, study PRJNA655200) | protist metagenome | isolation source: fluorescence activated cell sorting (FACS) single amplified genomes of... | place: Spain: Blaines Bay Microbial Observatory, Mediterranean Sea | collected 2016-01-19 | reverse complement strand
TTGGCTAGAAGACTGCAGCGGGAATGGGACGAGGAGGACAACCGGCCTAGGAGGAACCGGAGGGCGAGGAGGTACGACTCGTCGGAGTCGCCGTCGCCGCCTCGGAAGCGACGCGCGCCGCCCAAAAAAGAGCGGTCCTCGCGGCGAGCGGCGGCGCAGAAGTCGTACGTCGAAGTCGGTTCTTCAGCGGAGGACGAGTCCGACATCGACCTCTCAGACGGCTCTCCCAGAGTAAAGGGAGACACCTACGGCACGAAGAAGGGCCGCCGGTCGCCACCACCTACCGAGTCGAAGGAGGGCATTGAGAGACTCCTGTGCCAGGAAACGCTGACGAAGAAGGAGTGGCGGCCCATCCTCGAGAAGATGCGCACGAAGCACGTGTTTCATGGGTCTGCGATGGACGTCCCGGACGGCGGCGAAGCTCTGCCCGAAGACGAAGATTTGCCTATCACGCGTTTTCTGGTCAAGTGGAAACAATTCAGTTTCTTACATGTTTCGTGGGAGACGAAGCGGGATTTGGAGTCCATCGACCAGAAAGCGTGCCAGAGAGCTATCATGTCGCTGCAGGGGCGGGAGAGAAAAGGTCAAGTGCCGGAGATCGGGAAGCCGCCCTGTGCGAAGCGGGCTTTTGATCCCCAGATGGTCGAGGTGGTTTGTGGCCGGCGTCCTTTGAGCGTCGTCGCGCCGTCGACGCGCCACGAGCGAGAGTGGCACCTCGCGTCGCGTCGACCGGCGCGTCGCGTCGATGGCGTAGAAGAGGTCGCCGTCGCCTAGCCGCCCGCGAGAGCACGCCGCGGCCCTCACGTCACACGCACGCAGGAGCGCGTCCTCGAATTACCGGGCCTGGTCGGCGGCGAGGCCGGCGAGAAGCGCCTCGCGTTGAACCTGCCGCCGCCCGACCTCGAGGAGGACGGCATCATGGAGAAGGAGGAGAACCACGAGGAGCAGGCGGCCGCGAGCGGCGTCGATCTGGATGATGCCGCGGCGCGGCGCAAGTTCGCGGCGGAGCAGTACGAATCGGCGCTCAAGGAGACCGAGGCCCAGGGTGAACAGCGAAGAAAAGCTGTCGCCGATGCTGTGGCTCTATGTGCGGCGACCGTGGCCCCACCGGACGCCGAAGACGTACTAGTGAAGTGGACGGGCCTGGGCTACGACGAAGCTTCTAGGGAGAGGTGGTCCGATGTCTTAGAAGCGTGCGCGGATCGGGAGGACCTCGACGCTAGAGTCGTGGCCTGCGCTCGTAGATTCGCGAGCAAGCCGACGCGAGCCCAAGCGTCGGCGCGCGCGGCCCAGGACAAGGCCTCGGTCAAAGCTGTTAAAAGGGCCGTACCGCTCGCACCGTATCGAGGAGGTCCTTTGCATCTGCGACCGTATCAGATCGACGGCGTGGCTTGGCTGGCCTTCAACTACTTGCAGAAAAGGTGCCGCCGCGGTGTCCGTTGAACCTTACGCCAGCTTCATGAATCGTCTCCATCGCACCATGAAGTGGGTGGTCTCTTATTTGATTTTGAGCCGTTTCGGACCGCGTTTCCATCCCACGCAGGTCCTCTATATTAGCCGACGAGATGGGCCTCGGGAAGACCGTGCAGACCGTCTCGTTAGTCAGGATGGCCAAGGAGCGGTATGGGGCGCAAGGACCCGCTCTCGTAGTAGCGCCTCTCTCCACGCTGGCCCACTGGCAGCGCGAGTTCGAGCACTGGTCCGCGCTGGACGTCATGGTCTACCACGGGAGCCAGGCGTCGCGCCTAGAGGCGAGAAATCTCGATCTGATGGCCCGGAAAACGGCCGCGAGGAAAAACCCGAAAATAAAGACGCCCAAAACGCCGTCGGTGGATGTGGTGGTCACTACTTATGAACAACTCCTGTTGGAAGATAGCGCAAACGCTCTTGGTGCTATATCTTGGTCTCTACTAGTTGTTGATGAAGCTCATCGCCTGAAGAACCCGCACTCTCGGCTGTACCGCACGTTGCACGGTGATAATGGGACCTTCAAAGCTATTTCAAGATTGTTGTTAACAGGAACACCTCTACAAAACAACATGACGGAGCTCTGGTCGCTGCTGAGTTTCTGCGACGACAAGCGCTTCGGGGACGATCCGGACGAGTTCGTCGAGAAGTACGCGTTTGTTTGCGGCGTCTTTGTTTCGACTTGATACCCCCCGGCGCGGCGGCGATGAGAGCGATGGCGTACATGTGACGCGAGTCGCGTCCGACGACATCGCGGCCGGGGAGCTGCACGGCCTCCCGTGACGCCGTCGCCGCGACGCATCGACGGCGTACGGCACGTCGTCGCGCCGTCGCCGCGGCGCCCCGTGAGTCGCACGCTCGACGCGGCGGACGACCGAGGGACCGAGGGACCAGTGGGACCAGTATCGCGGTCACACACGTAACACGCAGGTCCTGCGCCCACGAGGCCCCGGCCGAAGGGTTGGCCGTCCAGGAGAAGGACGACGACGCCGAGGACGACGGCTCCGTGTTATCTTCGTTGTTGGATGAGATGCGACCCTACGTCCTGCGGAGAGTAAAGGCTCATGTCGAAAAATCAGTCCCTCCAAAAGAAGAAATTGTCGTGAGTGTCGCGTTGGCGCCCCTCCAGAAGCGGTACTACCGCGCTTTGTACGAAAAAAATGTCCTCATGCTCGCGGGCAGGGGCCGGCCGGTCGACGGTCCTAGCTTGATGAACCTGGCCATGGAGCTGCGGAAATGTTGTAATCATCCCTTCCTACTCAAAGGTGTAGAAAGGCAGGAAGAGGCGCGACTCACAGGACAGACGGAGCGCGAACGGCTCGTCGGCGCGTGCGGCAAGCTCCAGTTCCTCGACAAACTCCTCCCGCGACTCTTCCAGGAAGCCAATAGGAAAGTCTTGATCTTCTCGCAGTTCGTCATGATGTTGGATGTCTTGTCGGATTACCTACGTTCGGCGAAGTACGCCCATGGGAGAGTTGACGGCGGCGTCACAGGTAGGGACCGCCAGAAGCAGATCGACCAGTTCGCGCAACAGGGCGACGGTGCTGTTAGAGTCATGTTGTTATCCACAAGAGCTGGAGGTGTTGGAATTAACTTAGTTGCTGCAGACACTGTGGTTGTATATGATTCCGACTGGAACCCCCAGAACGACGTGCAAGCGATGGCGCGGTGTCATCGCATCGGTCAAACGAGAAAAGTGACCGTGTATCGTTTATTAACGGCTGGCACGTACGAAGCGCACATGTACGCGGTCGCGACCGCCAAGTTATCCTTAGACCGAGCGGTCTTGGACGGCATGGCCTCGGCGAACGCGGGCAACCGCCACCTCCACGAGTCGCTCCTGAAGCAGGGCGCCGGCGCCGTCTCGTTTAAACCACACGCGGTGAACAAAGAACTGGACGACGACGACGACGACGACGCGAAGGCGCTTTGCCGTGTCTCTTACGCCGTCGACGCGCGTCGTCTCCGGGAGAGGAGGGCGTGGGTGGTCTCTTTTTTTATTTTGACTTGATTCGGACCGCGTCGTGATCACGCAGGCGTTCCGCGACCAGTCGCTCGACGACATCCTCGCGACGCGGTCGAAGGCCGTCGTGTTAGCTTCTGATACTTCTGGCGGCGCCCTCGAAAGTCTCTCGTCGGCGACTTTTGTGGCGTCGAAGGTCCGTGGCGCAGCGTCTATGTACTTCAAGGTGACGCCATCGGCGCGATGCCCCGCCGCCGCGACGCCGTCGACGCGTGTCGCAACGTTCATACCACACAGGAGGAAGATAAAATAGCTCTAGATGATCCCGACTTCTGGGAGAAGACGCTGGGCAAAGATGCCCTCAAGCAGAAGAAGGAGATCGTCGATACGACGCAGCGCAAAGCTAAACAAGGCGACAAGGAGTACGTCCACAACTACGGTCCCGTGGACCGAGTTAAGAAACGGCAGCGCGACGCCGATTATTATGAAGATGTACCGGAAGATAAAAAGGAGCAGCACCCCTACGACTGGGGCAAGACCCAAGCCAGGGAGCTGCGGTTGGTATTACCGAAAAGACCCATCGGGATGGATCCCGCTCGCTTCGTCCGCGGCTACTGCTCTCTAGAAAGGAGACCGGAACCGAAGGACGCCATCAGTGCGGCCCACGACGCCCTCGCGTCCTACGGTCGCGCCATGGCGCGCGAGAGACATCATATTGCTCAAGAAAGGGGGGATGATACCAGTAGTTGGCGAAGGATGAAGAGCGGAGGCCACATCGACCAGGACTGGGTCTCGAAGCTCATCACGCGGAATCGCGCGTTGAAGAGCTCGCTGACGGCCATCATCCAGCGCGAGGCGCCGGACCGAAGCATTGATCTGGAGACGTTAATTGCGGCGTTTTATGGAGCGACGAACACGCCTGGTATGATACAGTGTCCTTGAATGTCGCGTCGATGGCGTCCATCCCGACGGACCGCCACGAGCACGCCATCGCCGCGAGCGCACGCCGTCACCGCTACACGACACAGGCTACCTCGGCGCGAACGTCTGCGCCCAGAATGATGATAGAGACGGCAGCAACCGCTGCAAGAAGATCCTCGAGGCCGCGAACGACCTCGAGGTATCTAGGGTACTGCTCGATAAGGCCCTCAAAGCATTAGGAGACAACCCGTCCACGGACCAAATACGTGCAGCCCTAGGCATGGAGAACATGGCCGTCTCGTCGCGGCCGGCGCCGTGGTGGGATTCAAGGCACGACCTCTGTCTGCTGAAGGGCGTGCTCGAGCACGGTCCTCTCGCGTCGGAGAAGGTGCGCGAGGCTATATTGGAGGACGAAGCCTTGGATTGGCCGTCCGACATGCCGCAAGCGCCCCCCAAGCCGCCGGCCTGGCTTGCTCAACAAGCGGAGGCGCCGGCGCCCGCGCCAGCAGCGAACGGCGACGCTTCATCAAAAAAGAAGCCCGCGGCCAAGAAGCCCGAGAAGAAATTGCCGCACCTGCCCGACCGGACGAAATTGCACGCGCGGCACGTGGCATTAGTCCGGGCCGCGACGGGCGCTTCTGTAGAAGAGCCCGCGAAGAAACGGAAAGCGCCGCGGCCCAAGAAGGAGAAGGGCCCGCCTTCAGAGCCGCAACCGAAGCGCCAGAAGGCGTCCGCCTCCAAACCTACCGGAAAGCCTGTCGAGGTGATCGATGTAGATCAACCGATCCCGAAGAAGAAGACGACGGCGCCCAAGAAGCAGGCGACGATGACGTCGTTCTTCGGGAAGAAGAAGACGGAGGAGAACAAGTTCCCGGGCTGGGGCCAGAAGCCGCCGGAGGAGGAGACGCTCGACGACCTGCGCGCGAAGGCGCGGGCGCGGCAGGAGAACAACACGGCCAGCGACGAGGCCATCGCGCGGTCGCTCGGGGAGGAGGACTAGCTCTCGCTTGGGTATATATTCTATGTGAATTTATTATCTCTCGGCGGCTCTTGCCGTAGTTTCCTGTGCGCTAGGCTTAGCTAGTGTCTTTCATTCGCTAGCCCCGCCGTTTCTTCATGCTTGAGAATTCAAGGATAGCGAAGCCACACGGAACTGTATGATCGAATAGCGACGCGGGGAGCCAAGCGCCGGTACACATACGCTCACTCCAGGAAATTCGCGCCCGGCCGCGCTCTGCGCGTGGACTGCGTTGTCCGCGACGCGGTCTAGACCACCACTACCACCAGCACCGACTCCCCATCCCACCGTTCACCATTTCCATCATCCCATCTCCACCGACTAAATGAGACACCATCAAAATCTAGCCCCGAAGCTAGCGGCTGTAAGACACTAGCAAGCGCAGGGCCGCGAGCGCAGCGCAATCGCTGCTAGAGTAGCGTTGTGACGCGTTTCATATCGTAACCGACTCATATTTCAGGCGCACACAGTTCTACGGGCACGCGTGCGGCCGCCTAGCAGCACTGCCCACAAAGCGGCTGTGCCCAGCGGCAAGGGCGCCGGCGCCAGGCACTCCGCAAAAACAATGGACAAGTACACCATCGGCGCCGCGCTAGGCTCCGGCCAGTGGGGAGTAGTGAGAAAGGCGACCAGGAAGGAGGACAATCTGCAAGTCGCCGTCAAGAAAGTCCGCGTCGCCGGCGCGCAGAAGGAGGGCATTAACTTCCAAGTCCTCCGAGAAATAAAGATGCTTCGTGGGGTCAAACATGCGCATATCGTCGTGCTGCACGACGTGTTTCCCGATTCTTCAGGTGAATCCCTCTCATTAGTGTTCGAACTACTAGCCTCGGACCTAGAACGAGTCCTCTACGGCCCGGGCCCCCGAATAACGCCGGCGCAAGCCAAGGGCTACGTCTTCCAGCTGCTCGACGCTCTCGCTTTTCTGAGTGCGCACCAGATCTGTCATCGGGACCTAAAACCGGCCAATCTACTACTCGACAGACGCGGCGTCTTGAAATTAGCTGATTTCGGCTACGCGCGGTACCCGGCGGCTCTCGACGCGGCGATGTCGTACGAGGCGTGCACTCTTTGGTATCGCCCGCCCGAGCTCCTCTTTGGCGCTTCGCATTACGATGGGTTCGCGCTGGACGTGTGGAGCGCGGGGTGTATTTTTGTCGAGCTGTTTCTCGGACGGCCTCTCTTCAGGGGTGAGGACGAGGTCGACCAGTTGGCTCGCATATTTTCTGTTTTAGGAGTGCCTACTAATGAAACGTGGCCCGACGTGTCTTGTTTGAGGAAATACGTCGAGTTCAAGGCCGAATCGGATGCGGTCACATTAGGAGCGACTTTAGGTAAAGAGTCGCCGGCGCTGCCTTTGTCGTCGCGGCTCCTGGTCCTGGACCCGGGGCGACGACCAAAGGCCGTCGACGCGCTCGCCGACGACTACTTTTCGAGAGATCCGCCGCCGGAGCTGCGGCCGGTCGTTGCTTAAATCTAGTAGATGTGCTTCGTCAGCTGCTTCGTCGCGGCGGCGGCGTGTTGGGGGTAGCTGCGTTTCGCTCGCGCGTCGAGTTTTATTGTAACGTCGTCGCGTCGACGGCGTCGAGGGGTGTTTCGTTCGCGTTCGCATTCGAGCTAGCGGCCTGTAAGACACTAGGATGTGGGAGAGGATCGAGCTCGACTCGCGTCGGAGGGCTGCCCCAAAGGCTTTGTTCGACTACCTAGGTAGTGCGCTGGTTGTGTGCTGCCGTGGGACCTCCAAGCTGCCGTCAACGTCGTAAAAGCCTGCCCGATGGAGCAGCAGCAGCCAGAGCCGTATGCAGGGGTAGCGGTGCCGGTGGAGGCGGTCGCTCAGGAGACCGTGCAAGTGCCGCCGATGCAGGCCTTCACCCACCCCGCCGGGTCGATCATGCACGTGCAACTCTCCGATGGGAGAATTCTCAAGGTCAACGTCCCGCCGGGCACCCCGCCGGGCCATCAGATCCACTTTCCCGTCGCGGCCGCACCGCCCCCGACGATGCCCCCGCCGCCGCCGCCCGTCGTCAGCCAGCCAGGCTCGGTGGGCGTCGCGTCGGTCACTGCTCCCGAGACCGTCACTGTTAATGTCCCGCCGGGCCTGGGGCCGGGCTCGGTCTTCCGCGTGACGCTTACCGACGGGCGGCCGCTGGACGTCACGGTGCCCCCCGGCGTGCCGCCCGGCGCGCCGCTGACGATCCCCGTGCCGCCGTGGCCCGTCGACCGCGAGGGCCGGCCGCTCGCGAGAATCAAGAAAAAGCCGACGTTCGTTTTCTGCGGGCTGACTGGCAGCGACGCGTCCTGCTGCCAGCTCTGCTTCTTCATCTTCTGCTGCCCCTTCGCGATGTTTGCTGCTTGCAACGGTAGCCTTTAGCGCAGGCGACGCGCCTGGCGAGAATTCATGCCACTACTACTCCACTACGACTACTCCGCATCTACGAGTCGAGTAATCTTTCAACACTTATTAGACAGCCAGGAGGGCGGCCGTCAAAAGCGACAGGTCAATCAACTCCAAGCCGCCCCGCACAGCACGCACGAGTCCGACTTCGTGAGCCAAAGTTTGGCGCACTCGTCGTGCACCGCCCGGCCACACCCCCACCGACAGAACGCGAGCGGACCCATCTCTGCATCCGTAAGCTCCTCGTGGCAGATGGGGCAGACGTCGCCGTCATTGACCTCTCGTCGTTCGACGGCGCGCCTTGTTAATCGATGTTTCAACGAGTCGATACACCTAATCAAAGGACCGAGCGCCGCCATAACCTGCACGCGCGCGACCATGCGCCTCTCTGCTTGTAGTAGTGGCCCGGCCAGTGTTAACACAAATATCGCGTTGCACAAGTTACCTAACATATGTTGCCAGACGTGCACATTGTCTAGGTAGGCGCACAGGACTTGATCTATACCATCCAACGCGATCTCCAGGACCAAGATGTACAACGCCGTGCACACCGCGATGAGCGGCGCCACCAACGCGACACTAATGACAAATAATAAAGTCGAAGCACATCCCTTGATCGCATCAGAAGCTTCCGCGGCGACGTCGGCCGCGAGGTCGGCCCACTGCGCCGCGCCCTGGGCGTGTAGATCCGCCGCGACTTGATCCACGGCAGCTTCAACTCTTTCGAGCGAGTCATGTAAATCGGGAGGACGGTCGCGGATCGCGTCTCGTAATCTCCGCGCGTCGTCGTCGCCGAGACCCAGTTCATCAACGTTGACCGACGCGAGGGACTCGACCGTGCGTCCTAACAACGGCGCCGCTAGATGTATCAGATCGGCGCGGGCGAGGTACGCCTCCAGTGATTTATAATCGCGGGCCGCCTCGACGATGCGTCGCGCGTCGTCGGGCGCCATGAGGCCCGCGAGGTCCGCCGCGTCGACGTTCTCCGCGTTTATGTCCTCGCGCGCGAAGTCATTTGCCAAACGCTCGAGGCCGACGTGCGCCAGCAGCGCGGCGATGGTGGGGTCTACTTCGACCTCCGGCGCGTTGGCGTCGTCCTTCGTCTCCTCGGCGCCGGCGGCCGCGCGCCGCTCCGCCGCGGCCGCGGCCACCGCGCGCCGCCCGGCCGCGATCGCGCGCCGCTCGCGCGTCGGGTCGGCCGCCGCCATGCGCCGCCGCTCCTCCGCTTCCGCTCGCCGCTCCTCCGCAATCGCGGCCACCACGTCCGCGGTCGCGGCCACCATGTCCGCGGTCGCGCCGCTCTCCGCCGCCGCCTGGAGGACCGCGGCCACGAGCGTCGGGTCCGCGCGGACAAAGCAGTCAATTAACACTAGATTGGCGAAGCCCAGTTGACCGACCGTCGGGACCGTATCACTCACATCGCTATCACTACCTTCCACCCGGAACCGCAACTGATCAACACCAACTTGCTTCCGTTCCGCGAACGCCTCAAAAACGGCACCAATGGAAACCTGCAAGCCAACCTTAAAATACACAACTTCTCCGTCGCAGCGGATTCTTAAATGAATCGCGCCCGGTGGTGGCCCTTGCGCATCCAGCGCACCGGCCAGCACGGCCTCGACGCCGTCGCGACCTTCATGCAGAGCGTTGCGGCCGTCGCGCGCCGCTCGTCGAGAAGCTCTACGTCTCTTAATTGCATCGTAACAAGCTCTTCCGAAGCGATGCATCGTATGCGCCGCCCAGACCGGCACGACGACACAAATTAATAACCAACACGCCAGCAGGAACCATAGCGGTAGTAGAGTCCCATAAAAAACGGGCGCGAAAATAAAAGGTAACCAAGGAGCACCGACCCTCATCCACGCTATTATTGCCACACCCATCAGTAACGCGTGTCTCACGCACGCGTCCGTCAATGCGATGATATAGAGCTCGAAGAACGTTTCTGACATCTTGTGGAGCACATGTTGTATCACTGTTCGTTGCGAGATGAGGATGAAGGCTATGATTGCTAGGACTAAGAGAGCGGGCCACGTCTCTCTGATGAACTGGACCGCTGCCTTGCCGAAGAGCGTGAGGCCCTGCTTGGCCCTGGCCCAGGTATCTTCTTCTGGTTTTGGTGGCGGGGGCCTCGGCGCGCAGACGTCTGTCGTCAGGCACGCGCCGTCGGCGCCCTCCCCGGCGGGGCACTCTTGCTTCGCGTCGGGCTTTCCGTACAGTCGGTCATAAATCCCCGGCGCATTTTTCCGGTTATACTCGCCGAGTTCCGCGGCTTTCCGTTGGAACCAATTCGGGGGCTTTGGAGTTTCCGGCCGAACCCAGTGGCACTCGCCTCCACAAGTATCGTGGCGCGTGCCGCAGGCCTCGCACGACTCGGCGACTTCGCCGCGACCGCACTCGACGAGCACTGGATCTGGCTCGCAGACGCCGTCTCTGCCGAAGACCTTTTTGCCGTCCTCGTCTAAGGCTTTCCAGCGCAACTTGACCTCAAGCTCATACATCTCGTAGGAATATTCGGGGTTCGCTAAGGCCCATATGCCCAAATTCGCTTTCTCGAAGGAGCGGTAGCCCCCCCACATGCAATCGCCGGCGCACATGCCGTGGTGTGAGACGCAAGACGCACAGTTCTCGGCGACCTTATCCTCGCTGCATCGGACCAGCGTCACGGCAGGCTTCGGAGCCGGCTTCGGAGCCGGAGCCTCGGCCGAGAACAGCGCCTGCTCGTTGGCCCTTTTTACTAGCGACGCCGTCGCCTCGTTCCCGAGGAACGGACGCAACCAGGAAGCCCGGAGTAGACCAGCAGCCAATAATTCCACCGTCAAGGACCCGTAGACGGCGGGAGCCGCATGAGCAGGATGGTGCCAGGCCACCCTTGTGCGTGCCACTGCCCTTTGAGCGTCTCGCCGCAAGAACGGCGGCACCGTCCGTCCCACGAAGGCGAAGGCTGATTCTAAACCGGAAGCCGCGTCCGCGCCGGACGCGACCATTATCGCCTCATCAATATCACCGATCGTCGCCGCTTCCGGTAAGCTTAACTGACGCGCGACGTGGCGCCGCGCCTTGTCGTTCCTTGCTAGTATGCGCAGCGCGAAGGCCGCGTTCCGTATCGTCGCCGCTTCGTAATCGTAGGCCGTCAAGGCCGACGCGTCTCCCGTTAATGCCACGGCGCGCTCCCGCTCCCGGTAGAAGTCCCTGCCTGGCTGCGTGATGGCCGCGACGAGGCCGCGGCCGCAGTGCTCCGTGATTTCCTTCGCATTGTCCCTTGCTAAGCCCCACACCGCCCGATACCCGGCCTCCAGCAGCCAGACCTGCTCCTCATCATTTCTAAGCCACTCGTCCTTGCGGCATTCCCCATGACCGGAGAACAGGTAGCCCTCCAACGATGAACAGAGCTTTTCGGCAGGGAACACGAGGGCCATCCATTTGGCCGCCTCGTCGTCCTGCGACAGGTGCGTGATCATGTGTAACGAAACCAAGCGCGTCAGCGGATCCAGCACGCTCTCCGCGACGGACCCGGCGTGACCCTTCAGCGCCCCGTAGGCCGCGTCCCGCGCGGCGCCGCCGCGGTCCATCATGCGCAGGAGCGCCCAGCCCGCGAACAATCGCTGTCTACGACCCCGCAGAGGTATCACACCCAACCGGACGGGCGCGTAGTCCCCGTTGAAGGGCCGCGCGAGCGCTTCGGACAATTTTGTGAGGTTCGTCGTCACCTTGAGCTGCAGGCCCGGGTCGAAGAGGTGGAAGGCAAGCTCGGCGGCGGCGATGGCCTGCTTGTCCTCCAACAGGGTCTCGTTGGAGCGCGCCGCGAAGGTCGCTAGCCATTCAAAACCCCAATTTCTGAGTTGATGCGCCCAGGCCTTCACGTCAGTCCCGTTCGGCGCTCCCCGGGGCGTCGCTCGGATGTGGCGCCAGACTTCCGTCGTCGCCGCCTCGTAGTCGGGCGAGAGCTGTGACGCGCGCGCGATCTTCCGCCAGGTGCCCTCGTCGCGCCTCTTCCGGATCAGGTCGTGCTCTTGCCGCTGGGGGAGCTTCGCCGTAACATTGGCCTGCCGCCGCGCCTCCCGCAACGACCGCTTCTCCTCGTCGGTCGGCGCGGGCCGAAGGTCCTTGAACACGAAGCAGCGCACGGCCGGCATCAAGTCCGGCGCCGCGGCCCAGCACGCGCGACTCGCCGCGAGGTCCGCCGTGAA
>JACLAA010002164.1_pt1 | contig 11953 bp, 6 predicted proteins | sample 8027891 | NCBI WGS metagenome assembly JACLAA01 (sample SAMN15724900, study PRJNA655200) | protist metagenome | isolation source: fluorescence activated cell sorting (FACS) single amplified genomes of... | place: Spain: Blaines Bay Microbial Observatory, Mediterranean Sea | collected 2016-01-19 | reverse complement strand
GGGTTCAGCGGTATACCGTTGTCCTCGGACGCGGCTGTCGACGCGGCGTGGTACACCAAAACGTCCTGGAACGTCGGGACCTTCATAACCGGACTTCCCTCCCGCAACGTTTTATCGACCAGGTCCACATGCTCCGTCAGGCCCTGGCCGAGCATGACCGTGACGACCTCGAGGCCGCCCTCCTGCAATTCCTCGATGAACATGTTGATGCGCATGGGGGCATATTTTAACGACTGCTCCGACGCGACGCCCTGCGGCGGCTTGTCGGCTAGGTCGCCGTTCGCGTTGTCGACCGTTATCCAATCCAGGCAGTTGATGACGTTGTCCATTCCGTCCGCCTCGGTATAGCACAACGACAGCATCAAGACTTGGCCGCCCTGGAAGGGTACGAGCGACGCGCGCGCCTCACACTTCCGCCACTTTTTCAGGGGCCCGTCCCGGAGCCACATGACGCATTCGAGAAATCTCACGGGGCCGTAAACAAACGACGCCTGTTCGTGGTCCAACCAGCCAGCCGTGAGGAGCGCCAACGCTTCCGTCGGGTACGCGGCGCGGGCCTGCTCGTAATCGGCGAGTTCCTCGTTCTTCTCCTTGATGGCGGTCGCGTACTTCGCGAGCACCTTTCTCATGGCCTGGCGGCGGTCCGGATATACATGGCCTTCCTTCAGCTCCCGGATAGCTGTGGCCTGGCGGCGATGCAGCGCCTGGAGCGCCGCTAGCTCCCTCCGATGTGCTTTTAAGTAGCTCGGGTCGGTCCGCCTCGCGAACCTAGCTTCTTTTCGCGCATTCTCCAGCTCGCCCTCCAGCAGCCAGGCCGCCGAGATGTTCGCTGAGCAAACTGCGGCAGCGTTGTTCGGCGCGCCGTAGGGCTTGCCGTCGAGCGGGGACTTCCGCGAGAACGTGCGCGGGAGGTATTTGAGCACCTGTGGGAGCGGAATGTGAGTTTTTGCGGACGCGATCCCAAAGAATGACACTGGGCCCGCACCTGGCCCACGAGCGGTTCAATATCAAAAACTTGCCGCCGCGCGGTGTGCGCGGGCGCCGCTTGGAGCGCGTCGAACCACGCCTTGACCGCGCCGCTCCGGTAGGGGCCGAGCGCCAGGAGCCGGGCCTTGCCGTACATCGCGCGCGCGCCCGCGTAGTCCTTCTCCTGGAACAGCGCGTTGCCCTTGTCCTTCCAGGCGCGCCACTCGACGATGCCTCCCTTCTCCATCTCCGCCGCGTTCCAGTCCGCGACCGAGAACGTCTTCCAGCGCCGCGACGCGAAGGGGTTGGACGGCCGGGGAATGCGGCCCATGATGGTGTTAAGGATCTCGTCCATAGGCTCGCTGCTGCTCCCGCGCTTATGCTATGGACTAGGGATAGCCACCCAGCAGTGAATGCTCAGGTGTGGTTTGCTGCAGGAAAACTTGCACGGATCGCAGCCCAGCTGGACACACCGACTCTTGGCGTTGCGTAGGCACTGCCTGCGATCTCTGGTGGCGGCTGGGGCAGTGTAGCCAGGGTGAGCATGCGACAGCTGCGAGAGGCTGGCGCGAGAGAGGCTACAGTGTTTAAATTTTTTTCATGCCTCAAATGGGCGCCTCTACTTGCTCCGACGGGTCTCCGGGGGAAAAAAAGGGCGCTTCACCGCACCCCGCACGGGCTGTAAGCTGGCGCGCAGGCGGCCAAAACGCGCTATAGTTCCCGTGCTGGGGGGCTTGGCGAGGGCGCCACGCCGTTGGGCGAAGCGTCGGAGCGGGCACAGCGCTGGGTGCACCGCGGCAGGCTGGATGGCGCGCCCGCCGCGGCTGATGCCCCTGTTCCTGCTTTTGGCGGCGAGAACGCCGTGCGTGTCGCCGCTGGCGGCCCCGCGGGGCCACGCGCGGATTTCGCGGCCCGCGGCCCTCCTCTCCACCGTCGTCGCGCTCGCGACGCGCTCGCGCGCGGCGCGCGTCCCGAGCGTAGGACACACGTCCGCGCTCGCTTTAGCTTTAAGGACGACGCAGACGCGCGCGGCGCCCCACCTCGGCACGGCCGTGGCGCTGGCCACGGTACTACCGGTCGGGGCGGACGACGCCGCCGCGTTGCCATTGGTGGAGCGCTTCGCCGACCTCGTGACGTACGGTGATGAAGGAGACGGCAGCTGCCCCGGCGACTCCTTCGACGACGCGGCGTTAGCTGTGGCTCGAGAATTCGTGCTCGGCGGCGGCGGCGGCGACGACGAGAGTTGTAGCGGCGACTATGAAGATTATGGGGATGTGGACGCGTTCGGGGCCTTTCGGGCCGCGGCGGCGGCGGCCGCGGGCGTCGAGAAGGCGACGGCGCTGGCGATTGTACTGCTGGTGATAGAACATGGGGCCGCACCTTTTGATGATCCGGAGGTCGTCGCGCTGTGTCGAGCACTCGCCCCGGAGGCGCGCGAAAGTCTGGTGTCGTCGCTCGAGGAGTACTTCGGGGACTTCTACGAGACGGCGGCTGTCGAATTAGGTGCATTGCGATATGCTCTGCTATCGACCGAAGAGCGACGAGCTGCCGTCGCCGAGATGGCGGCAGCTCGACCCTACGGCGAGGCTTTGCCAGAAGAAGCCACGATGCTCCTCGAAAGGCTAGGTGCGGGCGGTTTGTTCGAGGCCGACGACGACAGCGTAGAGCTGTGGATCGACGTCGTGTTCTTCTTACTGGTCTTTGGCGTGCTCTGTGCTTTATCGGCGGCCCTGCGACGGGCGTGCTCGCTAGCGAATCGGTCGCGACGTCCGCAAGCCGACCGGCAGGCCGACGATGCGGTGGCGCGACTCCTCGCGGAAGACGACCGCGAACGGAAAGCTAGACTAAAAAGGACCGGGCGGACGCCACGAGGACGCTCACCTAGAGCGAAGCCGAACGGGACTGCTCCTGTTACGACGCGGTCGCCCTCGCCGAGCGCGACGGCGTCGGACGCTTCCAGTTCAGAAGGCGAGATGCCCGATTTACCATTACGAGGCGGCAAGCCGTCGCGACCCGCAGCTAGGCCCAAGTCCGCGCGCGACGCGTCTGGATCTAAAAGAGGCGGCCCGCTCAAGCCCAAGAAGGTGCCCAAAGAGGTACCGAAAGCTATTGAGGAGAAGAAGCCCTCTCGTCGAGCGCGAGCTAGAGAAAAGTCGGCCCAGAAGGCCGCCGCCGCGGCCGCGGCGGCCGCGACCCAACCGCCGCCGCCGCCACCCGTCGTGCCCGCGCCACAACCGGTACAGCCGCCCATCACGCCGCACGTCGCGCCGCCGGCTTCCGTCTGGGCGTCGCCGGACCCGCCCCCGCCGCCACCTCAACAACGGCAGCCCTTCCAGCCGCCGGGGTTCGATTCCTCCTACTCGTCGCCGGAGGCCTCGCGGCTCCCGTCGCTGCCCGTCGTGGCGCCGCACCCGCCTCCCGCTCTCGTCACGGCCGCCGCGCGCGTCAAGGTCATGCCCGTGCCGCCGCACTGCGGCGACGACCTGCTGGCCGAGGCCTTCGCGCGTTATGGAAGCAGCGTCGTCGGCGCGCGCGTCGTCTTCGACCGCGTCGCGCCTTATGGGTATGTCGACTTCGCGACGCGGAGCGCGGCGGTGGCCGCAGCCTTCCAGACGCACGGCGCCGAGCTCTTCTCCGGCGGGGGCTCGGTCTCGTGTATTGTGGTGTCGAACACGGCGACGAGGGACCGCGCCGGCTCGATGGACGGCGGCGTGCGCCTGAACCCGCTCGAGGCGCGCGAGGTGCAGTCGAACGCGCTGGCGTCGGACCTGCGCGCCGACGCGCCGACCTTCGGGGCCTACGACCCCATGGAGTCCCTGGCCCGCGGCTTCGCGTGAAGCGGACTCCGAACACTCTCTCACCAACAAGACTTCTCCGCGTGCCCCGCCGGCCGGCGTGAACGCGGACGCTCCCCTCCCACAACATCATCCCCCTCGCTTCGTCTCCCCACCACCCCGTCGATCCCGCCCCGTGCTCCGTCTCTCTTCATGAAGGCGTGAATCGGGCGCGAAGGCCCCGGGCCCCCTGGTGGGAACCGTTCGAGTTCCGTGTACTAACCATCGGTTGTGCAGTTCTAGCCTCCCTAGTTTTTTCGTCCGAGTCTCCCCCGGGGCCTTCCGCAGGTTCGCCGGCCGGAGCGCAACCGTCGCGGCCGGAAGCGTGACCGTCGCGGACCTCCGACGACTAAGGCTAAGGCTAGTTACGTCGCAGGGCTCCCCGTACCCCTCCCGCTCCCCCCGGGCCCACCCGTCCGGCTGGACTAGGACGCAAGGGCTGAGTCGCATGGACTTTTGCTAGTGTCTTACAGGCGCGCTAGCCGGATTATGCGAGTTGATGTGGCACACCGAGCGTCAGCAGCTACACTCTCGCAATCAAACTCCCACCACTTCGACAGTAGTGCACTCCAGGAATCGCAGCACCGGTCTTGCAAAAATGCAGCGAGTTCAGCTCCTGCTCCTAGTGCTAGGCCTCTCACAAGCCCTGGTGCCGTCCCTGCCACCACAACGCGCAAGAGTCGTGACCTACAGCTCCGAGGCGGAAGCCATCTCGGCCGAGAGCCATGAGGCCGCACCGGCAGCGCCGCCGGTCGAGGCCCCGCCAGCGACTAAAGAAGCACCGCCGCCGGCGGAGACCGAAGACGAGACCCTCATGACGTCGTTGGAGGCGGCGCTCGTCGCCGAGGAGGCGTCCGCCGCGGCGCGGAGTACGATGGCGCAGTCGTCAGTCCAGAAGCTCGCGGCGGCGGAGCGCTTGCGCGCCGAAGCCGACGCAGCGATGGCGCGCGCCGCGGATCTCGCGCGGCAGGCGCTCGTGCAGGAGGCAGAAGCCTGCACTGCGCGCGCCACGGAGGCCAAGGCCTCCGAGACGACCTACGCCGAGGTCGCCGCGGCGAAACGCATGCGCGTCGCCACGGAAAAGGAACTGGCCGCGTCGCTGGGCGAGGTGGCCAAGCTGACCCCTGAACCAGAGTTACAGGAGTCCCTGCGCCGGCTCGCGGACGCGAAGGCGGACATCGTCGAGGCCGACACTGGCCTCGCGGCAGCGCTAGAGACCGCCGCCCAGCAGGCGCGCGACGCCCACGCGGCGGCAAAAAGCGACGCCGACTGCTGCGCCGCGGCCCTGGCGGCGCTGCCGGCGCCCGACGACGTCGATGCGGTGCGCACCTTCGACTGGGCTTCTGCTTTGGCGGACCCGAAGGTCCGCGTCGACGCGTCGCCCGCGGCGGCGTCGGACGCGCGGGCGCGGGCCGCATCGCTCTCGAAGGTCGTCGGCGAGCAGCGCGCGCTGCGGAAGCTCGCCGTCGGCGACGTGGCGGCGCCGGCGCCCGCCGCGCCCGCTGACGACGCCGTGCCCGCCGTCGAGGTCGCGGCCGGGGAGGCGGGGGACGTCGGGAGCTGGCTCTTCTCTAAGTAGGTCGGTTCTTCTTCTATTTACACGGCGGGTAACAGGGTGTCCTACCGGACGAGCGGGGGCGGGTAGGCCGCCCCGCCGAACTGCGCCGGAGGCAGTTGCGACGGCGGCTGCTGCGCCAGCCGGTGGTTGTGCCCGAGCCAGCCCTGCTCGCGCAGCCACCCGTCGATCAAGCGGTTCTGCTGGTCGTTGAACCAGGTCGAGGCCGACGCGACCGTCAGGAGCATGCGCACGTCGATCGCGTAGTTCTGCGGGTTGTCCGTCCAGCCCCGCTTAAAGTCGTCGTAGCACGAGGCGACGCACGTGAAGATTCTGTTCGGGGAAACTTCCGTCGGGCGGTTCTCGAGCGACCGCGTGATCAGTTGTGAAAGTCTAACGACGTTGTACCTATCATAATTGTAGCGCCCGTCGAACTCACTGTCGGTCCGCGCGCCGTTCGGCGGCGTGACGTTCCGCGCCCTGGCACCAGCGAGTTGCTCGTGGAAGTGGCGCTCGGCTCTACCAAGCTGCTCTTCGGCCTGCTTGGCCGCTTCCCGCGCCTGGTACAGTTCCCGCTGACAAGCGTCGAGACGCAACCCCAGATCTCTTCTCGACGATTCCGCAGCCCCTAAGCGCTCCTCGACGTCGGCTAATTGCCCTCTAGCGGCGTAGGCGGCCTGCTCCTGCTGGCGCTGGTCTCGGACCGCGCGGTCGCGCTCCATCGTCGCCGCGTTCCGCTCTCTTTGTAAATCTTCGGCCTGGGCTCGGTACGACGCCTCGAACTCCTGGCGGTGGCGCGCGACGCGCTCAAGTTCGTACTCGGCCGCTCTGGCTCGTTGTTCATTGGCCGCCGCCGCCCGCGCGTTGTTCTCCGCCGCGCTTTCAAGCTCCCGCGACCGCTTATTCCCCTCGTCCCGCACCTTCCGGATCTCGACCGCGGCGGCTTCCGCCCGACGTTCCGCGTCGCCCGCGTGCCTCGCTGCAGACTCCAACCTTCTTTCCCTATCCTGCACCACCTCACTGTGCTCCTTCTGCATCTGCTGGATGGCTTCTCTACTTCTGCCGGCATCCGCCTCGGCCTGCAAAGCTCTTTGCTCGGCTTTATTGGCTCGATTCGCTTCTGATTGAGCTTGCTGCTCCACCTCTTGTATCTTGGACCGCGCCTCGGCGTCCCGTCGCTGCAACTCGAAATCGAAGTCGTGCTCCCGGCGCCGTTGCTCCTCCTCGAACTGCTGGATCCGCTTCGTCGTGTGCTGCTCCCTTTGTCGAGCCTCGTTCAACGAAGCTTCGTTCTTCCGCAAAACATTTTCCAGTTCTCTTATGCGCAGGTCCTTGGGGTTCCCGTGGCGCGCGTTGCATCTAGCTTCATGCGCAGAAGCATCACACAGCGCGCCCGTCCAGGGACATTCGCCATGCTCGGAAAAGCGGCACTTCACCTTGATGCCGCCCCAGATGCGTCGGATGGGCAGGTTGTGCTCTCTTATGCTTCGTAATTGGCCGACTTGCAGCGGTTTCTTGTCGAGCGGGCACTGCGGGTTCCGTCTTAATGATGATCGAATGCACTCCGTGCAGAACAAGTGGCCGCAGGGCGTCTCCGACGACTGGTCCGCCACGACGCCAAGGCAGATGGAGCACATGAGGTCGTGGGGCACGTCCTCGGGCTTGAGGAGGCGGTCCCGCTCGATGCCCTGGTTGCGCCCACTACCTTGGAACGCCGGCGGCGGCGGCCGCTGCTCGTCGAGGGTCATGGTCTGGGCCAGGGCCGGGAGGGCGGCCATCGTCGGCGGGCTGCCTCCCGGGGCTGCTGTCCCGCCTCTCGCCGCTGCCCCTCTGGGAAAACCCCGAGCGCGTTGTGAGAGCCCAGGTACTAGCCTTTGCGTTTGAATGAAACGTACCGAACGACGCCGCCTCGCCCGTTGGAGCAGTGCTGGAAAACGAGTGCTGCGAAACCCGAATAAGCAGCTCATTTCATTTCATCGATTTTTGTCTGCCGCCTGCACGCGTGTGGCCGCACGGCTCATCGTGCATCTGGGGACGCATCGCTGTCGACGTATCGCAATCGCTTTTGCAACCTAACGCAGCGCTGCTTGTTACCAGAGCTCATCCCTACTCATTTGCTGCACCCACTGCACAGCTCGCGGCCGCAGCAGTGACGCGCTGCAAGGACCACGCGCGGACACGGGGGTAATCGCTCCGCAAGATACGTTTCAGACTATACAGCAGTCGTGCGGCACGCTGCTACAATGCCCACGACGCGCCGGGCCGCACGTCAGGACGAAAGCGATGACGAGACGACGGAGGAAGCCGTCGAAGCGGTCATGGATGCGGCGCGCGCCGCCGCCGCCGCACGCGCCGCCGCCGAGGACGCGGATTTAACAAGAAAAGAAAAACTAAAACGATACGTCGCGAGGCGCGTGTCGTCGCGCATGGTGTCCGTTGCTGCTTTCACGTTGGGCGTGGCCTGGATGTGTTGCCTACCCGTCTTTAGTATCGTGACGGGCGAACTTAAGATGCGAGGCACGTACTTCGACGAGACGACCCTAAGCCCGATGGCCGCGCGCGCGACGCTCCATTCTAGCGAAGGGTTCCGGGACTACCTCCGTTCCGTAAACGGGTCGTTCTGCAACGAGCTGATCGAGTTGGACGTTGCGTGCCAGGACCGGTACGGCGCGTCGTGGGGCGTGATCAGGCCGGCGTTGGGCTGGGCCGCCGTCGAGGCCGTGGCCGTCGTGGCCGCCAACAAACGCGCCATTCCAATTGTGCTGTCATTAGCAAGGTTTCTGAGGGACGCGCCGTGGCTCGGGAAAAATGTAGTTGTTGTGGCTTCCGAAAATCCGCAGCGGTGGGTCGGGGCCTACCACGACGGCGACGACGAGGATTTGTCGTTCGAGCGGGGCGGGTTGTTGAGGGGCGCCATCCTCGTGCGTTTACCGGACGCGGAGACCTACGGCGCCGTTTCCATCAAAGCGCACGGGTTTGATGGGGAGCTGCCCAATTTAGATTATCTCCACCTCGCGGCGACGGCCTTCCCCCAACTCGTACATGTGGAGAGCGGCTTTGAATCTAGGGCGCCGCCCCGTCCATTATTGAAATATGCAGAGAGGTCCAGGGCGTTAATGACGTGGGCGAAACGGTTAGCTGGCGGTTCTTCAGGACCGCACGCCCACTTTTTGCGGCGGGGCATCGACGCCGTCACGCTCGAACCTACACCTTCATTACCAAACGCGAGGCAGACCTTCGATAGTAGTAGGGTCGGCACGGGCGTCGAGCTCATAATAAGGTCGATGAACATCGTCGAGCACGAGTTACATCATGGTGCCTCCCAGTATTTACTCATGGATGCATCAAAATTTGTCTCATTTGATGAGGTCGCGTTTCCACTCATGTTGACAGCTTTACCCCTAGGCGTCGAGGCCGCCAAGGAACTGAGTGCGTACGCCTTCGACGCCATCGTGCTCCAAAGGGACATCCCCCACACGATCGTGCGGCACTTTTTGTATGTTTTGGCGCCGATGGCGTTTGGTATGGGGTCAGTCTACGCGTGTTTCCATTCCATACAGATGGTCGGTCTCTTGGTGGGTCTGGCCTACGTCGCTGCTATCATTGTCGTGTCACGTTTGGATTCAGACCGTCGATTAGCGAGAGCGACGCTATTGCTCGCGGCGGGCTACGCGCACACGCCCCTCGTCCTCTCGCAGCCGTGCGTGCTGCTGTGGGTCGGCGCGCCGATGACGCTGTTCCTGGCGACGCTGCGGCCGCGCGCCGACGGCTTCTTGTATGTCGCGCTTTCATTTATTCTCTGGCTGGCGCTGTCGCCGCCTGTCATCGCGTTTGTTACTGTTGGCTCGTGGGGCGCGGCCGTCTCCCGCTTAAGCCGCGACTCGATTATGTTGGGCCTGCCAGACCGCAAGCTCCTCTACGCCGGTGTTGCGTACATCCCAATACACGCGGGCGCGCTGGCCTACCTGCTCTTCGCGCCGCGGCGGCCGGCGCCGCTGGATTTGGACGTGGAGCTGGCGAAGAAGGAGAGGTAGTACCTAATTTAGGAATTTATTTACAGCAGAAGAAGGGGGATCGCTAGCCGGACGGCGCCGGCCCGCGGTCTATCCAGTTTGGTCCACAACAAGGACTCGGGAAAGTTTTCCTACCAGAACGGCAGGAGCCGCCGCCGTCTGACGGAGAAGGGCGCCAGCGCCCGTGATAATGAAGCTGCCTCGGGCCGATCCCCCGGCGCCTCGGCCCAGGCCAGAGACAAGAGAGACGCCACTCCACTATTGGTTGGCCGGCCCTTGAGAGGGGGCCGGTCGTGCAGCTCGAGGTGCGTCCGCCGCAGGTCCTTCAAAGTTTTCTCGGCGTAGGGCGCCTGGCCACAAAGGGCAAACCACGCCACCATGGCCCAGGAATATATGTCGACTTTCAGCGAGTAGGGGTCGCCTCGAAAGGCCTCCGGCGCCATCCATCGTACGGTCCCCGTCTCGCCCGTCATCACATATTGATCATTGGCTGTTCGGCCTGGGAACGGTCTCGCCAGTCCAAAATCTGCCAATTTCGCGGAACCGTCCCGACAGATCAACACGTTCTTTGGTTTCACGTCTCGATGGACTATTGCCGGCCTTAAGGAGTGGAGATGTGCTAGGGCCTCGGCGACATGAGCAGCGACCCTCCTAGCGCCAGCAACATCCAACCAATTCCGCACCGCATCGTCTAAAGTGCCACGAGAACAGAACTCCATCACGATAGTGGGTTGCGTCTGGGCAAATGCCGCTCCTAACAACTGCACGATACGAGGGCCTTGCGCCGCCTTGAGCAATACGAGTTCCCGGCAACCGGCCGCCGCGGTCTTCGGGGAGAAGGTCTTCACCACGCACTTCTTGCCTCGAGATTTGCCCACGCACACCTTGCTTCCCGCTCGGTCACACAATATCCTACCGGTAGGCATCTTGCCCCGGAACAGCAGTGGCCCCAGCGGCGCCTCCACAACCACATCTGCCTCTCTACTTTCATTCAGGTCCTCGTCCGACGCGCGCGCGGGCCGACAATTCACACTTTCCGCCGGCTGAATTAAGTTGAGGCCCACCACCACGTTATTGGACTTGATCGCCTCGAGGCCGTCGCCCCAACTTTCACCCCCAGCCAGCTGGGGCTCGACGCGCACGGCCTCGGGCGTCGCTGGTGTTTCCAGTGAACTTTTCTTGTCGGGCGTCGCGGGCGCGAGGGGCGCGATGTGCAGTTTACCCCCCATTGGTCGGGTAGGCCCTCTCTCGCTGCGGGCCGCGGGCTGCCGCTGTGATTGCGCACGGAGGCGCCTATGAGCAGTTTGACCTTGTTTCCGCCCGGGGTTCCGGTGCGCCTCGTCGCCAGATCCTCTCTACGCACTTAGATAGAGTCGATGAGCCAGGTCATTTCTGAATGATTGTTCGGGGTCTCCGGGGGCGGCACGCGGCGCGGCGCGAGAGGCGCGTAAAAATACTCGTCGCATTGTTCGTGACGCACCGGCACGCGTGTGCATCCGGCGTCGAGGACCCCCCGAGACGCGCCCCCGCGCCGCCGCCGACGCGATAGATATAAAGGGCCTTAAAGGGAAACGGGGACCTACTTCGGCCCGTCGCCGGGCCCGAAGTCTTCCGGCCGTCGCTTCGGCTGGAGCTTGCCCGACTCCTTGAGCGAGTCGAACATCTCCAACGCGTTCAATATGGCCTGGTCCATGTTGAAGTACTTGTAGGAGGCCAGGCGCCCGACGAAGCAGACGTCCGACTCCTTCTCGGCCAGGGCGCGGTAGCGTTCGTAGAGAGCGCGGTTCTCGGGGTTCGGCACGGGGTAGTACGGGTCACCTTCCGCTGAGGAGTATTCTTTCGCGATCCTCGTACCCTTGACTTGACCTTGTTTCACATTTTGCGGTTGGTTCGGCACGTGCTTGTACTCCACAATTCTAGTGAACGGCACGTCCGAAGAAGGGTGGTTCACGACGAAGGCCGGCTGGTAGAAGCCGTCCTCGGGCTCCTCGATGAACTCTTCTTCAAACCGTAACGAGCGGTACTCTAATTTCGGCAAACCCTGGGCCGCGAAGTAGGCGTCGATGGGGCCCGTGAAGACCAACTTGCCGTGGGCCGGTAATAAACCCGCTTCTCTCGCCGCGAAGAAGTCGACGTTTAGCTTAATTGTTATCTTGGGGTCCCTCAGGAGCATGTTCTCGAAGATGCGCGTGTAGCCTCGGACCGGTAGGGCTTGCCAGGCGTCGCCGAAGTATCTATCATCGGTAGACGTTCTGCAGGGCAATCTCATCAGCACTGAAGCGTCTAATTCACTAGGATACTTGTCCCACTGCTTTTTGGTATAGTGCTTGAAGATTCTTTCGTATAACAATGGACCGACTCTACTAAGGGCGGCCTCTTCGCCGTTCTTCGCCTCGCCGGAAGACGGTTTCACTCTTTGGCCCTCGTACCACCGCAACATGTCATCTTCGGAGTTGATATTCGCGTCGGGGAACAGCGTATTCACCGTTTCTTGGGTGGGAGGAATGGGCACGAGCTTCTTGACGCCCTCGAAGTCGGGCACCATGCCCCGCACCTGTGCGTGATATATATCGAGTCACGATCTC
>JACLAA010005389.1_pt1 | contig 11956 bp, 4 predicted proteins | sample 8027891 | NCBI WGS metagenome assembly JACLAA01 (sample SAMN15724900, study PRJNA655200) | protist metagenome | isolation source: fluorescence activated cell sorting (FACS) single amplified genomes of... | place: Spain: Blaines Bay Microbial Observatory, Mediterranean Sea | collected 2016-01-19 | reverse complement strand
AGAATATCTAGAGCTGCGACCCAAAATTGCAAACTTTCGGGAACGCGTCGCATTGATGAAAAAAACCGAAGAGAAAGTTGAAGCAGAGCAGCAGTGGCGAAGATATCATGAGCTCAAGCTGCGCTGCGAGCGTCTTCTCGAGGCCCGCGAAGTGCTGAGAGATGTAAAAAGAATCAAAGATTGTTCATTTCAAGACATGAAGCAAGCTGATCAGCACTTAGAAAAGTTGTTCGAGCTAGAACGTGAAACAGCAGAAAGAATCAGTGAGGACCACGTCCTTGCAGATCAGCAAGGCTGTAGCATATCAGAATTGTTTCCTGCTGTGCAAGCCGGTATGATTATTACAGAAGTTAATGGTATCATGACTGAGAATCTACCATGGGTTGAGGTTCATCAGCTTATCCAAGATGCTCACCATCCACATATGCTTCAATTTCGACGTTATGACTTCAGACTTAACTCGGTCTCCAGTAAATGGGAAACGCTCCAGGCAGTCAGAGAACGTGCGCAGTACATCGGAGATCCAAGGGTTGGTCGTGAACTGTTCTTACAAGCCTGCCGTGCAGGGACAGAGGATGTAGTTGCCCAATACCTCAGAGAAGGTCAGGAAGTAGATGCCCGGGACACAACACAGTGTACTGGATTACATTACTCTGCTTCAAATAGTCATCTTGGTGTTATCAAGATCCTCATTGAAGCCAAAGCCACACTCGAAGTGCGTGATGCCAACTGGGAAACACCCCTAGTCACTACTTGTCGTCGTGGGGAATGTGAGGGTGCAACCATGCTTATTGCGAATGGTGCTAGGTGTGATGTTCGAGATAGAGCTGGTCGTTCAGCTTTTATCCATGGCATCCTTAGTGGGTCAGTTGCTATGGTCGTTCTACTGTTACAATTAATTGATGAAGACACCATGCGATGGCAGCCGGATAAAATCTGGAAGTGGACGCCATTGCACTATGCTGTCTCAGCTAAACTTCCGTCTATTGTTGATGTTCTTCTCAAACATCATGCATCACCCTATGCCCTGAGCGCCGACGGGAAGACTCCTATTGTTCTTGCACAGGGCGAGCTGCACGAGGTACAGACTTTGATTCAACAATTCATTTCAAACGAACCAGCACAGTGTGTTTTACCCGGTGGGCTTGATCGCGGTGCGTTGTGGCTTGGCTCAAGAGAAGCCGCATATCCGCAATTTGCAACAGACCGAGGCTTTACATCTGTTCTATCTATTTTTGATCGAGGTTTGGTTCTCCGTCTGTTGGAACAAAATCATCCTTTAAACTACAGGTCAAAAGGACCCAAAGATTCGCTGGCTATCGGACCCTGGGGAGAACAAAGCCATTGTACAATGTGAGATCATGATAAATATGCCAGAGACTACGGAGGATGCAGCAGCATGGTACACTCTTACTGGATTACTAAAAACGTGTACAGAATTTATTCACAAAGCTATCGAGTCAAGTCCCATCATTTCTCATCCCCAGCCTCAATACAGTCCACCTTAACATCACCTCACTCGTAGGCGCAAGGAGACTTTATTAGTGCACTGTGACCTTGGAATTCACACATCGTTCTGCATTGTCCTTGCTTATATGATGACCAAGCGACGACTGAGACTACGAGAATCAGTTCTGCATCTACAAAAAATCAGACGACAGCTTAAGCTAGGCCGACACACAAGACTTGGCCTGGAAGCCATGGAACGCTCCTTGGATTCGCGCAAGCTTCGTCGCCTTGACGGTCGGCTGCGAAAAGCTCCCATCTTGGCCATAAAAATTTGATATGACGAGAATTCCATTCACCAGCTCGTCACTACAGCGCCAGCACGGCATAATACCAGGGACAACAGAGGGTGACAGACCCAGGATCGATGCTTTGCGGGCTGTGTAGCTCTAGTACTCTGTTCACCACGAATATGATGTTTTGTCGTGTGGCCCACGCCGGGCCTACTTTAGTTGTACTAGTTCCCCCTAGGCCTCCTTGGCCGCTAAGTTCGGGCGAACTCTCTGCGCGTGGGGCAGCCGCGCAGCGATCGCCGTAATAACCTACCGTGACCGTCAAGTTAGTACGGAACAACCTACTAAGTACTGGCCCGGAGAGTAAGAATATCAGGACCCGAATATTTAGCCTGAGAAAATAAGCCCACCGAACCCCCGGTGCCCGGGCACGGCGACGACGACCCACGCTTCTACGACCGGCAGCAAGCTTACGTACACGCTCGCGGGGGATAGCTCCCCCGACCCCCCTCCCTAGGCGCGTGCCCCCAAAACCCGAATTGACTAGCAAAAACCCGTCACTTGGTGGTCCAAAAACCGGGCCGAAACAGGCAAATCTTGGTAAAATATGGTCCCGCGAGACCCCAAACTGTGTCCTTGGTGGCCTGGGGGGTTCAAGTTCATGAGGCGAATGTTCCCTCCGCACGGTTACCACTGGCAGTACTAATTCCCGGCCTCCGAGTCAGCCTTGACCCAAAACCAAAGGTAGTCTGACCCAAAACCAAAACTTACTTTTGGAAACTTGAATATTCAAATAAGTAAGATGCTACTCAATTCCCACCCCAAGTATCGGTCTGCCAAAACGTCAAATCCCGACGGCCCCACCCCCACTTTTGTTGGGGGGCGGGAATCGACTTGTTTAACCTTCGTTTGTAAGGACCTTTTGGCTGCATTTATATTTGCTGTGGGCGGCAATCCGGGTCTTTCCCCCCAATCCGGGTCTTTCCGAGTCCTCGAAATCTGGCTTCCTCGCCCCTTCATTGGGGTGGTCTTTTATTAGCCAATGACGACCGAATATCGTGAGCGACAGAATATCTACGTAGTGTGGGCGCTTACCCCATAATTGCGAGTGCTTAAATCTTGTCAAAACGATCAAAATCACGATGCTTTGGCTGGCAAGCGATGCGCGATTAATGATTTTGATGTTTCGAAGTGTTCAAGAGCAGCATCTAGCTCTGGTGTTCGCAAATATTTTTTGTTACTATGCGCAGTGTCCGGGGTAACTTGCTTGTGGCCCGCTAGCTTCTGCGCTGACCTATCCCTCTCTTCCGTCAGCGATTCCAGGACACTTTCAACTTGGTGTATAATCTCGTTTATGGGCGTATCTTTATCGGGAGGGGGGATGCCAAGCATAATGCACACATGCTTGATACCCCCAAAAGCTGCTCGATGCAGACTGTCCGCCATTAGGGCTGTCTCCTGGGCATGCTTGTGACGCATTAATTGATTGGCAAGGCGGAGCTGCATATCACGAGCCTCACGGGAACTCGAACCAACAATTGATTGTGAATCATAACGTACTTGCTCCAGCTCCAATTCAGATTGGCTCAGCATATATTTTACTTTTCGTTGTCGAAGTTCAGCAGCATCATGCAATGCGCACATTTGTGTCTGGAGCGACTGGGCCAGATAAAATTTGCAGAAGAACTCTCTCAGGTTGGGCAACAATGTTCGCTTCTGAATAAGCTTTAAACGGGCCTCCCATTCAAGCTCCAGGTATGATGCCAGCTCTTGGGGTCGGCTGCCAACAAGGGCAGTATCTTTGGCTAGAACTCCTTGGGTGTGGTTGTGACGCTCTTTTGTACTGTCTCGCCTAGACTTGACACCGGAATTTGAATCATCTGAGCTTAGCAAGCCGTCAGTGGGACGATTGAGATGTTTTCGTCGTGCTGTGCGTTGGAGATGCTCGCGCTGACGTATCCGTTGAATTAGCATGTCATTCTGCAATCCAGTCAAATCCTGGGCTGCACGATGTAGAATTTTATTGTTCGCAGCAAAGTCATGTGAGTCAAATATATTGCTTCTCAACTGCTGTTGGACTTCTTTTATGAATAGGTCATCTTGAGTCAGCTTTGCCTCGAGCTCGTCTATCAGTGCTTGGCTATGAGCTGGATGGCGTTCGCACATAAGCTTGACACACTCATAGTTCCTATACAGAAGCTTTGCCATTCTATGACCACGTTCGGTCCTTTCTAGTCGTTCCACTAATCTAGTGAGCTCAGTCTCCAAGCCGCTTGTCGACAAGTGCATTTTGCTTAGCTCATTTGCTTCATCACGAATGCCATCATATCTCCGATTAACAGCAATTCGCTCTTGCCTTAATTGATCTAACTCATTGCGGTATGAACTAATGATTTCGCGAAGTTGGTTCAATTTGTTAGCAAAATGATCCACAAAACCACGCTGTTGATTTTGTGGTGACATTTTTTTTCGCGCAAATTTATGTCGTGATTTACTGGTGGGCTTCTTAGTTTCGGCAGTTGGCTTTGCTAATGCATCTGCCATATTGTCAATTTTGACAGAGGATATTTGAGGTAACTTGCGATCTACAACAGCTGCCTTCATTGTACTTGCCAGAGCAGTCGAATCGTTGCTTATCTTCGGTGCCGCATTTGCGGGAGTCATACAAAGAAATTGATTTAGCTTGAGTAGTTTGGTTGAGGGTGTGGTAGCAGTTTTGTCCTGATGATTGGATCGTTGTGCGACTCCCTTCAAAAATCGCTCCCCACAGTTTGCCAGAGACACCCATGGAAATTGAATCCACACCCACCTGTGATAAAAGTAGGTGGAACACAGGGGGACTTTTTCATTCACTTTCATTGGCACGTCCACGACACCCAGTTTGCCGCTGATGTTACCCTTTTCACTGATTAACTCAACAACCGGGGTGTTCAGAATGGAGTTACCATCCTTGTCTATTGAAAGAAATGGTACACCAAGACTTGCCAAGTCGTCGTTCGGAATTGGTGGATGAATGAATTTGGGCACATCTGCCGCTTCTTCCAACGACAGCGTGGCAAATTCAAGCATGAAATCACCAATTTGCAGGATCACGGCAGCAAGTTCATCATCAGATGGTGTGTGTGCAAGTTTAAACTCGTCAACTGATCGCACATACTCTTCTACAAGGTCAAGACATGGACGAGATGGTTGTGCGCATTGCATGGTGTCATCAAACTCTCCTGTAACCAGTTTGCGTATGGGTGTGTGTGAATTGGAGGAAGCAGTCAAGCTTGCCCACAAATTTAAAAACTCCCGCTTGTGTGCATGTGTCCACCAAAGGCAGAACATTCTCACTTCAACGAGCACAGCGCGTAGCCTATGCCAATTCCCACTCACTTCTAAATGATAAGGAAGCGCATCGAGTTTGCGATCGCACGGTGAAAGCCTGCCAAAATAACGGGCCATCAAATGATGAGCACGAATATGCGCTTCTGGGCTACGGATATAGTCACTGTAAATCACTGCAGCATATTCTACATGGGAGAGGCTTCGCAGTCCATTCACTGAAAATGTGAAATCACGCAGAATCCTGCGAATACACGCACACTGTTCACGTGGTAGAGGGTTGCCTGTAGCGAGTTGAGCAATCCCCCACATTTCTATCTCGGTCAATCCATGTCTGGACGAATAAAGTGCCGTAAGTACCCGCCTAAGATTATTTGCGGCTTCTGTGCATGTAGAATCTACGTAACCGCTACACATTTCAAGTACGCGAGCAATCAGCACTGGTGTTACCTCGGCTGCAAGGTAGATCTCAACCTGCTGATCAATAGTCGCATTCGACATTTCAGCGCCAAGGCGCAAGGCATAGAGAACGGTACGAAGGAAAAGCGGCTGCGAGGAAGCTTTGGCAGTTACTATTCTGAATTGTTGAGCTTGCTTTAGCAATAGAGACTGCTGGTTGGCTGCGAGAAAACTGTTTATGATAAGATGGCGAACCTCAACAGACAGTGGCTGCAAATGAATCGTTGGACACTTTCTCCGACGGAGCTCTGTATATGTTCTGTGCATCCTAGACTCCTCAAATAGCCCGTCAGGGCTTGACCCGAATTGCTCTAGTTCAACTGTGGACACGATTATTCTCACTCCCTGAGGTAGCTGAGACGGGAGCCAGTGCAAAGTATTTGCTGTGCTAGATTCTCCAAGGAGACAATTGACAGCGTCAAGGACTATCACAATGCGAGCAGGGAATTGTTTTTTCCCCGCAGCTGCCAGGAATCGACTTAGCGACCACCTGAGACGTTCCTCGGACGTTGGAATTTCCATTTCCCTTAGCTGAAAGTGCTCCTTTAAAGCGGACTCAAGTCGGTGAAGGAGATGAGCAAGCTGCTTTGACTGCGGCGAGCATCCAACAAAATGTTGAAACAGAAATTCATCTCTGTGTTTTGTCTTTCTGCGTAGGCTCACCCAATTCGCTAACAAAGCGCTCTTGCCGCACCCGGCGGCACCGGTGATCACAAATGGTAGTTTGACATCTCCCTCAATAGTCTCCGCATGACTGTCAAGAGCATGGAATACAGCTCTGTTCCCCGTTTCGTAAACGTAATCCGTGCTACGGCTGGCGGCAAAGGCTTGATGCTCATCCGCGTAGTCATTTTCCATGTTCATCTAAAAAGACGCGCGTTATGCGAAAGATACTCTAGATATCTCTGGCCCGTGCCGCGGCGATGCATATTTGACTATCGCGTGCACATAATTCACCAGCTGCAATACATACAGGTAAAGTACGAATTAAGGGTTGTCGATGTGAGTGGGTGCTAAAAAATACTAGGCTGTGATGTCACCGTGACGGTGCCAGCCTGAGCCTGAGTGCCTAGCCTGAAGCACTGGCACCCGGCGATCCTTCTCCACCGATTGATACTCTTGGTGTCACTTCCACTGAAGAGAAAAAGGAAGAGCAGGCTAAGGCTAACAAGAGAGTAAGCTTCAGCACTCCGTCAACTTGAAGACCGTGACCCATTGAGCCCGGGCCTGGACCGACGGCGTGACTCGGACTATGTGAACTTGAAAACTTGAAAGAGATGGGTGATTTGTTCTCTGACCGAAAGAAACTTTAAACGACACACAAAAACAACTAAATTATTAAATGTTCAACAGCCTGAGTCCGAGTCACGGTGACTATTACTACTAGTAGTAGTAGTAGTAAATGTTAAATGTCGGTACTAACAATACCATGATCAGGACTCGGACTCGGTCCGGGATGATCAACCTTATTGAACTTGAAATGTTAATCTTAAATGTTATCCTCCTTGCCGCGATTTCATGATTATCGCAATCTTATCACGATCACGACAATGGGGGAGTGCAGTGGAAATACACGTCTAGTAGGATCCCAAGGTTTAACCGTGGCTGAGACGTATCCCGGCCCAAGCACAACCCGCACTTGTATTACCCGGCGCCCGGGCCAAGGCTACTTCCTGAGGTGAAAACTCCCCCAGATATATATATCTTCAACGCCATAGCCCCCTATTGCCGGAACTATGACTACGTTACTCTCGCCTCTCAGCCGCACCTATACCAGCGGCCGGCACGTGCCAGTGCCCGGAGCCGGTATGATTTCCCTATATCCCGTATCTTCTTGCTTATCCAAGTGGATCAAGCCCGGCGCTAAGTAGCCGCCGTAAAACACCGGGGTGAACCTAAAGTAAGTTCACTTTATTCCCACCCTAGGCCTGGGGTACTCCATCAAACCGTTGAACAGGCCTAACTATTATCATCCTAACTATTGACGGACAAATTTCCTGTCCCAAACCCCATCAAACATGGGAGAAACTATTTCGTTAGATGACTACACTACGCTGCCAGTGCCGCCGGGGAACTTGAAGTCCGAAGCTACACTCTATTTCCCCCTGCATCGCAGATGCCATGATGTCTAGGGGGGAATAGGGACTAGTGAGATAGGGCCCGGGGGCCGGGTACGCATGCGACCGGCGTCGGACGGAGGCTTCAAGTTGTAGCCCGAGGTCTTACTAGTAGGCCCGGGCGGCTCCGAGTCTCAGGTCACCGGCACTTAAAACCCGCGATCTGCGGCCATTTCCCGCCCCGATATCGATTATTGTGCCCTGCAGGGTTCGGCAAGGTAATAGCAATAGAAAAAAAAATACAAGATACGTTAAACTTCCGGTTGCGGTACAAGCTCGTACGTAGATATATATATACTACCTACATTTGCAAAGCATCGCCGATGACCACTTCGGTCCGATAATCAAGCTTCTCCTTATTTACATTGTCCATAGGTTTTGGACTCCTGCTTAAACTTTCCAGAGGAAGAGGAAGTGATTTTAAAGTACTGGAAAGAAATAGATGCTTTCCGTACAAGTATCAGTCTCAGTGCAGGAAAGCCAGAGTACACTTTCTACGACGGGCCGCCCTTTGCGACCGGTTTGCCCCATTATGGGCACATCCTGGCTGGAACAATTAAAGATACCGTGACTCGGTATGCCCACCAGACTGGCCACAAGGTTTCACGTCGTTTTGGGTGGGACTGCCATGGTCTGCCAGTTGAATATGAGATTGATAAGGCTCTGGGCCTCAATTCACGAGAAGAAGTATTAGCAATGGGTATTGGGGTGTATAATTTGCACTGTCGGAGTATTGTTCAACGATACACACGTGAGTGGGAGACCGTTGTTACTCGTTTGGGGCGATGGATCGACTTCGAGAATGACTACCGCACAATGGATTTGAGCTTTATGGAATCGGTCTGGTGGGTATTTAAAACTCTCTTTGATAAAGGACTTGTATACCGCGGGTACAAGGTCATGCCATATTCAACAACTTGCGCCACGCCTTTGTCAAATTTTGAAGCTGGTCTAAATTACAAAGATGTGACCGATATTGCAGTTGTTGTGTCCTTCCCGCTACGGGATGAGCCAAACGTGAGCCTAGTAGCATGGACAACAACACCGTGGACTCTTCCATCAAATCTAGCGTTATGTGTCAATGCACATTTGAACTACGTCCAGGTCCGTTCGGTCGCGGACAAGAAAATCTATATCGTCGCGGAGATGCGACTCACGCAACTATTTCCGGCGCTTCGGTCGAAGAAGTTTCAACAAGGTGATGAAGCAAGGATATATGAGGTTCTTAAGTCCTTTAAGGGTGCTGAACTCGTTGGTCGAATGTATGAGCCCCTTTTTCACTTCTATGATAGCGCAGAGCGGCGCTCCTGTGCATTCAAAGTCATAGCAGATGAGTATGTAACAAGTGAGGCGGGCACCGGCATTGTGCACCAGGCTCCTGCTTTTGGCGAAGATGATTATAGGGTCTGCGTAAGAAACAAGATCGTTGACGTCATAATGAACGGCGAGAGGAGCCTCCCTTGTCCCGTTGACGCCAATGGTCGCTTTGTCTCGCCAGTGTCTGGGGATTTACAGGGCATGCCGGTAAAGCTAGCTGACGCAGCAATTTGTTCATTGCTTCACAAGATGGGCCGACTCGTGCTCAAAGAGTCACATGAACATAGTTACCCATTCTGCTGGCGCTCAGATACTCCACTGATTTACAAGGCGGTCCCCTCGTGGTTTGTCGCTGTAGAGACGATAAGAGAGAACCTCATACAGAATAATAAACAGACATACTGGGTCCCTGCATCCGTGCGAACTGTCAGAGTCCACAAAGCGCTTGGCCATTTGCCATAAATCCACTGGTGAAACTCCGCACTAGGTGAAAGAGAAGCGGTTCCACAATTGGCTGGTTGACGCTAAAGATTGGGCTATTTCCAGAAATCGTTTCTGGGGCACTCCTATCCCTCTTTGGGTATCTGAAGACCACAAGGAGATGGTGGCTATAGGCTGCGTCGCAGAATTACGCGCAAAATGTGAGCTGGCAGATGGGTCTCAGATCCCGATGGACTTGAGTGATTTGCATCGTGAAAGTGTGGACAGCCTGGTAGTGGCGTCGCCATCACGGTCAGGCGTATTTCTCCATCGTGTTGACGAGGTCTTTGACTGTTGGTTTGAATCAGGCTCCATGCCTTACGCACAGTTGCACTATCCATTTGAGTGCAGTGAAAAGGAGTTTTTGAAGAAGTTTCCAGCTGATTTCATTGCAGAGGGATTAGATCAAACACGCGGGTGGTTCTACACACTCATGGTCATCTCCACTGCACTATTCAATAAGCCAGCATTCAAGAACCTTATAGTAAATGGTCTTGTTCTTGCAGCAGATGGAAAGAAGATGTCAAAGCGTCTAAAGAACTACCCCGACCCAACACTCGTAATCAACGCACATGGCGCTGATGCTCTTCGGCTCTACCTCATTAATTCACCCGTCGTGAAAGGTGAGACCATTAAATTTGTTGAGTCTGGCGTACGTGGAGTTCTCCGCGATGTGCTACTCCCCTGGTTTAACGCCTTTCGCTTTTTTACCCAACAAGCAAGCCGGTGGGAAATAAAAAATTCGACAGGAAACAAGTTTACGCAAGACAACGATCGTGTAAGAAAATCGCAAAATATTATGGACGTTTGGATCATGGCAAGTTTGGACAGTCTTGTCCATTTTGTTCACGAGGAGATGAGAACATATCGCTTATACACTGTTGTGCCGCGGTACTCTGGCTGCGTCCGCGCCCCCCTCCCCGATCCTGACACACACTCTTCCTTTCCCGTTGCACTACTGTGCTGAGTACACTACAATAGGCTAGTCGGCTTTTTGGGTGATCTGACAAACTGGTATGTTCGCCTGAATCGTTCTCGCCTCAAGGGTACTGATGGCGAGGACTCAGCACTAACATCACTGGCAGTCCTATATGATGTGCTTCTGAAGATGACCGTTATTATGGCACCATTTACTCCATTTTTTGCAGAATACCTATACCAACACCTGCGAAAGCGTCTTCTCACGTCTAATACCGCAAATTTGCCTGAGGATGCAATAGGTAAAGCAGATAGTGTGCACTACATAATGCTACCCCTGGCGGGAAACCCCAAGGCGGATGGAAAGGTCTTAGTTGGAATGAGCCTTCTCCAGCAGGTTGTTGAACTTGGTCGCCGGGCTAGGGAGGCTGCTACTATCTCAATGAAAACGCCCGTCAAAAGGGTCATTATAGTGTGTGACTCTGCATTAACGCTAGATGGACTGCGAGGGGAGCTGGAGTCCTATGTCCTTGAAGAGCTAAACACATGGGAAATTGTATTAACAAGTGATGTCGAAACCTGGTGCTCAATATCTGCTCTACCAAATTTACCCATTCTTGCAAAACGCCTCGGGAAGCAAGTCCGTAGTGCGGCAGATGCAATCAAAGGCCTTGATTCAGCCTCCCTCCGCTCTTTCTCCAGGACTGGTAGTATCATGATCTGCGTTGATGGTAAACTCCTTCATTTTTCCAAAGGTGACCTCATTGTCAAGTCTGCATTCTCCGGAGATAGTACTCGTTACATTGCAACAAGTTCTTCTGACGGCGGCCTCACGGTAGCTGTCTGTACGGTGCAGGACGATGCACTCCGCAGGCAGGGTATCACGCGTGATTTTTGCAATCGTGTTAACAAATTGCGCAAAAAAAGAAAGCTCAACATTGCGGATCAGGTCGATATCTTTTATGCCGAATCTGCTCCGCTAGACAATATCTCCACCACCAGAGCCCTTGCCTGTAATAGCAATCTACTTAATAGGGCGAGGATCTATCCTGTTGACTTTTCGAGCTGTCGCGGACAAATACTAATTTCAGATAAATATGCATCTCCTGGAGGTTCCAATAATCTCAGTATTGCTCTGGCGGTCCCTGCACCTTCACTAGCGCCAGCCGCCAAAAAAAAGTTTGCTGGGTATGTTGCACTAGAAACGTTGCTTGCGACCTGTGACTTATCTAATAGCAAAATTCATGGTAGCCTTGAGAATAACCCTTTTGAACTTAAGCTTGGTATTGACATTTTCCCAAGTGCATGTTCTGCCCGCAGTCTAGGCAAAGGGATTCTAGCACCCTAAAAACCTTGTGCGTAAATGAAGCAGGGGCCCTCTGCACAGACTTCGCGTGCCAACGTCCTACAAAATCGCGGATTCATATTATTCCAATATGCATTATTTGGCCTTCTCTTAAATAAACTAGGTGTCTGGTTGGCGGGCAATTTTAGCTTGAGCCTGACGACTGCCTAACCTTTATGACGTCACGGTAACAAGAGTCCAATAATTTTAGCTCCCCGCGTCGGGAGACCAAATTCCCAGCTTAGGGGCTTCCG
>JACLAA010000820.1_pt1 | contig 11962 bp, 10 predicted proteins | sample 8027891 | NCBI WGS metagenome assembly JACLAA01 (sample SAMN15724900, study PRJNA655200) | protist metagenome | isolation source: fluorescence activated cell sorting (FACS) single amplified genomes of... | place: Spain: Blaines Bay Microbial Observatory, Mediterranean Sea | collected 2016-01-19 | reverse complement strand
GCACCAGGCTCCTGCTTTTGGCGAAGATGATTATAGGGTCTGCGTAAGAAACAAGATCGTTGACGTCATAATGAACGGCGAGAGGAGCCTCCCTTGTCCCGTTGACGCCAATGGTCGCTTTGTCTCGCCAGTGTCTGGGGATTTACAGGGCATGCCGGTAAAGCTAGCTGACGCAGCAATTTGTTCATTGCTTCACAAGATGGGCCGACTCGTGCTCAAAGAGTCACATGAACATAGTTACCCATTCTGCTGGCGCTCAGATACTCCACTGATTTACAAGGCGGTCCCCTCGTGGTTTGTCGCTGTAGAGACGATAAGAGAGAACCTCATACAGAATAATAAACAGACATACTGGGTCCCTGCATCCGTGCGAACTGTCAGAGTCCACAAAGCGCTTGGCCATTTGCCATAAATCCACTGGTGAAACTCCGCACTAGGTGAAAGAGAAGCGGTTCCACAATTGGCTGGTTGACGCTAAAGATTGGGCTATTTCCAGAAATCGTTTCTGGGGCACTCCTATCCCTCTTTGGGTATCTGAAGACCACAAGGAGATGGTGGCTATAGGCTGCGTCGCAGAATTACGCGCAAAATGTGAGCTGGCAGATGGGTCTCAGATCCCGATGGACTTGAGTGATTTGCATCGTGAAAGTGTGGACAGCCTGGTAGTGGCGTCGCCATCACGGTCAGGCGTATTTCTCCATCGTGTTGACGAGGTCTTTGACTGTTGGTTTGAATCAGGCTCCATGCCTTACGCACAGTTGCACTATCCATTTGAGTGCAGTGAAAAGGAGTTTTTGAAGAAGTTTCCAGCTGATTTCATTGCAGAGGGATTAGATCAAACACGCGGGTGGTTCTACACACTCATGGTCATCTCCACTGCACTATTCAATAAGCCAGCATTCAAGAACCTTATAGTAAATGGTCTTGTTCTTGCAGCAGATGGAAAGAAGATGTCAAAGCGTCTAAAGAACTACCCCGACCCAACACTCGTAATCAACGCACATGGCGCTGATGCTCTTCGGCTCTACCTCATTAATTCACCCGTCGTGAAAGGTGAGACCATTAAATTTGTTGAGTCTGGCGTACGTGGAGTTCTCCGCGATGTGCTACTCCCCTGGTTTAACGCCTTTCGCTTTTTTACCCAACAAGCAAGCCGGTGGGAAATAAAAAATTCGACAGGAAACAAGTTTACGCAAGACAACGATCGTGTAAGAAAATCGCAAAATATTATGGACGTTTGGATCATGGCAAGTTTGGACAGTCTTGTCCATTTTGTTCACGAGGAGATGAGAACATATCGCTTATACACTGTTGTGCCGCGGTACTCTGGCTGCGTCCGCGCCCCCCTCCCCGATCCTGACACACACTCTTCCTTTCCCGTTGCACTACTGTGCTGAGTACACTACAATAGGCTAGTCGGCTTTTTGGGTGATCTGACAAACTGGTATGTTCGCCTGAATCGTTCTCGCCTCAAGGGTACTGATGGCGAGGACTCAGCACTAACATCACTGGCAGTCCTATATGATGTGCTTCTGAAGATGACCGTTATTATGGCACCATTTACTCCATTTTTTGCAGAATACCTATACCAACACCTGCGAAAGCGTCTTCTCACGTCTAATACCGCAAATTTGCCTGAGGATGCAATAGGTAAAGCAGATAGTGTGCACTACATAATGCTACCCCTGGCGGGAAACCCCAAGGCGGATGGAAAGGTCTTAGTTGGAATGAGCCTTCTCCAGCAGGTTGTTGAACTTGGTCGCCGGGCTAGGGAGGCTGCTACTATCTCAATGAAAACGCCCGTCAAAAGGGTCATTATAGTGTGTGACTCTGCATTAACGCTAGATGGACTGCGAGGGGAGCTGGAGTCCTATGTCCTTGAAGAGCTAAACACATGGGAAATTGTATTAACAAGTGATGTCGAAACCTGGTGCTCAATATCTGCTCTACCAAATTTACCCATTCTTGCAAAACGCCTCGGGAAGCAAGTCCGTAGTGCGGCAGATGCAATCAAAGGCCTTGATTCAGCCTCCCTCCGCTCTTTCTCCAGGACTGGTAGTATCATGATCTGCGTTGATGGTAAACTCCTTCATTTTTCCAAAGGTGACCTCATTGTCAAGTCTGCATTCTCCGGAGATAGTACTCGTTACATTGCAACAAGTTCTTCTGACGGCGGCCTCACGGTAGCTGTCTGTACGGTGCAGGACGATGCACTCCGCAGGCAGGGTATCACGCGTGATTTTTGCAATCGTGTTAACAAATTGCGCAAAAAAAGAAAGCTCAACATTGCGGATCAGGTCGATATCTTTTATGCCGAATCTGCTCCGCTAGACAATATCTCCACCACCAGAGCCCTTGCCTGTAATAGCAATCTACTTAATAGGGCGAGGATCTATCCTGTTGACTTTTCGAGCTGTCGCGGACAAATACTAATTTCAGATAAATATGCATCTCCTGGAGGTTCCAATAATCTCAGTATTGCTCTGGCGGTCCCTGCACCTTCACTAGCGCCAGCCGCCAAAAAAAAGTTTGCTGGGTATGTTGCACTAGAAACGTTGCTTGCGACCTGTGACTTATCTAATAGCAAAATTCATGGTAGCCTTGAGAATAACCCTTTTGAACTTAAGCTTGGTATTGACATTTTCCCAAGTGCATGTTCTGCCCGCAGTCTAGGCAAAGGGATTCTAGCACCCTAAAAACCTTGTGCGTAAATGAAGCAGGGGCCCTCTGCACAGACTTCGCGTGCCAACGTCCTACAAAATCGCGGATTCATATTATTCCAATATGCATTATTTGGCCTTCTCTTAAATAAACTAGGTGTCTGGTTGGCGGGCAATTTTAGCTTGAGCCTGACGACTGCCTAACCTTTATGACGTCACGGTAACAAGAGTCCAATAATTTTAGCTCCCCGCGTCGGGAGACCAAATTCCCAGCTTAGGGGCTTCCGCACCACTGATGTTCGAAACGAACTTTTATTCAAGTTGAGCTGCCATCGTGTATCTTTAGGTGTAATAGGCCCAGACAGGCAAAATCGATTATCGTGGGGGGGGGGGCAAATGACTACCGCGAGTCTGAGCTGGAGTTGGTGATTGAATGTGAACAAACGTATCTGGCCGCGGTGGTGTTGTTGCTTTTTATGGCTGCAGATTGGCTCCGGATTTCCGTTGAGTATAGAAAACGACCCCTCTGCTCCGAAAATTAGGCTAAACTCGACTGTCGTCACCCAGACGTGTCAGCGGCTCGGGGGGCGACAGGGGGTCACGGAACCCGAATTTGCCGTATCTCTATAACTGGCGTCTGGTGCGGGGGCAGGTCGAGATCAGGGGGCCTCCTTACCAATTTAGGACGTGAATGAAACGGACGAGCAAAACGATTTAGCCTGGCAATTTCAGTGGCGTTTCGTCTGGCGACCTATCGGGTACCTACTCGTGCTTACGCATCTACCCCACGCCACAGGTACCCGAGCCCTCCATGGAGACCAAATTACCAGCATAGAAGCAAGGTTTTTTACATATCCCGTCGACGGGATATGTTATGCGGCACTCCCCGGAGGTCTCTACCGGACGTCAAATACGGCACTCCTATACGGGACTCAAACTAGGCAGTCGTGATATGTAACACCCGTGTAAGCCTTTTATCATCATCTACCCCATTGGCACTGGCAGTAAAACACGCGCGCTTTTTTTTTCTGACAGGATGATTGAAGGCACCCGGGCCGCCGACGAACAAACTTGAATGGAACAAAATCTTGAAGAATTTTCAAGAACCGTGAAAAGTCGGGTCATATGTTAGGACAACAGCTGGCGTCGCTTCGGCTGACGTTGGAAAAGATTTTTTACTAGTAACTACGTACTACTAGTTTTAGCCCCCGTCGTCACCGATTTTTACCAACAGACAAGTAAAATCCGTGCTCAAATAAATCAGATTTTCTCGCACGTTAGGCTCCTAAGGGCAATTTCGCGACCACGTCTCGCGAAAGTGACCCCTCCCACCAGCCCGAGAGGCGCGCGAAAGCGTTTCGCAGCCAAAATCACCCCCGCACAAGTGGCCGGGACCTCGAATCTCAAATATCTCAAATGAGTCATCAGGGAAGGCCTGTCGCTCGCTATCCCGCGAGGGCATCAGGGAAGGGGGGCTCGGGTCGGGTTAACAAGGTGGTGAACAAACGATCGCGCCAAGGTATCCAACCGTCGTGATCTGTACGCTACGACGTTATCCTCTTGCCGATTAGAGCCAACTCTGCAACCAGAAGTGCGGGCAGCGGAGAAAAGGATCCAGAATGATGAGAGTCATTTTCAGCGTCAAAACGAACAAATCATGCCACCCAGACAAAGCAGCTTAAATTACGCGAAAAAAAACAGCTATTTTCACGCAGTCAAACTATAATAATCCACTACTATGTCTGGTATGTTTATCACACAATGTATTCAGCTGGTTGGCGAGTGAAGCAAAAGGATATGGCGGCCCTCCGTGCCATCACTTACCTTCACCTACTAGTAGGCGACTAGTAGGGACCAGTCGGATTGTCTCCAGGTATCTCTAAAAAGTTCCACTAGCCCGATCCAAAACGTTGACTTGGACTTGGACTGCTACACCTCTGAACGTCGTGATTTTTCTTGAAATCCCACTCGCCGCCCCTCTGGTTCATCAGGTCTTCCAGATCATCAAAAATTGCAGCACACTCTTGATCATCTTGAGCACACTTAGCGTCGATCTCTTGGCGAATATGGGATTCTGACTTTAGTACGATTCCATGGCCTGTTCATAAAATAAATATTATGAGCATGTATCATAAATATGACATTGGTCGCTGTTTTTAGAACCGTCTTCGAAAGTCCAGGTTGTCCCACGAACAAACTCGCCACTTTCTCCCTGCAGAGGTGTCTTATTTGCCTGTTGGTGCATAGATGTACTACACCAAAAATCTAAACACGGACAATTACTAAGGCCATTGCCTCTGCTTCACTCGAGCCTTGCCGCAGGGTTTTCCCTGGGCAACTCGCATCCTCATTGAAAATAACTGTGTCATTTTCATTGTATCCCTAGTACAAGCCAAAAACTCCAAAGGACAGATAAATTCTAGGCAAGCGCTGATAGACCCACATCTGTCGTGAGATACAAGGAACTTGCTTGTGAGGACTTGCATTCATCAGGTATCTGCAACAGAAGAAAATTCATTGAAGAAAATAATTTGACAGTTTGAAACGACGGCACATGACAGAAATATTACCCACATGGCACAAGAGCTCATTGACTAAGGGACCAACAGGCCACTTGGTCTTGAAAAATTTACAGTTCATCAGCGTTTGCACCGTGGGGCGTTTGCGTGCCTCTTTTTGGAGACACATGCGCACCATTTCTTTGAATGAACGGGAGAATGATTCACCTGTGCTAGGAGGATAAAGTTGTAAATGACAACATGCGCACCAGTGCAGGATTTTTCAGTGGCATAACTTCGCAGTGATGGCGGCTCCTCCTGAATCGTCAGCAAGAGGACTTTCATTGGTGGATGAAGTGCATATGGCGCAAATCCTTTGGCTAGCTCCAATGCAGTGATCCCGAAGCTCCAAATATCAGCTTTGTAGTCATATCCTTCAACTTGCTCCATGACTTCAGGTGCCATCCAACATCTGTGTTTATCTTTTGCTTATATTATTTATATAGAGGATGTGGGCACGTACGGGGTCCCAACAAAGGTTTTTGCAGTTCGGCGCCTAAGTCCGGCGTGAACCAGCCACGAGGAAACTCCGAAATCTGATAGAGCTGCTTTGCCATTCGGATCAAGCAGAATGTTTCCTGCCTTGATATCACGGTGAATATGACCATTGTCGTGAAGGTATCCAAGTCCGCTTAAAATTTCAAACAACACATAACCAAGCCATTGCTCTGCAAGCCCTTCCCCCCGACCTTGTCGTTTCGCAACACGCATAATGCGCAAGCAAGAACCCTTTTCCATCAGAGGCGTAACAAGGAAAAGCTCACTTTTGCTCACAAATGAAGCGTGACAGCACAGCACATTCGAGTGGTGGCACATTCGCATCATCTGAACCTCTTTGGAAATATCTGCAATTTCAGTATTAATGTGTTCAAGGTCCATCACTTTGAGGGCAACACGCTGAACCCCATCGGAGCGCTTTTTAGCGCACGTGGCTGTATAAACCTTGGCAAATGAACCGCGGCCAATCAGATGTTCTAGAGAATACTCACTAGAGTCACATGGCCACGATTCAATCTCATCCATTTCGGTTCAGTGTCGGTGCGGCTCTCAACTTACACGCATGATGAAGTTGTGTCAAGTATAAAGAGGGGGGCGGCGCGACAACCCGGCTTAAGCCTAGTAGGTTAGACTCACTCCTCAACCTAGTAGGTTTTCCTACCCATGCATGGTATACAGTCTTACCCTAGCGCAGGTAGTGGCAACAGACCAATTGGGAATTATTCTTTTGCTCAGTTGTCGTTCACAGGGGGAAACAACCCTGGGACACGCGGAAACCTAGTGGGGCCCCACCACTAAAAACTTCAAGTTGACTTCAGAAGTCCACCAGCTATCCGTCGCCACATGTCAATCCGCGGCCGGTCGGGAGAGCATATTCGGTGAATGTCGATCGCGGGCCGCGTGGGCACCTATCGACAAAATTCGACCGGTATGACGTACGTATGCATTCCAGCGGACGTTGGAATGACGCGCCGACGCGCCGCGCCAGTGGAAGGGACTTCAGGCTAGGCCGCTAAATACGTTGAAGTGTGCAACCATCGCGATCGTAGTTTTATATATATAAATTTACTAGTTTTGAGCTGTCGATTTTTTTTCAAGTTCAAGCTTGCAAGCCTCACTGGCATGGGTATACAGCAGTGATAGAAGTCACGGTGGGGTATACAGCTTGGATGACTCGGACTCGGAGTGCGCATTTCGGGCCCGAGTGTCGCTGCTCATCAAGCGGTCCATTAAATATGTGCCGGCTTGGGGTTGCATGAGACGAAGTAGTCTAGTATTACGACCGCGCGCCGCGGCATTGTCGCGGTAATTCCCGGCCGAGTCCGAGTCAAAGTCCCGGGCCTGGGGAGTAGTCAAGTTGTACTGGCATGGCACCCTCAGGCTAGCGGGGCCTAGTGCCACCCTCAGGCTCCTGTACGATACGCCTGCTGTAGGAGAGCACCTAGCCTGGAAACGTCTAATTTTTGGTCCTCCCTCAGGCGAAGGTGAAATATGCTGAATTACGCTGCGACAATTATGTTCCGCGGATACGGCTGCAGGGCGCTTTTTGGTTTGATTTGGACCATCGCACCGCGTCGCAGCCGAAGTCTCAGCGCGAAGGTCGCAGCGAACTTTGCAAAGCCCATTAATTCATCATACGGAACCTGCGCCTCAGCAAAAGGTTCCCGCCATTCGCCCGCTGCGTAGCTGTATCGCTCTTTAATCTGTAGCGTACCCATTGGAATTTCCGGTATGTAGTCAATTATCTAGAAAAACCGGATATCATGCCCATCGTTTACATACATACATACATACATATATATCGCTTTTTGCCGCCGCTGCCACACGCACGCAGAATGAGTCTCATAGACAATATATGGAGACGCCGCTCAGACACGGTGTTCTCCTCCATGGGAGTAGCCGGTATAGCAAAGAGCGGTGCTTCACCTTTATCATTCATCAGGAGATAGACGCCTACGTTTACACAATATGGTAACCGACCTTGATTGACACTAGGGCGAACTTGATGGAAATTGCGTCTAAAGTAGCGGACAAGCCAGTGCATTTGTTGGAGTGGGTATAGTAGCGGACAGCATACAGAGTAACGACCTAAGCAAAACGCTGATCTCTAGGGGATCACATCACAAGAAATGAAGGACGACCTTTCCTGGGCAGTCTGTTACATGTTTGGCACGGGCTTTATAACCTGAGGGTACTATGTATGACTCAGAACCAATCAACTACACTCTTGACTTGCTCGACAGCACTGAGGGGTTGATACATACGCCACTAAAACTATTCGCGCAATCATCAAGGTGTTTTTTACGTTTGAACACCTCTCTCTCTTTCCACAAATCTACAAGCTTTCTGCTCTGAATGTCATTTACTACGCACTGTAGCTGTTTGAGAAGCTGGACAATCAACTTGTCAATCGAAAAAAATACAAATGATGGGGTGCTAAAAAGAAGCCGACAGCCGTCCTCATAACGATCTGCATCTACTGAACCGTCAAGCAGACCACGAACAAGTGTATCAAAAGCTGCAATACGTGGATGATTCTGGCTTGAAGAATCACTCTGACAACCCGAGGAGGTAGGGTTGTCACCAAGTTTCCAGGCAAACTCATATCGCTGAAAAAGCAGATGGTAAAGTCTAAAAAAGATATAAATCTGGCGAGATGCAATTATGAGCCTGCGCGATCACATTAAGCCAATCAAAATCTGACTGGGTAAACTATTCAAGATGAAGGCTCTCTACACTGCGTGAAAAACTCGTCTGAAAAGTCATATTTTGTCCAAGGAGAAACCTGTAACCATTATTATGACGCAACTTAAAGAAGATCTGTACCGTAGGCTCCATTTTGTGGTTATCATTGGAAAGATGGACAAAGTGGAAGAAAAAGTACTGCCAGTAATCTACAATAAGTTGCTTGTCATGTTGTGACATGCACGACTGTTCAACTGCGTTGAGAATGAGATGAAACAGCGTGCGGTGTAAAGAGCGCCGTCCCAATTGAAGGAACATATCCTTCCTGCAAATATCTGCTTCATCATCTAGAGGTGTAATTGTTTCATGTTGCCTTACCACTCTTTGGAGACTAGATAGTCCTATTTGAGTCCGGCTTGAACCCAGAATATGGCACATGAGATAGCGAGAGAGCTTGATCTTGCGATCATTTTGACGAAAATGAAACGCGCGTTGATCCAATGCACGATGTAAGTTGCGATTTATTACCCTCTCCCAACAGTAACTTTTCATTTCACGCATGTCACGCCATTGTTTCCCTTTCTGTTTGAGTCGTTTTAATACTAGGGGTACTGCAAAGTGTGGATTGTTATTTATTAGTTCAATGAGTTCACCACCTAATCATGACTTAAGTAATAATAATTTGAAAAGATTGACTCTATCTACATACTGTGCTTGCCGTAAACAGCAGAGATTGCATTTAAAGGCAGGTTTGAAAGAGTGGCCGCATCGACATTCGCATTGATCGCATCGTTCGAGCTGTGTCTAGAAGAACAATCGACTTGCTGTTCATGACAAATTCGAGTTTTACTGGGAGCAGAACAACTATTCCGGTAAAAGGTAGTAGTAATTGATTCTAGAACTGCAACACAAGCTGAGTTTGCATCAATGATCATGTCAAGCTCGTACCGTTGGTCCTCTAGCTGGAAAAGTTCTTGTTCGTATTTGTCTTTTTTAGGGTGCATGAACCCACATGCTTTCTCTGAACTCACATTGATGCACATGTCATTCAAAACTGCTAGTTCGAGGCTCAAACGTCTGTGACTGCGAGGCTGGGCCAGCGACATTGGTAATGCCCGATATGAGGGCGTATGGCGGGCACAGCTGGAAAAGTCCATATCATGAAGTGGCGTCAATGGCCCTGAACTATATTTATTTTGCTCTTCGTTCAGCCTGTAATTCCTTTTGTCTTCATAAGTTGCACTGTAAATGCCATCTCTATCTCTCAAAATCCTTTGAACAGCCTCGAGAAGCTCAACTGGGAGTCCATGAGAACTGAAGAGCTCGGAGACTAGGCGAATTAGATCCGACCGCTGAAGGAGATCCTGGGAGTGCAAATCAAGACATTTCAGAAACTGGTTCCATGCATCAGGCGCCGTAGCCAAAGTGCCAGTCGCATTCAGGAACCTGAATTGTATTTCAGACCAGGAATTCATCTATGAAAGGGCACGGCAAGTGAGCGACTCTCTTATTTTTTCAAAAAGCTGACGCTCTATTGCGCAGCTTGTGTAGCGCCTGTGACGTTAGTGTGTGCGTTATTCAGGACTTGACGCAGGGAGCAAAAACGCATAGATTGGCCGACCACGCGTAGCCTTACTTTCAGCTTCAATCTGAGGATACATAATTGATTCAGCGTGCGCCGTTGCAATATTGCTATTCATATGTGGTAGTCCGCTTGTTGAATCAAAGGCCATTCTTGATCCTCTGCCAACGGCTGAGGGCCACCGAGTTCTTTCATCCGCTGAGCACTGGACTGGCACAAGTCTGCTGCTGGCATGGTACTCAAGGTTATATTCACCACCTCGACGTTGGCCGCGACGCATTTCTGACTCCCTAGCTGCCCGTGAAAGGCGTTCCTATAAATAAAAAACAGATATAGTGAGTGTACCACACAAAAGCATGCCTTGGCTTGCTCCTGAACTGCGTCAGGAAGAAAATAGGTAAATTCTTTGAGTAGGTCAGAGTGGTCAGCAAAGAGCTGAGACACTTGTTCGAGAACATCTTTTATTGAACGTTGTTCTTTTTGATATGTATGCAGAATTTCAAGAAAAGCCTTGTAGGTCTCTGGTTCGTGCGCAAATCTTTTTTTAATGGTTGTAACCTGTTAAATTTTGTAGATTCTATCTAAGGAACTTTTTCAGATCAGGACAAGAGGAGCTCACGTAAGTAATTGCATGGTCGAATTCAACAGGGGCGCCCGCCTACATTAATATTTTTCCCGTGTACATATCAGCAGATGGGGAGCCACGTCGGGTCGTACAATCGCCTATATAATTGGGCTGTTCAATAAGGAGGGATATGCTGCAGAACGGCTCTGCCGCATGCATCACTTGGCTTTGAAATATTACCTGGGTGGCATAAAAATAAGTCAGAGTCACGTGCTTAACTCTAACCTCCTGTGTTTTTGCCAGGCGTTGTCCCTTGACTGGGGATGACAGGGCCACCGACCTATACATGAAGCTCAGCTGTATGTAAACACTCCCTACGCATCACTGGCAACGGATGCCGAAACTCCTGCAGGTGTTATCACAGTCATGGTTGCGTTGTTTCCGTCCAGAGGTAGCTCAATTTTGTAGCCGTCAGGAAGGAAAGTGTTGAATCCAAGAATGAGTTTGTTATACCCGCGGAATAGGCGCGAAACTTGTTGGATAACACCAGGCGTGTCAATTTCTTGCGCTTTAAAGTTTTTCATTATATCTAAAAACTTATTGTAAATCTCTGGTTTGTCCTCGAAAGCCATTTTCACTTGATCCAGGTACAGCAAGGCGTCTTCCACCTGCGAGTGCTTTTGACAAAAAGTTTATGTGGATCGGAGCACCTTCAATTCCCGTAGTACTTTTGCAAGCGTCGGCATCACTTATCGCGTCTGTAGTCGCACGGAGTCACCTCAGCGTTTGCCCCTTATCGCTCGAGTCTGTGTGTCACCTGAGCGTGTACTCGGGCGCGGCAGCTCGGACTCACAAGTCGAGACGGGGGGGGAGATGGGCGAGGGTGGGCGCCATTGGTCCGGGTGACCCAGGGGTCCGAGTGGCCCAGCGCTGGGTACTAGTGGGAAGTGTGCGGGGGCCGCGCGAGCTCCGGGGTACACCGAGGCGGGGCCGCTGCTGGCGAGCTGTTTCGCCAAAATCGGGAAACCGACTCAGCAGTGGCGTCGTTCGCATCGAGGTCGAAGTGGTCGTGGCGCGCATCGGCGGCGTGCGGCACGCGTCGCGCACGTTTGGCCTGCATATGGGTGTGGGAGTTATGCTACGAGCCGACAGAGTGGCCAAGATCACCAGGAGCCACTCTGTGAGCTCATTCCCTACATCTCAGAGTTTGATCGCGCTACCGAACTAAAAAAATCGGAGCGATCGGGGAAATTGTGCAAAACTCTCAGAGAGCCAGGCACCACTACTATTGACCAGTCCGAGAAATCAGGATCGGCCCCAAAAAGGGGGACAGCGCCCCCTTTACGGACGCAGTTTTCGTGTCGAGGCCGGCGGGCGCCAGCGGCAGCCGGACCGGGGACCCATCCAAAAAAAC
>JACLAA010007365.1_pt1 | contig 11972 bp, 11 predicted proteins | sample 8027891 | NCBI WGS metagenome assembly JACLAA01 (sample SAMN15724900, study PRJNA655200) | protist metagenome | isolation source: fluorescence activated cell sorting (FACS) single amplified genomes of... | place: Spain: Blaines Bay Microbial Observatory, Mediterranean Sea | collected 2016-01-19 | reverse complement strand
CGCGCGACCAACGCCACCAAATCGCTATCAATTAGAAGAACCACACAGAAGCCATGGTCTGGATCAGCCAGATTCGAGTGGATGCGCGCGATTCTTTAATACCGTGGTCGACCGTACGCTCTTTATATGAGCGCCACCGCATCGTCCACGTGAAGCGAGCCGCATTAGGGAGACATCGGCCGACGCGCTGGCTCGGCGAGGTCAAGAGGTTAGCGAAGACCCACACCGCCACGACCGTCAGTAGGGAGGGCGGCGCGGCCTTCGAGAGTGAGGAACCGTGGTACGCGTCTTTTGTGGTGCACGACGCCGCGACGTGTGCTGCTACTTTAAGACGGTTGCCCAGGAATGGTGTAGGTATGCGCGGCGTCCCGGGAGTGGCCGAGAGCGAAGCGCACCACGGGAGCCATGCCTGGATCTTCGTGGGAGACAATTCGATGGGCACGGAGCCGTTAGATGGGAGACCGGAGCACACGGACGCGTTAGCTCCCCATATAGAAGGGACCTGGCACTACCAGATTTCGGGGAGCAAGTTGTGGCGGGTCCGCGAGTGCGGGGACAACGGAGCCCCGATCATGATCCGCGTGGCGCGCGGCGACGTGCTGCTGATCGACACGAGAGTGTGGCGCCACCAGGCGTCGATCCCCGCGGAGAAGGAGCCGTCGATCTCTATCGCGCGCGATTTTAGTTACGTGCCGCGCCAGAACGAAGAGGCGTTCGGGGATGTGGACGCGTTACTAGCGGCGCGGCCGGCGGAGACGGGCGACGTCCTCTTCTACGAGTCTGATTTGCCTGATTGTGAGTTACCACGATCAAAAGAAGATGCGAACTGCGCCGTCGGTGAGGATCAAGAGGGCAAGCTCTGTCTCGTGGCGACGCGGCGCATCTCCACGGGCGAGGCCTTCGCGATGGCGCCGTCGTCGTCGTCGGAGGACGAGGAGAAGTGAGTCGGCTCCGAGACGCGCAGGATTATATGCGCGCGCCTCGGCAGACTCTGTATTTTGACTAACTAATCGTTTATTTAGGCACGAGGTCCTCGTCGCGCCACGCCCCGCCGAAGATCATCTGGGGCTTGGCCGCCGAGCCACCTAACTTGCGCGGCGTGTACCTCCCAGGCTCCCGCACCTCACACAACCCGAAGTCCGTGTGGACCTTGCCTCCATATTGACTCTTGGCGAACTGATCTTCCACGCCATACGACGGCTCTTCGGCCCGGCCGATGCCAAGCACGGACGTGAATTTTGGTTTGGATTGGCCCTCGCTCACGAGCTGATGTTGTCTGTAGTCGTGCTTGTCACCGGTGGGTGCTGCCGTGTACATGCGGTAGCAGCTATTCCTTATGGTAATCTCGCCCGTCTTCGCGAGTTCCTTCGAGGGTCGATCCGACAAATGCCTCGCACGGGGATGCGCGCCCCGGATCTTCGCCGGATCATACTGCCCCGAAATGACGTCAAATCCATTATAATCCTTGATCTCCACGAGACGATCCGTCCGTAGCTGATCCGTCACTACTTTTTTTTCGGCCTGCAACCGTTCATGTTCCTTCCGCTCCGCATCTTGGCCTATCTTCGCTTGGTTCCTCCGGTCAAAGCCCTTGTTGAAGCGCGTGTATTCCAGACCCTGTTCCGTGCCCTGCATCATGCCGACGAAGCCGTGCGGCCCGTCCACATGAGTCATATTTAACGGAGGGCCCCCGTCAAAACGTTTTTTCCCCACGCCGACGCCCACATCATGCCCCTTCGTGTGTAGTGTCGCGTAGGGCGGCACGGTGCTCCTCGGTTTACAGGGCTGCGTCTTCTCGACGGGGCCGCCGCCGTCCGCAAACGCTTGGGCGGCGCTGGGCAGCCGGGCCACGGACATGGTGTGTCCTTGAGGGGCGCTGCCCTTTGTACAGATAATGGGTCCCCGCGCTTGTGCCGGCGCGTCGCTGGCGTGGCGGGACGGTTCGGCCGCGTGGCAGCCGCCCTGCTGTGTGCAATGCGCGCTGGGAGCAAGGAGATTAGCGGCCGCAGGAGGCGCTAGCAAGGAGCTGTGGCGCCCAGCGAGCTTCCGGAGGCTTAGGGCTCCTGGTCCTACGCTTCGGATGGCTCCATGGTAGCAGCCCTGTACGCAGCTAGGGTAGGATTGGCTCTAGAGTTTGGCTCGAGGTAAACGCAAGCACAACTGCAGGCGGCTCAGGGGCTCATCGGAGCTGCGAACTGAGAGTCGGGTCTAGTTGGCGTTGCCGTCTTGCGATAGCGACCCAGGAAACACTGAGCCTAACCGTAGAAACAGCAAGCAAAGCACTACAGGCTGTAATATGAGGGCAGCGCTCGCGCTCTTGGCGCTGGCCATCCCAGCAACTTGCTTCGTGGCGCCGCAGCGACGACTGGTTTCACCAAAGCTCTTTGCCGAGGAAAATGCTGATTTTGACCCGAACGCGAAAGTGAGCCAACTCGACGAGGTCTTGATTCAATGGGGCGTCAAGGACGACCCGCGCGTCCCCGAGGAGTGCCGCGTCGACCCCATGACGCGCATCAAGGAGGCGGGCAAGGCCGGCGTCGCGGCCTACACGTTGACCGAGTTCGCGTTCTGGCTCGGGAGCGTGCCGTTGGCCATCGCCCTCGTCGCGTACACGACGGGCTCGCTGCCGGACTTCGCCACGACGGAGGGCAAGGAGGCCGTCGCGGGCTACGTCTTCGTCTTCATCAACTTCGCGCGCGTGATCGTGCCCTTGCGGATTGCTTTAGCGTTAGCCCTGGCGCCGTGGTGCGAGCGGAACATCATCGAGAAGTTCTTCCCGGCGAAGGTGCCCGACGAGTGCGAGGTTTAAATAAGCCTCCCTAAGCTTTGGATACTTCTCGGTCGTCACGCGCATGGTATAGGGGGTACGCTTACCTGGTAGACGACAGGAACAAGCCGGACACGCCGTCGGTTTGGACGCGGCGCGCGCAGCCCCCGTACACAAACGGACGACGCAGAGCTGGAGCGCGGCCTACACAACAGCCGTACCGCGTATACGATGGGGGGCAGCGGCCGCCAGTCCGTGGGACGACGCTATGCCCCAGACTGCGGCACAAAACACAACAAGTTCCTCTCGCGGGCCGCGGCCGTCGCGACGCGGCGCTACTACCGGCCCGGCAAGACTATTGAGGGGGAGCGGCACCCGTTCTCGATGTGTGATGATTTTGGGTGCCATGCGATCCGCGGCCTCGAGCGGCGGCCTCTCATAAAGTACGGGGTGGGCGCGGATTTGTACTTCAAGGGCCTCAAAGCGCTCTCGTGCATCTTCTTTCTCGTCTCGATCCTCTCGCTCCCTTGCATATTGTCGACGTACACCGCGTCGCGGGATAGCAATCGGGACGCGGTCCTCCAACAGCAGCCGCCCCAGTTCTTCTACTACGCGTCGCTGGGAGCCTGGGGTGCGGCGACGACGGTGCCCTGCGGCGAAACGACCGAAGGTTCTCTTGAGCTAGCTTGTCCGGCTGGTGCCGTTATGAAAGATATACGAGCCTACTATGGGGACGTACAGGGATCGTGCACCTGCCCCGAGACCCACAAGCCGGATCTGAATGGCGCGTGCCCCGGTTCACCTAAGACAAAGACGCGGTGCGGCGGCAAACCCTGTTTTTCTGGGACCACGCAGTTCGGGGACGCGTGCTGCGCGTCCTATGCTAGAGAAGACGGCCGGCCCGACTTCCGAGACGTAGAACCGGCATCTGGCGAGTGCGCCTCGTCCTCCATTAATGAAATGGCTCAAAACTTGTGCCTCGGGCAACGCAAATGTTCCATATCTTCAGTGCCGCTGAATTGCTCGTCCACAAGACTCGTAGCGTACGCGACCTGTGTCGAACCGAAGCTCCGCATCCTCGGTGCTCTACGAGCGTCGCGCGCGGCGACGTCGCAAGTGCTGTCGTGGTTAGATGCTCTGGGAGCCGCAATACTCTTAGCGGGCGGTCTATTCTTGTCCACAAGGGAACGAAGGGCCCAGCTCCAGTACGGGAGGTACGTGCGCTGCTCGAGCGCCTACACCGTGGCCATCACGCCGGCGTCCCTACCGAAGAGGCCGAAGTCCCTTGATGCTCTAGATGACGGCCTCCGGAACCACTTCGCTCGAGTGCTCGAAGCGAAAGTAGTGGACGTGAACTTCTTCTGCGAGTACACGCGGCGGACGATCAAACTGTGGCGGCAGCGAGGGGCTTTAGCTCTTGAGGTGGACGCCGCGGACGCGCGAACCAAACTGCACCTCGAAACGAAGAAATCAGGTAAGCGAGATCGGAAGGCGCGCTTCAAGTTCGACGAAAGTCAGAGATTGATCGAGGAGGACTCTAAGCAAGAGAAGGGTAGGGTTGTTGCTAGTTATGTTACATTCGAGACAGAGACTGATAGAGCCAAGTGCCTGGAAACGTATTCTAAGAAAACACTCTGCCAGCGCCGGCACCTGCGGTTCTGCGGCCGTGCCCTGCGTTGTAAAAAGGCCGCCGAGCCGCGGGACCTGCGCTGGGAGCACCTCGGGAATCCTGGAGCCAAATTCATCCGACGAGGTTTAGTATTAGTGGCGTTTTTATGCTTACTCTTGTTGTCGTCGGCGGCCATTTATCGGTCGCGGAGCTGGAAAGTACAAAGGGAACGGAGGCACCCGACGCCTGAATGCTATTTGTTTAGGGGAAAAGATAGGATCAGGTACAAGGGTGACGAAGCTCATATTATTTCTCAAGGTGTCGGCACGCTGTCGATGGCCGACGTCGTCCAAGATGAACTCGGAGAGAGGAGGGGCTACGTCGAGTGTTTCTGTGGACGTATCCTCAGCGAACGAGGACTAAAATACACGCGAAACTATGAGTTCAGCAACGGAGAACGCTATTGTAGGAGATGGATCACGCGAAAAGCAAAAACCTACGGGGTTTATGGCGGCGCCGTCGCGTTCGTCGTACTTGTGGAGCTCGCGATGGATTACGTGGCGGGTTTCCTCACGGAGTACGAGCGCTACGCGTCTCGCTCGCAACAGTCGGTGGCCCACGCCCAGAAGCTCGCGTTCCTGAAGGTCGTGAACGCGGCTTTTCTGATAGTACTCATTCATGGTAATTTGAACGGCTTCCCTACTCTGCGACGAAAAGCGGAGCGGAAGACGTCCTTTTTCGGCTTTATGAGGGGTAGCTACGCGGACTTTGACACGGGGTGGTACGGCACGGTCGGCGTTGCTATTATGTTAACTTTGGTACTGTCGTGGCTCTCGGAACTCGCTTGTTATTTTGCATCATTCCTAGCCTTCCACATCAACAGTTGGAGAGATAGGTCCTACACCTGCGACACGGCGAGAACAAAGCAGCTCACGCAGGAAGGCTTGAACAGACTCGTAGTAGGCCCCCCGATGACCTTCGAGGCGCGGTACGCATCTTTAGCGAAAGTTATCATGTGTTCCACGCTATTCTCTTCGGGTTGCCCTCTACTCAACGTCTTTGCATTACTGTACTACGCGACGCAATACCTGGTCGACAAATTTTTATTTACGAAATTTTATGCCGCGCCTCCTACCATGACCAATGCCTTGGCTCTGTTACTGTCCGAACTCATCCCCATTATGATCGCCGGCCGTTCTGTGGTGGCGGCCTGGATGTGGACGGCGCCGTCGTTGATCGGCGATGATGCTGATGATGACGAATTGCTACTAAGTGCGTGGGCCGTCGCTCGTAAACGTATAGACCACGCGAACGCGCTGCCTCATGTGGTCTTGGTTATTGTGGTATTACTCATGGAATTAAGGCGACTATTGAAGTGCCGCTGCTCTCGTAACGAAGAGGAGGATGATAATGACACGCCGTACTTCCGCGCGATCCGGACGGCGACGTTGGAACGGCGCCTCGCCGAGAAGACTCTGAAACCCCGCGTCCTGAACGAATATCGCAATGAATTACAACGAAGGAAGCGCCTCCCAGCAAGTGAGGAGCCCCAGTTCCAAACGCTAGAAAGTTACGACCTGCGGGCGTGCCCGGTCTACGCGGGCGAATTCGCGCTGGACTCCAAAGCCGTGCGCCGCGTGGATAGGAGGAGCGTCGGCGGCGACGCTCGCGGCGCGGCGCGGACGTCGACCGGCGGGGCCCTGGCCTCGTTCCGGACGTCGTTCGGGCGCGGCCGCGAGTCGTTGGAGTCGGCGCTCGACGAGGAGGAGGCGGTTTCATCGGAAGACGAGTCCGAGGACGAGATTTACGTCGAGGAGACCGAGCCCGACGACGACCGCCGCCGCTCGCTCGCGCACAGGAGGAGCTGTGGAGGCAGACGGCCGCGCGCGACGCTGGGGCCGCACAATGAAATAGAGTGGCACGAGCGCTGGGCGCGCGACGACCGGCGCCGGTCGAACGGCGCGTCGGAGCGCCCATCCTGGGACGTCGGGCTGCCTCAACTGGTTGTGCACTCGCCGCCGCGGCCGGCTTCGCCCGAGTCCGTCGCCGCCTTCTCGCCCGAGGAGCATCGGCGGTCCTCGGTCTTCTCGCCCGAGGTCGCGGTCGTGGTCCCTCGGGCGGTCCGGGAGGCTCGTCCGCCACCAGATGATTTGGCGGTCGTCGAGGCGGGCGAGCGGATTTGATTGATTAACAGTGTGTTGATTATTAACTATAGTAAGGGAACAGACGAGCGGCGCGCGGCAGGCGGGGAGAGCGACACAGGGCGTAGTGCAGTCTTCGTAGAAAAAGGGTGGTTTCAGAAGAAACCGGGTGTGAATGAGATGGGCCGTCGGCAACCACCGCTGGTCTTGGTCAGCGGCGGCGCGGCGGCCCGGGCTCGGGGGTAGATTTACCCGCCGAAGCCGTAGAGCGTGCGGCCCTGGCGCTTGAGCGCGTAGACGACGTCCATGGCGGTGACCGTCTTTCTGCGGGCGTGCTCCGTGTAGGTGACGGAGTCGCGGATGACGTTCTCGAGGAAGACCTTGAGCACGCCGCGGGTCTCCTCGTAGATGAGGCCCGAGATGCGCTTGACGCCGCCGCGGCGCGCGAGGCGGCGGATGGCGGGCTTGGTGATGCCCTGGATGTTGTCCCGGAGGACCTTGCGGTGGCGCTTCGCGCCGCCCTTGCCGAGGCCTTTGCCACCTTTGCCGCGTCCAGACATGATTTATTGATGTGTGTTTGGTCCGATGTGTTGGAGCTGGGCGGAGGCTCGAGGCTGGGGACCGGGCTCACCGCGGCACCCCCACTCTTTAGGTCCGTTCAATTCCCCCACATACCCAAAGTCGGTCCGAACGCCTCGAAACGCTGCCTGCGGGCCGGCGCGGACGCGGGGGGCCCGGCGCGGACGCGTTTCCGGGGCGGCGCCGGAGCCTTGAGGCGTTTGGGCCTAGTTTGGGTATGTGGGGGAATTCAACGGACCTAAAGAGTGGGGGTGCCGCGGTGAGCCCGGTCCCCAGCCTCGGCGCTCGTCCAAGTACCAACACATCACGTAACAAAAATGGCCCGCACGAAGCAAACTGCCCGCAAGTCCACCGGCGGCAAGGCGCCCCGCAAGCAGCTCGCCACCAAGGCGGCGCGCAAGTCGGCCCCGGCCACGGGCGGCGTCAAGAAGCCGCACCGCTACCGCCCCGGCACGGTCGCGCTCCGCGAGATCCGCCGCTACCAGAAGTCCACGGAGCTCCTCGTGCGCAAGCTGCCGTTCCAGCGCCTCGTGCGCGAGATCGCGCAGGACTTCAAGACGGACCTCCGCTTCCAGGGCTCCGCCGTCCTCGCGCTCCAGGAGGCCGCCGAGGCCTACCTCGTGGGCCTCTTCGAGGACACGAACCTCTGCGCGATCCACGCCAAGCGCGTCACGATCATGCCCAAGGACGTCCAGCTCGCGCGCCGCATCCGCGGCGAGCGCTCGTAAGCGTCTTGTACCTATTGGTACGTGACGTCTTCCGTCCTCCCACAACTTACCCGGTTTCTTCAGAAACCACCCTTTGGCAACGAAGACCGACGTGGCTCTGCTGTTGTTCTCCCGCCTCGCCCGCACGTCCCGCTCGCCTTTCCTCTCTAGAGAGAGACTTCCCCGACGACGGCGCGCGCTCTAAGCTCACGTCCCTTTCCGTTTATTGCGAATCAATTCTAGAGTACATACTTATCCCTCTACCATGCAGTGCAGCGTTACCGCAAGGTAGGTACATATCACATCGAAAGTCTCTCCGATCATCATCACGCGGCGACGGACACCTCCTTGCCCGCGCTGTTGGCCCAGGCCGCCAGCTTCTGTAGTAATGCTTCACCGTCGATGCCCGAGCCGTCCGCGACGTCCACAGTCACTTTCTGCGTCTCGAGGTCCGGCTCCACTTTATTCACGCCGTCGACCTTCGTGAGGATGCGCGTGATCGCGCCGGAGCAGCCGCCGCACCTGCGCGGTCGATCGCGTCCGTCCGCGCGTTTGACGCTGTAACTGCGTCTGCTCGATGGCGTGGAACGATCGCGCAGCGTCGGCGCTCGTTGACTTCCGCACGGTTCCTCACGACATCTCGGCGTTGAGGATGATGGTAGGCATTGCTGCTCTGTCCTGGTTGTGTGCAGTGCTTGTTAGATGCTCCAAGCCGTTCGTGCAAGTGGACGAGCTCGACGACGAGCGAGAGGAAGGCTGCCAACGATGGCTGTATGTAGTCTTTCGAGCTGTTTAATGCCGGTAAAAAACAGACACCAAAAATCGAGCACTCTAGCGTATTGTAAGACACTAGCAAGCCAGGAAAGGGATAATCTGTTGTGAAAGAGGCGGCACACGCCCGCCGCTGATGAATCGGCGCGCGCACTGTCTCCCCCAGAGGCTTCGCCCACTAGTCCTAGCTCCGTAACGGAAATACGCGTTACACACCATCGCGAGGCGCCCGTCGACGGAGAACGCCGCGAAACTCGGAGAGGCTACTTGAGAGGCTACTTACACGCCGTCAACCTCAGAACGCGCCCCCGTGGAAGTCGCGCGCCGCCTGCTTGACGACGGACGCCGACGCCTCCATCGCCTTCTGGGACGCGTGCAATTGCTTGCGCAGCTCCGTGAGGTGCGCGCCGCTCTCGAAGTTGGCCACCAAAGCGGCCGTGTCGAGCTCGGCGCCGCGCTTCTTCTGTTTGGTGGTGGTCGAGAACGCTGCCTTCTTCTTTGTAGAAGTCCCGGTGCCGTAGGCCCTGGCCATCGTCTCCGCGGGGTTCTTTTTGGGTTCGCCGCGCGCTCGTCGTCGCGAGCCGCCGCGCTTCGGCGGCGGCGGCGCTCGAGCCGCCGCGGCGCGCACGGGCGGTGCCGGTGCGTCGTCCGCCACGCGCGTCGCGAGGCCCTGGCAGTACTGGAGCGCTTCCGCGACCATCGCCGGGTCCGGCTCGGCGTCCGGGACGACGTCCGGCTTTGTCCGTCGTCGCGTCGTACTCGCATTTTGTATTTTCTTGCCCCGCCGCGCCTCTGAACGCTGCTTGCGCATGACGGGGATCGACGGCCCGCTGTTCCGTCCCGCGAACTGGCGCATCGACGGCGCGGGCTTTGAGAGGAGCGCGTCGACGCCGCTCATTATGTCGTCGACGCCGCGGAGCTCGGGTTCATTGTTATAGACGTCCTCCTCCCGGGGCGTCTCTCCATCGAAGAGGGGCTCGTCTCCGTCGTCCTCACCGGCGGCCGCCCAGCGCGGGGGCGCCGCGCCGCCGTCGTAATCATAATCGAGCTCAGCCATAGAGGAACCGTGGAGCGCGCGGACGGGGGTGCGCGGGCGGCGCCGGTCGTTGTATATGGACCTGGAGCGCCTGCTCCTGCTCTACCGGACAGGCCTGGCTGCTGGCGGCGCGCGGGGGGCTGCCCACCGACACTGCTTTACCTGCCAGCTGCGAAGCGGTTGGTTTTGGCTCCTCGGCGAACTAGCTGCGCACCGTGACCGGCGAACGAGCCCACGCGAGGCCGTCGGGCAGCGCACGACGCCGTATCGCACGCCCCGCGACCGGCACGCTCGCGCGCGCGCGGCCGTTGGGCAGCGCCTGACGCCTTGTGTCGCACGCAGCACCTCACGCGCGGCCGTCGTTGGACGCACTCATGGCGCGCCGCCTGAATACGTTGCGCCTGCCCTCGGTCATTCCCGAAGACAGCCAGTACGAGTCCGACAAGGAAAACGACGAGCCCGTACCGCCGACGCGCGCCGAGGTCGCGGCCGCCGACGCGGCGCTCAAGCGCATGGAGGCGGCGCTGCGCGTCTCGCAGGCCGTGAAGAAGCCGACGAAGTCCGAGCGCGTGGCGCGCGACGTCGCCCGGGCCATGGCGGCGCACGCGCGCCGCCCGAGCGCCGGCGGCGAGGACGTGAGTGAAACGCCGCGCTGGAGCGACGACGACGCCGCGGGCCGCGCGCTGAACGAGATCGACGACAACTGGCGCGACGACCCGGTCTTGAATTCAGGGAGGGCGCGGCGCCGGACGTTGGGTGGAAGACGGCCGCGGCGCATCGTCCCGCCCGTGCCGATCGTCTCGCCGCCCCCGTCGACGGAGAGGTTGTTACGAGCGCGGGACCGCATGGTCCAGGCCCGAAAACGGCTGCACCAGTCTTCTCCGGGAAGAAGTCTCTGCGAGGACCTGGGGTGCGGCTGCGCGTCGAACGAGGCCGCCCCGATGGTTAGTTTGTGCGCGGCGGACGCGACGGAGTGTGCCATACAATAATACTAATTTAAAGTTCCATCTCGGCGCCCGCGCGCAGCGACGCGCCGCTCAGGCTCGCCTCGAGCCGCGCGCGAAAGGAAGACGTCAGACGGATCCAATCTGAGGCGACTGTCTGCGCCGCGAAAAAAGCATGCTCGAGGCGCATGGCCTCGGCGTACAGGTCCCCGCACCGTTCGCACCCGTGCGGCGTCAGCACATCCAGTAAACCCTCGGCTTGTGCTTTCGCCTCCCAGAAGTCCTCGGACGCATACGTCTCGACCCACTCCCCGTAGGGGTTGTCGGCCTCGATTCCCGCTTGTGCCAGCCTTTTCCCGAGCACGGCGTACAACGTCATGCAGGGCACCATCGCCGCGACGACCTCTGCAGCAGAAGCTGTCGGGTCGCGCGAGACCTTCTCCAAGAAGGACGTGTAGTCAATAGTCGCCTTCAAGGGCTTGAAGTCCCGGCCGAGGTCCGCGCCCCACTTCTCGGCGTAGCCACTATGCAACTTCAACTCGTCTTCAACCGCAGCCCTCAACTCTTTCAGATCGCCGCGACACCGCGCCTGGAGTGGCGGCGCCTCCTCGTCGCCACATTTGCGCTCCGCCCGCTTGTAGGCGTCGGCGAAGGATTTCAAGAAGGCCGCGTCCTGGGCGACGTACGTCGCGAAGGTCTCTCTTTTTAACGTGCCGGCGCCCAAGCCGAGCACGAAGGGGTCCCAGAGCGACTGCTGGGCCGTCGCCGAGTTCTCGCGCCACAACTCACTTGCTAGGCCCGCGGCGGCGACGCGTGCCAGGAGTGCGAGGCTCCAGAGATGCATGGTTTTGCGCTGTGACAATGGCAGCACTGGAATTGAGCAGCAGAGCAGCAGCGCTGTGATTGAGCAAACAGAACGACTGAGTTGCAAGTGTCAAGCGCTACCGCGTCCCTCTCTCTCTCGCGCTGTGGGCTAGGTCATAGACGTGCTAGGATTTACAGCTTGTGCTTGCCACAACTTGGGCTTTTTTAGTTACTTTTAGCTAGCTTTTGTGGCTTCTCGGATACGTTCTCGGGGAGCGCTGGAGCGGGCCCTGGCCTTTGGCTGCGACGTGCGGTTGGGCCGGGCGGCCGTCGTCGAGGGCGACCGCACGATAGACGGCGTCGCGTACGATGCCGTCATCATCGCGACGCCGCCCGGGTGCACGCGCGCCGTGCTGCCCGCCATGAACGATCGCGCGCGCTGTGCTGCCCTCCGTCTGGACGTGTTCAACGAATTCGCGACGGAGACGCGATCCCTCATAATACATCGCGACGCGTCGCTGATGCCGTCAAAACGCGAGGACTGGCGGTCGTTAAACGTGACCTGCGCTTCAGATAATGAAGCGGCCTCGTTGACGGTCTGGCTCAACGCGTTC
>JACLAA010006641.1_pt1 | contig 11972 bp, 10 predicted proteins | sample 8027891 | NCBI WGS metagenome assembly JACLAA01 (sample SAMN15724900, study PRJNA655200) | protist metagenome | isolation source: fluorescence activated cell sorting (FACS) single amplified genomes of... | place: Spain: Blaines Bay Microbial Observatory, Mediterranean Sea | collected 2016-01-19 | reverse complement strand
ACGACAGCGTCCCGAAATAGATTCCATCGACTTTTGGACACCATCTTTTCGCGAAGGGTAGTCGCACGGGTACGCCGCCACGCGGGCGACCACCGGGCAACAAATCTCGAGGGGACCCCGCAGTCTCGCGCGCAGAGACCGACATCTTGTCGGCCTACATGCGCGCCGCCCGTGAGCAGCAAAAAGGGGACACCTTGGGGACACCCTTTCGACGAGTTACAACTCAAGAAACGCTTTTGTTTGTCCAAAAGTGTCCTCTTTTTGGTCGGAATATCGTGGGTTTCGCTTAGACTGCTCTTCGATTCGATCTCAAACTCTTCAGCTTCAGCTGAGTTTGGGCGATGACCTCGAGCCTTTCCACCCCATTCCTTGAAGCGCGCGTCGCGAGGATTCCTAAAATGGTCTTATTTTCTCGTGGGACGCAGCGGTGACGCGAGAATGCCCTCGGGAAGATCCCGTATGGCCGCCAGTCAGCTCGGACCCGCTGGACCTCCGCGCCGGTGGCGCCATCCATGGATTTTTTTTCCATTTTGTGCCATGGCTGACGAACGATTGATCGGGCGGTCCCCGATCATCCGCGTTAGGATTCTTCGATGACTTCGCCATCGTTTGCCGGGTCGTACTGTTGAATTGACCAAAATATCGGCTCCATTAAAGCTTGGGAAAGTTCACGGGACAGTCTTGCCTGGACAGCCCCATAGCTAGCTAGATATATTAATAGCAGCTAGCTTAGTCTACATACAGTAGTCTATGTATCATATTTTTTATCTGTGGTTCGTTATCGTATGTAGAAGCAAGGAATCGCTGTATGATGACGCCCGACTAATATCATATCATATCATATCATACGAAAGTAGTCTAGTCTATTACTTTCGAAAGTACTTTCTACGAAAGTATGATATGATATTAAATACGAAAGTAGATAGTCCGCCCTTACTTGCTTATTACTTCATCATTCGTAGACAGCTACTAGTCTATCATAGACTACCAGGTAGACTAGTCTAGCTAGTATACATCATTACGTGTACGCGACGTCATTGTCGTAGCTTCGCTCGACTGTGGATCCTCCGCACCACGGAAGCATTGCAGTCGTTGGCGGGAGAGGGCGTCTAAAGAGGGCGCAAGCGAACGGCTGCAGTATACGGTGTTAAGATGAGAACTTCTGCTGCACTGCGTTTCGCGGCACGGGGTTCACCATCACTGGCGTCACGGAGTTGGCGACGTACTGATCCTCACTTGAGAATGGATGTGTGCAGATTACAATCGTCGTCAATAGTTGTCGCGCCTGTCGCGTATCATGCACGTTCATCCGGTCGTGGACGCCGTTCAAACCGTCGTTTGCAGCTCGCTCCAGAGGAACGCGCAGATGCTGCGGTGACTATAAAAGTGCTGCGTGCTTGTCCCAGTGACATACGCGTTGGGCTCATCGGCGAAGGTGGCATGCTCGGGAAATGGGACACCAGCAAAGTTAATCCCATGCGTCGTACACAACGGGATCCCAACTCATGGGAGTGGGTACTTGCTGTAGGTATTGGTGCAAATCTAGCCTTCAAGCTTGTCACAATTGACCAAGGCGATGCAGTTGTGCAGTGGTCACAGGGTGCAGATATTCGTGTTTCAGTTCCGTATGGATGCACAGGGGTTGAAATCATAATAGATTGGCCGAGTGGAAGCCCTCGAGATTCTCCGCTGAGCGTCAATACCCGAGTTGTTGTCGAGAAGCCGTTACACGACTATCGCGTCGAGACCGGAGGGGCTTGGTTGGCCTATGGTAAGATTGACGGTTCACTAATGGAAGAGGGCGAGCGAGGAGTCAATGAACATGGTGACGACACTGTCGAAAGCAAAGAGCATGTCAAGGAAGAGGGCGAGCGAGGAGTCAATGAACATGGTGACGACACGGTCGAAAGCAAAAAGCATGTCAACCAGGTGCTGTCATCTGAAGATAATCGAGCTCTGCCGGATACGATGGAGCGGCAGACTGGGACGAATGAAAAGTCGCTGACTGATCAGACAACAAGCCACAGTCGATTTGCTGTAGACGCAGTCGATGCGGTGGTTATTACCTCTGGTGGAACGGCCAAGCATGATACTCCACGGCAATCAGAGCGCACGAATGCATCTCTAGATGCTGTTCCAGAACGACCCGTTGTTATCTCTTCGAACGATCTCGACCCTGATGCAAAAACAGATATGAACAGCACCATAAATAATGCACATCAGAAGGAAGCGAGCAACTCTACTTCTGAAAAGACTAATGAAGAGAAGCTGGCTGGCGGCTATATCGTGGGATCTCACTTGGAAAGCATGATGGGGGGGATGCGAACTGAGCTCATCTTCAATGCCGCGCAGTCCGAAGAGCGCGGTGTTCGTGTAGGAATTGTCGAGGAAGGGCGCTTGGTGGAAATGTGGCACGAGCACGCTGCCGGGCCAGGTGAAGGAATGCGCGTTGGGGACGTGTACTTGGGCGTTGTCGCAAAGGTCATTAGTGGCATGCAAGGTGTACTTGTCGACGTCACCGGGAAAGGTCCTCCGTATACGCTTATGCAGAAAGGTGTTGACGAACCGGCCCTGGCTTGGTGCCTGGCAGAGGGGCCTCGAGAAGAGGATGATTGGGGTGATGAATGCGGTCGCGATTCCAAAGACGAAAACACTGTTTCTGATGCTGTCGACCGAAAATGGGCTCGTTTGGAGCGTGGTGGATCTCTTGCCGTGAAAGCTGGAGGTCGCTGGGCTAAGGCATGGGCAGAAGGTGTCGGAACAAGTGACGACTTCAATGCTGGTACTTGTTCTGGGAATGTCACGGATGCTGGTACATCAGCTGATGTTGAGTATGACAGCTCCGAAGAGGAAGCGCGAGACTTGCTTTCTGCCAAGGCAGGACCCCCAAACTGCCGGGCCATCAACGCCGAGAATCCAAAAATACTTTTGGACTCGAAGTCGGCGTGGGATCTCCCTCGTAGGCAGTCGAAGCGAGTTAATGTCACCTCAGATGCACGTCTTCATTGGGTGCCTTGGAAGGATCATATCGAGCGCATTGATCGCGATGGCGCTTTTCGCTTGCGCGGCGTCGTTAAGCATTGGAAACCTGGAATGCCCGTAGTTGTACAGGTCACACGGCTGGGCAGTGGACACAAGGGGCCTCGTGTCACTGCTCGGCCAACGCTTCCAGGTCGAAACGTCGTTCTATGCCCCGATGGTCGAGGTGTGTATGTCAGTCGGAAACTCGTCGGGAAAGCGCGTGCATACGTCAAAGCTGTCGGCGCCACAGTCGTACCCGACGATTGTGCACTGATAATGCGCACTGAAGCTGCGGGAGTGTCAAAGGAAGTACTTGCGATGGACATAAGGAGCCTCGCAAACGATTGGACGACTGTGCATGAGCGAGCGAGTGCAGCAGTATTGGCGTCAGGCGAACATGGAAGGTCGCCCATGCCGCGCCGACTTCTCGATGCGGCAACTGTAGAGCAGATCCTTGTCCGTGACTTGTTCGGAGAGCGGATCGCACGGCTCTCTGTTGACACTGTCGAGGCGTATGATGCAATCATAGATGATCTCCGTAGAACTGGAGCAACTGAGGATACTATTAGCAAAGTAGAGCTGCACACTGGTCAGGAGGACGTTTTTGATGCACTTGGACAGCGAAAGGCTGTTTCGTCAGCGGAGGAGGAGCGGGTTTGGTTGACAAGTCCCGATCTCCCAGGGGCACATCTCGTTATTCAACAGACAGAAGCACTCACTGCTGTCGATGTGAATGCAGGGCGTGCTGCTTTCGTCAGCAACAGTGACACAGAGAGTGTTGCACAGGCAGTGAATGTTGCGGCCGCAAAAGAGATAGCGCTCCAGTTGCGCCTGCGGGATATCGGTGGACTCGTCATGATTGACTTCATCGACATGACGAGTCGTGAACATCGGAAAACTGTAGAAGCTGCTTTCTTGAATGCTGCGAAAGACGATCGCGCGCAGCTGACCTTCTTGCCGATATCTCCTCTCGGTGTTATGGAGATCGCTCGTGAACGCCTACAAGGAAACCATTCAGGGCAGCGCGTCATCGCCGATGAGAAAGGAATGCCTATTGTCCCTGTTGGACCAAATGGTGGACCGAGAAGAATGAAGGGACCTCGTCCGCCTCCTTGGGTAACTCGAGGACGCGGCTCACGGAGAGACCGTTCATCAGATGCAACTGCCGCGCATGGTAACGACTTTGGCAACGTCCTGTTGAATGACAAAGTCAGTGTTGGGAGGGGGAGGTTTCGTGGCATCCGCAACAGATCCCCTGGTCGAGTGGAAAGAGATGATGCTGGTGCTTCAGGAATCCACTCTGGCTCGTCTTTTTATGGGAGAGAGCGCAGGGGTCGCAGTAGCCGTGGGCGAGGGAAAAGTTAACTCAACAGAACAAGTTGAGGACGCAAATATTAAAGGACGGCGAAAACGAATCCTCTCTCACATTGGCAGGATTCAAGTCGCGCGAGTCAAGCAAGAGCATCGCGGAACGGATCATGCGTATTACAAGTCCGCACACCAGATACACTAGAGTTGAGGCAGTGTAAACTAAGTCATCTCTGGGTAATCTGGTACCCTTTAAAACTTGTACTTTCGAGAAGGTACTTTCGAAAGTACAAGTAATCTCTCTTTCTGAGGAATTCGAAGGTACCTTGCGAAGGTATTACCTTATCATTCGTGTTGTCATATCATAAATAGATAGACTAGAGCTATCTAGCTAGCTAGTGCCTATATCATGCGAAGGATGCGAAGGATCGAAGGATATTATATCCTTCGCACTACCCTTCCGCGCGCGCGGCGCCCGTGAGCGGCGCACGCGCGTCGAGGGCCCGCGGAAAAACATCGGGGCGACTCTACACACCATGATCTACCATTGTGGTGCTTCGTCGGCGTCGTTCGCCCGTCGTTCGCGTCGCCGTCGGCCTCTCAACCGACGCCACCGGTTGAATCCTTCGCCATTTACGGTATCCTCGCGGGCAAACCCGCCGCTGTGACGTCAGGAGCTCCCTTCGACCGGCGCGGGAGAGCAGTATCCTCTTGTGAGACCATACTAACGCCACGCGCGCGAAAAACCCGTCCAGTTAGAAATCGAGAGTCGCGCGGAGGAGGCGTCGAAGCGGGGGCTCTTTTGTCATTTCACTCGTTTGTCTCTTCGTTCCGTCTCTCCTTCCGCGCATTCGTCACGTGGAGCGCATGCTCGCGTATCGTTAGTTTCGAGTTAGGTCCAGTCCCAGCCCCCGGGAGCTCGTGTCCGAGCTTGGTGACCGCTTCCACGGACTCGAGCACGCCGTGATGGTGCGATTTGTAGTTGGGAAAGTCCCACTTCACCCTCACTGTCCGTAGTCAACGTACGCGGTGATGGTGCCGAATATGTGGTGGCGGAATGCCGCCGCACGACGCGTGCGCAAAGACTCGCCGGCGGTTCCCGCAGGCTGCGGGGCACCGTCATCGATCGTGGAGGGGTCAATCTTCGCGCCGAAGAGTCGGACACCCGCGAGCCCACCGTGTGCTTGCCCGCGGGCGCCATCTCCGCCGAGACGCGTGCCGACTATAACAACTACGAGCGTAATGAGAACTCGCAGGAGGGAGCGCGCAAAGAGCGCGTGCGTGGAGAAGGCACGCTGCGTCGGACGCGATGAAATTGCGTCAAATACGAGGGGACGACTCGATAAGTCCGGCGCGGCCGCCGCGCGCGCCTCCGCGGCGCCATCGCGCGCGCCGCGCCTCTGAGAACCGCGCGCGGTAGTGCGAAGGATATGAGGGGAGCCCATATCCTTCGCATATCCTTCGCATATCCTTCGCAAATCGTATGGGATTCAGTCTAAATATCCTGCGCAAAACACTTGCGAAGGATATATCCTTCGCATGATATAGGCACTAGCTACGAGATTATAGCTATAATAAGTGTCCTGTAGCTCTATCTTCTAGCTAGCTAGCTCTAGAGACTACCTTCGAAGGTACTTTCGAAAGTAGTCTAGTCTAGTCTACTTTCGAAAGTACACCGTTGGACCTAACTCGGGACGAGCCTGTCTCGTCACGTATACAGCACATTCTCCCGGGCCAAATCCAAGGTTTGTCCACTTCATTCGATGCATGATTGGTCGCATTACCTTGGACGGAATTTCAAAAGTTTTGGTCGTTTCCGTCCGTTATAATTCGCGTGAGTTCCGAACAAGCCGACCGTTCTCACTAAAACTCACCCACGAAGGGAGGCACCTAGCCGGAAAGATAGACGAGCTAGACTACTTGTAGCGACTCGGGCGTTTTTTTCCAGTTTCGCCATCCCCGGGTGTGCACGCCGCGGCACCCATCGCCTCCCCGATTGCTAAAAAATTCGCACAGCGTTTCGGTCTCACCCGGCGTCCTCTCGTGAAGTTTGGCGATTTTTAGTCCGCGGATACGCCCCGGTAGCGACGTGCATGCTGCATCGCTGGAGCTCAGCTTAGAGATGGATGATCGGCACCCTCACATCCATCACCTAATCGAAGGGTTTTCGCGGGAGACCACTGTTCGCGGCGCAGAGCTGTCGCGCGTCGCGCCAAGGCGTCCACACGCTTCGTTCTTTTGGTGAAATATTACTCGAAAATAATTAATCTCAGGAATTCAGGATCTCAGGAATTCTCTAAAATTAATTTGCCCACAGTACCAGAACTAGCTATCTACTAGCTAGACTAGAGCTAGAGCTAGCTAGCTAGCTAGCTAGACTCCCGATCCGGAATAGACGGCGCCGAGGGACAACGGCGACCCATAACCCAGAATTCTTAATGCAATAGGTCTATTTCTCGACAGTCCTCGGGGCTGTTACATTCACGTCGTCAGTCACCACAGGCCGCACTGCGAGGCGCGCGACGTGGCAAGATGCCACTCTCCACGGTGCAGGAGGATGCCCCTTTGCTCATCTCCTCGGAGGATTGCAAGCTCGGGCGCGAAGCTCGCTCGGCGCGTGGGCGCACTGTTCTCGCGGTCGGCTTGACGCTTCTCGCTGTAGTCGGCTGCGTCTGCGTGTCGGTCGCGGGAGCTCTCCACGGTCCTGTCGGCCTCAGCAGGCTTGGGTGGGAGGTCACCGAAGATTTCATGAAAGAGTCGGAGAAGCTCTATGACCAGATGGATGACGCTGGGGTGACAAAGCTGGAGGTCACCGCGGCCACGACCGCTGCGCCGGAGCCCCCTGCGGAAGACGACGGCTCGGCGAACAATCAAGGCGGCCAGCAGGGCATCCAGCAGGGTGACCTGCAGGGTGACCAGCAGGTTAACCAGCAGGGCGGTCAACAGGGCGAGGAGGGACAACAGGGGCAGAAGGAGCAATATTCTCAGCAGTGGCAGCAGGGGGCACAGTGGCAACAAGAGCGGCAGTGGCAGCGGACCCCTGAGCAAGTTCCGCAGGATGGCACGTGGGTGAATATGGCGGCGCCAGTGCAAGTTGGGCAAACATCGCAACCGAGGGAACGACTTACAACACCGAATGCCAAGACTACGAAGACGATTCACTTCAATCCGTGCCAGGACGCGGAATCACAAAAGATGCAATGGACGAAGGGCGCGCTTGCGGACCAGTGCGAAGTAGACGCCGCGAAATGCGAGTTTTGCGCATGGGTGCTGCAGTATGACAGCGAGTACCGCGTCAACGACGTCGTGTCACTCCAGGGTCTCAACTACAAGCTCACTTCGCAGTCGCTACTGACGCGCCCCGAGTATCAGGGCACGATATTGCGCCGTATGCTGGAGAGCAAGCCAAAGCACCCAAATTCGAACGAGATCATGTGGCACGAGAACGATCGCGAAGAGGCGCAGGAGAACTTTGAGTTCATCCTGGACTCAGTCAAGAATATGGACTGTGGGGCAACCGGAAGCGACACACTCTTGGTGCACTTGCGCGCCGGGGATTCAGTCGGCACAGCTTTCAAGGAGATTCCAGACACGGACGCGGCTGCGCGAAAAGTGGTGGAGTATGCGAAGCGTCGTCCCGGGATCAAGCGCATCGAGATAAGTGGGGTTTTGCACTTTGGTGTCCCAGATCCTGATGATGCATTCTATGCTGCAAACGGAGGGTATAACATTGTTAAGGATGCCTCCGGCCTCCCCGCCTATCGCCTCACAGATGACAACCTGCAGAAAAATGGTTACATCCTTAACCGTTTTTTCAAGGAAGCTAAGGCGAGTGGAATGGAGGTGTGGTTCACGTCGAGCAACAACCCGGACACGGATATGTGCCGATACGCCAAAGCTTGCCACTATGTCAGCGCCGATCGCATCGGGGCGGACGCTTCCATTTCCGCCGCGCTCGGAAGCGCATACACAAGGCACTCCTTCAGCGATCTGCTCGATGATCTGCACTGGAACCTTCGCCAGTGCAATGAATGATTGAATTGCGCGGGGTGGATGGAGAGAAATGCATGGGCGACATACACAGTGAATCGAAGACGCGGCGCCGTGCAGAAACACGCTGCTGAGTTGTCGTGAACAACACTGTGTAAGACAGCTAAGTTTCCCTCGCTGCAGGACGCAGCTTCATTCCATCGATGCATCGTTTGAGATGTGAGCGTCTATCGTTTGAGATGTGAGCGTCTACCCAAATATGAAATGAAAATCAATACCCTCCCGACTTTGCTTGCCGTCGAACGATGCTTCCCCACTTTCCGAGGAGTTCTTCCAAATCGCCGTTCATGCGCGTGCCAACCCCCCCCCAAACGAGCAAGTCGAAGAGGTCCGTTGCTGCACCCTCACCAACGACGCGAACCTTCTCGAACCCAAGCCGACCGTAATAAGCCACAAGTTTCTTTGCGTACTCGTTTCCATCGTCGATGGCAAGAAGTTCCATCTTGCGACAACCCGCCTCATGCGCCATGAGCGCGGAAGAGGTGCCGAGGAGAATTGAGATGCCGAAGAGGCTTCGCATAGCTCTCCTTTCATCCTCCCCGCGAACGCGCGAGTTATATATTCGCATTGAATCCATGTGCAGTATTCCAAACGGAGGGGGCGCGATGAACCCATCGTGTTCGCCGATGACTTCCGCGTCACATTTTTCAAGCAGCTCGCCCGAGCCCGTGGGGAGACGCCGGGCGGTGATCTTGAAGAACGGGCCGAAGGTTTTCGTGTCGAGCGCGAGGCCCCGTTTCTTCGCCGCCATCGCGATCTCTTCTCGCGTCACCATGGATGCCCCAGTCGATGCCGCGGTCGGGCGGCGCCCAGTCGAGTGCAGTCGATGTTTCGGAGACGCGATGGTCCATCGGATGCACCGCGTGAACATCGTGCACGCGCACGCGAGGTCCTATCGTTGGAAACGCCCAGTACCTTATCAGTTTCGTACGGGACACCCGGGCGATGGTGCACGAAAAAGCAATCAAGTACGGTATATAAAGAATAGATGTATTCTCACTAGGCTACGCATCCTATCCCGTTAGAACCCGTACTGGTACCTCTATCTAAAGCTTACTTACCACTGGTACACGTACCAAGATGACTGACTGTGCAGCACAGCTAGACGCCGTCATTTCCACGAGCCTTCCCGTCGCTTTCGATCGACCCGAACGGCAATGGCCGCCGTCGGCCTGATCTTCGACATTCACGCCACCGTCTCAGGACGCGCGCGCCTCTTCCAAAATCTTCGAAACGCCTCCTTGTCGCGCCGATCGGTAACGTGCGCAGCGGCGACGAAAAAGGTTTTCATCGACGGCGAGGCGGGCACCACTGGCCTGCAAGTCCGCGAACGTCTCGCCGCGCGCGAGGACATCGAGATTATCTCACTCACGGGCGACGACCGCAAGGATCTAGAGAAGCGCGCAGAGTACCTAAACTCCGCGGATGCGGCCATCTTGTGTCTTCCAGACGATGCCGCCATTGAGGCGGTCTCCCTCGTCACTGACCCGGACGTTGTCATCATCGACGCCTCAACCGCGCATCGCGTCGCGGACGACTGGACGTACGGTTTTCCCGAGCTCGACGCTGATCAGGCCGCGAAGGTGGCCGCCTCGAAACGTATCGCGAATCCTGGCTGTTATCCCACTGGTATGATCGCCCTCGTTCGCCCACTGGTGGACGCAGGTATCGTATCCCAAGAAGTTGGACTCGTCGTGCATGCTATCTCCGGCTACTCGGGCGGTGGCAAGCAGCTCATGGCCATCCATCAAACTGGCGAGGCTGAACCTTGGGGCGCATACGGTGCGTGGAACCGCGAGCCTGATGAGAAGACATCTCGAACGTTGCGCATCACTTCCTGATTTATCCTTCCCGAAACGAGCGTGTCATCTTCGCCGGTTTCACAGTCCCCTTCCCCGCGATTTGCTCACGCCCTTACGTTGTCCCGATTGGCTGTTCATTTTCAGGGTTCAATTTGGCACACAAACACCTCCCAGAGATGGCAGTGTACAGCAAACTTGATCGTAAACCTATCTTCTGTCCCGCTGTCGGCTCGTTTGAGCAGGGCATGGTGGTCTCCGTGCCACTGCATTACGACCAGCTGTCCGAATTTGGGCGCTCGGGCGAGGCGATCCACGCTGCTATTGCGGCGCGGTACCAAGGCTCAAGATTCGTCTCTGTTCGCGATCTTAACGACACTGCAGAACTCGAACGAGGTGCGTTCATGCGCCCGGATACGCTGAATAATACGAACAACCTCGAATTATCCGTTTATGCCAATGATGACGCCGGACAGGCGTGGCTTTGCGCGCGTTTAGATAACCTCGGGAAGGGTGCAAGCGGCGCAGCGGTTCAAAACATGAACCTTGCGCTCGGGCTGGCCGAGGACGCGGGGTTGTAGTGAACGGGGGACGAGAAAAAATGATCCGACAGAGACGCATTCGAGCAAACGTGCTGTAACATATATTCGACAAGAATCCGAAGATACATCCTCTTGGTCATTTGCCTTGCTCGTTGAGCCCCTCTGCGGTCACAAATCGCAGGCAGTCGCTTCGCCTCCGTCGCGCCGAAACGAAGATCCCCCCTCTATGCCCTCGCAGCGTCATTTTCCTTACCCGCTGAGGAGTCCTCTTTCTTCGTTTTCTTTGGCTTTGACTGGCTCGACTCAAGTGCCGCGACCTTCGCCGCTTCCTCCGCCTCTCTGGCGCGCACGACGGCCAGGACCTTGGCCTTCTCCGCGTCTCGCCTTCGCTTCTCCTCCGCGATGCGATTGACGTCGCGCCATACGTGCGCGACCTCAGCCTCGCGCCGATATCCCGACGTCGTTCTAGGATCGAGGATGGCATTTGTCTTTCCAGTCCCTTCATACCGAACGTACATCGCGTATCCAACGCTCGGGTCATCCGTTCTCTTCGGCTTCACCCCGAGAACCGTCCCTCGAAGACCGAGAGGTGTGACGATGATGTCGTCCACCGCGAAACCGAACGGAGACACGAGCGATTCGTCCGTCAAGTACGCTGGAGCCTTAGTCTTCTTCTTACCCCCGCCATTCTCTTTACTTCCATTTTTTTTCGCTTTCTTTGGAGGCATGACGGCGCCTTGCTTGGGCGCGCTCCGCGATGGTCGCGAACCGTTTTCGCCACGTTCCCCTTTGTGCGTTTATTCTTAAATTTGATAGACTATCATAGACTAGCTACTAGAATATGATAGATACTTTCGTATCATATTTTCGAAAGTAGGATATGATATATCGTCTAGCTACTTTCGAAAGTATCAATATGATATTCATATGAATACTATGTCTAACAAGGTATTCCACTGCTTGCTTGTTTGCTTACCTGTATCATACAAGTACTACAATCGTATTGTACAAGTAGACTACTCTAGCTAGTCTACCTATCTGGCTAGCTAGCTAGCTACTAGTAGCTAGCTTAGCATCTATCCAGCTAGCTAGAGCTAGCTACAGATAGCTAGCTTATTATTACTTTCGAAAGTAGCGCTACTTTCAAGTAAAGAGAAAGTAGACTAGTCTAGACTACTTTCGTTCTTTCGAAAGTGATAAGCTAGCTTAGATACAATTAGAGAATTAATACCTTCGTATAAATTCCTTCGAT
>JACLAA010000687.1_pt1 | contig 11972 bp, 9 predicted proteins | sample 8027891 | NCBI WGS metagenome assembly JACLAA01 (sample SAMN15724900, study PRJNA655200) | protist metagenome | isolation source: fluorescence activated cell sorting (FACS) single amplified genomes of... | place: Spain: Blaines Bay Microbial Observatory, Mediterranean Sea | collected 2016-01-19 | reverse complement strand
CGAGCCCGCGACCGGCGGTCCGGCGTCGGCGTCCTCGGCAAGATCCTTGTCGAGGCGGTAACTGATCGGCGCCATGGCGTCGATGAGCTCGTGGTCGTCGTGCTCGGTGGCCACGCTCCGCAGCGCGGCGAGTAATTGAGGAAACGTCTTCGGCGACGGCTGGAGGCGCATGACGGCCGGCGTCGCGCGCGCCAACAAGTCCAAATCACGCACGGGAAAGAGCACGAAGGCGTCGGTCCAGGCCTCTCGCAATCTACGAGTCATATGCAGCCGCGCGTCGTGCACCGTCGGCGATTCGTGCGAACCGCTCCGGCGGCGCCCGTCGTGGCCGCCGGTCGACTCGTGCGAGCCGCTGCGACGGCGGCCGTGGTGGCCGCCGGTGTCGACGCGCATGACGGCTGGCTTTTACACGGCCGGCGCGAGGCAGAGGCGCACGGTAGCGTCGAGTCTCCCCGGCCGGGTGCCAGACGAGAGGCAGCCCGACGCCGCGCCTGCGATATATGCCGGGCTGCTAGGTCACCTTGACCACCACCGCTGTCCTTGACGACCCATTAGGCTGGCTATCTGCTCTAGGCACGGCAGCTTTGTCGCGCTACGAAATGAACACCCCGCACGATACGATTTGACGCGTAAGAAGTCGTTCTTGCGCTTACGAGGTGTTATGCGCTTTCAGGGACAGCTACGAGTCAAGGCGCTGGCGTTGAAACCCGAACCCGAACACAAATCGATCAGCCAGGCCGCAAGAGAGCGGCACGGCCAGATTTAGCTGCCCCGGCACCGGTGCAAGCGGCAATTGCGTCCGGCAAGCAGCGCGCGCGTGTGCACCCCAAAAATCATGCGCCAGCCACTGGCTATTTTGTAGTTGATCATCACAATGCCAGTCTACTTACTCGATCGTCTAGTAGGAATTAGTGTACGCCGTCTAGTAGAAATTAGTGTACGCCGTCGCTTCGTCACCTTCTTAAAATATCTCTGTGGATGGTTCGCACTGGCGGTCACAATTAATGTAATCTATGATAACCTCTACCCCATCATACAACCGTATACCAATTACAAGCTACCGCACCCCATCGATGATGAACGCACTACTGAGCACGCATCTTGTTATATTTCTGCACTTGGCCTTTTCCACAAACAAATTTGGTCGTTGGTTTCGCAAATCGTAACGATGGTGCCCTATGGGATAAGGCGGGCCTCACAGACAGTGCGGCAGATGAGTGATGATAGGACCCAATGGGAGTTGCTCTGGAATTGCTTAATTTTAGTGGAGTGCCTCTTCATGCTGCGGGTATTTTGGGTCGCGTGGGATGGACTGAGTTGGACACCCCCCACCCCGAGTCAGTTTTTGCGCAAACTCTGGCTTACCGCATCGATCACTGCTGGTATCCTTATAGTCGGCGCTGTTGTCGTGAAAGTCTTGTCATTATTGGCCAGGCTCCGTGAGAGCAAACGGGCGGCAGCCGCCGAGGCGGCCGCCGCAGACCTTTTCGCGGACAATGCCCGCCCAGGACTCCGCCGGAGGGCCCATCGAGGCCGACGACGCGGACGTGCGCGCGAGACGGCGGCGGATGAGCCGTCTGCGACCGAGTCCAAGCCCGACGCGCCCGCCGCGCCCGAGTCGAAGTCCGAGGAGCCGACCGCGGCGCCGGAGGCGAAACGCGAGGAGGAAGAGACCCCTGCCGCGACGGGACCGCCGCCGGGAAAGAAGGTCCTCGTCGACGACGACATCCTCGACGACGCCGCGGCGCACGCGCGGACGCTCGAGACGTCGCTCACGGCGCACCAGGCCGAGGTCCAGCGCCTCAAGAAGATTCTTAAGGAGCAGCAGCGGGAAATTCCAGACGCGTACTTGTGCCCGATAACGATGGATCCCATGGAAGACCCGTGCATCGCCGCCGACGGCCATTCGTACGAGCGGCGCGCAATCAAGGATTGGTTCGCCCGCGGCAACAACACGTCGCCCAGGACGGGGGCCCCGCTCGACGACACGCGGCTGTTCCCGAACCACGCCCTGAAGAGCGCGATCCAGGACTTCCTCGAGGAGGTCCGGCGCTTCGACGCGGCGACCGCGGGGGCGCGGGACTAAGTTATTTGTGTGTTACACCTCCAAATCCCACGGCAGCATCCAGTACCGCCGCGTCGTCCGCGGGTGCACCAATGGATTTTTGGTAGTGCGCATGACGGCGATGGCGAAGTCGCCCGCGTTGTCGATGTCGCCGTCGTTGTCCTCGTCGCCCGCCGATCGTAAGAGTGCCTTGAACTGTTTTTGCCTTTCTTCGAGCGTGTACGCGGCCGGCACCGCCCAATTTAATATCGCTTCATATTCATCAAACGCGAGGCCTTCGTCATCATCCAAACCTTCAAATTTCGTGAACGTCCGCGCCAGCATGGTCTCCTGCTGGCTGACGGCATCCATCAACGTATCGATCACGACCTCGTGGAACATATCTAAATCCACAGGATCCGACACAAACCCCAGGTGCGCGCCGCAGTCGCAGGCCTTGTCCTCCGTTAACGCGAGTAACCGATTGACGAGTTCTAGGAGTTGTTGAGGCGTCAACCACGACGCCAGCAGAGGACAGTCGTACGTTCTAGGTTGTTTCAAATTGCAAGACTTGGCCATGCCTACTAACGAATGGACGGCCTGCCGGCAGGAACACTTCAGCTCCTTATCTGGATGACTTTTGAGGATCTCTCCGACGCCCTTGATAGCACCCTTCGGGATAATATGCAACAACGAATGCAGGAAGATGTCTCCTAGATCGCGCACATAATCGTGCTCTCGACCGGGCCACACGCCACAAAGCTTGGCGAAGTTCCGCACTCTACGAGACGATTCGGCCCAGTGCATGACCGACCCGATGAACTGCCTTAACCGAGCCTTGGCGATGTTTTTGACACCGTAGTGGTCGACCATGTAGGTCATCAGGAACGACGCGAGGGGCTTCGTCTCGCGCTCCTCGATGCTCTTACTTTTGCCGGACAGCTCGGAGGTATCTTTTTCTAACTTCTTCTCGTAGATGTCGCCGAGCATCGGAATTAAATGTTTGAGATCCACCCTCTTCATGTCGCCCTGGCCCTTCGAGTGCTTCTTGTGCGAGCCGCCGTGCTTCGAAGCGCCCTTGCCGCCGTGCGAGCCGTGCGAGCCGCCGTGAGAGCCGTGCGAGCCGCCGTGGGAGCCCTTGCCCTTCGAGTGCGGGCGCTTGTGGTCCTCGTGGTCGTCGTCGCCGTCGTGGTGCTCCCCGCCGTGCTCCGAGCTCCCCGGGCGGCTCCGGGGTTTACCGGAGTACGGGCTAATCTTAGGATTTCAAACATGGGATTCTTTACACAGTCAGGCGAGGCCGACGAGCTCCTTGAGCAGCACCTCGTCCTCCTTCTTGACAAAGCGGCCTTTGACGCGGAGGCGGGTGTCCGCGAAATTCTTGCGTACGTCGTACTGCACGGACTTCTTCCAGACGCGGCCTGTGTGGAAATCAAACATCAGGCGCCCACGCCATCGACGCGATGCTGTCTCCGTAGCTGCGTCTGCTCGATGGCGTGGACCGCGACTAACTCACTGGTTGATTTCCACACAGGACTCGACGCTTGCGCTTTGCGTGGAACCGCGCGATGCGCCTCTTCCGCGCCTCGGGGCTGTAGGCGCCGACCCAGCCGAGCCGTCTTGGACCGGGCGGCGAGAAAGTAATGATGCGCGGCGGCGGCGGCGGCCTGCGCTGCGGCGGCGGCGGCGGCACGCGCGCGTGGGCCAGGGACGTCAGAAGCTCCGACGTCTCCGTCATCGAGTCCGATCGCGTCATGCCCGTGTCGGTGCGTTCGAGCGAGAGGCGCGGCTCGGGCGCGAGCGCGAAGCGCGGCCGACTCCCGCCCAGTTCGAGGAGCGCCGCCTCGGCGCCGCGCGTCGGCGGCAGCTCGGCCGCGGGCGGGCGCCCGTCCGCCTCGTAGCGGTCGAGGGCCGCGTGGATGCCGCCCAGCGGGTTCGTGGTATTCATTGCCACGCGTAGGTAGGATGTTTCTCTTGTGACGTTCAAGAGAACGAGCACCACAGCTCCTCGGCTGAGCACTCCTCGAAGCCACGAACTCGCACAGTGCTTACCACGGTTCAGAGAGCTGCGATGCTGACGTATGGCTGTCTGGTGTTCAGCAGCGTGCGATTGCAGCAGCTGCAAATCACTGGCCTCCAAAGACAGCCAATGAAATCCATCGCCCCAGCGAACCGGTCGGGAAACCATGCGAGACGTCCCGTAGCCTTCGCGAGACGGCCCCAGGCCCCCCTTCCCCGGGGCGTCGGGCCGAGCCACCCAAAGCAGCTCCCAGCGCCGGCGGGAGAGCAGCAATCGGCAGCCATGCCAGGGCGCTGCCCCAGCCCGTAAGCGATCCGCCAGTAATTGCTGAGGACGCGAGCAGGCTGCCCGCGGGCGCTCCCATGGTCGAGCCCCTCGACGAGGCTGCCCTCGAGGCAGCGCTGCGGGAGAAGCTACGCAACGCGACGCAGCGCTATGAAAAGGAGCGGAGCGCCAAGCCGCCATTACCACAATTGCCGCCGTCCAATGACACGGGCTCTTTACACCTATTCCTGGGCAGCGCGCCGCGCGCCAAGCCGCCGCCCGTAGCAATGCGCAAGACAACGAAGAAGAAACCAATCAAACGCCAAGAATCCTTGCCCTATGTCGGACCCTACCGCGCGTTCACCGACGAGGACGACTTTACGCATATCAAGACCGACCGGAAACATCGGGTCGTGCGAGTTGTGGAACGACCCAAGACACCGGAGATATGCGTCGACAAGCCCGACGAGTGGGCGAATTTCGAATTGCCCGCCGATTTCGATCTGCAGAAATGGTTAAGTGAGGACCCCGAGCAATATGATGCATGGCTCTTGTATCACAAGGGTATTGGACCGAAACCTATCAAGCATGTCGTGTCCGACGAAGCCAAGGCCTTATTGGCGTCGAGTAATAAAGTAGATCTCGGCGAATTGATGGACGAGGCCGTACCTAGATACCCCGTCACGTCGAAGCTGGAACTGGAGTTTAACGACGACGCGTCCGTGTCATCGGCGGACGAGGAAGAAGTGGTTCAGGAAGTGGCACAAGTGAAGGCCAGGGGTCTGAAGGGCCTGAAACAACGGTTGTCGGCCATGTCTCATTTGCGGTCCTTCGCGGCCAATGATCCCGGACCTGGAACTACTACTTATAGACTGGAGGAAGATTCGAGAAGATTTGTGGGCGCCGGCGCGCGGAAGCGCTTCTTCGGGCGGTTGCGCCTGTGTCATCAACAGCGAGAGATCGTGCCGGCGAACGTCGTGCATGTCAAGGAGTACGGGGATGCAGATACCGTCGACACTGAAGAAAGCTCCACAATTGTGTCCTCAGAGGAGACCACTACGTTGGGGACGGGGACGACGGCCGACGGCCGGAGGCGCCTCAAGGAGCTCACGCTGATCAACATGCCCAAGCCCGAGGACGACAGTTATGTGACAGAGGAGCCGTCTCTCGCAATTTCTTATACGACCTGGCAGACGCCTTCCGGGGACGTCGACGACAATTTACTTACGAGAGAAGCGATGACGCCCCGCCAGAAATACTTGAGGGAAATACTAAGGAAGAAGGCCCTCCCGTACCCCGTGCTCTGTCGACGAAGAAAGGACAAGCCTGGTACTTTGGATCTGACGGGCGCCGGCGTGGGTGACGTCATAGTAGAGTCCCTAGCTCAAGTCCTGGACGGCTTACATGACGTCGACACGCTGTTGCTGGCGGACAACCGCCTCACCGATCTGAGTTTGGAACCATTGCTCGAAGCCATAGCCTCACTCCCGCACCTAACGTCCCTGGACCTGTCCGGAGCGAAGATGGATGAAAGTTCAGCAAAGTTGAGGGAGTACCTCGCTTCCGATACGTGCGCGTTGCAATCGCTCGTCCTCGCAAGAGCTGATGTCGACGACTGGGAGTGCGCCGACTTCATGGCGCGTATCTCGGCGTCTCGGCGTGTTGTGGTGCCTTCACTTCCTTGGATGGACTCGTGGCCATCGCACGATGACGTGGGTGGTTTCTTTTTCGAGTTTGAGGCCGTTCGGACGCCCCCACACTCTATATTAACGCAGGCCTCCCTTGGTACAAATGCGAGTCTGACGTCGTTGTCTTTGTCTGAAAACTTGATTGGAGACGCTGAAGCGTTGAATAGCGTCCAACCGGACTTAGAAACGGGCGGCGAGGCGCTCGCGTCGATGCTCCGGTCGAACAAGCATGTTACTTTGCTCGACGTGTCCTGGAATAAAATTAGGAGGGACTCGGCGCAGGATTTGGCTCAAGCGTTGGCAGAGAATGAGACTTTAACATCGTTAAATGTAGCGCATAATGCGTTCTGCGATTTGCCCGGTCAGTACCTCGGCATTTCTCTAGCTTCCAACAATACTCTACAGTCATTAGATCTGTCGTACAACTCCTTGTCGCCGCAAGCTGCTATCGTGATCGCTTCAGCTTTTGCCACAAACACGACACTCCATTATTTGTCGGTTGCGGGCAACCCGCTAGGTAGAGCAGGTGCCGAAGCGCTCATAACAGCTTTGAGAAGACATCAAACGGAATCGAGGTTCCTACACATCGACTTCGCCAGTGCTGATGTCGACACGGACCTCGGCGCACGGGGCGGCGGCGTGCAGTTTTCGTCCGTCGACCCGACGGGCCGATATCGACTGGACATGCGCACGCCCTACTCGCAGATGATCGCTCGTCGCTTGTACGAACTCGCCTCTACTCGAATGGGCTGTGCCTTCACGAAATGCGTGTGGTCCTTCAAGCCTCCCGAGCCTGAGGTACTCGGCGCCTGTGTGGAAATCAATTTTCTCTCGGCGATGACGCGGCCGTGCTGGCTCCGTCGAGCGGTGAGGAACCGGCACCGCCACGCTATCGAGCAGGCGTCGCGTCGATGGCGTGGAGGTCGACGCGGCGATTCAGGACGAACGCGTCGTAAATTTGATTTCCACACAGGAGGACGAGGAGGAGGAAAAGAAGGACAAGAAGAAGGAAGAAGAGGAAGATCCTTACGCGAAAGGAAGGGTCGAGTTCACGTTCAAGCGGAAACGCGTCAAGAAAGGTAAAAAAGAGAGGACGTCGCTGTCGTCGCACGAGGCGGATAGCCAAAGGCCCTGGTACGACGCGGTTATGAGTCTGTATGCCGCTGTTCGTGGTAGAGAAAAGGATTTACATGGATATATCTTGGAATGTTTAAAAAGCATGGGTTTGAGTCCCGATGACGCGTGTTTGAAATTTGTCTGTCAAAATTTTGACAAGTCAATAGCGAAGGATGTCGATGGTGTTCTCTCAGCTTTGTTCTTTGCGTTGTTCGATGGCATTGACGAAGATAAATCTGAATGTATAGATGTGCGAGAGTTGCAGAGAGGTCTCCAACACTTAGGCTGCGTCGATGCTTCCCTAGAAGCGGCTACTAGAATTATTGAATCCTTCGACAGTGACGAATCAAATACAATAGAACGAGAGGAGTTCGTGCAGTGGAGTCTGGCCAAGTTCCTGGCCAAGCCGCCTACAACCTTACCAGAGTTATTGGATGCGGAAACGAATAAAGAATGGAAGATTCCGGACGAGGGCGGTCTTGAGATCATTTTTGTACAAGAACCGCACCCGCCGTCCTACGACATGTGCTGCACGAATTTGGGGAACGATGGATTTGTGAGAAACTTACAATTGTGTGCCATAGAATCGGACCGCACGAAGTTGTTCGAGCGAGCGGTGGCGAACACTGATGTGTATTTCACGGCATATCAGGCCCAATCATTGATAGATGTGATGAGTTTGGACCTGTTTTATGTCGTGGAGAAGCTCCTACCAGTCATGGCTTCTACTAATGATGCCTGTTTGTTACTAGAAAAGAACTTGAGCTTGGATCAGAGAGTAAGATTGAGGGAAACGATGGGTCCCTTGTACGACGCGGTCACTGGTGCTACAAGTGGATTCTACTCATTGGACTTAAGGGACCCGAGAGATAAACTATGTGCTAGGAAATTATGTGAAATCAACAACGCCCAATCCTTAACCTCAAAGTCCTCGAACAGAAGCGATACATCCCAGAAGGGCGACTGGTCGAACTACCGGAACGAGTTCTACGAAGGTAAAGCTATATCACTCTCCAGTTCATTTTTTGCGGACTGCCCTAGTCGCGGAAGGTTAACGTTCGACTTCGTGTCTACTCGTAGACCGAAGCGTTCTACCAAAGCGCTGTCGACGAAAAGATTCTTGAGCCTGTGCAAGGTGCTTGGTCTCGGTGAATTATCAAGGGTCTCACGTTTTTACGGAGCCATGAATCCTCTGCGGCGGAACCTCGCGTCGTTCTACCATGGTGGTGATGCAAGAGTAGGAGTAGGGAGCCGGAAGCGGGACTACCAGGAGGAGCAGGAGGACTTGGCTCATATCAGTGACGAGGAGCGCGCCGACGCGGAAGCCTGGCGTCAAGCGCGGCGGGAGGATGAACGCGCCGTTCACGCAGAACAATTGGAAGAGAGACGCGCGTCCTACCGAAGGGCGTCCGTCGCACGGACGGAGACGCCCGCCTTCGAAGACGACAGTACGACCGACGAGGAGTCGGACGACGACGAGAGGGTTAAAAAGCGTCGGAATTCTACAGTTCTCGCTTGCGAGCTGCCGTGGTACATGAAGAGGCGGGATGTGGTGTCAAGGTGGCGCGCGTACAAGCAATCGACATATCTCGTCACGGCGTGGCTGCCGGCCGAGAAGGCGCGACCGAAGGCCAAGGACAAGAAGAAGAAGGGCAAGAAAGAGCCCGTCGTCGAAGAAGCGGTCGACCATTCGGACAGCGAGGGCGAACCTTGTATCAATGATTTTGAGGTAGGTCTCCCCGTCGTCCCATCGGCGTCGGAGGCCGCGAAGTCCATGCCCTGCCGAGCTTACGGCATTGTATACCATCGATTGGCTCTGTTGCGGGTCGCGACGACGTCCTTATGGTTATCGACGGAACAGATCGAGTTTATCATCAGACGGTTTCCTTCACATGATTTCTGTCGGGTCTACGCTTGTGTGATCCTCCATGCTCGGTGTTTGGATCTCGAGAATTTTTATACAATATTCAGGTTCTTAGAACCGAGAGAACAGCACGAGCTCGTCCATCGACTGGGGTGGCTCAATTGTATGAACCCGCTGCATCCAGAAAGGATTTATGTGCTGGATCTGAGACAGCATGAAGACAGGGAAATGTGCAAGGTGCTCGTGAAGCTAGCTGTGAGTGAACCGGGCGCGAACTGGAATGATGAGGGTTATAGATGGTCTATAAAAGACCCTTATGTACCGGGCTGGGAATTACCAGCGGACTGGGCGTCTCCCGACAAAGATGGCGAGGGCGGTCCGAGGAGGTTCGGGCGGTTAAAGCTGCGCTACACGTCTGATAAAGCGAAGGGCTGCGACCCGAAGTGGGATGTGAGGAGGGCACTGATGACGAAGTTCTTGTGCGGGGAGGCGCTCGAGTTCTAACTAGGAGTGGTAATAACTAATAACATAAGGTTTAAATAGCGTGTCGACGACGCGACGACGGCGTCCGGATCGCCACGGCATCGTCCCCTCGAGCGACTCCAGGACCCCGCGCGCGGATGCGCGGACGTCGCGCGCGGAGTGACGGACCACCGCTCCTCCAAGGCCTCGAGCAGCGGTCAGACCGGGTAGCCCGTCGGCCGCCCCAGCAGCAGGTCGAGCTTGCGGTTCATCGGCCTAAAAAAGTCGTCGAGAGCCGCCGCGTGCTCGTCGCTCAGCGCGGAGACGCCGCCGTCTCTGGCCACGTTGCGCTTGGCGCCTGCTAATGCGACGACCGCCTCCTGATCTTTGTAGCCGTTCTCGCCGACGTAGGGGAGTTCGAGCCACGCCACCATTCTTCTCACAGCATCGTCGTCGAAGCGTTCTAACACATCAACGTAGACGCGCGAAGGGAAGTGCGCGAACCACGGAAGCAGTTGATAATAATAAGCCGACTTCAACACATAAGCCTGGAAGAGGTTCCCGTGGAAGTTGATGGGGGCGCACCGTCCCGACGCTAAGTCGCCGATCTTCTCGGCGCGCGTCCAGGCCACCTCATGTGCTGCCGACTCGTTAAGAGACAACCCAAGAGCATCATCCCAGCAAGAAGCGTAGTCCGCCGTATGCTTCATGCCGTCGGTGACCGCCTTCCAGAACGTCCTTTTATCATTGTATAGAGCCACCCGCATATGCGTCTTCATCACGTACTGGCTGAAAGCTCTCTTGGCGGGGTCGCGCAACATCGCGATGTACCTCGCATTCATACAGTTTACATTGCCTAGTTGGAGAGACGAGCAGATCTTGTCTCGCAGACCGCCCAACACGAGGTAGTGCGGCGTGTACTCTAGCACATAGTAAGGGCCATCCCTCGCATTTTCGAGGCGCCATCTCCCAGCCAAAGCCTTCTTCGCTAGCGACTTTCTCTGTAGAGGCAAGGCCCGGCGCAACGCTCGCAACGTGTTCTCGCCGTCGTGGCGCATGATGTTCGTCCCTTGGGGCGGCGACCAGACGTGCGTCTCGCCGTGCGTGTGCGGCTCCGGGTACATCGGGGCGATGCGTGGGTGCGCCGCGAGCGCTTCATATAGAGTTGTGGTGCCACTTTTGGAAGCTCCAATCAAAAACAAGTTCGGCAGGCACGCCGCCGCGCTACACTCGTTATTCTGATCATCATCAGCATCATCCCCGGCGACATCATCTAAGTCGCCGAGCTTCTCCTGAGGTTTTTTTCTATCCGCTTCAAACGCCTCGCGCCACGTCCGCTTGTGGAGCGGCACGCAGCCGTCCGGTAACAAGAATTCATCGGCAAAAGCCGGTCGCCGTCGCTGGGCGTGCTTCACGAGCTCAAAGGCCTTGATGCGATTTTGAGTCGATTTGAATAATGATCTCGCGTTCTGGTCCTCTGGTAATGAGTCATCGTCTTCTTCATCACCAGTAGGTGCGCAGACGCCGCCGAACTGAGGAAGCCAGTCGTCGACCGTCGCGTTGTGCGGCGGTCGCGGCGAGTGCGCATATCTCCGATCCCACATGGAGGCCTTGCCTATCGCTCTGTCTTTTTCTCGGTTTTGCCTGGACCGTCCTATTCTTATACGACCGCCCCATTTTGAGACTCTGATTCGCGACGGTGATCTTGGAGGACGGGGCGGCTTTGGCCGGTGGTGGTCCCGCACCTCCGGTGCCGGTCGTAATGCTCCGAGCTGGTGCGTGTGGAGGTAGACGTGCAGCCCGATTGTGAAGACGCAGAGCGCGACGACGCAGCCGTTGAGGTTGCAGCGCATTTTTTTTATGTGAGCCTTTCGCGCGGCGCGAGCGCTGCCGTCGCCGCTGTGGTCAAGACTTGGTGTGCAGTCCTGCGGCGATGGCGTTTTGCAGCCTTCCTTAGGGCTTGGTGTTGTGTGGCATTTTTGGCCCAATTAATGCGCGCGAAGTTAAACGAAGCTGTTCTCGCGTGACAGCGCTGCGCCCTCCGCTGCGGCGCAGGATCGCGCTACACGTGTGCGTGAGTTGCTAGTCCAAAGTTCGAGCGTTTTTCACTTTCTAGTGTCTTACAGGACGCTAGCTAGCGACGTTGCGACTTTGGCAGCCCTTGTTCTCGCCTGCTACCGCACTGTGGACAAAAGCGCTCTTTCCGCAGCACCACTGCTGTCAGGTTGCCGCGTTGCTGAGCTTTCAGCGCCGCCGCTGCCGTAGCGCCGGAGCATGGCTGCTCCAAGCACCGACTTGCTAAAATCCTTCGGCGCCGAGCTATTGGCAGCGCTCCCGCGTACAGATGCGCCGGCGGTACCGCAAGCCATGCGCAGCGCGGCCGAAGAACTGGAGGTCGCTAGAACGTTGAGAGACGGCGGAGACCTCGCGGGCGCTGAAGAAACACTTCTCGCGGTCGCCGGCGCCGCAAGAACGAGGGCGGCCGAGACGCTGTCGACGCGCGAGCTCTACACGGTG
>JACLAA010006479.1_pt1 | contig 11979 bp, 1 predicted proteins | sample 8027891 | NCBI WGS metagenome assembly JACLAA01 (sample SAMN15724900, study PRJNA655200) | protist metagenome | isolation source: fluorescence activated cell sorting (FACS) single amplified genomes of... | place: Spain: Blaines Bay Microbial Observatory, Mediterranean Sea | collected 2016-01-19 | reverse complement strand
CTGTAATAAATTGCCGAATAAAGGGATTTGTTTTTGGTCCTGCTGGAGCGCTCGCACCTTGGGCCACACGAGCTCCGGGAGCCACGAAGATACAGAGTCAGGTGCCGCGTCGCCGGCCTGGCCTCTCCCCTCGAGCAAGGTCATCATGTACTCGGCCTTAAGTTTGTTATCCGCGATTTGCAGCGTCATCACGAACAAAGACGACACCATCAGCTTGTCCCGTTCGAATAAGCCTCGTCGCACGTAGTTAAAGCACACGCTCGAGCACATGTCGATGAGCTTGGTGCAGCGCGCCGGATAGTCCACGAACTTCTGGCACGCATCTGCGGGCATCACTAAGAATTTTTTATTTGTTTCCAGGACATAGGCCTTGCCGTCCAGCACGATCTTCTTCACGCAACCCACGCCTAGGTCGCACTCCACGGTATCCCCCACACTGCACGCGGCGCTCTTCTTGCCGCCGCCCATGAGCAACTTCATCAATAAGTCCTGGTCCACGGACTCGCACTGCGTGGCCTCGCCCAAGATATCCCGGGACCAGGGGAAGCGCTGCATCTTCACAACCTTTTTGGCGGCCTTCTTGAACCTGGAAAGCATGGACTTCTTTTTCCCGTCGTCCTTGGGTTTGTCCAGAGCCTGGACGTCGTCGATGCCCTTTAAGAAGACCACCACGAAGGCATTTAACGAGTAAATATAGTACGTGTGGATCTTGGTCAATTCGTTCATGATGAAGAAGATCTGACTGCCGCGTCGCGCGACTAACCTAAACCGTTCGGACGTGTTGTTGATCGCCTCCGTGGTCTTGCGCCCGATCGCTAGTTTCTCGTTGATGTCGTTCGACGTCAGCTTGGCCGCCTCCAAGCCCTCGATCAAGTCCTTATCTTCCGTGATGTCCCCTTCGGCCGCCGCCAACCGCGCCAGGATCTCGTCCTCCAACTCTATCATTTTTATCTTAAAGGTATTGGACTGCTGCACCAATTGCTTCTTCTCCTTTGCTAAATCGGGCCGCTCCTTGCTCACGACTAAAGCGAGTAACTGGTCCTCTAGACCGGCGGGCGTCACCGTAAAGTTCACCAACGTGCACTCGGCCTGGATCTCGGGCGGGTAGTGGGGGTTGCTTAATTTCGTTTGTAAAAACATGCGGAAGGAGTCGTGGTACTCGATTTCATCTTCTCCTAGTTTCAAAAAGAACCGGCCGCCGCGCTTCATCTTGGCTCTTTGCACCGCCGGCATGATACTTGCTTCGATGGATTCGCCCATGTTTTCTACTAGTAACGGTAAACCGTTCACCAAACACTCCTTCAAGGTGGGGAGTAGTTGCGGCGTGCCCAGGCGCGACACCCTTAACATACACGCAGGATCTTTTGAGTTTTGCGCCTTGACCCACGCCACGCCCTGCAGCTGCGGGTCGATCAAGAGGGGCCACCTCGTACTTCGCTCCACGATGGAGCCGTTCTCCGTGGAGACGGGGTCCGCCGGCAGCTTGCAGGTCTGCCACAGCGCGACTTCACTGTCGTTCGTCAAAGCACTTAAAGGATTGGCCGCCTTGGACATGGGCACGGGGACGCCTTTCTTGGGCGTTAACAGGCGAGGCAGCCACTCCTCGTCCAATAATTTAGTACGGTACTGCTTCGTGAACGGTCCAATGTACGAAATGAACGCCGCGGATAACAAAGTATCACCAACAAGTAAGTCGCGAGCCACCCCTAAATCAGTGACGCTCTGGATCCACCGGGCCTGCTCTGAACTTAAAGCACCCAACAACCGGCCCGCTAGACCTAATTTAGCCATCCCTTTCTCGACGGTCGCCTCCGCGGCCGCTTTCGTCCTATTAGCTCCATCTAAATCCATCATGAGCTGCTGCAGCTTCTCCTCCAAGGCTTTCACTTTAGCTTTTACTTCGCCCAGTTGCGTCTGGGCGGCGTCGAGTTGAGCGATGGAATCTCTGACTAATTTTTTCTTCGGTTCCACCATACTCACGACGTCGTAGTAGATCACAATGTTCACGCACCAATTACACAAACCGCCCGCGGCCGAATTCTTGCCCGTGATAATCTCCGGTTTGAAGTGCTCCATGGCCAGGTACATGCGCACCTCCTTGAAGTTGACCGCCGGAACCTTGCCCTCTTCAAAGGCCACCTTGAAGGCCTTCAAGTTATCGAGGAAGGCCTTGGGGTCCTTCAAGAAGGTTCTTTTAGCACAGTCCCAGGTCCGGTCCTTATCTTTCACTTTGCCGGACTTTTGCACCGGGACCTCCGCGACATAAGAAGCTAAGAGACATAAACACGCGTTAAACACGTCGTCCACGCCGGGCGGCGGCTTGGACATGGTCTTGCACATCTGCAGGTCCTTCACATCTAGCGTGTCGAGGGCGGCCATGGCCGCCTCGACGGCCGGCTCGGCCTGCGCCAAGTCCGCCTCCGCGGACTCTTTTTTAGCTTTGACGTCCACGGCGATCTTCGTGACCTTCTTCTCCTCGATGTTGGCGTTCTCCGTCTCCATGTCGACGACCTCCTTTTCGGCGGCGCAGACCTTGGCGATCTTGTCGCTTTCGGCTTTTTTCTCTTCGGCGTCGGCGACGTCGCCGGCGATGGACTCCTTTAAAACTTCGACGACGGCCGTGACCTCTTCGAGCTTCTTCACGCCCCGCTGTAAGCGTAAAGAGGCCGTGTCGTTCTCGGCTCTTTTCTTTTCTAGGAGTTCACTGTATAGTTTAAGTAGCTCCAAATACGATTTGGGCGTCGTGTACACGAAGCGCCCCTCCATTTGTTTAAAAACATTAGCCATCACGTTCGTACTTCCAGCTAACTCGGGCATGAAAGTTTGTAATTGGTCCCGGACTTCTGGGCTTCCTAAATCTTCGATGGCTTCGAGGAATTTGCAGCCCACGCTGTACAACGCCTGCTCGGGCCAGGGCTGGAACCAGTCGATGACCGTGCAGTTCACCAGGGCCGGGAAGCGCTGGCACCTCGTACTAAAGTCGGGACCCACCGGCGAGCAGCATAAACAAACGTGCAGATTCCTCCTCACTTCACCGAGGAAGAAGTCGTAGACGGGCCCGGGTTCGGGGTTGACGCCCGCCGCTTTCGCTTTCTTCGTCACCGCGCCGATGACTTCGTCCTTTTCGTCTTGGGCGTACAGGCCGGCGATGTCCGCGGAACCGAGCAAATCGTTCAAATACACCAGGAAGCGTTCGTTCGTGATCTCGGCGTCCGTAAACAAGAACATGACGCCCTCGCCCTTAATTCCCGCTTTTTTGTACATTTCCTGCAAATCCGTTTTTAAGTCATTAATTCCATACGTCGCGGAGATCTGGATGGTACTTGTTTGGTAGCCGCAGATGAACGACGCCAAGCGACTCAGCGATTTCTTGCCGGAACCGCCGACACCCACAAGTAAAGCATGCCCACTGGGATTATTGATAATGCGCGTGATGCGACACACGTGGTTCAACGCGTCCTCGAAGAGCACCAGGTCCATCTGCGCATTGCTCTCGTTGTACTCATCTAAAGCTTGATCGAGAATCTTCTGGAGCACTGACAGTTCGTGGATCTGGTCGTAGATCGGTTCTTCTCCAATACCTTCGAGAAAGTGGCAGAAGGTCAGCGGTTGCCTGGAATCGCCGAAGAATCTTTTCGGCGTGAACTCGCCGAAGCCTTTATTGGCTTGGCTGACGAGGAGCCCTTCGAATTTCGCGAGGTCTTCCGGCGAGACTAATCTATCGCCGTAGACTCTATAGGCCTCGTGGACCCAGCAGTCCGCGAAGACCTGGGGCTCCTTGAACTTGGCGGGCGTCGTCATCAGCAACCCCTGGAAGACGCCAGCCACGTGGCGGATGTTGAACTCGTAGTGGAAGTTCGCGGCCGTCTTCCGGAAGTTCTCGGAGACGTCCTTGTGGAGGTTGAGCGTCGTCTTGATGACCTTCGGGACCAGCTCCACCAGGGCGGCGTTGGAGTTGAACATGGACTCCAGGTGGCCGTTGAGGAAGGTTTCGTAGATGATCGCCAGCGACACGTCCGTCGGCATCGCGATGTTAAAAGTCGTGAAGTGGCGCTGCAACCGCGGGTTGATCTCCATGCTGCCGGCCGTCGGATTCAACGCGGCGACGTACTGGCACTTTTCGACGGTCTTCATCGCGAGCTTGCTGATGTCGTACCAGTGGCCGTAGTCCAAGTGCTGCCGCACCAGAGAGATGGCGGACTGCGTGTTGTAGTTGTCCAATTTGGGTAAATTGAAGTCGTCGATGAAGTAGACCATGTGGCAGGCTCCTGGAGGCCCGTACAACGACCCCGTCTTCTTCTGCAACACGCCCTCTAAGGAGGACTGCAACACTAACCCGTCCGTGAAAAAGTTCATGTTGATGGTCGTATACAACGTCTCCGACGCGTCCAGTTTCTTCAGTTGGCCCATTATGGTCTGCGTCTTTCCCGTGCCACTCGGTCCGGCCAGCATGGCGCAGTGGTGGTCCCGCACCAGTTTAGCGAGCCAGAAGCTCACGGAGGCGCTTTCACCAGTAGGCACCGTGACGTCGCTCATATTACTGTCTTTCGAATTAAAAACGATTTCCGCGTACGCCGGCGACTCGGTCCACGCGGCGAATTCGAACGTTTCCGTGTTCAGCCAGTAGTCGAAGATCAGGCCCTGGCCCGGGAAGGCGATTCTTTTCTTAAAGGTCTTCTTCCACCACTCGGAGAAGACTTTCATGTAGTCTCTCCCGTCATCGGCGACACCTAAGGCAGAACCCAAAGCCCAGGCCGCGCAGAAGCTAAAGGTCATCTGGCAGTGTTCCTGCGTGGCCATCATCTCCGGCGTTAAAAAGCAATCGAGCAATCGCAGAATGTTGTTGACTAAGGTAGTCGGTTGCTGCACGACGTTGAAGAGCAGCTTCCGTATCGCTAAGAGAGCCGGACCCACGACCTCGTCGAAGTTTGCGGTGAGCCACTCCTTGGCCTCGGAAGTGAAGCCCTTGCTCTCGTCCCTCGTCAGGACCCAGGTATTGACCATGCTGCGCCACTGGAAGCCCTCGTCCGTGGAGATGTAGAGGATACCGGCTCGCGAAACCGTAGCGGGCGTGGCGTGCTTCAGATCTCGGATTTCGAAGATCATGCGCATGTGCGGCTTCAGGGGGATGCGTTCGTTCGACGCCAACGTGAGCAACCGGTTGTCGTCCATGACCGAGTTCATGGACTCGATCCAGTTCGCGTCGAGATCGCCATCGAGCATGAGCCACTTCGGGTCCGTGTCCGGCACTTGGCTGAGGCCTCTGAGAATCGTAGATAAGAGTCCATCCTTCCAATCTCTGGTAGCCATGTTTATGTACCCGTACAAATCTTGCGTGGCCTCGAGCGAGAACCCCGTACGGCGCCGGCCAGGACTCCGCGGAGTCGTACGCCGTGTCTAGGCTTCTAGTGCTGTGGCGATTTCTACAGCGGCCCCGCTCGCGATGCAAGGTGTGATCGATTTCGCGCGTGTCGCTCGGGACCCCGGGACGGATATCCAAAGAAAACAACGACACCTCTTACTCACCTCCGCCGCTTCTTCGACGAAGCATGCTTCTTCTTCTTGAGCCCCGCGAACTTGTGCCGCGGCTTCTCCGCGACGGCATCCTCGTCGTCGAACTCATCACGCTTCTTTCTGCGCTTCTTCAAGGAGTCGTCGTCGTTCATCTGCCGTTGGGCCGTGCGAGACGCCTCGGTCACCCTATCCAAGAACGCTAGCGCCCGATCTTCATCCACGTCGGCCTTCGGGAGCCGCCTGCCCAACAAATGCTCCAACCGTTGATATAATTCGACGTCGTACTGCGTCACGAACGCAACAGCTCTGCCAGCTCGACCGGCCCGAGCTGTCCTCCCGACCCTATGCACGTATTCTTTGCCGTGCGAGGGTATGTCGTAATTGAGCACGAGGTCGACGGTCGGAATATCTAGACCTCGAGCGGCCACATCCGTCGCCACCAGGACCTTGACATCACCACTCTTAAAGGCCCGTAACGCTCCCAGCCTTTTAGGTTGGTCCAGCTTGCCGTGCAACGCTTGGGCCTCAAACCCTAACTGGCGTAACAGTAGACTAACTTTGGTAGCCCCAGCACACGTGCCGCAGAAGACCAATCCGCTTCGACCGCGGTTCATATCTAACAATGCTGCTAAATAACATTCTTTATGTTTGGCAGGAATGAATAAGTACTCTTGCGTCAAGTTCCGAGGCGTCGCAAACTTGTCGTTAACTTCGACCTTCACGGGCTTATGGAGCGACGCCCGTTGGAGTTTCGCGACCTTCGACGTCATGGTCGCACTGAAGAGCATCGAATTTCTCCCTTCGGACGGGATCGCTTGACAGATCGCATCGAGTTCACTCTCAAAGTCCATGCTTAACATGCGATCAGCTTCGTCCATGACCAAGCACTTGCAGCCTCGCAGGTGAAAGCCCTTCGTGTTCTCCAAGTGATCTACGAGTCGACCCGGCGTCGCTATTATGCAGTGCGGTTGCTTTGCTAGGGCTAAAGCCTGCTGCGCGACCTCCACGCCGCCCACGATGCAGACGCACCGCAGCCCGATGGCCTTCCCCAACGCGTCGAAGACCTCGTGGATCTGGACGGCCAATTCGCGGGTAGGCGCTAGGACGGTGCCAAATAACCGCGACGGCTTCTCGAGCAATTTGTGCATGATGGGTAATCCAAATGCTCCGGTCTTCCCGCTGCCCGTCTCCGCCAGACCGATGACGTCCCGGCCGGCCAAGGCCACGGGGATGGCCTTCCGTTGGATGCGCGTCGGTTTGCTCCAACCCACCGCGGTCGTGGCGTCGACGAGCGCCGTGTGCAAGCCTAAGGCGGCCCAGGCGGGCTTGCCCTCGTGCTCCTCCTCTTCTTCGTCGTCGTTATCGTCCGGCGCCTCGTCGTCCTCCTCGTCCTCCTCGGCAGCGGCGGCCTCCGGCTCGTCCGCGGCCGGCTCAGGCTCCGGCGCAGCTCCTTCGCCCGCTTCGGCGCCGGCGCGGCGCTCGCCGCGCGCGGGCCGTCGCTGTAGTAGCCCGTCACGCCTCGCACCGTCGTGAAGACGCAGCCGGCGACCGGGCCCGCGTATTTTTTCGCCTCGCGCACGAGCTCGCGCGGCGGTGCGGCCTTGCGCTTCTGCTTCTTTTTCTTCTTCGTGCTGCGCTTCGGATCCATTGATGCGCGTCGGCGCGAATTTATCGCTTTTTTGCTGGATGCTCTCTCTCGGTGCTGTAACGACGATGCGACCAAGGCCGATCGCACAGTGATGTGCACCGTGATGTGCGCAGCGATGCGCGATGTCTTGTGGTTACGCCCAGTCACGCGTGCGCTCAAATGCGACGCACTGCAGCTGCAGCCCAAGCTAGCTCATCAACACACTAGCTCCGAAACTTCAGCCGTCGCAACCACAACAGGACGTCTCCGGGCCCGCTCCATGGCCTCGCAAAACCCACGACCCAGACACTCGCGGTTCGCGGTTCATGCCGGCAGCAAACTGGCAGCGTCGTTGCGAAGCTGCCCCGCGCTGCACATGGGACGCACCAGGAGCTAACGAGGGATGGTCGAGGTCGACGCCCTCACGGCGGCGAGACGAGCGCGCCAGCGCCGGAAAAAGGAGCTCCAGCGCCACGGCCAGGCTGTATTGAGACGCGTCCTCGGCGTCGCATTGCTCTCAGCGGCCGCGTTGTTGTATGGGGCATCGTCGGGCTACACTTCCCACAAAGACAAGGAGTTTGGGAGTGGCGCGGGCATGCTTTATGGCGTCGGCGTCGTCGCGTTGCCGGGCACGATGGTCGGTTTATACGTGGCCTACGGTCCCGGGGACGCCATGTCTAGGTCCGCCCGGGGCTTCTTCATATTAGTTGTGGTGCCGGCGTTGGGTGTTTTAGGCATCGTGGCCAATTTGGTCCTCAGCAATGAGATGGACAGAGAAACGAGAAGTTTCGGAGTCTTCTTCGGATCCTTTGCGGCGGTGCTGGCCGGTCTAGCCATCCACCTGACGTGGTCGCTGGTCGCGGCGGCGAACTCCTCGTCGCGCGTGCCGGGCGCGGCGGCCGGTTGGTTGGGCACCTGGATCTGCGTTTTAATCATGGCGCCATTGGGCGTCGCCGGGCCCCTCATTTTGTTTCGGAAGAACGGTAGGGTACTACACCAGTGGTTCGGCGTCGTGTCGCCGGACGAGGAAGAACACTCGGCGCGGCCGCCGCTGCAGTTATTACCCGCTCTACTCGTGCCCTGCGTCGCGTTGCTGGTCCTGGTGCACCCGCTCGTGAGGGTGACGGTCCTACGATGGCCCGTCTTTGCTCTGGACCAAGGGAACGCCGTACCTTCATTGCAGCACGCGCCATCACGATGTGGGTGTTTAAGAAAACCCTTCGACGCCTTGGATGCTATACTGTGCTCATCCTTCGTCATCTTCGCGGCGTCGTGCTACTACGAAAGTATGAGTGTACCTTTGAGGATAGCAGGAGCCGCCCTCGCCCTCGTCACGCCGTGGACGGCGGCGGGTGCCGCTAGAATAGGTGCTTTCAGCGGCTCGACGGACGCCGTCTGGCGGCGCGCGACCTCGAAATTCGTGGCGCCCGGTTTGGTCCTAGGTCTGATCGGTCTGCGACTTGGCAAAAGGAGCACGTGGTTCGGCCCTCTGTCTCGCGTGTGCTTCGGCGCCGCGGCGGTGGCCGCGTTGGCCCTGGCGGCCCGATTGACGGTCGAGAGAGCCGACGACGCCACACGCGTCAGAAGAGCGACGGCCTTCGCCGCAATTGGTGTCCTGCCGTGGTGGCTATGCGTCGTGGGCGAGATTGATCTGCAGTCGCCCACGTTAAGGGGAGCCTTCGTCGCGGCCCTGCCGTCCATATTGGCGGGGATAAGAGCAGCTAGAGACACGGCGCCACCCCCGAAACGTCTAGATATGCTCCGGGCGTTGCCCCATCTGTTGCTCGTGGCCATCGGGTCCTACGTCGGCATCGTTCTAGCTCTGTCTCGTTTGAAAGCGGGCGGCGCCGGCGTTTTGTTTGCTACTTTTGTGATAGCGCCCTTTTGTACGCACGTCGGCCTGGATCACGAGCGGAAAATCCGAAAGTACCGAGGGTTGACTCCTAGAACATGGCTACTCGTCGTGGGCGTCGCGCCGGCTCTCGTGATTATGGTTCTCACTCTACTCAGAGTCTTCTTCACGCGTACAACTTTAAAAGACGCCCTCAACTCATTAGTGGACTTCAAGCGCAATAACCTAACGGACGAAGTGCGAGCGGGCTGCGCTTGGTTGTTTATTGCCGTACCCTGCACGACGCTAGGCTGGGACACGGTGGAGAAGGCTGCGGAACGGTGGCGCCGGACCGCGCGAGCTCAGCTCCCGGACCGCCCTGGATATTATGATGAGTTACTGGGCAGTGAAGACTCAAGAGTGCACGAGACGCAGGCGCGGCGGCGGTGGTCGACGATCAACGCCGCCATACGAGCGGGCGCCGTCCAATCTGATGGAGACGTCGTGGAAACGAAACTTAAGTCAGATTACTGGGACCACGACATCAAACCCCAAGAAGCGGCGCCGGCCTTCGGTGGGATGCTTTGTTGCTTGGTGCTGGTGCCGTTTGGCGTCTTAGCACCCTTGTTCTTCCTTGTCGATGGACCGACCGTGTTACTGTTAAATAAATCAAGATTGATGGGTGCTCTGGTGCTGGCCGTCTTCGTCTTCGTCACGGTCTTGACCACGGCTGCCAACGCGTCCATGGACCGCATCAAGACCGAAAAAAAGTCGAAGCTGGCGGGCCACGCTTTAAGATTGGCTTTACGAGCCCAGAGCGTCGTCGCGGACGGGAACTGCGCGCGGCAATTATTTGACGTCAGGCACCACCACGTCGAGATGGCGACGGCCGCTTTACGGAGGCGGCCGGACGCGGGCAACGCGCGCCAAGGACGGCCGCTCACCGAAAGGCAACACTCGCGGGTGCAGGATGCCGCCGATCGCGCGCTGCTCGACGACTTGAAACGAAGTGAACTACGCTACGAGAACGTCGTGGACGCGTCCCAGAAAGCCCTGGCCGAAGTGAGTCAACCATCTACTGGTTTAGATGCTCTCAAAGTACGAAGACGCAATGCGCATGCGTCCTACGAGCTTATGATACGCGAGGACCGCCTGCTGCAGGACGAGGGTCTGTACTACTGGCGCCCGACGGAAAAGGACGAACATAGCATGTCCGTGATCGGTCTACCAGTCTTAATAGATACGATAGCGAAACAGTACGCGCATGATCACTTAATTGCCGAGGCCCACGCGAAACGTAAGAGGAAGCGCCAGGAGGCCGAGGAGAAGCACCACACGCCGCGCGAAGTGTCTCTACAGATCGAACTGCCGTCGTGCCTGAAGTGCCACAGGAAGAAGCGGGACGCGCCCGTTCATGTCGAAGACGTAAGAGTGGACCCCGCCACTTTGAAACTGCGAAACGAAGCGCGCGTGGCCATCGACGCTTGTGAGCAATTAGCAGAAAAAGAAGGCCTCGCGGATCAAAGACGCAAGACGCCGTGGTCCGCTTCCATATTGAGGGAAGCCGTGGGAGGTGCGCTGATGGGTGGTTTGGATGACTTCCTCCAGCCTTTGGTGAACTTGGAGGAGCGGTTGGTAGCTCGGGCGCGGTGGGGGTTACTTTGTGACGCTCTACCTGTATTAGTGGAAAGAAGGTGGTCGTTGACGCCGATGCCTCCGAGAAGCACCATGAAGTACCGAGCAGCATTGTTACCGAGAGCCTACAAGGCCTACGCGCCCATGACCGAAGATGCCTGGCGAACGTTTTTGGGGGATGCCGACGTCCTCGAGAACGGCATCGCGACCCTAAAAGCGGAACTCGTGTTCGCGGCACTCGCTTCACGAGGAGAGATGGACTACCGCTCCTTTAGGCAAGCGATGCGGCAGGTCGCTGTTGCTCTATACCCGCAGTTACCGGAAGCCGACGCTCTCAAACTACTAGGGCAGAAGCACGTCTTTCCACGAGTGAAGTTAGTTCCAGAAAAAGACGCGAGCGACTTGCTACCCTACCAACCGGAGACGGACTCGCCTCGACTGTTGGAGTTACTTAAGAGAGAAGGAGGCGTCGTGCGCGATCCGGTCAAGCGGAAGGCGTCCGTGGAGACCTTACGAAGGGCCATTTCTCGTGAACCTATTGTGAATGAGAATGACCATTGCTCGGAACTCGCCGCGAAGGCGGGGAGCACCTACGCCCGCAAGCTCGACATCGCACGTTCCGCGTGTTCGGAAGCGCGCGAGGCGGTCCTGAAAGCCGTGGAGAAGAGCAATGCCGATCGGCGGCCGAAGACACCCCAGGAAGAGGTGGTAGTGCTGTCGCCGGAAGAGGCCTTAGCCAAAGCGGAACGCGAGAAGAAGGAACGGCAAGAGAAGCGTGAGAAATCGTATTATTGGAGACTGCGGAAGAAATTGTCAGATGCGTGGAAGGCCCGAGACGAAAAAGACGAAGCTGAGTTGGAGCTGGAGCTCATGCGCGTCGGCGTCTCTACACGAGGTGACCGGCCTAAGGACTGGTCCTTGATCTCACAGAAAGTTGTCGAGACTCTACGCGTGTCGGCCGACCACGAGCGAAGACGGAGCAAGGCCTTCACGGAGTCGGCGGTGAGATTCGTGTGGTCCGTCGACAATGCCTTTGCTGTTTTCGACCTATTGATGGAGTGGTTCACCTTTTCGTCGCTAGGATTGAAGGGCGCCGCTGGTGTCGCGTGGGGGCTAGAAAGGCGCTGCCAGTTCACGAAGCGAGGATGCGACGACGTCATTAACGAAAGCGCCCCGAAGGGACTTTTGAAACTCGCGGCGAACGCGCCATTGTTGACGGTCGATTCCCTGCGGACGATGCAGCTGTTTTGGGTGTCTTGTATCTTTTGTTGCGCGGTACCGCTCTACTTGATGCCGGCCATCCGGCAAGCTAGAGAGCAGACGTTGGGTCTGGGCGAGGGCGGCAAGAAGCTCTCGCCGTTTAGCAAGGCTG
>JACLAA010002367.1_pt1 | contig 11995 bp, 7 predicted proteins | sample 8027891 | NCBI WGS metagenome assembly JACLAA01 (sample SAMN15724900, study PRJNA655200) | protist metagenome | isolation source: fluorescence activated cell sorting (FACS) single amplified genomes of... | place: Spain: Blaines Bay Microbial Observatory, Mediterranean Sea | collected 2016-01-19 | reverse complement strand
TCTCGTTCCTCTTCTCATAGTTTGCATCATGTTATTATTATTTTTATTATTATCAATCTTTATTATCAATCTTTATTATTATATATGTACTAGTGAGTTCTTTTCACTACAAAATTCCAATTTTTTCTCGATCGGTATTTCTACCATCTCTTTTTCCCAACCCCGCCGACGACGCAGGGCGATATATCACTCGTTCGTCTGTCCGGTAGCCGCAGCCGTCAGTGTCTTTAAAAGCGACCTCTCCTTTGAATAGCAATTCAAGCACAAATCCACGCCAACAGTCGTCTTAGATTTTGCCCATTGCGAGGTCTTCGTGGTTTTGCAATCGTTACAAACTTTATTAGCCATTGAATTGCGCTCCACTTTATAACACGAGTTACACAAGTCGACGCCGGGAGTTTTCTTGGATTTGTACCAACCCGCCATCGAACTCTTTCGCGAGGCGCACACGCCGCACTGTTTGTTGGAGAGCGACAACTTTTCTTTGTTGTAACAGTTGACACATAAATCCGCGCCGAGGATAACCTTCGACTTGATCCATTTAGACGAAGTCTTGTCAGATTTGCACAAATAACACGTTTTTGTAGTGAGCGCCAATTTTTCTCGAACATAACATCGCTGGCAGACAAACTTGCCCGGAAATCTCTTACTTTTCGACCATGCGATGGAGGTTTTCGAGGATCCACAGTCGTTGCATTCTCGATTTTGCACTTTCAGTAACTCTACATAGTAGCACTTATCGCACAAGTACGTGCCTTTGACGACTTTCGACCTGTACCAATCCGAGTGCGTCTGCGTCGTTTGACAGTCGTTGCAAATCCGATTACTGAGAACCAACCTCTCCTTTTTGTAACACGACTGGCACATATCGTTTCCGACGAGGATTTTAGATTTGTACCAAGATCTTTTTTGGATGCCGGTGCAATCTGGCGTCGAGCAAGTGCGAAGTGGTTTTTCCAAATCTCCGTCTTTCTCTGCCGCGATTTGGTGATCGTTGACGACTAAAACCAGACTGTCCCGCTCCTCCAAATTTTGTCCAAGAAATTGTTGTTGTTTTTCTCCCTCTCCTTGGTGGTGGTGTTGGAAGAGCGTTACGCTCGTGGACTTCGCCAGAGGTATTTGCGTTCCCATGGAGCTCTCTTCTTCGGCGATGCTGTTCTGCAGCAGTAGCGCGTCCTGATCTCTTCTCGGTATCTTTTTTCTTTTTCTTACTAATAAGAATATAAGAATGCCTCTTTAAGAAGAAATGGAAAAAGCCGCGCGCTTCTTCTCGGGGAGGAGGAGGAGGAAGAAGAAGACAAAGAACTGAAGAAGAAAGTGAGGAAGGTGGAGAGTAGTAGTAGTAGTAGAAGAAGAAGAAGAAGAAGAAGACGACGACGGCGAAAATAAAGACGACGACGACGCGAAGAGAGTAAGGTAAGCAAAACAAACCTTCTCTGCTTTCTTCTCTTCTTTTCCTGTTTGTGTGGATTCTGTCTGTGGAATTGATTTGTTTTCGTCCGAATTTCTCTGTCTTTTTGCCCTCAAAATTATCTGCAGAAAAAGGAAGCTTCTAGAGAAAAGAAGAGAAAAGAATTAAAAGAAAAGAAGAACACGCGCGCGATGAGTAGCGTCGTCGCGTTCCAATCGATGATATCTGGAAAGACGGGAGGAGCGTCTCCGACGTCATCTATACGTCGGCGACGGCGGCGGTATCATCCATGCCAGCGCTTTTCACCAGTTCCTTCTTCTTCTTCTTCTTCTTCTTCTTCTTCTTCTTTTCGTCCTGAGAAACAATTGGATGTCGTTGCACGAAGTACGAACCGAGATGAAGACGAGAGAGCTTTTAACGACGAAGACGTTCGGCGAGAAGAAGAAGTCGTGGTCGAAAGTGAACGATCAGACGTGGTGAATGGAGGAGAAAAGGACAACTCTGAAACGGAATCTTCGTCCTCAGCGACGGCTTTTAAATTTAGCGCGACGAAAAGTACCGGAACGAGAAACGAAGAAGAAGAGGAGGAGAAGGAAGAAGAAGAAAAAGAAGGAAAGAAGAAAGGGAAGATGGAAAACGAGCACACGAATAAGAGCGAGAAAATAAAAAACGCGTTGGTTCAGACGAAAACGTTCGCGCTCAATTTACCGTTCGTATCGCACGTGCGGGTTTTCCTAGACCGCAAATCAAAGTGGGAGAAACTATACGGCGAGGCGAATGAAAAGTTTGCGGACCACAAAAAGCAAGACGAGTTGATGCTCGAACTGCATCGCTTCGGACGGGTCGAAGAAATTATCGAACGGTTTGAATCGAGAAAATACGCGAGTGGACCAAGAAGTGTGACCGCGTACATGGCTGCGTTGATATCATCACAAAGAATGGATAAATATTTCGAGCATCAAGGAGCAACTTCTTCTTCCTCGAAAACGACGTCGGAGCTTGAGGACAAAGGCGAAAAAACGAAAGATGGAGAAGGCGACGCGAAGAGTGATTTGCCGTCTTCAACCATTCCAAAGCCCCCTCCGCATTTGACGAGATCTTCTACGGCGACAACTTACCAACCGATGGAGATTGGAGGAGACTCGCTGCCGCTGCTTTTGAAAGATTTGAGCGAACGCGCGGATCCGGATAAATCTTTGAAGATGGCCCGATCCGTTCGGTTTGGACGAGCGAGTACGCCCATTCACGTAGTCGTAGAAGGCGGCAACATCTCAAAAGTCGGTAAAGTCAAAGGTTTCTTTGGAAATATGTTTATGTTCGTTGGTGTCGTATCGTGCATTTCATGGACGGGTTCATATCTCCTTCGTCGCTACTTTGCTACCATGAAAATTACCACCGTAGTGACGTCCTCGCCTTCGTCTTCGTCGTCATCCTCGTTGGGTAAGTCGTCGTCTTCGTCGTCTTCATTGCATCCGCCGACGAGTTCAGGCAGCGGTGGTGTAAAGAAGGACGACGAGGAAAGTGACTCGGGCACTCCTTCCTTTGCTCCGAAACAATACGATAAAGATACGATGCCCGAGAAGAACAAAAAAACATTTAAAGACGTTCGCGGTTGCGACGAATGCAAAGGTGAATTGCAAGAAGTCGTCGAGTATCTTCGCAATCCGGATAAGTTCACGCGTCTCGGAGGAAAGTTACCGAAGGGCATTTTGCTCACAGGGCCGCCGGGAACTGGTAAGACTTTGCTAGCCAGAGCGGTCGCGGGTGAGGCGGATGTTCCGTTTTTCTATCGCTCTGGCTCCGAGTTCGAAGAGATGTTCGTTGGCGTCGGATCAAAACGGGTGCGACAACTTTTTGCCGCCGCTAAGAAGAAAACTCCGTGCATTGTATTTATCGATGAAATTGACGCAGTGGGAACATCGCGCAAGTCGTGGGAATCACAGTCTGGGGGACGCAAAACGCTGAACCAGCTCCTCACCGAAATGGATGGATTCGAACAAAACGATGGTATCATCGTTCTGGCGGCGACCAACTTACCCGAGAGTTTGGATCCAGCGCTTACGCGACCTGGTAGGTTCGATAAAACCGTTCACGTGCCAAATCCAGACATCGGAGGACGCAGAGATATTCTCAAACACTACTTGGACGATAAACCTGTCGCGAAAGACGTCGATGTCGACGCGTTAGCTAGAGGAACTTCCGGATTATCCGGAGCCGAGTTGTCGAACCTCGTCAACATTGCGGCGGTGCGAGCAGCGGTGACGGATGAAACTTCGATCACGCTAAAAACGCTGGAATGGGCAAAAGATCGCATCTTGATGGGAACGGAAAGAAAATCCGCCGTACTGAGCGAGGAAAATAGAAAACTTACTGCGTATCACGAGGCTGGGCACGCCTTGGTTGCTCTAAAAACAAAAGGTGCGATGCCGGTGCACAAAGCGACGATTGTGCCAAGAGGTCAAGCGCTCGGTATGGTCACACAATTGCCGGACAAGGATGAAACTTCCATCTCTAGACGTCAGCTTTTGGCGCGATTAGATGTGTGCTTCGGCGGTCGAGTCGCAGAAGAAATCATTTTTGGCCAAGATGAGGTTACGACGGGCGCGCTCAACGATTTACAACAAGCAACGAGATTAGCGCATTACATGGTTTCAGAGGTTGGGATGAGCGACAAAGTTGGCGTACTGAACGTCGGAAACCTCCGTGGAAAAGAATCTAGAGGAGCCTCCACGCGACTGGAAGAATCCGTAGACGAGGAAGTCATTGCTTCTTTGAAGCAGTCACACACGCGAGTGACGAAGATGTTGAAACAAAACGAAAAAGATTTACGCAAGTTGGCAGAAGCATTGCTTCAAAAGGAAACGCTGACTGGAAGCGAAATGCGCGAAATTTTAGGAATGCCTGCGCAACAAAAGCCAGTCGAATTGGTTTCGCGATCGAAGGTCGAGGAAGAAGACGAAGCATCGAGCGCTCCGAAAGGAGACGAAAAAGTTGACGAAAAGACCGATGCAGCGCCAGATGAAGACGACTTGATAATTGTCGTCGTGGGCGAAACTACGGAAAAATCGACTTCTATGCGGAATAAATAGAATACTAAGGTGATCTCATGATATACAATTGCTTTTGAACGCTATAATACTACTACAGTTTACTATCACTACCACTACTACTACTTACACATATGATGACGTTCATCACCGAGCATCATTTTCTCCTCTTCTTCTTTTCCTGCTTCGATTTTTCTCCTCTTTCATTCCATCCGTAGAACCTTTCATACAGCCACAATAAACCGTCACCTTTCACTTTGAATATGCCCCATGCCCCACCAATAAGAAAGTGTACTAATGTCGACTTCAGATTGCCACCCATGCTCTCGATGCGTCTTCCACTGGTCGTGATGACCCTATCCACTAAACGCACGCAGCTCGTCGTACTTTTTTTTTTAGCGCACCCGTATTTTTGCATTCGAACACATAAATCTGCATCTTCCATGATGGGCAAAGTCTCATCGTATCCGTCGACGGCTTCAAAATCATTTAGTCTACAGAATATACCTTGGTCGCCAAACAAAAGTTTCAATCCGAGCACGTATCTTTTCGGATATAAAATAGCCGTGTAGAAATCTGATTTGAAGACGTTGTGATAAGACATCGCCCAGTACGTTTTCTTATCAGTCGTGATGAGCGAAATAAAACCTCCCACGATAGCCTTTGCATCTCTCATTGTCTCATCAACTACATTCAAAATATCCGGAAAAGGTATCGTATCTGCGTGTAGAAACAAGACATTCTTCGGATGTGTTGAGAGAGCGTGGACGCCGGCGTTCATTTGTCGCGACCTACCTCGTTTGCCTCGCACTACTTTCGCGCCGTACTTCTCAGCTACTTTGGCACTATTGTCCGTGGAATCTCCCACGGCAACGACCACTTCGGATGGTTGCGGTCGCAACGCATGTATTTGTACGAGCAAAAGCTCTATATTTTCCTCTTCGTTCAACGCCGGAATGACAATCGCGCAGGCGCTCGTTTTCTTCTTCTCTCTTCGCTTTCGTTGTTGTTGTTGGTCGCCATCATTTTCTTCTGTATTATTAGCATCGTCGTACGACGGTTCGTGCAATTTATCGAGCGCAGATATCACGGCTTGTCTAAAAAGTAAAGCGAGGAGAAGAAACTTGAATAATCCGTTGAATCTATGGCTGTAATCATCGTTGTCGTCGTCGTCGTTCTCTCTGTTTTTATTACTTCCTCCGAACCAACTGCCTCCTCCTCCTCTTCCTCCTTTTCCTCCTCCTCCTTTGCTCAAATCGTTATTATCGTTGGTACCATCGCCAATATCAACTATCACAGGTTCAAACGACGATGATGAAGATGCACCAGTCGATATCCTATCGCTCTTGCGTTCCATCGTCCTCTTCTTCTTTATCTTTCCATCAGCTGAAGAGAACAAAAAGGAAGAATTTTTTCTAACAACCTCCTTCGTTCTTCCTTCGCGTCGTTGATGCTTTTGATGACTGACCCGGCATTGTCCGAGCGCTGCTGCGACGGCCCGCGACAACGACATCGCGTCGTGCGTCTCTCTTCCTATTCTTATCAATTCTCTCTTTCTCTCTTTCTCTCTCGCGAGAAACTTGAGACGAAAAAGCTCTCACGACGAAGTCCGTCCCGGTCGTTGAGATGATTTTATTTGTCGTCTTCACGTCTTAAAATCATGAGGAGAAAGAGCATCTTCACAAAAAAAGCAGTCTTTCGCAGTTGTTTTTACAGGTACTTGTGTTTCGATTGAGAAGAGATGTATACCTGTTGTGCTCATCACTCGTTCCGCGCGGCTCCTCGCTTTCTGCCGCCGCGCGTAAATAAGAGCAACGCTAAACGCAGAAACAGCGGGAGAAGAATATCGACGACGGCAAAGTTTGGCGAACCGAGAAACTTTGACGAGGACGGCGTCGTCGGCGGCGACGGCGACAGGGATTTTTATAACAACAACAACAGGCGCCAACAACATCAAAACAATTCTTCTTGGAGAGAAGATGGACGAGGAACAGTGAGGGGAGGAGACAGAAGAGCGCGAGAATTCGATGGCAGACGCAATGGGGACAGAGATTTCAGGAGAGATGACTTCGACAGAGGACGCGGAAGCGCTCGATTCGGAGGAGGAGGACGAGGAGGAGGACGCAGAGGAGGAAGAATCGGCGGCCGGGGAAGAGGTCGTTACGGGGAAGGACAACGAAGAGATAGAAATGAAAATTTTAGCAGCAATAACAGAAGCAACTCGAGGGAAGGAAATATAAACCCATTCAAAGTTATGGTAGGCAACCTCTCCTACAGCACGACAGACGAGAGCTTAGGTCGAGCTATGGAACGTTTTGGCTACGTCGCAAACGCTCGCGTTGTCTTGGACAGAGAAACCGGCCAATCGAGAGGCTTTGGTTTCGTAACTTTTGAAGACGAGACATCCTGCGCGGAATGCGTAGAAATTGGACCAGGGATGCGAATAGACGACCGCGAAGTTAAAGTAGAAGCGTCAATTGACAAGAATTACGTCCCAACACCTTCGTTTTCAAGCGCTACCAATTCTCAGCGCAGGTATAACAATTTTGACGGCGACGACGACGACGACGACGACGAAGAAGAAGAAGATGACAATAATCATGCACACAACAACAGGTTCTCGGCGCCCGCGATGATGCGTGTTCTCAATCGACCGTCGCCTTCGTTCCTCAATGGTGCTCGAGAAACGAGACCCCAAGAAGGTTTTGCCGCCGATGACGCCGACGAAGAAAGGTCCGCCAATACCAACGCAATGTCCGAGGATGAATTCGAAGATTGGGTGCTAGAAGGATTAGAAGACGATCTTGTAGACTCAAGGCGACAAAATAGATCAGATAATGGGCCGTATGGTGACCAAAACGATGAGGCGCGAGAATATGTGCCCACATTACTCGCTAAATACGTCGAAGATGATTTTGAGCCAGAAATGTTTGTTCGAGAGCCGGACGACCCGGATGAGTATTTTTTCTACTCCGGTGCAAAGTTCAAAGATATTGGAGCTTCAGAATTGATCGTCAATGCTCTCGAAAGCCGCATGAACATTTCACGTCCTTCACACATACAAGCGCAAAGTTTCAAGATACTCCTTCACGATCATAGTGACTCCTACGATGAGGAGAGCTCTGTGGCAAATGACGATGGAGGTGCGAATCATGTTCTACTCGCCGACCAAGCAGGGAGTGGTAAAACGTTGAGCTACTTATTACCACTTCTTCAAAGGTTAGAGCGGCTCGAACGAGATTCTGGAATGAGTGTTTCGAAGCGTCCACGCGCGCTCGTTTTAGTTCCAACTTCGGAATTGGCGAGACAAGTAACTGAAGTTGTCAAAGAACTTTCGAAAGGTGGCGTCCGAACGAGATCGATGATTGCGACTGGTGGTGCTTCTGATAGAACAAAAATTAACCGCGCAGAACAATCTACTCGCGATTTGACCGCGAAGTTTACGTTGACGCAAACAAAAACTTTAAAGAGTGGCGTTGACATCGTAATTGGAACTCCAGGACGCATTCGGTACTTGTGTGAAACGGGTAGAATGGAGTTGGATGATTTAGACAGCATTATTTTGGATGAGTGCGATGTACTACTGGGAGATGCGTTTGAATTCGCGTCTCAAATCAAACCGATTAAAGATCTTGCCAATCCAACAAGTACGCGATTCGTGTTGGTAACGGCAACGATTCCCGATCAAGTCTTGCGCGAACTTAAGCAGTTCTTTTACCCGCAAGATATTCGCGTTATTCAAGGACCAGGATTACATCGCCCGTCCGCGGGTACGCTAGAGCGGCTCGTCGACTGCTCTGGTGGTGACGTCTCGGACGAACAAAGCGGGTTTTATCGTAAATATGCCGCGCTCATGAAAATTTTGAGGGACGACATACTCCCGTCTACCGCTGGAACTACTGCTAAAACGAGCAAGAAGAAATCGGCGTCGCGAACGTTACTGTTTTGCAATAAGATTGAAACCTGCCGTAAGTTGGAAAATCTACTCATCCGAAGCGACCCAGACGGTGCCAGTTACAAAGTGCTACCCTATCACGCCGCGTTGAGCCGCGAGAAAAGGGACGAGAATCTTCGCAAATTTCTCGGGCGAAGAAGTTCGAGCGAAAAACAGCGAGGCGAGTTTACCGTCGACGACGACGACTCAACGCCGCAATTATTAATTTGTACAGATAGAGCTTCTCGAGGATTAGACGGTAAAAAAATTAAGCACGTGGTATTGTTTGATTTCCCGCGCGATCCATCAGAGTACGTCAGACGCGTTGGAAGAACTGCTCGCGGCGCGTTGGGAACTGGGACAGTGACGGCACTCGTAATAGGCAGACAATTAAAGTTGGCCAGAGAAATCATGCGACGAAACTCCAGAGGCGATCCGGTTGAAGGTACGCCTACTTCGACATGAACGAGTGAATATTTGTCGCATAGACTGATGATATCCGGAGAGTGTTCGAGCGTTTCATGTACATAATAATTCGAATACAAGTTTGTTTTTCTTAAAAATCCCTCTCTGGTACTCTCTTTTTATGTATTGAGTGGTTTCAGCGATATTGAATCCATAATCCATCCTCGTTTCATCGAAACGTTTTTTTTTCGTTTTGATTTTTATTTCTTGGTCCACATCCAATACGGATTCATGCACCCTTCTTTGCACACGGGCATGCAGTTACACACGGCTTTATACGCCAGATTGCGATAGACGGCGTCTCCGGCGCCATCGTTCATATTTTTGCGCATGTGATACTCCCTACGCGATGAAAAAGGAGAAGAGAATTTGAGAATGAGTGAAGAAAATATGGAATTGCTCTTTTGCATTTGACAGCAGGGAAAAAAGAAAAAAGAAAAGCGCGCGCACCAGTGGTCTTCCTTGATTTCTTCGTCAGCCGCGGCTTCAAAAATGGCGGGTCCTTGGTTGTATTCTTCGTCGTCGCTTTCGCTTTCTGAGTCGGACGTCATGGCGAATTGGATTTTGATGTATCGATTTGTGTAATAATAATAATTCTGAAGAGAATAGAAAAAAAACGCTTGCTTTGTGTTTTTTCCCTTCGCTGATGAGATCAAAAATCTTTTTCTCAAAACAAAAACACACTTCAAAAGTTCGCGCGCGTTTAAAGTCTTCACACAGCATCGTCGTTATCATCATCGTCATCTTTATATTGCTCCTCTGATACGGCACTTTTTATTTTCAAATCAAAAAAATGATTGGTTATGATGATCTAAACGATCGTCGAGTGGGGCTCCCTAGAGGTCCGGAAATGTTCGGACAGGAAATGTTCGGAGCAACGGAAATAGATGACGAACGAGATCAGTTAAAGAATAAGATTTTGGAGTTTGAGAAGCGAATAGACAAAAACAATAAAGAACACGTTGATATGCTGGAAAAAATGCGGTTGGAAACGAGAGAACTCGAACGCTTGAGAGGCGTTTGGTCAGAGAGGGGATTACCGGGTGTCTCTCGCGATTGGAACGTTCAAGAGGCAAAAACCAAGACAGAACCACCTCACATGCGGTTGGAATATAGAGAGTACATCGCTTACAAAGAAGTTGAAAGGAAACGCGAGAGTAGTGGGCCAGATCGGCATTTGGTTACAAAAATGACGAAACGCGAAGGCGTAGACGATGTTCTTGCCAGAGCTTTACCGTCGACTGTATCAAAGTCTCATGGCGATTCTTCTTCTTCCCCTTCTTCTGCGCTGAAATCAAAATCGAAAAAATAATAGTAAACGAAAACACCGACCGCGCCTCTTTCGATTCTTAATATACTAATATAAATACAATTAATTTTACTCATCTATTTGAAAAATCTCCCGTGCTAGCTCTATATGAAATTGCGGGTTTGACGTTTGCGTTATAGCGCCGCACAACGTTGCCAATAGAGATACTGAAAGAGTCGCGTAAAGCAACTGGAATTCAGACTCCTCGATTTCTCGGTTCACTTCTCCTCTATGACACAAAACATAAAATCTAAAAGCAAATATAAATGCGAATGTTGTTGGTAAGCGAATCAGTAAAGGTGGAGTTGCAGCTAAATTGAGCAAATTGGCGTGCAAACTAAATGCATCACCAAAGGCCTGCGCTGGCGCGTATAATAGCATCGTCAAGCAGACTTTTTCTAGAGCTTTCATCGTCGGCGTCTTTGGTCCCTTCTCGACGACTGGATAGTCATCCTCTGACAGTTCGTACGCACCTAGCATTGCAGAAAATCCAATCCAGGTAAAATTCCACGCCGTGGCTGAAATCATAGAAGCAATGCTATTTGGTGTGGGTGATTCGATAGGTGCCAGCCAGCCAGGAAAGTCGGGAGAGATGGACACTTGAACAGCTCGTGATATCAGCTCTAATACCCATAACAGACTCATCTCGCCAAGAATCAACTGAACATCAGTCACGCGTATATCCAATCTAATGTCGTCGTTGTTGGTGATGGTGCTTTTGTTTTTGCTGTTTTTGTTTGTTGTTTTCGTTCGTTCGTCGTTCTCTTCATTATTATCGGTACCGCTGCACCTGAGTAACTGTCTCGTCTGCATTTTCTTTAGCTTTCTCGCAGCGCGAAAAGAAGAAAAAGAAGAAGAAGAAGAAGAAGAAGAAGAAGAAGAAGAAGAAGAACAGTAGCGACAGGTCTGACTTTGCAACGCTTTCAACGGCGACATCATCGTCATCGTCATCATTTTTTTCGTGTGTTCTCCACCGCTAATATTAACAACACCACTTTCATCATAATCTTTTATGAAGACGAAGGACGAGAAGTAAAATTTCTCCTGCATGCTTGTTGTTTGTTTTTTTCCTTCTTCTTCCTTTACTTCCCGCACAAAAAGTCACACACGATGTCAGTCACAGACGATGCGACGATGATGGATGCCTCGGAGAAAGAAGGACTTCAACATCATTCATCGCCTTCTTCCTCATCCCTACCCTCGACTGAAGTCTTTAATTACGTCGTCACCGCGCATAAACCGACGGCTGTATCCTATTCATGCGTGGGACATTTCACGCATTTGGAGAGACAAAATTTGATAGTTGCACGATCCAATCGGATTGAGATTTACCTCTTGACCGAAGAAGGATTAGAACCAGTTCTGGAGACGACGGTTTATGGACGCATCGCTATGCTCAAGCTGTGCGAAGGAAGAAAAAATGGTGACAGAGAAAACATACCAGGTCGTCTCGTCGTCGTTACGGAAGACCGATACTCGCTCGCCGTTTTGTCGTACGATGCGGCAACCAACACGCTTCGAACAGTTTCGAGTGGCGATGTTTCCGATTTGACTGGACGACCAGTCGAGCACGGCATGCTCGGCGTTATCGATCGAAATGCCAGGGTTATCGCTTTACACATTTACGATGGTTTAATAAAATTTATTCCGTTCGATGAGAACGGAAACTTGTTACAAGCGTTCAACGCCAACCTGAACGAACTCAAAGTTTTGGATTTCGTTTTTCTTCCGTCGACGTCATCGTCGACATCTGGGATCGCAATAGACGCGAGTGAATACGATAATAATAATAATAATAATAACAACAACACCAACGCATCGGACATGAA
>JACLAA010003161.1_pt1 | contig 12000 bp, 9 predicted proteins | sample 8027891 | NCBI WGS metagenome assembly JACLAA01 (sample SAMN15724900, study PRJNA655200) | protist metagenome | isolation source: fluorescence activated cell sorting (FACS) single amplified genomes of... | place: Spain: Blaines Bay Microbial Observatory, Mediterranean Sea | collected 2016-01-19 | reverse complement strand
GGCGTTGTAGGAGAGAAAAGAGAAGGTGAAGACGCGAAGATGGAATCGGCGGACGAGTCACCAGAGGACGAATCGCAAAGGAAGAAGAACAAGAAGGGCGCAAAAATGGCCGCAGCTGCGGCGAACGACGACGATTTCACGCAACCAGTTGGCAGAGGAGGTGATAACATCAGCGATGGGAGCAACGGAGACCACGATATGGAAACGGGAGACCACGAGAAGAAGAGTAATCTTGACGTACAGTTGATCGCGAAACTTTCGCAGGCGTGCGCGAACCGCATTGTACCAACCGAGGATGCGCAGCATGAAATGCCGCCATGGATTGAGCACGAGTTGCGCTGTCCAGTCTGTCGCGAATTTCTCGTGCGTCCACATTGCGTGCAAGGCTGCGGTCACGTTTTTTGCTTCGGATGCATTCATCCGTGGTTGGCGAAGAGTAAACCGTGCCCGCTTTGTCGCCATAAACCGGCGGTGTGCTTACCTCCAAAAATAGACCACATCGAAGCGGCGCGTTCGTTCGAAATGATTGGTCCTAGAGCGTACGCGGTAAAACAACAACTCACGCCGTGTCACGTGCACGAAAAATTGCTCAAAATGTACGTCTTGAAGTGGCTCACGCCGGCGCAAAAGTTGAAACGCTTGAACTTTGAAGAGGAAGGTAAACGCGTCGAAAAATTGATGGAAGAGCGCGAGTTAAAACGCATGAAGCAAGAACAAGAATATGAAGCCAGTGAAGTCCCGGACGGGGCAGTGGGAAGAAGCACCGATGTGATGACTGAATTAGGTTTACGCGCGGCTTTTCTGCGCGCGTACCACATGGAACGTGCGGCGCAACATCTTGATTTCGAGCGAAGAAACAGCATCGCCGCATCTCTAGAAAACGCCGCCGCCGCCAATATCAACGACGCCTCGCAAGAGCGCAGCGCCGTTCGCATGCAATTTGAAGCCGCGCACTTACCTTCGGAAGAACACGTTCGTGACGGCGACTTGAACAACTCGCAGCAGCAACATCATCAGCAAGAAGAAGAAGAAGAAGTTAAAGAAGAAGAAGGAGAGGAAGAAGACGCGCGAATGCTCCAGAGCGCGCAAGAAACGGCGGCTCAGGCCAGAGAGGCGGCTCGCAAGACCCAAGAAGCAGGAGATAATAAATAGATTTTAGGGAACAAGATAATAGCAGAAAAGCATATAAAGAGTAGTAATAACGCGGAGATGGTGGAGAGAAGAAGTGTAATAATAAAAAGTCTATCTCTCTTTCTTCGTCCTTGTCTGTTGTTGTTGTGTTGTATTTTCCCTCTTGATCTTTTTTGTTTTTTTGGGACTTTTGCCTTTTCCTTCTTTTCTCTTCTCTCTTAGACCCGAACTCGTCAAATCGTCACTAAAAAAGCACTCTAAAACAATGGGTACGTCTCTTTTCTAGTAATTCTCTTTCATCGATAAAGGCGATCTCTTCTCTTATTCGAGCGAATCGATGTGCACATCGCGCGCGGATCGATCGTCGAGGACGAATTTCCATCCGCCTCGTCGCCCTTTGCGCGCGAATCCGATTAGACAATTTTTCTTCCCTTATACGGCCCGCTCGGTTTTAAGCCCTGCTGCATCAAAATTTTCCGCGGAAATGAGTGGCGGTTTGGTTAGCTTTGCACGCGAGAAATGTGAAATGTATCGGTCGAAAGGAGTGCGCACGCGTTTCTTTCGCGCGTTTACGTCGTCGCGGGGTTGCGCGCGCGTTCGCGTGCGTGCACTTCGAGCCGTGATTGCATCATCTTCTCTTTCGGCGGTGTTTGTGTTTTTCTCCTCCCTGGTGGGAACCTCTCTCTCTCTTTCTTTCTCTGAAAAATACTTACCTTTGTCCACTTTTCTCTTCTTCTTTCCTCATCGAATAAACAGGTAAAACGAGAGGTTTAGGGGCCGGCCGTAAGCTCAAGACGCACCGTCGCGAGCAAAGATGGGCGGACAAAGATTTTAACAAAGCCAACTTGGGTTCCGAATGGAAAAAGCCATTCGCCGGTTGCTCGCACTCCAAAGGCATCGTTTTGGAAAAGATTGGTATCGAAGCGAAACAGCCGAACTCGGCTATTCGTAAGTGCGTTCGCGTTCAGCTCATCAAGAACGGTAAGAAGGTTGCGTGCTTCGTCCCGAGAGATGGTTGCTTGAACTTTGTCGACGAAAACGACGAAGTTTTGGTGTCTGGTTTTGGCAGAAAGGGTCACGCCGTCGGGGATATCCCGGGCGTTCGATTCAAGGTCGTGAAGGTTGCCGGCGTTGCTTTGAGCGCGCTGTTCCGCGAGAAGAAGGAAAAACCGCGTTCTTAATTTTGTAGAGAGATATAATCAGATATAGATAATATGTTTAATTGATAAACTTAATATAATTTAGTAGCTTTATTAAAATAAAAACAAACATCACGTTCTCGGCTTGATGTGTTTTGTGATGTAATAGTACGTACTACGTTTTTTGTTTTACAAGTTCTTATATTCTCCTGCTGCTTATTTTATATTCTATGTATATATATATGTATATATATCAATCAATCAGTCGATCATGAGATCCTCTGTGTCTCCTTCTTGCGCACCTCTCTCCCTCGCCTTGTTCAGGATCTCCGTGATTGTTTCAACCTGTTCGTTGTTCATTTTCACCGAACGGTCTTTGTTCACCTCTATGAGCATCGCGCTCCTACTATCTTCTAATCTCTTACTCTCTACTTTATCGTGCAGATTCTGCAAACATGCGTCGTACGTGGGTGCAAATCTGTCGACAAAATCTCTCACTTGCGCATCTGTCAACCCGCCGTTGTTTTTTCTCTCTTGCTCTTGGCGCCACTCGTACGCCCACCTCCAATCGCCGGCTTTAATAATCATCCACGAATCAATCACGTTGTTGAACACCGATTCGTATTCCATCAAATACTCGTTAATAGGCGCAAAATACACTCTCGCGTCTACGCTGGAAATCAGCGATTCAAACTCTCTCGGCCGTTCAAATCCTAAACACCACCCTTCCAAAAACACGATATCCGTAGGCCCGCTCACGCTCGGCCAATCCTCTCGGGGTAATCGATCGCCTCTCCCATTGCACGCCTTCTTGTTATACCTGGGCAAAGCCACGGTCGTTTGCCCATCACCTAACCCTACGTTGATGCTCTTCAACTTCTTAATCGTCTCCCGAGCTAACGGTAAATCGTGCGTCCCTGGATTCCCTCGAAACGTCAACAGAGGGTTCCCCGGGTGCTTCTTCTGCCCGAGGTCTTGCTGCTCCTCGCGCGGTAAATATAAATCATCTAAAGATAACACCACCGAGTTATCAATTAACGTTTGCAACACGTCCACTAACGTCGATTTCCCGAGTCCTTGAGGCGCTTCGATCCCAATAAACAACGGTTTCGGATAAAACTCTTTTTTCTTACTCTCGCCTTTTTCTTCTTTTTTCTTCTCTTGCGATAAAAGGAAAGAGTCCATATCCTCCTTTTGTTTCTTCTTGTGTTCTTCCAACAAAAACATCACCCGAAATAAAATCGGGAGGTAGAAGTGGTACACTCGACTGGCGATCGCGTCCGAGTGAACGGATAAATTGCTCATCACTTCCGTGTTGTGGAGTAACTCTATGCTGTTGTATAAAACGTGCAACTCGGCGTTTTTCCTCCACTCTTGGATTGGAATTTTCTCGTGAATGGCGGAATCGTACAGAGGTCCGGCTCGGATTAACTTCTCGAGCTCGTCGTCTTTGAGGAACTGTAAAGTCGCGTCGTACGCCATTATATATTCTTTTCTCTCTCTCTTATTCTCCTCCTTCTTTTATGCAAAAATGGAGAGAGAAAGGAAACAAGAGTACGTATAGAGTGTGTGTATGTCTGGGGAGTGTTGATGTGGAAAAACCTTTATCTGGTTTTCTGTTTTCTTGAGTCAGCAAATAACGTGAGAACCAAACAACAGTCCAGCCAGAGACAAAAAGCGAGAGAAGCGTCTTGATTATTGAGATTGAGAACAACAACCATTTCGCGACCAGAAAAACACAAATCAAAAATGTTTTTTCCCGCCCTTTTTGAGCCACATTTTCCTTTCTCTCGGGGCCTCGAGTTTGAAGATATTTAAAATAATCGCCACATACTACTAAACAGCATCACCGACAGTACGAACGTACTGATCTCATCGTCGTTTTAGTCATCATCATGGCCTCGACCGCTATTTCTGTTTCGATGATCGCGTGTTCTTCGTCTTCTTTTTCTTCCTCTTCTTCGAAACGTTTCGAGAAATCGAAATCGCAGCCGAAGACGTTTTCCATCGTCCGACAAAAATCATCATCGTCGTCGTCCTCGAAGTCGTCTTCGTCTTTGTCCTCGTTCGCGCTGAACGCTCGACGCAAAAAAGACGAGGACGCATCCGTGGACGCGGAGATTTTAGACGCCGTCGATGACAAGAAGAGTAGCGGTAAAAATAATAACGGCGTCTCGATCGCGAAAGTAATAAACGGATCCTCATCATCATCGTCCGAAGCGACGTTTCGCTCCTTACGAGACGGCGCGTTGGACGACGACAACATGATCGACACTGTGCAAGTGGTCACGGTGAGATTTCAGATCAAAATGGAAGTCGGTTTTGGGGACGTGATGCGAATCTGCGGCTCGCACGAATCCATGGGCGAGTGGGACGTCGCCAACGCGTTACTCTTGAACTGGTCGGAAGGGAACGTTTGGACGAGCGAAGAGGTCGAGTTACCGGTGGATGGTATTTATATTTACAAGTACTGCGTGGCGCCGGCGTCCAATCCGAACGCGCCGTCCAGTTGGCAGTCTGGGAATAACCAGGTGTTGTCGTTATCCCCGGAGGATGGACCAATTTTATACGTGAAAGATTCGTGGAGCGGGAACCCGAACGAAACGGCGGTGTTCAGCGCCGAAGGCGTGAAGCAAAGCAAAGACGAACGCTTAGTCGAACGAGTGAGGAAGCAAGACGAAACGGTGAAGAGGCAAACGGGGGAGATCAAGGTTTTGAGAACGGAATTGAAAACGTCGAAGATGCAAGTGAAAGCGCTGAGAGAAGAGGCGAGGTTGAGCGCGAACGTGAGAATCGCGTTGAAGGATCAGTTAAACGCGGAGAAGAAGAGAAATTTGGTGTTTGAAGAACAAGTCGGCGCGTGGAAGAAACGATTCATGCAAATCACCGGAAACGGCGATAAAGAAGATAAAAAGTCGAGCAAGCAAGAGAGTCGTTAGTGATACATTATGTATGATAGAAGAGAGGAAGAGAGAGAGAGAGAAAGAGAGAACGACTATCATATATATATTATCTATTGATTTTTTAAGATGTAATGAAAACAACCATCTTACTCATATTGCACGCGCTAAACTATAAATTAAACGTCCATCGCCTCAGTACTACGGTTTTCGACTTTATATACTACTTTGACTATTTCTACTGTATGTCTTTTTCATAACAACAACGAATGTTGCAACATCACAACAACTGTTTCAACATCCCCATTGCTTGCGAGCGGTATCCACCGCCGAACATGTTGTAATGATTCAAGATGTGATACAACTGATACATAATTTTTCTCTCTTCGAACCCGCCTTCGTCTTTTTCAATCACCGACCAATACGCTTCGAAAAACGCAGGGCTAAAACCAGCGCACCAGGACATGCCAAAATCAGCCTCGTGATGCCCGTAATACACCGCCGGGTCAAAAATACTCGGCTTCCCGTCCACCGTACCTATGTTTCCGCTCCACAAATCGCCGTGCAAAATACTCGGTTTAATATTCAACCCTTTAAACATCTCCGGAACTCTCTTCTCGATAACTTCGTCTCCTAACCGTTGCAACTCGTTATCCCGACTCATTTTCAACTGCGGCAACAATCGACTCTCCACCCAAAACGTTTCCCAATCCTTCGTCATCGGCACGTTCTTTTGCGGCGTTTCGCCAATCGTATTGTTCACTTCGAAACCAAACTCCTCCGCGCCGTCGATTTTCGCCGCGTGCATCTTCGCTAAAGCCGTACCAAATTCGCCTTGATCGCCTCTCGCGCCAAAGTTGAGATGTTCCATGATAATCATCGAGTTCCCGTCGCGAAATCCGTCCGGAACACCGCCCGCGTAGAACACTTTCGGTACGACCATCAACGGACTTCCCGCTTCGCGCAACGCCTCCAAACCTGCTTTTTCGCCTCGAAACATCGAATCGTCTTTTCTCGAGAGTTTCACGAAGAATTTTTTTCCCTCGTCCGCGGTTTCGTACTTCCGAAACGACGCCCACTGCGAAGAGCCGCAGGATGTTTGCTTGGTTACGTCGCAGTTTTCTCGTTCGGAGATGAACCGAGCGATTTCATCCATCTTTTGACTCGTCGCGACTTTGCCACCAAAAATTCGATTCCGATGATGATTCCGACGACGGGGACAAAGAAGATGATGAAGAAGCGCGTTATTATTCGTAGTATTTTTCTCCAGCAAAGGCCTTCTTTGGGAGAAAGCGTGGTGGTGAGTAAACATTGTTGTTGTCAGTTACGTACGCTCAGATATCCTTAATCCTTTTATATTGCTTTAAATATGAGTACAGTAAGTGCGCGTCTAAACTCTGCAGAAATGCGCCACTTCTGCAACGCACATCACCCCTAAAGACGCTCGTTCTTGTCGCGTCGTTGTGTCGTCGCTTTATCTTCTCTCGATGCAAACGACGACGACGATGCTCACCCGCACAAAAACCACCATCTCTTCTTCTTTGCCTTCTTCATCGTCATCATCGACTTTTAGGACGAGGAGGAAAAGGAGACACACGAGGACGGAGAGAAATGCAATCATCATCCTTTCCGCTCCCAACGGCTTTTCTCCCCAAAGTCGACGAGAACGACGAAGAACGAGACAACGACGACGACGCGTCGTCGTCCGGAACGATTTAGGCGGCGGCACGATGCCACCACCACCACCTTTACCGCCGCTTTCCACCACAAAACCTCGGGTCATCGATGTTCTCCTCGGCGTCCACCCGGCGAAAGCAGAGGGAAGCGTGCGAGACGCAACCGCAGAGCACTTGATCGAAGCGTTCGAGGAGTTGCCGAAAAAAGAGCAAATTGTGATGGTGAAGAAACTGTTGCGAGACGCGCTGCGCGAAGACGAGATGAATGAGACTATGGTTTTGGAGCGAGCGCCGGAGGTGAAGATTTCTAAAAGCGAGGGAGATGAGAGAGCGATGGATGGTACGGCTTCTTCTTCTTCTTCTTCTTCGACGACGATGACGAATGAAAGAGAAATCTTGGAACGCGCGGTGAGGGAGCTGCCAAACGCGAGACCCGAGCAAAGGGCGAAAGCGGCGGAGATTTTGAGACGGTTGGAAGAGGAAACGGGAAAAGTAAGGGGAGAGAAAGAAGAAGAGAGCGCATCGACGAAGAATGCGTCTTACGACGCGAGTAATAGCGGTTCTAGTAGTAGATTAGAGAACAATAGATTTAACGATTTTGAAAAGGAAGAAACCGAAGAGAAGGACGATAATCCGTTCGAGGACGAGGACATCGTGTGGGATTTGCGAAGCGCCGTGGCATCGCTGACGACTGTGGCGAAAGCAAAATTGATACCGCCGCTCGCGTTCGGTACCGGATTTGCCGCGTTGGCGTTTGTGCTGACGAAAATGGTAGGCGGAGATGACGCCGGTAACGAGACGAGGGACGAGGCGCGAATGAACGATGAAAGTGACGCTCGAATATCTCCTCCTCCTCCTCCTCCTCCTTCAACGATTATGAACGACAGAAACGACAACGACGCTGGTGACATTGCACCTCCGTTACTTCCCATGGAAGAGGCTAAACGACTTTTATTCGAAAGTCAAGCAATACAACCACCGCCCGTGTCAACGACTACGAGTAAAACGAAGAAGATGAAGAAAAGCGAGAATCGAGGACGAGGCGTCGCTACTAATACTACCAGTTCTGGTGGTAACAGCAACAGCGTGCTCTGGAAACGGAAAGAGGAAAAATATGACGCGTTATTAGAAGCAGCAGTAGAAGAAGAGGACGAGGATATCGAAGACCCCTTTGAAGACGACGACGACGAACCAGAACGAGGCGAAGAAGCGCGAGAGATGTCACCGCCTCCACGAAAATCCGCCGCCAGCGGCAGCACCAGCGGCGGCGTGAAAAAGCAACGACGACCGCCGCCAGATCTTACCTCTGCCTCGTTCTTGAGCGAAGAAGATCGCGAGAAGAATTTTGAGAACATTCGCGCGAGACGTCCGAGATGAGATACGCCGAGCGAGAAGCGACGACGCGATGAAACAAACTGTTCAGAGAACGAGACTCTTCTTCATTTGTATACTAACCAAATGCAGCGCGCGCAACACGCCGCCGCCGCCTGTTGTTGTCGGGCACAACACGTCGTGCGAACACCAAACAAAGTAACTGTCGTTCAAAACACAAAAAAGAACCGCCGCCAGTTTCTCTCGTCGTCCGCATCTTCTTCCACCGCCGCGCTTTTTCTCTTCCTCGCAACAACAACAACGACGAGTTTTCCCCAGAACGCCGAAGCGTCGTCGTCTGATGAAAAAGAAGGTGTCAGCGAGAACGGATTACTGCTGGTAAACTACGTCGGCAAATTGAAAGACGGCACGGTGTTTGATACCACGTACGGCGGTGAAATCGTGTCCACGTCGGAGAATTCCGTCTCCGTTCGCGAAAGCGAGACGCAACCCGTCGTGATTAATTTAGCAGCAAACGCTGTGCAACCAGGACAGGTAAAAGGCTTGAAACGAGGCTTAATCGGCGCCAAGAGAGGCGAAACGAGAGAAATTATGGTCAAAGCAGAAGACGGATTTGGATCGAGTAGCGTGGTGTCTCCGTTGAGAGTTCGAGTGCCGGCAGAGAGCGAGTTATTTTACACCGTGGAGGTGTTGCGCGTATCGAACACCGGCGTCGACGATTTATTCAAAGGCGTCTCGCTGTGCTCCGTCGGCGTGGCGAATAAGACCACGGCGGGCTGTAGCGATCTCTGATAACAAAAAATGTCTAGACTATATAATCTAACGCTATATTTGTACGTGTATTATTATGGTATTCTACATCGCCATCCTCGGTTTTTGCATCTCGCCTTCTTCGACTTTATGATCCTCCGCCATCGGCTTGGTCTCGTACACCGCCGTGACGATCATATCCCGCCTGTTCCCGCTCGCTTCACCTCGTAACCCTACGTACGATATCTCCGTCCGCATCTCCTCCCCTCTTAAACTCGCCATATTTTTCGACACGAATATCGTCACCGAGGAAACTGAGCTAAACTTCGTCCGATCCGTTTCGTACTCTAAAACGCCTAAAAAATCTTCCTGCCAGTCAAACTTTTGCGTCGGTTTCTTTCTGTGTGCGTTTTCCAAATCTATTTTGTTCTTATCGTTCGCGAAGAGTTTCACTTCCGCCGGGTGCGTTCCATTTTTACCTCCGACGATGACCACGCCGGTCAGTTTCACGTCCTCCGTGAATGGTACTCTCAAGATGAGTTCGCAATCGTTCTCGTCGCTTTGGATGCCGACGGGATCCGTATCTAATCTCGAGTTCCATTCTCGGAAAACGTTTCGGCAATCTGCTTCTGCTTGGACGTTTTGGGAGGAGAGTTTCGAGAGGTCTACGAACCCGTGCAAAGAACTGGTCGCGCAGGAGGATTCGTCGCAGTCGTGGTCGTGCGAGCAGCAGTTTTGTTGTTGTTCTTCTCGGCTCATGTCTGTGTGATATGTTTCTGATATTTCTCGATAAGCGCGCTTTTGTGTCGCAGTTTTAACGAAGTTTCCCCAAACGTAATTCTCCATTGTTGTTGTTGTTGTTGTCGTAAATACAATGGTGACCCCGCCGAACAACTACGCGGACGTCGGCGTCTCTCAAAAAGCGGCCAAGCAAGTCCTCCTGTCGTTTTTTGGCACCATCGCTTCCGCGACGTTTCTCCTCGTCGGCAGCTCAGCCGCGTTCAACGTCGTCGGGAAACAACTCGTGAAAACGAACAAAAAACGTACCGGGAGGAAGTGCAACTTGTGCGACGGGTTACGGTTTATATCGTGCGGGACGTGCAAAGGGAGAGGCGCTTTGGAGTGGCAACCGATACGAGAGGCGGAGATGGAGAGGGTGTGCCTGTGCCCGACGTGTTCGGGGACGAAGATGAGCAAGTGTTTACGATGCGTAGGTATTGGATACTTGTGATATGAGCTCGAAGGCGATGATATCTCGGAGCGGTAGATATATATAGGTTCTAGTTTAGGTTGTGTTGTACATTAGTATTATTAGCTAGTAGTAAATAGTGCGTTCTATTCATACTCTCTCTTTCTGCGAGTTCGTCCAAGCCGCCGCGGGGACGAGTGGTCGTTTCTCCTCTCCCTCTTCCAGTACCGGCTTAATGGCGCACAACGCGACGCCAAACTGCGTGGCGTCCCATCTCTTATTCAACGCCTCTTGTTCCTCGTCCGTCCAGTTTTGTAAACCTTGTTTTTTCCTCTCTACTTCCTCGGTCTCGGAGAACTTACGGTTTCTCGACCATTTTTCTTCCTGTTTGTACCGCAACGTGGCGGAGTCGCCGACGGCAGTGGCGACGAGAAGTAAAGAGTTTGCCGGAAGTTCATCCCAAATTCTAGCGACGCGCGAGTCGAGATTTTGCGTGGCCTCGATGCGTTCGATAAAGTGTTCTTTTCTCGCGGTAGAATCGTCGTCGTCGTCGTCTCCTCCTTTGGCTTTTTTATTTTTCTTCTTCTTCTCCTTCAAAGCGTGCTTCTCTAAAACATCCTCCAATTCTCTCAAATAGCCGAAACAGAGTAAAGACATGTCCTCGGGCGCCTCGCGCATGGACATTTGCATTTTCATCGTCACGTCATCATCAGAAACGCACTTGTACGTTTCTGTTGCTCCAGAAACTCCAATCGTCTCGTTATTACTATTCGTAATCGTTTCAAAAACGAGCACCTCGCATTCATTCTCCAAGCCTCCTCCTCGCGTTTTATTTTCCTTGGCGATGTGATCGAATAAAGACTCGCTGTCTTCGAAATTCTCGCTGATGTCGTTGCCGAACGTTTCGCCTCGAATGAGTTTCAAGTAAACCAACTCGAGCGTCGCTCGGGCATCGGTTACGGAGTCGTGCGTGCCTTCGTGTTGTATCTTTCGCCTCAGATATCTTTCGGTGAGAAATCGGAGAGCGTTACGAAACGGCGCGCCTCGTTTGTGCGGGTACATTTGCACCGTATCCACCACGTTCGGATGACACATTTTAAGCATCATTAAATCGTTTTCTAAAGAGTGTCCCGCAATAACACATTCGCTCGGGATGAGCTCTAACAACTCTTTTTGCACGTCCTCTAACGTCGTCGTCACGTTTCGCATTTGCTCTTTCGTGATGCCGGAAAATTCAGTGTTGTAATTCACGATTGGCGTCGGCGGTAAGACGAGTTTGTCGTAGATGACTGTGCCACAATCGTCGACGACGGAGCATCGCGCCAAAGCTAAACCGGTTTCAATAGTGACCATTTCACAATCCATGGCGACAATCTCCGGGTACTCGGCGTTGGCGACGCCCATGCCGGCAGGTTGCGTGCACACGAATCCTCCCTCTGGAAGTTTCAGCACTTCTTTCACTTCTGCTTTTTCTTTCTTCTTTATCAACGTCGGTAACGGGTATCTCATATCCGCCATATCTTCCGCCGTCAATGTCGCGCTTTTTACCGAGAGCTTCCTCGGTGCGTCTCGTAAAAATTGCAACAATTTCGTCTCCGTCGTTACTCGTTCGTTATTCGTCGTCGTCGTACTCGTTTTGTTGTTCTTTCCTCCATTTTTTGCCGTCTTCTTCAAAGCACCATTGTTATCATCATCACCTGCTTCTGCTTCTCCTTCTCCTTCTTCTTTGACTGCTGCTTTCGCTTGCTCTTTAGCCAACCTATAAGCCTGCGCGGCCTCGTCGTTCTTATACTTCGCCTCCCTCTTCTTCTTCGTCTCCGCTCCAGACGCCCATCCTCCGTTGTACAAAATCGACCGCGCGTGCGTCGCGCCTTTCGCCGTAG
>JACLAA010001909.1_pt1 | contig 12042 bp, 22 predicted proteins | sample 8027891 | NCBI WGS metagenome assembly JACLAA01 (sample SAMN15724900, study PRJNA655200) | protist metagenome | isolation source: fluorescence activated cell sorting (FACS) single amplified genomes of... | place: Spain: Blaines Bay Microbial Observatory, Mediterranean Sea | collected 2016-01-19 | reverse complement strand
TTTTTAAGTGGTTTAAGTACAAATGTATCACTTGGAAATGGATCAACTTTAGATTTTGATATACCTACTGCAAAATTCACAGGACATGAGTTAGATACAGCTAATGAAGGTGGAGTGTTTATTAATCTACCATTTCAAGCTACAGCAGAAGGTTCTAATGCTTTAGTAACTATTATAGCAACTTAATAACAGGGGGAGGAAATGAAGATAGAAGTAGATGGTTATACCATTCAGATAAAGCCTATTAACTATGTTGATAGGTTAGGATTACAGGGTGAGTTTGCAGATGTATATGCTAATGGAACAGATAATGTCTCACAGAAGGCATTTAATCTATTGTTAGGACATACAGCAGAGATAGCTTTTAATGATCCAGATACAGCACTTGAAGAATATGACTATGAAGTGCAGTTAAAGATACTTACGAATATTATGAGTGAGTATCTAGGTCTGAGTAATAACCAAAAAAAATCCGATGGGGTTTGAGTTATGCTGTGTGGTATTGGTTTTTACAGCCAGACGAACACGAGCAATTAATCCTCCCCTACTCATGCTTGAACCCCATCACTCGGAAAACAAGGGATTATAATACTATAGATGATATTTGGCAAACAGTTAAAGATGTCGTTGATGCACATGATCCAAAGCGAACTCTTGGGCAGGAGTTATATTATCTTGTGCCATTATTTGCTAATCCTAAATATGTATTGGATGAACATCTTTTTGCTATTATCAATGAATATCACTATGTCAAAGACTATAATATTCCACTTGGAAAAACACTTAATAAAACTGATGCAATCAAATTGGATTATTTTACAATCATTAAGAATGAACTCGCATCAGTAATAAGACACAAACAGGAAAAAGATGGCAGATCAAAAAGTTAATATAAAAGTAACAGCACAGGGTGCAAAGAAAGCACAGAATGAATTAAAGGGTGTATCTGGTGCTATTGGTAAAATGGGTAAGGCTGTTGGAATTGCATCTACTGCTTATTTTGGTGCAAGAGGTTTAATTGCAGGTTTTAGTTCAGTTATTACATTAGCAGGTGAACAAGAACAAGCAGAAAAAAAGCTAGAAGTCGCTTTAGGTAAAACATCACAGTCTTTATTAAATCAAGCAACAGCACTCCAAAAAATGACTGCTTTTGGAGATGAGGCAATAATAGGTGTACAGGCATCTATAGGTGCATTTATAAAAAATGAAGAGCAAATAAAAAAAGCAACAGAAGCCACTTTAGATATAGCTGTAGCTCTGGGAATGGATTTAAAAAGTGCAGGTGATTTAGTTGCAAAAACATTAGGATCATCTACAAATGCCATGTCTAGGTATGGTATAGAAGTTGCAGGTGCAGTAGGTAGTACAGAAAGATTAGAATCACTTACAGGTAATGTTGCTAGATTGTTTGGTGGACAAGCATCTGCACAGGCTGAGACAATGGCAGGTTCTATAGAGCAAATGAAAAATGCAATAGGAGATGCAGGTGAGGCTCTAGGTGCTGTACTTGCTCCTGCTATAGTTGGAATTGCAAATGTTGTTACTTCTTTTGCTAATGGATTAAGTGATATAATTAACTTTAGGGAAGGATTAGCAGAGTTAGCAAAAGACTTTGAAATATTAACAGCTAGTCAATTTAAAGTTATACAATTAGAACAAGCTCTAAAAGACATGACTAAAGAAGATATAATTGCTAAAATAAATGAACTAGGATTATCTGTTGATCAAAATGATAGTTCTTTTCAACAGATGGCAATTACATCTGCTGTTCTAAGTGAAGAGCAACAGGCTTTAGCTGAAATGGCTACACTACTTTTTGAGGCTTACGCTGATGCTCCAGAGGCTATAGATAATACTAAAAGTGCATTTGATGAATACTTAGCATCACAAAAAGAATTAATACAAAAACAAGAGCAAGAAAAAGCAAATATTGAAAGGCTCAAAAAAGAATATCCAAAACTTGCAGAATCTTTAGGTTTAGTAACAAAAGCCAATGAAGAAAACACCGAGCAGACTAAATTAGCAAAGATGGCAGAAGAAGAAAGATTTGTAACAAGTTTATCTGGTGCTAGAAGTTTAATAAAATCCTTACTTGCTAGAGCAGTAGCAAGTCTTATAGCTAAAGAGGTTTCTTCTAAGGGGGTTGCAGGTTTAATTACAGGTTCAGCAGGTGCTATTGCAGTATCTGCCTTATTTGATGAATTTGTTCCTAAATTTGCACAAGGTGGTATTGTACAAGGTGATCCATCAAAAGGTGATGTTGTTCCTGTAATGGCTACAGCAGGTGAGTTAATATTAAATCAAGCACAGCAAGAAAACTTAGTAAATAGTAAGATAACAATAAACATATCTGCCCCATTAGTTGATGAGACAGTAGTTGATTCTATTATACCTGCTATAGAACGAGCCAGAAGATTGGGTATTGCATGAGCCTAACTTTAACAACTGCATTTACTCAAAAAACAACTTTAAAAGAAAATTGGATTTTTAAGCTATTTTATGATGATGAAAGTGTTAGTGATTTTTTTGGTGTGAGTTATTATGATACTGTAGTAGAAGATTACCAATATAAAGGCTGTGTTTTGAACAAAGCTACTATTAGAGAATCCATTAGTTTAGAAAACTCAACAGCTAAAACATCTAATGTATCTTTAACTATTACAAATTTTATTGATAATACAGGTAATAGATTTTCTCTAAGATTATTTAATGGAACAAATAAATATATTAATAGAAAGGTTCAAATATTAATACAACCAGATGATGCAATAGCAGAGGATGATTGTGTATTAATATACACAGGTAGGTTAGAACAAGTCTCACACGACCAAGAAAAAATAAATCTTTCTATTGTTGCTCAAAGACCGTGGGATAAAATATCAATCCCATCTACAAAAACAAGTAGTTCTGATAATGATAATATTTATTTTCCTGTTTCTTATGGAGATTTCGAGGAAAATAATACAGGTGCAATAGAAGGTAAGAAGGTGCGACCTATTCCTTTTGCTCAGACAATGCACGATGGTAAGGTATTTGCGACATCTATAGAGGCAAGTACAGATAATAGTTCTGAGGCTCATTTATTTAATAAGAACAAAGATGCTTTTTTAAAGGTTAGTAGTACATCTCAAAATAGTGTTAGCAAACTAGGTGGTTTTATTACAGAGGTTAGGGATAATGGTGCTAGGTATATAAATATGCGACCATTTGAGCCAAGAGATTCAGACTCTGGAACACCATATAATGGTGAAAATAGTGGTAGTGTTTTTAGCAATGAAGAAAGAGCAATAGATGGAAGTAGTTCTACATTTGCAACTAGAGGATTTGCACCTTCTAGTAGTGAAACATTAAGTACAAATATGTATTTAAATATGCCTCAGTTAGACTTTGGAACTATTTTAGATCACAGTTCATCAATGAAAGTTTTTGTAAGTTACAAAATAGAAAATTATAGTGGCTCTGGAAATGTAAAATTTTTTGTAAAGTTTGAGGGTGATGCTGTTGGTGTTAATGATAATGCTGATGCTGTTGAAATTTCAACCCATACTGCAAATACTGATACAACAGCAGAAGGTAGAATATTTGTAAATACATCAAGTTATCCTAATTATATATTAGTAAAAGTAAAATCTAGTGTGGATTGTGATGTGTCAATATCTAATATATATCTACAGGTTTTATTTGATGACTCTGTAGAAACATTTAAAGATATAGACATGGCTTATACAGGTGAAAACGGACTAAAAGATAATGGGTGGAATAGCAGTAGTGCTATTACAGAGATACATGAGGCACATAGAGATTTACTTACAAGATTTACATCATACTCTGGAACACCTACAAATTGGAGTAGTGGACTTAATATAGATAGTGTACGAAATTGGCAGATAAGATATTGGATTTTAGAATCTGTACCCTTAATTGATGTATTAGAAAAATTACAGTACGAGGGTGGTTTTATAGGTAGGTTTAATGGGCAGGGTAGTTTCCAATACATTTTTATACCATCTAGTCCATCTACAAGTATTACATTAGATAAAAACGACACATCAGATATTAAAATATCACTTACTCCTATAAATGCCTTAACAACTAAAATGGACATAGAATATGAAAAACATCCTGCTGAAAGCAAGTATTTATCAAGTTCTACATCTGTATCTGATAGTGATGCTGATTTATTATCATTATATAATATAGCATCAGATGAAAATGTTAAAAGAGTTACACTAGATGCCTATGTTAGTCCTACAATAAACACATCCAGAGGTAATGCAAATAATAAAAATGACTGTTTTTATAGATACTATGATCACATTCTTGGACAACCTCGTTTAATATTAAACCTTACTATTATAAATCCTAAGTATTTAGGTTTAGATGTGGGTGATATTGTAGCTTATAATGATACTAATTTACTACCATTTGCAGGTTCTACAGGTTGGGATGATTATGTGTTTATGATTACTGATGTAAATAGATCAGTAGGTACTTTAAAAATTACAGCAAGGGAAATTTAAATGGCTAAAAAGTTTATATATGATTCAATGGGTATGTTAGACCTTACTGCTAGTGGAGCAGTTAAGGCAGGTACTTTTAATAATGGTACTAGTACATTTACACCATCTGATAGTGAAATTACTAATGAACACGCTATAAAAGATCAATCTTTATCAGAGGCAGTAACAAGTTTTGATGATGAAGATATGATTAGAATAGATTTTACTACATCTAAAACTGCATCAATAATTGCTAGATATAATAATTCTGGTACTCAAGAAAGTGACGATATGTATGTTTACAGAAGTAGTTCAGCAACTAATGTTACAACAGACGGGGGTGAAATATCAGCAAGGTTATATCAAATGATAGCAGGTTGGGATGTTGATGAATTTACAGAAGTTAGTGAGAGATATTGGTTTTTAAGGGTAGAAGATGGAACTACTTTTACAGGATTATCAGAGATAATACTTGGTGTTCCTTTAACATTTGAAAACGAGCCAGACATAGGTATAGCTACACAGGAAATCTTTGCTACAGACCTAAATACATCGCTTGGTGGGGTAGAATACGCTAACAAGAGACACGAACCAAAAACCACATTTCAATTAAACTTCAGTAATATATCACAAACATTTAAAAACAATCTGGTCAGCTTTGAACAGGATGTAACAAACTTTAAAAAATTCGTGTACTATGATGATTCTAGTTATCATTATGTACGCTTAGACTCACCTATAAAATTCACAGAAGTAGCATTTCAACGATTTAGTGCATCTCTAAAATTACGAGAGCAACTCAGTTAATATATTACGCTACCGATAACCCATGATGTAACGAATCCTGTCTATCGCTACATTGTGGGTTATTTTTTTTATTTATTTTCTTGCATCTAATTATTGGTATAGGTATCTTGTCATTGATGAGATTAACAAATAATATAAAACTTGGCACAGATATGGGGAGTAACCTTCGGTTAGTCTCATCGCTTACTAATACTTCCCTTGTGCCTAAAAAGAAAGATGAGACTAAAATGCCATTAATCAACAATAAAATGCTAAAAGGTACTGATTGGTTTATAACACCGACAAGAAACTATATAAAAACTATAAATGGTTTAAAAGCAACAATCAGCAAAAGAAGTCAATATACTTCAAGAAGGGGCAATAATTACAAAACAACTTATAATGTTACTCTTGGAGATAGTTTTTTAGGAACTCGCAGAAGATTTAAAGATGCGATGAAGTTAGCTGAAGGGGGTAAGTAGGATGAAGGATAATAGAAAAATATTTGTTTGTTGTAAATCTGATATGTGTGTGAATTATGAAGGTGATAATTATAAGAAAAAAAGATTGGTTTTGATACTTGCTAAGACAGAAAGAAAAGCACAATGGATGTATAAAAAATATCTTAACAATCCAAATCTTTATATGTCTAAAAATGATTTAATTCATAGACACGCAACCTCATATACATTAGATGGAGTATCTGAAAGAGCAAAAATGAGAATTATAAAATGGGCAGAAACTACACTTATACAAGAAGGAGGTAAGTAGGATGAATATAGCTACATGGAAACAAGGACAGGGAGCAAGGTATTCTAAAACACTTGCTAAGATAGCAAAAGAACACAAAGGCATACAGCAGTATTATTTTGAAGATGGTAGTCATTGGGTAATACTACATAATGGATATAATTGTGATATGGGTTGTGGTACGATTGGCGAACCAAATGTTAAATATGCTTTAGAGAAGATAAGTAGTATTTACAAAGAAGGGGGTAAGTAGGATGGGTAAACTTGCAGAAAAGCATATAAATCAATATGGAGACTTTGATGTTTTAACAATGATAGATGATGATCCAAATGGTGCATCAATAGAAATAAAAGATAGAAGAAGTGGTTGTTATGATCCAGATTTATTTGAACATAAGTTTATGGGTAGGCATAATTATTTAGTAGAGTTGATAGAAGATGGTGATGTAAATATTGTTTCTACCTATTTTGTTAAAAGTCAAATTCATGCTGTAAAAGTATATGATACAATAATACAAAAAAGAAATGTGGTATGGGCATATAAATATCTTCACGATTTATGTAAGAAATCAGAAATAAAGTTCTGGAAAACTCACCCTAAAAATAATTTACCTCAAAATACTAGACCACAGAAAAGACGAGCCTTAGAACAATCTGAATGGATACAAAGGGGATTAGATGAGGTGGAAGAATATTGGACTAAGGATTGGAATCATCGCATAGACTCTGATGGAAATTATAGATTTGGAAGATGGTAAAAGGGGTAATAATAAATGATTAAATACATACTGAATCTATTTACTAGTGATAGGTTAGCAGATAGTGATGACCGAAATGCTGTCATCGAGTGTTCTAGCAGAGCCTTAACATTCGATAAAACTAAAAGTAGCTATCAAGAGGTATGCAATGAGGGGGTTGAGAGCGTTATTTTGTTTTCAGATTCTACGGACTTCGCAGGAGTAGATTCTGTTTTTATTGCTCTTAACTCTCTCTCTAATTTGGTAAAATCCAGATTAGGAGTAATAAGATTTTTAGCATCTGGTGAAATGGGTGACTTAGATAGAATCCAGATAATGCAGTTATTTGATGAAATAGATAACCAAGTGGAGAAAATAGAATATGATGTCAATCAGCACATTAGACAGCCTAAAAGCATTCGCCAAAAAGCACAAAAAAGCAATAGGATGCACAGAGCAAGAATATCAAATGATTTTGATGATTTTAAAGAAATATTATAAAATGATAAAAGTAAAGTCTGTTATAGATCAAGATTTAGAATTAGAAAAATTAGAAACTTTGTTGAGTTCATTACATGAGTAAAAATGTAAATCACGATTATAATTACCACGCTGAAATTATTTATGAAACTGAAGATAGTTTTGCATTTACAGATGCTATGGGTAACACAATGCAGGAATTAATTGAAGGTATTCAATCTAGGTTTCATCAATACAGAGATAGACAGCCACAATTATCAGAAGTTTTATTTGAGCCTAATGGTGAGAAAATTGATATTACGAGTAAAATTAGAACAATCTTAAACAAGGGAGAATAACATGATTGATTTTATTTTAGATTTATATGAATATATGATGTATTGGGTTGAGCGTATAGCACCATATTTTATATGCTTTTGGCTTGGATTTATATTTTCACAATTATTAAGACTTTAATTAACAAATAAGTAGGAGAGAAATATGGCATTTCAAATAAAAAAAGACCTTCATTTAAACACAGGTATATATCTGAAATTGTTAAGTGATCCAACAACTGCGAAAGTAGAAAAGGATATGTTTGACAAAGAAAGATACACGCTACCTGTTGAAATGATTGGACACGACATTACAGATGGTTCTGGAGTAAAATGGTTTCAAAATGATCAGGGTGAATGGATAGAACTAAAAATTGGTAAACAGACTGATTTTGAGTTTAGTGGTGCATTGTATAAGAAGTTGGTAGGTAATGGTTCTGGTACTACAGTTGAGGTAAAACTTAAAGAGATAAATGGCGAGAAAGGTACATACGCAGGATGGAGTGTTATCCCAATGAGTGGTGGTAATCATCCTTTAGAGGTGCTAAATAAGTCTAAAAAGCCTGTAAATGGCAGTTTAGGCATTACTTGGGGTATGTGTATTAATAACGCTACACAGGTAGCTATAAAGCAGGGTTTTAAAGATGACTTAGGAAAACAGATTGAACAGATAGCTATGGAATTGATGGAAGTGGCTATACATGGACTTGTAAGATGGGAAGAAAGCCAGAATAAAAAAGAAGAACCTAAAGATGAGGATGTTCCGTTTTAATGAAACGAACCCTTATTAAGAAGTTAGATACTGCTTGGTCAAAAAGAATCAAGCAGTATGGTAAATGTGAGGTATGTGGTAAGCTAAAAATATTAAATGCTCATCACTTTCATGGTAGAAGATGCTTTTCTGTTAGATGGGATATAGATAATGGATTTTGTTTATGTGTAGGTTGTCATAAGTTTAGTCCAAAGTTTTCAGCACATGAAACACCTGCTGAATTTGTAGAGTGGGCAATAGAGCAAAGAGGTCAAAAGTGGTACGATGACCTTAAAATAAAAAAGAACACACCACAAAAATTTATAGATGCAGATTTTGATAATATAATGGAGGGTTTATTATGAGGATAACAGATAGTAATGGAACTTTTAATAATAGAAATAATAATAGAATTGATATTGCACAAATAAAAGCAGAGAATTATTTAAAGTCTAAAAATGTATATTTTAAATCTATAGGCTTTGATTCTAAAGATGATAAAATACCTAGTAGTATGTTTTATTCAATACCATCTTTTTTTAGGTGTATGCCAGATTTAATGATACACTATAATGGATTGACATATTTTATGGAAGTAAAAGGTTGCAGAGATACTGTAAAAATTAAAATAGATGATATAAAAAATTATGAAAAATGGAATGTAATTATGCCATTAAAAATTTTTATATATTCTAATACAAAAAATAAAGCATATTCAATAAGGATAGATCAAATTTATAATGAATACGATAATTGTAGTTTTTCAAGATATAATGATAATAACAAATTATATATAGAAATCCCTACAAGCAGATTTAATAAATATGAGTTAAAAATCAATGAGTAATGGTTGGATAAAACTGCATCGTAAAACTTTGGATAATCCCATAGTGATGAAAGACACAGATCATTTAGCTGTCTGGATGTGGTTACTATTAAATGCTACTCATTCAGACCATGATACAATATATGAAGGTGAAAGATTAACTTTAAAAGCAGGGCAGTTTATTACAGGTAGAAAGATTATTTCAAAAGAGTTAAAGATTAATGAGAGTAAAATACAACGAATTTTAAAAACCTTTGAAATCGAACAACAAATTGAACAACAGACAAATCCTCGATGTCGCTTAATATCAATACTTAGGTGGTCAGACTACCAACTAGATGAACAGCAAAGTGAACAACAACTGAACAACAAACGAACACTAAACAATAAGACTAAGAAGATTAATAATAATATATATGTTCAAGAGTTTGAAAAACTTTGGTCATTAGTACCTAAAAAAGTCAATAAAAAGAAATCCTATCAGAAATATCTACTTGTAGTTAAAAAAGAAAACCATGAAACAATCTACAAGGCATTTAAAAACCAAGTTTTAAATAATTGGAAAGAAACAGATGCTCAGTTTACACCTGCGTTAAATGTTTGGCTTAATGGTGAACGATGGAACGATGATATAATTAAAACCTCTGAGAAACCTTTTAAACAAAAGAAACAATTTAGAAAAACACCATCTGGGGTATATAGGGGTTATTGTTCTAAATGTGGTGATACAATGTTTTTAGAGCATAAAGAACTAAACTTTAGTAGTGTATGCTGTGGGGTTGAATTTGTACCAGAAAAGCCACAAAAGTATGAAGGCAAGGATTACACCGAAGAAACACTTAATCGAATAATGGAGGGTAGTGCGTGAGTTTATTCAGAGATCAAGTAAAAATATCTGAAAGAACTGTTAAGAATAAAGGACATAAAGCACCTATAAAAACAGATAATAAATTATTTTTGTGTCCTAAATGTAGAATGGTTTGGGAATTTGAAAGAAAGTGGGATAATGGTAAGAAAGTTCTTAAATATGACCACATACCTAGATATGGTAAAAAGAAACAAATTTGTAGAGACTGCGAATGATTATTATAAACTTATATGAGATTATTATTAACCTATTAGCATTAGGAATGGCTTTAGTGCTTATACCTATAGGTTTAATGGTATGGTTTTTTATTGGAACAAATTTATATAACTTAATTAGGGAACATTATGGCAAAACAGACAAATAAAATTAGAATATATGAGGTAGAAGTGAATGCACAAGCTAAATGGTTTGGCGATAGAGATACTGCTGTTTTTTTTGCACAATGTTTATACGATGCACCAATAATAATGAATCACCGACCAATATTTGAGCATATAGTTGATATATCACCAGATGGACTAGCTAAATTTTTAAATAAACAGGAGATATAAATGAGAAACCCATTTGAAGTAAAAATATTAGAAGAGTTAGGTACAATTAAAAAAGTAATAAATGAGCAGAATAGGGCAATAAATGCACAAGCCGATTATATAATTAATAATCAAGAAAGTGTAAGACCATTATTAACTATTAAGGATATAGCTATATACTCGTCAATGAGTGAAGTATCAGTTAGAAGAGCAATAGATAAAAAACATTTAAAGCCATTTAAAAAAAATGGTAAAAAATTATTTAAAATTGAAAATGTTAATAAATGGTTAAGAGGAGCATATTAATGGATAATAATAAAGATAAATTATTAAAAGAAATAAGTGAGTTTCTTTCTAAACAAGGACACTTTAAACCTTATGACATAGAAGAAAGTGATAATCTTATATCTAAAATAAAAAAATATTTATAAATAATTGAGGCTTTCATTAGATAATAATTCCAAACATTAAAAATACAGAAAGGACTTATTTGTTGTGTTTTATTTATGGTCTTTCTGATTTTTGAATAATTGTTTAATGTGTGATTGGCATCCAAAGCCTCAAAACCTTTTTTTCACATACTAGAGGTAAACATGAACAAAATAGAACCATGCGAAATGTGTGGCAGATATGATGGAGATCATAAAAATAAATGGGATATTAAAGAACTAGAGAATAATAAAATGAATCTCTTATTAGCAGGTATCTTATTTGCACAAGAGGCTACACACAGACAAATAGAACTATTTATGGCTAAATACTACATAGGTAGGGAGTCTTATAGTGATATAGCTAGGGATTTTCAAATTAGTAAACAGGGAGTAGCTGATGCTATAGACAGATCGTCTGAGATAATAACTAATATAATAAAACGATTATCTACTTGACGATTTGATCCTTTATAAAGCTTTATTACTTGACGGAAAAAAACTTTTTTTATTTTTTTAACTCTAGCAATATTAGAGTTTACATTTTTTACCCCTTTATTTTACCCCCAAAATAGTGCAAAATTACTTGACTTTTGCTACTATATATAGAGGCTTGTTATTGTGCCTCACTCGCTATTAGAAGTAATAAACAGGTTTAACGACCTTGAAAAAGTTAAGTCACTTAATTGTGCATAGGGCGATAGACAGGGAACAATGACGCTAGTGTTGTAGCTACAACAATTAAAATATGTCAGATATTAATATTACATATTATAATGCCAATGATTTGGTAATGGCTGAGTATAATCCACGACAGCTAACCAAAGACCAATATACACAACTAAAAGACTCCATAAACAGATTCGGCTTAGTTGATCCTCTTATAGTAAACAAAAACAAAGACAGAAAAAACATCCTTGTAGGTGGACACCAAAGACTACGCATAGCTAAAGAGATAGGACTAGAATCTATCCCATGTGTTGAGATTGACTTATCCTATGATCAAGAAAAAGAACTAAACATTAGATTAAATAAGAATGTAGGTGAGTGGGATTATGATGCTTTAGCTAACC
>JACLAA010007364.1_pt1 | contig 12043 bp, 4 predicted proteins | sample 8027891 | NCBI WGS metagenome assembly JACLAA01 (sample SAMN15724900, study PRJNA655200) | protist metagenome | isolation source: fluorescence activated cell sorting (FACS) single amplified genomes of... | place: Spain: Blaines Bay Microbial Observatory, Mediterranean Sea | collected 2016-01-19 | reverse complement strand
TGGCTTCGATTAAATCCCTCATGATCCACAGGTTCGTCAAAAATAGCATACAGGATCTTCTTCGTCATACTGATCTTTTGTAAACTGAGTAGTTTGGGCGGCGTCGAGTCGCGCGTGAAGTTGTTGGCGGGGCCCATGCCCTTGTAGGACTGGAGTTCGTCGGATGGGTTGCCGCTGACGTCTTCCACGAGACCGATCTCATGCGAGAGGAAGGTCGTCTCCGCATCCAGAGCGAGTCCTACACCGGCTAGAGCTTTGATCGCATCTAAATCATCTCGGCCTAACCGTACATTCGCATACGTCGCGTTCACGTCCTCATAAAAACACTCCGTGCCGTTGTCGGCAGATAATGTTCTACTACCAACGAAGTCGTTGAACCTTGCGGATTGGAGAGTGATGGTTGAGACATCGAACGAAGGTAGATGTACTACTTCATCAAACTCGAAGCTGAGTAGGCCTTGGTCCATGTCCAGACCAAAGGAAGTGACGATCGGAGGGGTCACGTCCGGGAGGATGGCCGACGCTTGTAAAGCGTAGTCTAGTGAGCGTGCTCGGGCTTCATTGGGCGGCTTGGCGGAATCGGCCGCTAAACCAAAAACATGGGACATGTAGCACGAGTCCGTCCGGCGGCAGAGCGCTGGAGTGGCAAAGATATTGTTGAAGTCCCTTTGGCACAAAAGTATGGATACGGTCGCGTTCCAGGTGAGTGTCGACGGCTCGATCTTCGAACACCCCAGCGTCACGACTGCATCATCTTCTTCCGGCCCCGCGTGGAGGTACACGTCCCGTATCGTAGGGTCGATGGAGGACACATTGACGGGCTCGTCGAACGTCAACACCAAGGCATTCGCATCCAAGTCCATGTCGAACTTCTTTAAGTCCGGCGGCGTCACGTCCGGGAGCACCTTCATGGCCTGCCTTGTGCCGGCAATATTCCTGTTCCCTTCTTCTGTCGTACCGGCGCCGCAGTCTAGGACCGTGCCCGATCGCACGCCACAGTAGGTTGAATTGCGAGTCTGTCCTAAAGGTGGCCGCGACTTGATCGCAAACACGTCCCGCTCCCCGAGCTCGACTTGCAGATGATACGCGTCCGTCGAGGACGTACTACCAGATGATAACACCACGAACTCCGTCTTGTTCTCCGTCGCATGCGCATCCCTCAATTCCACTCGAGCCGCATCGAAGGACAAAGCGCGCACCGGCTCGTCGAATTTCAGTGTGAGTAGGTTAGAGTCCATATCTAGTTCACAATTTATGAACTTGGGCTGCGTTTCGTCGGGGTAGACGTTGGCGGCGACTAGACCTTTTGAGGTTGGTATTTGTATCAGAGCATTGGCTTCGAGGTATGGGGCTACATCTTTGTCGACCGCGGCATCTGATAAGGCCGTGAGGTACGTTTGACCGGTGCCTCGCGTGAGGGCGGTCATGAATCGCAGATCTTCCACGTCGTTTTCAGTCAAAGTTAATGTAGCTGAAGGCTCGCAGGGCCCCGTGCGATGTTGGATGGACGTTCCGGCCGACAGTGATAAAGTCTCCGTCAGGGCTAATACCGAAGACTGGGCCTGCAGGCCGAACTTGGAAGCGTCGAACGTCGTCGTATCAATGGGCTCCGAGAACTGTAACACTAAAACGCCAGCATCCATGTCTAGCTCGAAGGACAACACCCTAGGCCCGAGCTGCAACGCGGAGCCATCAGGTATGCTCTCAAGAGGGTTCCCCGCAATATCCAACGCTGCGGCAGCCATCACGGGTCGCAAGAACGTATCCGCGGGCTGCGTGCCGAACTGCGTGTCTGCGTCAATGAATGACATCGCGTAGCGCCCGATGCCGGCCTCGAGCGTCCGAGACGGTGTACTATGAGACGCTATTCGAACAGACTGGAAGCCCGACATACTATCGGATCGTTTCTGGAGGTACCAACTTTCATCCATGTCCCTCAACGAGACGGGATCTACGGGCTCGTCGAACCGTAGAGTTATATTGGCGCCAAAATCAAAACCAATGAGAGAAGGGGAGGTGAAGTCTGCTACTACGGTAGCCGGTAGTGAGGTGTTCTTCGACCCATTCACAACAGCCAAAGTGTTGCCGTACATGTCTGTGAGGCCGCCGCCGTGCTCGTAGCGGAAAGGCTGGTGGCTCAGGAAGGCCTGGTGCGGGCCCCACAACTTTAGTTGATCTAAGGTAAAGCAGTCCAGGCGGAAGTTTAGGGACGTCGCATCTTTCGCGTCCGGCGATAGTAACGTATCGGCGTCGACGTCCACGGTGTGCCCAGAACCGTCCGCTCTCGAAGAGATGCGAAAGTACGACGCGTTCGCACTGGCACCGCGCACGGGCTCGTCCGCTTGCAATGTGAGGATGGCCGCGTCCAGGTCGACGGTGCCTCCAGTCAAAAGAGGAGACGTCACATCAGTCGAGAAATTTCTCGCCGTCTCATAGGTCACGGAAGGCGACGGGTTCTCCGTGACACTATCTGAAACCCATCCTAATTCGCTGAGCCACTTCGTCGATTGGATATCAACAGCTAGCGTTTCGGCGATTTTCAGATTATTTAGATCGGTCTGCGAGAGTTTCACGTACAGCACTTCCGAACCCATGCTATCCGTCACCGGGTCGAAGTCCAGCCTGAGTAAGTTACGGACGCGCCTCGCGTCGATATCAGTAGCCTCCAGGAACTCATGCGTGTTCGTGAAGAGCACCCTCTCGGAATCTTCGTTGTCGGCCGCGGCCAGCGTGCACTTCGTCATGTCGAGTGACGCTCGTGTCACCGGTTCGTCGAACTGCAACGCAAAGACCCCCGAATCCAGATCCAGCGCGAAACTTGCGAGAGACGGCGGCTGGTTGTCGCGAAACACACCGTTGGTGGCCGCCACGGCCTTGGACAGCGGCACTTCCGTGAGCTTGTTGCCGTTCATGTCGAGGACCGCGCCGCTAAACGCCGCGACGAAGGTCGACGTCGCGTCACTACCAAAGGTTGTTGCTAATTTCATCGCAGCAAAATCGCGGTCGCCGATCGCTATCGATACATTCGAGCCCGCCGGCGAGATGCGGCCCGAGCCTCTTCTAGACATACGGTCATGCCTAATATCGCCGGCCGTGACGTAGGACTCCAACTGCACTCTTTCCGTGTATGATAGATCTCGTTCGGTGGACTGCACTTGTAAGTAGTCTACTATCAATGAAGAGGCGTTGACCGTCTCGTCGAACTCTAGGGTGAGGATCTTCACATCCAAATCCAGGGATGCCGACGTGAGCACGGGTCGCGTGGTGTCGGGCACAAACACTTCCGCTTGTAAAGCATCAACTCTAGAGCGTCGAATCCCGAAATTAACCGGGAAGGCGTTATCCCTATAAGTCTCGTCGCAGTCCAACGCTACAAAAGACGTATCTCGTCCCGTGAGTAGCCTTGGTTTGCGCTTGATCTCGTCCGAATCCTCTCGAGACATCTGGAGCGTCAAAGTAGGACCATCACCGGTACTGACAAGGGTGCCCTTCGTCCTAGCTCCTTGGGGCCCATACGACCGCAAATAATGAAACAACCCACCCGTCCGGTTGTCCCGCGTCTCATGCAATGAAACACAGGTCACGTCCAGTTCGTTCGCGTTGACCGTCTCGTTGAACGTTAAATCAATTTGGCCCGAGTCCATGTCCACGGCGAATGAGACGAGAAGGGGCCGATTCTGGTCGCCGATCCAGGATTCTGGCGTTAAGGCCATTTCCGGCCTCAGACTGATGGTCAGAAACGCGTTGCCTCCCCTATCATTGGCTATGGGTGCTGATAACGCGAGATTCGTCAGGTGCGCTTGCGAGCCGAGCGGGTAGGCCGCCTTGATGGCGTTCAGGTTGGTAGGGCCCAGCGACACGTTCAGCCAAAGGGAATCCTCGACCGTCGTCGTGTTCAAACAAACTATGGACCACGTCGTAACACTATTATTATTCGTCGAGGACACATTCGTGGGCTTGCAGGGGATATCCAACAATTTCGATTCTTCATTGACCAGTGTCAACTGGACGCAAGAGTCCTGGTCGACGTTGCGACATTCGTAGCCCGTATCGACATCTAACACATTAACATCCGTCTGGAGAATGACTCCCGACAGGTCTAGCGAGGAACGATCGACGGGCTCCAAGAATTTAAAGCAGATCAGCCCCTCGTGCATGTCGATGGTGTACAGCTCCATCTCGCTCTGTAACGTATCGGGTACGTACGTATCTACTTCGAGCGGCTTCACGATGGCGGCACTACGGTCGTTGTCCGACACGGCCCTTGCTAAACCTTCTTCCGCGACGAGCCAGACCGACTTCGCATCAATAGCCAAATCGCTAAGAGCTTGGACCTCCAGTAAATCGTCGTCACGCATGACGAGCGTCAAAGTTTCGGTCGTGTTGTAGGGCGTCGTGTACAGGAACTGGCCCAGCGTCGGGTGCGCGCCCCGCAACCGGAACCGCTGCATCGGCGCGCGCTCCGCCGTCGCGTTCGACTGCAGCACGATGCCGCTCGCGTTGAGCGTGCGCGACTGGACCGCTTCGTCGAAGGTCAGCGTGAGGAGGCCCTCGCCCGCCGAGTAGGTGAAGCTCGCGAGCTCGAAGGCCGCCGCCGTCGCGACGAGGGCTGCCGCCCAGAGCTGCCTCATGCTCTGGTTTCGATCACTCGTCGCGGGGGCAGCTATGTGCGTTCGTTGCGATCACTGCGCTTTCATTGCCCGCCGGCGGCCGCGTCTCCTACCCATGGTGCCGGCGTTTTTGGCCTCCGCAGCGGCCCTCTCTCAGCTTTGCCTGGCTTTGCCCCCCCCTCGGAAATCCGCCTAGCGGTCGTTGGGTAGTGTTCGGAGCGCCTGGCGGGGATCAATCTGTAGCGGCTTTTTACCCGGACGAGAGAGGCACTAGGATCCGAGCTCATCGAGAATGCAGCGCATCTGGCACGCGCTGCCCAGCAGAGACGCGAGAGCCCGAGCGCTGCCCAACAATTCGTCAACGACTTCCCTCGATTGCAACGCAGTGCGGCAGCCTCGGACTGGCTTGACTAGTTGACACTGAACGCCGAGAGAGAGAGCAAACATGGGCGCGGAGTTGTCGAGAGCAGGCGCCCCACTCACGAAAGTCACCATCAAAAACAACCTCGGCGTACTGTTTGTCGGCGAGGCCGAGGAGACCTTCAAAGCCACCGCAACCGGTCCGGAAGGCGAGGAGACCGTGCCCTGGCCCGAGGCCGACGCGTACGTGAAGAAGCGCGGCGACGAGCGCTGGCGCGACCCGAAGCACGTCTTATTCCAGAATCTGAAGCAGTTCAAGGTCGCGCGCGTTGAGATCCAGAAGATTGCGAAGGAGAAAATCAAGGGCACAATCAAGGAAATCCCGCAGCGCGGTCAGGACGTCGGCGACGAGTGCCAACAGCGCGGGCTCAACGGCAAACCGACAGCGTCGCTCGACCCGCTGTACGAAATCGCTGAGCGGGCGCGCGAGGTGTACGCCGAAGTTATGACAGACGTGTGCGAGGGCGGTCCGCCGCTGAACCTGGCATCGCTGAAGGGCCGCGCGCGAGCCGAGGTGAAAGCGCAGAACGAGTACGCGGACAAGACGGCGCCGTGCTACTCGTGGCTCTTCGACATCGTGAGAGGATCTGTGTATTGCGACCATGAGGACGAACTGGTCGCGCTCTGGAAAAAGATCGAGGCAGACCCGCGCATCGAAATCGTCCGGACGAAGAATCGGTTCAACCCCCCTTTATTCAACGGCTACCGCGACATTATGATGAACGTGGCGGTGAAAGTGCCCCGTACCGTTAACGGTACGGGGCACACAGGCCCTAGTGAGTTTTGCGCCACTAGCATTTAAGCTGTTTTACGCCGCTCGTCAGAACGCTGTTCTTCGCCGCTCGCACTTTCCGCCCGCGTAAAAGCGTTTCTCTCGCTCCCCGCGTTCCGATGAGCACCTTTTCAAAACCATCCGAGCCCACCTTGCCGCGAAACTGCCGCCGACACTAGGACCGTTTCGGACCCGCTCTAACCCGACTTTCGCCCAACCCTAACCCTAACCCTAGTCTCATCCTAATCCTAACCCTTACTCGAACCGAATCCTAACCTCAACCTCGCGACAGATAAAAAAAAGTCGAGTCAGTCATTCCGATTCTGACTTTTTCCATCTCAACTTATCGCCAAATCGCCAAATCACCAGACCAAAAAAAGTCGAGCCGGTCATTCCGATTATGACTGCTCGACCACGTACCAAGGAGCGTGGAGCGCGTGTTTAAAGGAGGTTGCATTTTCAAACATAGCTTCCGTCGTCCCTGTCACATTGGACACTTTCCAATTGTTGAGCGGCTGGTTGAAAGAGGTTGCGCCCCAAAACATTCTTAAATGTATTCTACTCGCCGCCGATTTCTTTAAGGAGTCGGAAAATATCAAATATCTTGACGCAGGATCGATACGAGCGCCAGCTCGCGATTGAAAGACAGACGTACGGCGACGACCACCCGCGATTGGCCACGACGCTGTTCAGCCTCGCCGTAGTCAGCTCAAACCTCAAGGACACCAACAAGGCGCGTGGCTACCTCATGGTCGCACACGCCATAACCGTGAATACGTATGGCCCCGACCATCCTCAAGCCCAGGAATACCTCGGTCACCTCCGCCAACTGTCGTGATTTGACCCGGGGGTGGCGTCCGCGTGAGGTATTTCTAATGCAAAGAATACAACAACAAAATTACTCCGACGCGTCGGCCCCGCGCGCCCGCTTCGGCGACGAGTCCCCGGCGGCATCGTCGTCGTCGCGCCCGCGCTTCGCCGGGAGCACGAGCGCCGCCCACGTCGCCTCGTCGACGGCGGCCGCGACCTTGCGCGCGAAGAGGCAGCCCGCGCCGCGCGCCGCGCGCACGACGTCGGCCGTGAGCGCGTCGAAGGTCTTCGGCGACGTGCCGCCCCGCGACCAGTCGCAGTAGGTCAGGCGCTTGTCTTCGATGTCCGCAGAACGCTCCGGTGCGAGGCGCGCCGTGCCCGGCATTGATGCTCCGCCGGGCTTCCGCAGCTCGCCCATGAGCGCGAGCGAGACGGGGAAGAGCAACTCGTCGGCCGCCGTGCACCGGCGCAGCAGGCGCCACAACGACGGCGCGTCGCGCGCGCCCGCGGCCCGCGCCGCGCGGCGCACGCAGGCGTCGAGCGCGGCGCACGCGCGCGCGTGCGTCGCGGAGAGCGCGGCCCACTGGTCGGCCTTGCAGATCTTGGCGGCCTCGATGACGCGGTCGACCTTCTCCCACTGGCGCTCGCGCGCGTAGCCGTTGTCCGGCCGGCACGTGCACTGGAGGAACGTCGTCGGCCTTGATACGAGCGCCGCGGCCGCGTCCACATCAATCGGCACGCACGTCTCCGACGCGAAGGCGACGAGTGCGGGGTCATCTCGCAAAGCGTCGTCGAGCAGCGCGAGCGTCGCCCTTACTAATTCGATGGACCCCCAGCGCGTCTCGTAGTGGTCCCGGACCATGCGTTCCGCGAGCCAGGCCGACGACCGCTGGGCCTTCTCGCGCCGGTGGGCGTGGGCGTAGAAGCGCACGTCCACGTCCCGTTTCTCCAATTCGGCGGCCCAGCGCCGCCAGCAGCGCTCGTGCGGCAGGCCGTCCACAATTGTGAAACAGACCGCGAGCCGTTGCTTCGGCGGCCGGTCGGCGACGGCGCGCCTCGCATCACTCAAAGCCTGCTGCGCGCCTTGTTCTAATGCGTCGCGCAGCCTCCTTTCATCTCTTGACAGGCGGCTCTCCTTGCTCTTTTTGGGGATGCGGGCTGGCGCTGGCGCTGGGGCTGCGGCGCCGTCGTAGGTGCTGAGCATTGAGGCGAAATCCATGAATGCGATTGCTATGCCTTTTTGGTGTTTTGGCCACCAATTTGGGCTTAGGCGCGCAGCGGCACCACCGCTGCTCGAGTCGCTGGAACCGTTGTCGCTATGCAATATGAGAGCACGACGCGGCAGTATGTGTACCCCACCTAGCTCAGCCGTCTCGTCGTCGCGTGTGTCGGGCAAAAAACGAGCTAGCGTCGGTAAGACACTAGCGTTTTACAGTTGCGCAGCCCGCGCTTTCCCAGGCGTCTTCACCCGTCTAGAACCGTCGTTGTCTTGCACAAACGTCCCCGGAGCCGTGATTGAACCAACCCCGCACCTAAAGTGAAGCACTCCATCGCCGCCGCTAAAAACTTGCATAGCGCTGCACAGACATAATGATTAAGGCCACAGTCGCGGTCCTGGCGCTCGCCAGCCACGCGCATGGCTTTCAGCCGCTGCCGCTCCGCTCTCGCGCCGTCGCCGCGCCAGCCAAGACCCTCTCTCCCGTGCACTCTGCAGCCGCGCCGGCCAAGCCCCTCACCACGCTGCACTCGACCGTAGCTGAAGAGACCTTCGAATTCACGGCGGAGACGGACAGAGTGATGGAGATCATCATCAACTCGCTGTACAGCGACAAGGACGTGTTTCTAAGAGAGCTCGTGAGCAACGCGGCCGACGCCTGCGACAAGAAGCGCTTTCTGTCCATCGAAGCGGGCAACGCCGCCGACGCGTTGCGGGTGCGGATCACGGCGGACCCGGACAAGAAGACCTTGACGATTGAGGATTCCGGTGTCGGCATGAGCCGCGACGAGCTCGTAGCTAATTTAGGAAAAATAGCCAAGTCCGGCACGAAGGCCTTCGCGGAAGCTCTTGGTGAGACGCCAGATGATGTTAATCTAATAGGGCAGTTCGGCGTCGGCTTCTACAGTGGCTACTTGGTTGCGGACAAGATGACGGTGACGACCAAGTCCATGAACAGCGACAAGACGCACACCTGGTCGTCCGACGCCAAGAGCGGCTTCACGGTGCGGGAGGAGGGTGACATTGACGGCACGTCAGGTACGCGTATAGTATTAGATGTCAAAGAGGACTGCTCCGAGTACTTGGAAGAGGCTACATTAAGAAGGTTACTAAAAAGGTACTCGGAGTTCCTCCAGTTTCCCATTGAACTCTATGCCTCGAAAACAACTTATGATGATGAAGTGGATGAAGAAGCGACGAAGAAAGCGAGGGAGGACGACCCTGAAGCTGCCGAGGTTACGAAGTCGGTAACTAATGTCAAATTCGACTACGAAGTTGTCAATAGCATGAAGCCGCTCTGGTTAAGACCGCCGAAGGAAGTTAACGAGACAGAACACTCGGAGTTCTACAAATCGGCATTCAGAGCCTTTGACGATCCGCTCAGAACGATCCACTTCGCATTGGAGGGCCAGGTCCAGTTCAAGGCGTTGATGTACGTGCCCAAGTCCCTCCCCTTCGAGCTGAACCAGAACATGTTCGACGAGAACGCGAACAGCATGAAGCTCTACGTGAAACGCGTTTTCATCAACGACAAATTTGAGCTGCTGCCTCGCTGGCTCGTTTTTATGAGAGGTATCGTCGATAGCGAGGATTTGCCTCTCAACGTCGGGAGGGAGATATTGCAAAAGTCGAAGATGTTGGGCGTGATCCAGCGACGGTTGGTGCGGAAATCACTTGATGCTTTTAGTGACTTACAGAAGAATTCTACGGAGTACGACGAGTTCTGGAAGAACTTCGGGAAGTACATCAAGGTGGGAGCGGTGGAAGAACAGGGCGACGTGCAGAAAGACCTCGCGAAGTTATGTCGGTTTTATTCGACGAAGTCCGGGGATGAACAAACTACGTTTTCAGAGTACATAGAAAGGATGCCCGTCAATGCGACCAAAATATTGTATTTGTCTGGTGATTCGCGGGAACAGGCTCTCAACTCACCCGTAATACAACGATTGATCAAGACGGACTACGAAGTACTCTTACTACCGGAAGCGCTGGATGAGATCGTCTGCCAGGCCATTGGGGAAGTAGATGGAAAGAAACTCGTCGACGCGTCGAAGGACGACCTCAAAGATGTTTTTCAGGATGACGACGAGGACGACGACAACGGCGACTTCGAAGAGTTATGTTCGTGGCTCAAGTTGCAGTTGGAAGATCGCGTTTCGTCCGTGAAACTTTCCAAACGATTAGTAGATGCGCCGGCGGCGTTGACGGAGGGCGCCTTCGGCATGAGCCCGACCATGCGCAAGTACATGGCGGCGCAGGCGGTCGCGCAAGAAGACGAGTTCGCGGGCTTCGGCGGGGCGGGGAAGCCGACGCTGGAGTTGAACGCCAAGTCGTCTATCGTCGTGGCGCTGAACAACGGCGACTTGACGTCGGATGAGGCCGAGGACGCGGCCGAATTGCTCTTTGATGTAGCTGCTTTGACCGGTGGGTATGAACTGTCTGATGCTACCGCTTTTGCGACCAAGGTGACGAAGCTGATGGGTCAGACGGAGATCCCGCCCAAGAAGGAGGCGGAACCGGTCGAGGCCGAGGTCGTCGAGTGAGATGGACCCATGCCTCGCTTGATTCCCTGTCCCTCTAAGAGTTTGATGTTTTACGCTAGTAGTCGGCGTCGTAAGATTCCGAGTCCTCCTGGTGGTGGGGCACGCCGAGCGGCTCTTCGCCCAGGTGAAAAGAACTCCTGTCGCCCAGACAAGCGCCGACATCGAATCGAAGCTCGTCGTCGCGGCAGGGCGGGAAAGGCAGTGGACACCGCCGCGCTGTCGGCGCGGGCATGTCGTAGTACCAAAGGTCAACGTCCCCGAACAAATGCGCGCCCGTAACCCCATGGAGAAATATTTGCATGCCCCGGAGAGGAAGCCGTTCGAACGGACAATAAACTTGGACTTCCTTCCCATCCCGCGTCGTCGCAATCACCTTGGCAACCTGCAAGTTCCAGTTGAGCGTCGCGTCCACGGTGACCGTCTCAAGAGGTTCCATACCTTGCGAAGCGATGCGACTTTTGGGCACGGTCAGGAGGGTGCGGCTCTCGTCGCCGCCCGCACACATGATGCGGAGACCATCCGAAGAGAAACGAGTATAAAATTTCAAAATAATTCGGCTACGAAATTTGTTCACGTCGGACGTAGGTCCTACCAGGCAGAATGAACTACCGACGGAGGTACCCCAGTTATCAGTAGGTCCATCGTACGCAAACTGAACGCGGACTCGACGAACGCAGCGGCGCTGGCCGCTGGGACAGGACTTACCTATCTTCGACTGGTAAAGAAAGTCACGGTGTCGAGAACCGTTGTCGGATTCCCCAATTCTCTCCATCCTGAGGAAACGTCCGTCTGGCAAATCCCTATATGTCACCGTTCTATTAATTGCGGACACCTGCGATGCTTTCATCGCTGCTCTTAATTCCTTCGATGGCTTCCAGCCCCCTTTTCCGTTTTTAGAGTTCACCCAGTGACGGTGATAATGTCCCGCGTCGCGCCCACTGGTCTGCAGCGTCGATAGCAGCGCCCCGGTGCACGCGGCCGCTGATTTCGAAGCGCGCATGGCCACGAGCAGCATGCGGAACTTGTCCTGCTCGAACGAGCGCGAGAGGTTCGGCAGCACCGCGAGCGCGCGCGTCGGCAGAAACTTAGTCACGGTGTCCGCCAGATCATGGCGGCGCCAGAGACGCGTTAAGCTCGTGGTGTGGCGCGGGACCTGCTGTGGTGGCTCCTCCATAGCCTCTGTTGTTCTTGGGACAGATTTCGACCCCCACGTCCAGTGTTGTCGTTTCTTGGGACAGATTGCGACCTCTGTGTCCAGTGTGTGCGCAGCAGTGATTTGACCCAGCTGCTGAAAACTCGACGAGGACGTCCGTAGAATGCTCAATCGATGCGCAACTTGTATTTAGTGTAAGAGCGAAGCGCTGCACGAAGCGATGCGGTCTGTAGGCCGCGTGGGCGTGCGCGCGGCGCGGGCACAAAAGCTGCTTGCTTGCTAGTGTCTTACGGGCGCTAGCTCAGCTGTCCTGCACGATTGAAAAGACCACTCGCGAAGAACTTAGCAAGGGGATAAAAAAGACGCCTACTAGGCCAGCTGCCGCGTCTTCCTGAGCCACGCCGCGTACGCCTCCCGCACCTCGAGCAGGTGCCCGATCTCCGGGCCCATGTCCTCGACGTGCTGCAGATACAGGGCCCACAACGCCTTCTGGTCGGCCATCGGCAGATTCACGGTAGA
>JACLAA010006063.1_pt1 | contig 12061 bp, 6 predicted proteins | sample 8027891 | NCBI WGS metagenome assembly JACLAA01 (sample SAMN15724900, study PRJNA655200) | protist metagenome | isolation source: fluorescence activated cell sorting (FACS) single amplified genomes of... | place: Spain: Blaines Bay Microbial Observatory, Mediterranean Sea | collected 2016-01-19 | reverse complement strand
TAGAATTCCTCCCTCGCCGAGGCGACGAGTTCGTCGAGTTGGCGCAATACAACGACCCGTTCACGAACCCGTTACAAAGACGCAACGAGGTTCTCATCGCGCTGGAAAATATCAGAGACGACTTTATCGCTTTGGTGTAAAAAATGATGTGAAAGATCATCATCCAAAAGCCAAAGCAACCTGTATTTTGTATAGCAGCAGCACGTGTTATTAAAAACAAAACGCATACGCGAGAAAGAAAGCAAACACCATTTTTCCTCTAGTGTGCGTTGTACCTTTTACTCAATTTTGCTCCTCCTCCCCCCATTTTGTGGGGAGAAAAAATGCATTTTGAACACCTCACAGATACAACCGTCAGAATGCAAAGTAATAACGAAGAAGAAGAAGTTAAACGAATCATCATCATCGCGCAGTAACAGTAGTAGTAGTAGTATTCGTAGCACTTTCTTTCGGCAGAAAAATTTATACGACGTTCGAGACACGCGCGCGAGGATTGACATCTTTTACATCAGGGGAAACATCGTCGGCAAAAGAGCGGTTTGGTTGAGCCGATGATGACGAGGACGACGAGGAGTACTAAAGATGACATCGTCCTCGAAAAACCTTCAAACGACGACGACGAGGAAGAGGAGGAAAACAAAGAGGGCTTACTTCGATTGACCTTCCAAATCTGGCGACACCAGGCGGAAACCGAGAAGCAAACGCAACTGTTACACATCGTTTTGGAGAAGAAACAGATGGAACTGTTGAAATTTTCCTTGCACAGGCGAGCGCTGAGGTACCAACGCACGTGTTTTACTAGCTGGCGAGAAGAAGTGGAAAGGACGAAAATACAGAATAAACGATTGAAATCGAAAGTGGAAGGGTTACGGCTGAGATATTTGAGAGCGGCGTTCGATAGGTGGAGGAAAGAAAGGATGAGCGGGAAACGGTTGAAGGAACGGTTGGCGCGGGCGACGAGTCGGAGAGCGATGAAGTTGCAACGAGAGATGTTAGAGAGATGGCGGATGGAAGCGAGGGAGAAGAGGAAGGAGAGAGAAGAGAGTAGAGATGTGGAGAGGGAGGTGAAAGAGTTGAACGAGCGGATGGAGGCACTGCAAAAGCAATTTGAGAAAGAGAAAGAGCAATGGAAGGAAGAGGAGACGCGGATAGCGAACGCGCACGAGGCAAAGTTGGAGGAGTTTACGAAAGCGAACGAAAACGAGAAATTGAGAGTGGCGACGGAACGCGCGAGTCGAGACGCGGAGACGAAACAGAAATTTGAAGCGGAGATTGCGCTTTTGAAGTTGAAGGAGGAACAAGGGAGGAAGACGTACGAAGAGAGAAAGGAGAGGTTGATCGAACGCGCGGTTGGAGCGATGGAGAAGGAAAAGAAGGAGCGGTTAGCGCGGAAATTTTTTACGAAATGGAGAGAACAAACGATGGAAGCGAAACGATGGAAGCGAACGTTGCGGTTTTTATTGCTCAAGAAACGAAGAAGCGTGATTGAGAGCGCGTTTCGAGAGTGGAAAGAAGCCACGGAAACGAGTCGAGAGGAACGGGAAAAGGATCGAGCGTTGGAACGCCGTCTGGAAAATCACATTCGAGCGAAACGGTTTCGGATGCAAAAGCGAATCTTTGAAGACGTTTTTGTCAGAGAATATGAGAGAGGGAAAAGTAACGAGAGGAAAGCGGCTGCTTTTAGAAACTCGCAGTTGCAAGAGAAAGCGTTCGAACAGATGCGAACGTACGCTAAGCGTTCGAAGATTGTTACCAACTTACAGGCGCGAGCGATATCGCGCATGTCCTCCAAGAAAGTTGCCAAAGCGTTTTATATTTGGCGAAACGAAACCCGAACGCAAGGAGTAGAGAATCCAAGGAAAGCTGAGGTGCATTTTGAAACGAAAGTGAAACCAGAACTGCTAAAGCGAACGTTTTCACAGTGGAAGATGGTTTCGGACGTGGAAAAACGGTTCCGAATGCTCGAAAACGACGCGATGCAAAAATATGATTCGAAAATACTCAAGGAAACGCTTCAGTTTTGGCATAAAAAAACGGTCGCGCGCCGTAAAGCGTTGAGTCAAGAACGTAAGTTAGACCGCGCGATCATGTTTCGCGAACGTTCGAAAATGCGCGAGGTATTCAGAGCGTGGCGAACCTTAGCCGTTTCGGAAAAGAAACGCGACGAAACGTTGGTGAGAACGTTAAAGACGAAAAAGCACTACGAGCGACATTTTGCGCAACCGTTTGCAAATTGGAAAGCACTCACGGAGAAGAGACGGTCGTTTACGTTACGAAGAGAGGAAAAGCATCGTGCTAAAGTTTTACGAGCCGTATTTATGTCTTGGAAACGCTCAGCCGAAGACAGTAGAAATCGATTGGCGCTGACGGAGAAGTTTATCGCGCAGAAATATCGAAAGCAACAGACGCAATTAAGAAGAGACTGCTTATTGGCATGGAACACGCACGTGCAAATGTTGAAGCAAACTAGAATAGAGCAAATGAAACGCGCAGTCGTGGAACGTGCGATTGCGGACGAATCCGAGACGCATTTCGGGACGCCGGAAGGCATCGCCATCGTTCAAGCCGCGAAACGTTTTCAGAGACGAAACTTTCTCGAACGCGTCTCGAGTGTGGTGTTTCAAAGATGGCGCGAGGAAAGCGCGAAGAGAAACGGGGTGCTGTTGGCGCTAAAATCCGCGTTTATTGAAGAAAACGATGCGAGACGATTGCGCGCAGCCTTTCGCGTTTGGAGACAACGCGCGATGGAGATGAAGGCAAAAAGCGCGTGGCAATCCAGCAGAACGCCAGCTATCGCAGCTTCGATGTCTCCACTGAAGAAAAAAATATCAGCAAAGGATGAAAGAAATAGTCCTAAATCAACCGCGAGTTCATGGGATTTCGATGTCGACTTCGAGCAAAACGCAAGAAATTTGAAATTGACGAACACAACATTCAAGTCGATGTCGAGAAAGGCGACTGGCACGTTTTTTGGCGCCGATAACACGAACAATAGGAATGGTCGCGACGAGAATACCAACACAAATAATAGTAGCAGCAGTAGATTTTCAGCTTTAGATCGCTCGTATCGAGAAACCATCGACGCATGCATCGCGCTCGAAGCTAAACTCGAGATGAAAGGGAGTGCGACGAGAACGTCGTCTCAGTACGCCACGCCGAGGAAAGACGCTTCTTCTTCGACGGTACCGACGACGCGCGAATCCAGAGAGTTTAAGCAAAACGCGTTGAAAGAAAAACTGATGGATATTGAAGCGAGCGCGATGGCGTTGCTCGAAAGCGCGAGAGCGACGCGAGTGCGTAGAGAAAAATTACATCATCAACAACAACAAGCGCAGAGCAGTTTTTAATCTACATAGATGAAAAATACCTCGCACACTACATACACATTTTACTACCAGCTGACGTAATCTAAATCGTCATCGTCATCATCTTCATCCTCCTCCTCCTCAATCGTGTTTATGGTATTGTTCAAGGAGCGATAATTATCTTCGTCATCATCTTTGCGAATATTTTTTCCATATTCTTCTTCGTCCTCGTCGACGGTTCGATCGGCTCGACCAGCGATCAAACCTTCGAGCGCGCCGCATCGGCGCGACAATCGCACGCTCGCAATCGCGCGCGTGAGAAAAGAAACGCGAATGTCAGCGACGTCCTTCACAACGTTGAATGCAAATACTTCCCGCCTTTTTTCCTCGTATGACGCTGCATCGTTTTCGTCGTTGACATCGTCGTACTCGGTTTCTAACAGCATGGTTTTCTTGCGTTCGATGCACTCGCGCAACGTCGCTCTCGCATCTCGCAACGAGCGCTCCAATCGAAGATTGGCCGCATCGGCTCGCTTTCTAAACTTCACTTTACTTTTCTCCTTCTCCTCTTTATTGTTGTATTCATTATCATCATCGTCATCATCTGAGGATGATACGTCCGAGGAGGAAGAGGAGGAGCCGAATCCACTCGCGAGCCGCGCGGCTCTTCTCTCGGCGTACGCCGCAGCAATTTCGCTATCTTCTATGGATTTCTGCGCTTCTTCGCACAAAAATTTCACCGCAATAGACGCCGTCTCCGCAGTTTGTGCCCGTTTTTCCAACCGAGCGATCATCTTTGCATCTCTTTCGCTTCGCTCCAAAAGTTCCGCAACTTCTCGATCTCGTTTCAATTCGTTCGTTTTCACCGTTTCCATACACTCTTCTTCGCGTCTTCCGCTTTCCTCTCGAATCAGCTCAATTTCTGCATCTCGGGATGTATCTCTCGTTTTCATCGTTTCCATCAACTCTTCTAATTTTTTTCTCGCCACTCCGGCTTGTTCTCTCAACCTTTCCTTCTCCTCTTTCGCTCTTCTCGCGTCTCGTCTCGCTTTCTCCAATTCGCTTTCCATCTCTCGCATTTTTTTCCTAATCTCCGATTCATCCTCGCTCTTTTCGCCAAGCTTCGATCGCACGTGTTCCATTTCCATGTTATGTTTCATCTGCATCGTTTCCAAGTCCCTGATTTTCTCCTCGCTCATCCGTCGCATCTTCTCCTTGCACGCTTCTTCAATCTTCAGCTCTTTCTCTTTCGCTCGGTTCACCGCGTCCACGCATCGCCTCTCCACTACCTCTATTTCGTTTTCTTTCTTCCTCTCAAAATCTCTCACCGTTCGTTTCAACCGATCTATTTCCTCGCGCATCCCTCTCTCTTTCGTCTTGTTTTCTCGATCTTCCATCTCTCTCGTTCGTTTCGCCTCCTCCATCGCTTCCTTCGTCCGGGAAATTACGTCTCGTTTCGCCCTTTCCAGTTCCAACACATTTGACGCGTACGCTATTCTCTCGTTCTCGAGAGACGATTTGGATTCCTCCAAAGTTTTTCGCAACAAATGGAACGCGTCATCCGTCTTCTCTTTCTGATTTTGAAGACGATTTTGAGGGTGTTGCTCCGTACCGAAGAACTGGGCACCTACTACACCGTTTTTCTTTTCCCCTCGTTGTAAATCTCTCTCCAGTTTCTTCAAGAATCGCTCGAGAATAGCGTTCGAAGATGACGCTTCTGCTCTTCTCGTCACGCTCTCTGCGCGTTCTTCTTTTTCTTTTTCTTCATCGCGAGTTTCGAAAGAAGAATTAAAGCGTTGTTGTTCACGTTCTCGCGTGGTTGCAAAATTCGTCTCGGAAAGCACCCGTTCGTCCCCAACGGTGTGCAACCGCAAGAACGACAAAGATCTCTTCTCCGGCGAGTGCTCTGGTCGGTACATTCGACGACTCGCAACAACACCACCGCGCTTTGAAACTGCGTTGGTTTTGGTCGGTTCCTCTCTCATATTATTCGTATTCTTCACGTATTTGCGCGTAAGAAATGGCGAAAAAGTGCGAGCGCTTTTCCCCCTTAAAATGCATGTGAAATGCGTCACACGCACTCGAAGAAAGAGCGCTTTGTTAGTACGCGTTCGAAAACGAGTACCTTTCGCGAAAACGCGCTCGTTTCTCGAAAGTCTCGTTTTACTCGTTGTTCTTCTTTGTTTTTATTAAATATCTCTAATCCTCGCGCGGTGAAACGCCGAAAGCGATTTTCGAAGACACTTTTGGGGGTGCGCGTGATAAAAGAGCAGCGCGCTCTTGAGACGATGAGGATGAAAACGCGTTCCCGTCGCGCGCTTCTCGGTCTTCTTCTTTGTCTTCTTCCGTTGTGTTCTCGCGGGCAACGAGAAGAAAAACAGAAGCACATTTTGATCGTTTTAACGCACGGGATGGGGGACACGTGCTGTGATCCACTCTCGTTAGGGAAGATTGAACGCGTGATCGAACGCCGCAGCGACGCAGACGACACGTTGAAGACGAAAGTCATCTCAATTAAGTTTGGTCGAAATTCAATGCGCGATTTCATCTCCGGGTTCATCGGAGACGCGTTTTCTCTGGTAAAAGATTTCGGGTGCGCGCAGTTGCGAAACGCGAAAGAAGAGATGATGATGCACCGTGACTTTGATAGCACCGAGAAGAAGAACGACGATAAAGTGGAGACGATACTCCTCGGGTTTTCGCAAGGCGGCGTGTTCGCGAGAGCTATGGTCGAAACGTGCGAAGACGAAGTCAACGCGTTAATCACGTTCGGAGCGCCGCATTCAGGCGTCTGGAAGTTTCCTGGATGCGATAAAATGGCAAACGCGCTGTCGCGAAAATGGTGCGAGTATTCGAGAAAGGTGGCGAGTAAAGCGGCGTATAGCAAAATGTTGAAGAGTAAGAGCGTGCAAGCGAGTTATTTTCGAGACGTGAGCGATGCGAAGAGGTTTGAACAGTACGTGCGGTCGGGGAGTTTGTTGAGCGTGATTAACGGTGAAGAAGATGGGAGCGACGACGAGGACGCGCGAGGAGAAGAGAGAAAGATGAAAATGGGACAAAGGAGAAGAGAAAAAATGTGCAATCTCGATGTGTTCGCAATGTTTTCCTTCGAAAAAGACGAAGTAGTCGTTCCGAGAGATTCAGCCGTGTTTAGCGACGCGCCTTCGGTACCGTTCGAGTACACCGAGGAGAAGTCGTCGGAATTGTTGAACGTGCGAGAGACTAAATTTTACTTGAACGAAGAGGACGGTTTGTGTTTGCGAGAGTTGGACGAAAAGAACAGAATGAAAATTGACGTCGTCCCGGACGCGCATCACATGCAATTCTCGTTGGAATGGTTCACCGAAAATGTCATCGATAAATATATAGTAGCCGCCCCAGAGAAGAGAGAAGAAGAAGTTAAAGAAGAAGAAGAAGAAGAAGACAAAAAAGAAGGAGTAATACATAGTATCAACAGATTTAGTAAATAGAAGAATAGTTTTTTAAAGGTACAACATCGACGGTAACGGTACAGCGCGCAAAAGTAGTTATTATATTTAAAGCATTCCTTCCGGAAGCATCATTGATTTCGGCAACCCATCGCTGGCGAATCTATCCTCCTCTTCCTCGTCCGTCCCGTAATCTAAAATCTCCTCGGAATCGTCTTCGTTCATAAACACTTCCGTCTCCCCCGTCGATTTCTCCCACCCGGCGACCAATCTCAATTTGAACGTGGCTAACTTATACCCAAACTGCCTCAACAACGCGCACTGATCCGAGCTCAACTTCACTCCTCTCTTACAAATAATCTTCTCATTCACGCACTCCACGACCCCTTTATTCAACTTTGTCGGCAAACCGTGTTTCCTCAACATCGCCTCCAACGTGTGCGACATCGGCACGTCAAAGCAATTCTTCACCGGACCTTCCGGACAGACGATCGTTTCCGTCGCAATCTGCCCGACCCGCGCGAAATCTTTCGTCTCTTTCGCCTCCATCGCCTGCATCAAGTCCTCTTTGCTCAAGTTCGTGAACACGATCCCTGTCGTCGTCGTGTTCAAATCAAATTCTTCGTTTTGCCGCCCGCGTTGCTGTTTTTTCGTCTCTTTCTGTTGTTTTTGGCCGCCGCCGCCGCCATCATCATCATCATCTTTTCCATCACGATTGTTTACGATGTGTTCGGCGAACGTCTTTAACCCTTCCTCGGATTCTTTCCCGAGTAACGCTGCTCGCATTAACTTGTTCCCGCCGACGAAGAATCTCGACGTGTTTGACACGTCGTCGCGTAAGCTTTTGAACGTTTCGTTCCTCATGTTTTTACATCGGAAGACGAACACGGACGGGTAGGTGTCGACTGCATCGCGGATGGATTCGACTAAAGATTCTTTCCACTTGCGGTCTTTTTTTTTCACCTGGGTTAACGCGACGACTTTGTTACGCTTGGATTTAGGCATTATTATTGCGTGATCGTGATGATACTCGTTTAATTCAGAGAGAGCGAGGGACGATGATGTTTTGCGTGTGTAGTATTAGGGGAGCTTTTTATGCCGTTTTTCCACGCAAAAGCGGTGCGTCGTGGAGTTTTACGTAAAACTTTCCTCTACATGTTGCCGCCGGAAGCGGCGACGACGGCAACTTTGGCGTCTCGCAAAGCGTCGACGAGCACGGAGAGCGAATCTAAGTCTAAGTCTAAGCGATGGTGTTGGTGTTCTTCTTCTTCTTCTTCCTCTTCTTTCGATACGCGAAGCGAAAGGCGGAGGCGAGAGGCAGAGGAGACGGACGAGGCGGAGGACGCGTTCAAAGTGAGGGACTCCAGCGACGAGCTCGCTCTCGTCGCGTACGCCGTCCAATCGTACTCCACCAATCTCGGCGTTCCGACTCGAAGACGCCTCTTCCTTCCTTCTCGCGTTTGCGACGAATTCGTCAAAGTCATTGTCTTCTCGAACCATTCTTTCGCCCGAGAACGAAGAATTTTCTTCAATCGTACGCGAGCCTTCTTTTCGTCCTCCTCGTCCTCCTCTTCTTCCTTCTTCGTCGTGAACGCGAAACTGCTTTCAACCACCTTTTCGACGACGGCTTCAAACCAGTCTTCTTCTTCTTCTTCGAGATTGTTTTCCTTCTTCGAAACCATCGACGTCGTCATCTCGACGAGAACTCGTTTCACCACTCGTTCGTTCAACTGTTCCAAAAACCACGCACTCGTTCTTCTCTCCTCCGCGTCGTCGCTCGATGACGTAATAAACGGTTGCAACCGCTCTCGCAGCAGCGATGATCTCAGCATAACTCCTTTTCCTCCTCGTTCTTCTTCTTCTTCGTTCTCTTCTTCTTCTTCGTTCTCTTCTTCTTCTTCGTCGCGTGATTCGATGATGATTCTTCTCGTGCGCGTCTTCGTCGTCGTCGTCAAAGCGAATTTTGCGGATGATGCAAAGTCGAACATCGCGCGCGAGAGTTCTTTCGGCGCGTTCAGGAGGACAGATTTCAGACGGGAGGAAAACACCACATCGTCCTCCTCCTCCTCTTTATCGTCGTCCATGTTTGCGTTTAGTATGTTCCAACGTCTCGTTCGTCCATGTTTGAGTTTAGTATGTGTATTCCGTCTGTCTTTGAAAATGAAACAATTACTCCTACGACTCCACATAGTTTCCCCGCACCAATCTTCAAAGTTCCTCTCCGGTAAAGCACCACTAAAACTTTCAAAAACGCGCACCACTGCGAACACTACGAGAGCACTACAAAATAACAATGGGGGGAAAACAAGGCACGAAGACGCGAACGAAGAAGAAACTCCGGTACGTGCTCACCGGGAACATCGACTGTTGCCCGGAACAACACCACGAAAAAGAAGACGAAGACAACGAGCAACAGCAAACGACGACAAAAGAACAAACGAGAAAACGAAGCGACACGTCCGTGTACTCGGTGTTGTTTAACACGTTGCACCCGGAGTGGTACCACGTGTTCGCGGCGTGCGCGGCGAATAGATTGATGCTGTATAAAATCGACGACTTTGTGGTGAAGGAGGATGGAAAGAAGAAGAAGAAGACCAAGGCCAATAATGCCGCTTCTAATGCGAACAATAACGCGACGAATGCTGCTGGTAAAGAAGAATTAGAAACAGATGTAACAGAAGAAGAAGAGTTAGACGAAGAAGAAACGGTCGAACGAACGACGTTGTTGCAATGCTACGTGGACGCGGATCCGAACGAAACGTATTACACGTGTTGCTGGTGTTCGAAGAAGAACGCGTTGGTGCCATACATCGCGTGCGCGGGCGCGAAGGGCGTCGTGAGAGTTTTGAATTGTAAGAAGAAGGATTTTTGCGGCGCGTTGGTCGGGCACGGCGGGGAGATTAACGATTTGAGAGCGCATCCGGCGATGCCGAATATTATCGCGAGCGCGAGTAAAGATTTGTCGGTGCGGTTGTGGAACGTGAGCAACGGGGTGTGCGTGGCTATTTTCGCCGGAGCGAGAGGGCACAGGAACGACGTTTTGTCGGTGGATTTTCATCCGAATTTACACTTTTGTCCGGAAAGCGGGAGAGAGGACGTGGTGGTCATCGCGACTGGCGGGATGGATAACGCGGTGAAAGTCTGGTCGACGAGAGGGAAGAAAGTGAGCCAAGCGATTGAAGATTCAGAGCTTTGGGAGGATGAGATTGTAGAGTTTCCAACCGCGCAGGTTCGGGCGCCAGAGTTTAGCACGTTTCACGCGCACAATCACTTCGTCGATTGCGTGAGATACTTCGGGGAGGTTATATTTTCGAAATCGGTGGAGAATAAAATATTAGCGTGGACGCCGGATTTCTATTTGAATAATAAAAATACGGACGAAGACGCCGCTATGGTGGAAGCGGATGAAAATACGAATAAAAATAACGATAATAGTAACAACAACAGCAAGGACGAAAAAGTAGGGATTCAAAAATACGGCGGCGACGACGAGAAGTTCAAGCGATCGTTCAGGAAGCTGAAAAGTTTCAACTTGGTCGACGCGGAAAACTGGTGGGTTCGATTTTCCTTGGCGAAAGAGGCGAGCGTTTTGTGTTGCGGAAACACGAAAGGTTTAGTCAGAGTGTGGAAGTTTTACGAGAGCGACGACGATAGCGACGCCGACGACGATTTCGATTCTTCGTCTTCTTCTTCCTCCTCCTCCTCCTCTTCCGAAGAAGACGACGAAAAAGTCAAAGTGGAAAAGGATGAGTTTTTCCGCCGACGACATCGACGTAAACGCGAAAAGCCACACCACCACCACACCACCACCACCAACAAAAACGACGACGACGTTCTCGTCGCCGATTTAAAAGGGCTCCCGAAAGAAACCGTCGTCCGTCAAGCCGAGGTTTCCTTCGACGGTAAAATCGTCCTCGCCGGATGCGACGGAGGGTACATCTACCGCTGGGATATAGAGGAGTTTCAAGAAGACTTCTTTGATTAATTTTAATAATAATAATAATACGTGCTGCTGCTCTTTTTAGCTATGCTCAGTACGGCTTCAGATGCGTCGTTCGTATTCGTTCGAAAGAGAGAGATTTGGTTGGTATCATCGCACCACCGCAAAGTTTGTTATTCGTATTAGTTTTTAATAGCAGAGAGAAGTAAAAAAAGGAATAAAAATCGCCAGATCTCAACTATAAATCATCACATTTCATCACATCTTCATCGATACAATAACCGTATAAGAGAGAGAGAGAGCAAGTTTAAGCAGAGTATATACACACACACACGCGCGCGCGTATACGTAAGGTGCAAAAGTGGTTTTTGAACGAAGTTAAAGAAGAAGAAGTTAAAGAAGAAAATGGGTGCGAATCACTCGAGTCGAGGACGGGAAAACGACGATCCGAGAGCGAGTCTCCGCGCGCGCGCGAGGCTTCGAAGTGGGTTACGAGGGAGCCATACTACTAATACGAATCAGCAGCAGGAGCAAGGACGGACGGAACTTCGATTCGTGCCGGAACCAGCACCACCGCTCTCGATGAATACGACTACCACGACTACGAACGATATCAATAACAACAACGACGGTGTGATTACGAAGAAAACGTCCACCATTCGAAACCACGTGAACGTGAAGAAGAGTTCGGTGCTCATTTCGATGGAGGCGAACGCGATCGAGTTTACGTACGACGCGACGAAGAAATGCGCGGCGTCGTTGTACGTGTGCCAGAAAGGATGGATGGGGATGGGCGCGAGCAAATTTATCGCGGTGGCGCACAGGAAGCCGTGCGAGGCTGGGTTTAGCGAGACGGTTTCCGTCGCGATTGGGAAGGAGGTGGTGCGTTCGCTGCGGAGTTTGACGAATAACGAAGAGACGACGGATGGATTTGCGGTGATTATACGATTAGAGTGCGTCGGGGATCAGGTGGAGACGCAAGAGGAGGCGAATCGGGTGTTGTTTAAAAAAGACGACGAGGAGAGGAAAGAAGAAGAAGAAGAAGGAGAGCAAAAACAACAACAACAACAACACTATTTCGATCCCGTGAAGGCGTTTGAAAGCGTCGACGCGAGTGTTCAAGCGCAAACGACGTTCTGTTCCGTGCCGCAGTCTCTTAGCACAACGGAAGAAAATTTGGTCAAATTACAAGTCGTCAAGCAACACATCTTCGTGAACGGGAGCTCGTACGAGTTGCAAGAGATTTACGGGATCGATAACAACAGTAGCAACAACAACAATAATAACAATAGTTTAGAACAGCAACACAACCTGGACCAGTTTCAGCAGCAGCAACAACAACAGCAGCGGGAGGAAGAGGATGAAATCATGTGCGTCGTTTGTTTGTC
>JACLAA010007363.1_pt1 | contig 12063 bp, 6 predicted proteins | sample 8027891 | NCBI WGS metagenome assembly JACLAA01 (sample SAMN15724900, study PRJNA655200) | protist metagenome | isolation source: fluorescence activated cell sorting (FACS) single amplified genomes of... | place: Spain: Blaines Bay Microbial Observatory, Mediterranean Sea | collected 2016-01-19 | reverse complement strand
CCTCCAGGATCAGCTTGACGCGCGCGGCGTCCGGCGTCTTGGCGAAGTTCGGAATAGAAGCCGAGATGGCAGCAACACAAGGCTTCGACCGAGCAACCGCCGCGTAGAAGATGGCCTTCTGGTTGTGGTGGTCGACCACGTCCGCCGGCACGCCGGAGGCCACCAACATCTGGGCGCAGAGCGTAGCTTTATTTTTAGCGGCGTGGTGCAGCGCGGTCCTTCCATCATTATCTGTTGCCGTCGCGTCGCAGCGCGCCCTCAGAAGTAATTCAACACAAGCAGCAGCATTGTAGGCCGCGGCCTTCATGAGCGGCGTGTGGCCGTCGGGGTCCGTCCGGAGGTTTTTGTCCGCTTTATGCTGTAATAGTATCTTCACGGCCTGCGGCGCGTCGTTGATGCAGCACCAGTGGAGGGCCGCGTAGCCTCCCGAGCGATCGTCTAAGCTTTTTCTTCGTGCGACCATCTCCGGCGTCAGCACGGCCACGGCCGCGGGCCGGTTTTCCGAGGCAGCCATCAGTAGGGGAGCGTAGCCCTGCCTATTTTTTGCCGTTAAGTCCGCACCGTACTCTAACAACACAGAAGCGATCTCCGCGGCGTCCGTCTGCGCCGCGGCCAACAGTGGCGTGTCTCCATATTTATTCCGGTGGTCGACGCGCGCGCCGGCCTCGCACAGAGCTCTTGCTTTGGTCACACAAGCGTCCATTCTCGATCTTTGTGTGGAACCTTTGGCGCCCTGCTGCAAGGCGAAGTACTCGTAGACGACCTTATGTAAAGGTACTTCGCCCTCCGCATCGGGCCGGTTCAAACCTCGCAGCTCCGCGTCCGTCAGGTCGCAGCCGATTTCCCGCAGCGCCGACGCGAGGGCGTTCCGGTGGTCCAACGCGACCTTCTTGTATTGCGACGAGTGCTTCTTGCCCTGCGCTTCGAGCTCTTTGAGTTGCCTGGCGAGCCGCCGGTGCTCGGGCTCGGGACCCGTCGGTTTCTTCTTCTTACTTGATTTCTTGTGCTCGCTCCGCTTCTTGCGCGGGCGGTCGGCGGACGGCGGGCGGTCGTAGCTCGACATCGGTGCTGCCGGCCAGAGGCTTGTTCCTTCCTGGGCTCAGTTCGCGAGCGGCGGCGGCGGGCAGAGGTGCGGCTGCGGCTGCGCTGGCGCAGTAGAGGTCGCACTCTAACGTAGTTCGCGAGAACGGCGTGTCTCGAGAGCTGCAGAGCGCTGGCTCACGCCTGGAGCTTTGCTAGCGGCCTTAGACACTAGCAACACAGTACGAATCCTCCTACTCGTTGAGAAGGGCCAAGCGGAACCCATGGACCCGTCCACAGCCTGGCGCCGCCAACGATTTGAAAAACCCGACCTTCTCCGGCCGCGCGCGCCCATCTCCGCCGCGCACTCCTTTGTAGCCCACTCAACGCGCGGCCCAGCATCTCACGTGCGCAGCCAGTGCCTCACCCTAGTCGCTCGCGCTGCACGGCTCGCCGCCGCGCGCTAGAGACGCCTGGAGAGCGAATCCAGCAGCACAGAGCCCCCCACCACGATTCGTACGCAGGCGCAAGGATGGCCGAGAACGTCTTAGGTGCGCTCGCGGACCTCCAGGAGGAGTCCAAGCCCGAGCCGACGGCGGAGACGAACGAAGCCGTGAGCTCGCTTATGAAAGTGGAGACGCCGAACGCCACGTCGGTCCTCTTCTGCGGCAGCGCCGACTTCGCCGCCGCGGCCAAGGGCGCGAGCGGCAAGGCCCAGCAGAAGAAGGACGGGGCCAACGGCGAGGAGTTCCGCGCGCCCGTTATTATCAGCTCTCTCAACGACAAGAAGGTGCGCTACTTGAGCGTGGGTCCCTCGGCGGGCCACGTCGTCGCGTTGACGGGCGACGGGACGTACGTCTGGGGCCTGAACGGCAACGGGCAGTTGGGACTAGGTACGAAAGGTGGGTACGTGCACCCCGGTCCTGTAAAAGCGAAGCTCTGGGATATTGAGGGCGACACGCCGGTCGCCGTGGCGGCGGGCAACAGGCACACGCTGATGTTGTACGCGTCCGGTACAGTACTATCTTGTGGAGCTGGCGACCGCGCGCAGCTCGGCCTCGGCCACAAGGGCGCTTCATTAAATGACCAGAACAAGCCCCAGAAGGTGCCCCTCGAAGCCAAAGTAGCCTGCGTCGCCGCGGGCCACGACTACTCCCTGTGCGCGGACGAAGGCGGTGCCCTCTATTCGTGGGGCTGGTCCGAGTACGGGAAACTGGGCACGGGCACGGACGGATCCTACAACACGCGGGACTCGTCCATCAAGATCACGTATACGGCCACGGACATCTCGAAGGTACCCGTGGACGGTAAAATCATTCAAGTGAGCGCGGGCAAGCACCACGCCGCGTGTCTCACGGATGCTGGGATAGGCTACACCTGGGGCGACAACGGGTACGGCAAACTTGGTCATAGAGACCAGAAGCAGCGGAACGCGCCGACGCGGGTCCAAGGCGCGCGCTTCTCCACCTTATTATGTGGCGACGTCAGCACCGCCGGCCTCGGCTGGCCCGAGTACCAGGGGAGGCCCTTCTCCAAACAACAGGGCGACGGGCTCGTCTGGGTCTGGGGCGTCCTCAAGGGGAGCAATGGAGAGGGCGCGACGCACCCGGTCCCGAACTACGACGTGCAGGGCTGGAGTATCGACAAGGCCAACTTCGCGCTCGGGGGCACGCACTGCGCGTTGTCAGGCGAGGGCGCGGGCGTCGCTTGGGCGTTCTCGCCGGTCGCCTTCGGCCAGCTCGGCTTCGGTGTCAACGGCGTCAAGTCGTCGCACACGGCGAACAAGATGGATATCGGGGAGGGCCTGGTCGCGCGGCAGGTCGTGGCGAGCGTGGGCCAGACCCATTTATTAGTGGATACGGAGTCGGTTAAGGGCGTGGAGACGTGGGAGCCGCCGACGGAGCCGTTGCCGGCGCCGGCGACGAAGCCGCGCGGGCCGCCCCCCAAAAAGAAGGCGCGGAAGTAGACGTCCCGCCTAAGGAGGACTGTGGCCTGATTCGATCGATTGCTAGTGTGTTACCGGCCGCTAAGCGAGCCAGGCTCTAGAGCCCTTCAAACGCTAGCAGACTAGCAGCTTTGAAGCTGTCGGGTAAGGTATCGGCGTACTATCGCTATGGTACCTTATACCTCGGTGGTAGTAGGCAGGAGCCTGGAGCTCGGGAAGCGCTGCGCTAACGCATCGCAGCCTGTGCGCGTCTGTACGTCGTACAACATCGCCAGCGGTGCGTCGTCTGGCGTACAGCGCTACCGCACCGCCAGCACTCCTAGCAGCACGGTCAGCATGGACGCCGTACCAGCGCCGACTGAGCCGCAGGTCGACGACGCCGACGCGCCAGAAGTCGCAGAGGACGGCTTCGAGACGCTCCTGCCCGGCGTGCGCTACAAGGAATTGGAGCGCGGCCACGGCCCGGCGGCGGACTACAAGCAGAGCGTGACGTGCGCGTACACCGCCGAATGCACGAAGACGGGTGAAATTTTCGAGAACGTCGAGCGACGAACGCTACGGATCGGCGACGCGGACGTGCCGCCCGGGCTCGAGCTTTGTTTAAGACGGCAGCGCGCGGGCACGCGCGCCGTCGTCGAAGCGGCGTGGCGCTTCGCGTACGGCGAGGACGGCCGGCCGGCGTCGTCGATGGACGGGACGAAGGCTATCCCATCGAAGACGGACGTGACGTGGCGTATTTATACGATAAGCTTGGGTCGTTGCGAAGGCGAAGCACAGGGACGGGACAAGCTAAATGAGTTGAGGGCGAAGAAGGACCTCGGGAATGGCCACTTCCGCCATGGGAACTGGCGCAAGGCGGCGCAGAATTACCAGGACGTGCTCAAGGATTTACATCCCGAGGCCTATGATGACTTGCGGGACGAGGCCGTTTCCGTGTACGTGACCTGCGCCAACAACCTCGTGTTCGCGCTCATGAAATTGGGCGAGTGGCTCAAGGCCGAGCAGGCGGTCTGCGACGTGCTACAAGTCGCGCCGGACGACGAGAAGGCCCTGTATCGCGCCGCGAAGATCGCGCTGCACCTGTCGAAGTGGGCCGAGGCCGACGCGGCCATCACCAAAGGCCGCGCCTTGTACCCCGCGTCGCCGGCCTTCCCCCGGCTGGAGACGGCCCTCAAGACGCAGCGCGCGAAATATAGAGAAAGGAGGAAGCAGATGGGCCGGAGCATGGCCGGCGCGCTCTTCGCGGTCGACGGGGCGGTCGACGGGGCGCCCGCCTCATCAACGTTTCCGTGGTACTATGTCGTGCTCGGCGGGTGCGTCGCCGCGGTCGCGGTCGCGGTCGCGGCGGCGTTGTGAGTAAGTTGTGCTTTGTGAACGTAACGAAATATTTATGGAAGATAATGATCAAGAGGGGTGGGGCGACGTCGGAGCAACGGCGGCGTGGCGTCTCATGTACGCTTGAACGTCGGGGTGGGGCGACGTGCGGAGCTCCGCACCGCAGGCGGCAAGGACTTGGACGGCGATGCGGATGTGATTGGGCGCGAGCTCCTCGAAGATATGCTTCGCCATCGCCTTGTCCTTGGGCGCCTCGAAGGGTTCGTCGCTCACGAGGTGCAGCGCCGCCACCTTGAGGCCGTGGCGCCTGGCGGCGGTGAAGATCGTCGCCGTCTCCATGTCGATGGCGTCGGCGGACGACGCCTGGATCTTCGCCTTGAACGGCTCGTCGAACTCCCAGAAACGGATGTTCATCGTGAAGACGATGCCGCGCCAGCACGACTTGCCCGCGCGCTGGACCTCCGCGAGCACGGCGCTCTGGAGGTCGCAGTCGGGCACGGCGGGCACCTTGGGGTCCAGGTAAAAGTCGGAGACCGCCTCGGCGCGCACGGCGGCGACCGGCACGAACAGGTCGCCGACTTGGAGCGCGCGGTCGTACGTGCCGTACGAGGGCAGGCCGCCGACCATGCCGGCGAAGAGCACGAGCTCGAAGACGCCCGGGATGCGCGACAGCACGTCGACCACGATGGCCGCGTTGGGCGAGCCCATGTTATAGTTGATGATGCTGACCCCGCGCTCCGGCGAGTGCGCGCAGACCCACGTCGAGCCCTTGGTCGGCTCGGCGCCGCCGCCGAACTCGCGGGCGAAGATGGGGATGTAGTCGTTGAAATTGGTGATGATGACCCACGGCTGGAAGGCGGCGATCGGCGAGCCGGTGTACCGCTCCAGCTTCTCGGTCGCGATGCGCTGCTCTTCTTGTCGATCGGAGGGCGTTCCTCGCTGGCCCGAACTCGCCTGCTTCTGCCAGGCCTCCAGGCTCGCGAGCCGGCGCAGCACGTCGTCGCGGTCGGTGGCCCCTCCGGGCTCGGCCGGCGCCGCGGCGGTGGCGGAGCTGCCCGCCACGGTCGTCGTGACCTTGGCACCCTGCTCCGTCAACTCCTTCGTGGATTCGGCCATGGCGTTCTTTCCCGGTGCTGCTGTTGGCTGCCCCTTTGGATTTAACGCTGAAGTGTGAAAAAAAAGGTGCTAGTGTGTCGCTGCGCTAGGAATTAATGCTTTCTGGCTGCAAGTGCAGGCGATTCCTGCCGCCATTACCTAAGTATAACATAGCTCAATAATGCAGCGCCACCTCTTCCTCCTGTTCTATGCGTCCCGCGCCGCGGCGCTCGCCCTGCGCGCCGCGGCAAGGCCGCGCTATCGCTCCAGCCTGAAGATGGTCCTGGAAGACGCGCCGCAGGTCGTCGCATTAACCGCCTCGCTCCCGGAAAGCACGCCGGCGCGCTGGCGCAAGTCCACGAAGCAGCTGGCGACGGTCGGGCCCGCGTCGTCGACGTCAGAGATGCTCGAGAAGTTGTTTGCCGCCGGCGTTGATGTGTTTAGACTGAATTTCAGCCACGGCAGCCACGACGAGAAGCGCGAACTCATCGAAAAGATTAGGACATTGGAGAAGACGCACGGCCACCCCATCGGCATCCTGGCGGACTTGCAGGGCCCCAAACTGAGAGTCGGTGTCTTCGACAAGGGCAAGGCCATGTTAGTAGAGGGCCAGTCGTTCCGCTTCGACGACGTCGACGAGCCAGGCGACGCGTCTCGTGTGAGACTGCCGCATCCCGAGATCCTATCGACCCTCGACAAGGACGACATTTTGCTCGTCGATGACGGGAAGTTGCGGCTGCAAGTGACGAGCAAGGATGGAGATGGCGTGGACTGCGAAGTTATCGTGGGTGGTACCATATCCGATAGGAAGGGAGTGAATACACCGTCCATCACGATCCCGATCTCGCCCCTCACGCCCAAAGACCGGGCGGATTTGGCCTTCGCTCTCACGCAGAACATCGACTGGGTCGCGCTGAGCTTCGTGCAGCGGCCGGAGGATATCGAAGAACTCCGGACCATCGTCAAGGGCTCGGAAAGACCTTTTGTGCGACTCATGGCGAAGATCGAGAAGCCCCAGGCCGTGCAAGATATTGAAAGGATCGTGGCGTTGTGCGATGGGATCATGGTCGCGCGCGGGGACTTGGGCGTCGAGATGAATCCTGAAGACGTTCCTGTCGTGCAGAAGACGATCATCAACCTGTGCCGGTCGCAGGGCGTGCCTGTTGTGGTAGCGACGCAGATGCTCGAGAGCATGATCGAGGCGCCGACGCCGACGCGGGCGGAATGTTCTGATGTGGCCACGGCTCTCTATGATGGTGCCGACGCCGTCATGCTGTCCGCGGAGAGCGCCGCGGGCGCCTACCCGGAAGAGGCCGTGACGATGCAGCGTCGAGTCATCTCAAGAGTGGAGGCGGATCCCCAGTACCGCAAGGCCCACGACGCCCTCGTGGGCTTCCGGCTGCTCGAAGAAAAGTCGACGACGACGGACGCCGTGACGCTCGCCGCGCGGCAGATTGCGGGAGCCATCTCGGCCAAAGTGCTCATCGTCTTCACGTCGGAAGGGACGACCGTACTCACAGCAGCTTCGCTGCGGCCGAACGTGCCCATCCTAGCGCTGACGCCGAACGAGGAGACGGCGCGCGCGTTGTCGCTGTGCTGGGGCGTCTACGCGCGGCTGCTGGCGCCGCAGACGTTCGACGAAAACCAAGTCTTCTCCAATGTGTTGGGCGCCGCGGTCGACGTCGCGGTTGATTACGGGCTGCTCGAGCACGAGAGCGACGTGGCGGTGGTGACGGCGGGTCTACCGTGGGGCACGCCGGGCGCGTCGAACGTCCTGCGCGTCGTGCCGATGATGGGCCCGGACGCGTGGCCCGAGGATTTGTGTCGGGTCGGGGTCGACGAAAGCTGTGCCTAGCTCCTCTTTTGTAAAATAGATCGTGTATGCATTCCGAGCAGGTATCGCGTCGCTCGCACGGGTCAAATGTGTATACTTAGACAGGGATCCTACTAGGCCGACGCGCGCGGCCGCGGCTTCGCCGCGCGCGGCCCCGTCGGGACGATCTCCCCGCCCGCGTCGGCGAGCTCCCTCTCAAAATAGGCGATCGTCTCGGCGAGCCCCCGCGCGACGCTCCACTTCGGCCGCCACCCGATGTGCGTCTCGGCCGTTGTGATCACGGGCTTGCGCTGCTTCGGGTCGTCCTGGTTCGAGGGTAGCCGCACGATGCGACTGTTGGATTTCGTCAATCGTTTGATCGTCGCCGCGAAGTCGCCAACCGTATACTCGTCCGGATTGCCGAGGTTGACCGGTAGTGAGTAGTTCGAGTTCATGAGCGCGTGGAGGCCGTCGACGAGGTCGTCGACGAACTGAAAACTTCTAGTTTGGGAGCCGTCGCCGTATAAGGTGATGTCCTTGTTCTGCAGGGCCTGGATGATGAAATTCGAGACGACCCTCCCATCATTAGGATGCATCCTTCGACCAAAGGTGTTGAAGATCCTAGCAACTCTGACCTCAACCCCACCCTGTCTTTCATAAGCATACATCATCGTCTCCGCTACCCTCTTCCCCTCGTCGTAGCAGGCCCTCGGTCCGATGGTATTGACATGCCCCCAGTAACTTTCGGGCTGCGGGTGGACCTCGGGGTCGCCGTAGATCTCCGACGTCGACGCTAGGAGTATGCGAGCTTTAACTCTTTTTGCCAACCCTAACATATTTAACGTGCCTTCAGTGCTCGTCTTGATCGTCTTGATCGGGTTGTACTGGTAGTGCGGGGGACTTGCGGGGCAGGCCAGGTGGTAGATCTGGTCGACCTCGAGCATGACGGGCTCGACGACGTCGCCGATGACCAAATTGAAATTGGGGTGGCCGAGCCAGTGCTCGATGTTTTTTTTTCTTCCCGTGAAGAGGTTGTCGAGGACTGTGACTTCATGACCTTCTCGCATGAGCTTGTCCACTAGATTGCTCCCGACGAAGCCGGCGCCGCCCGTGATCAGCACTCGGAGTTTTTTGGTCGAGTGGAGCTTTTTCACGGGCGGGTAGCCCGTCGCGCCGCCCCGTGTCGCTTGCGCGCGCATCGCCGCGACCTCCTCGACGACGGCTGACTTCACTACTCCTTGAATGACGTGCTCCGTCACGGGCCCGTCCTGGACCGCATTCGGAGTGTGGAATGATGACGTGAGCAGGAAGACGCATATCGCCGCGATGCCTACCGCGGGCAGCGGTCGCAGGACAATGGACTGCTTGAGGCGGCGGCACTCGCCGCCCGGGCCGTGCTCGTCCATGGCCGTGGTGGCGGCGTGTTTCGTTCGGCACGCCCGACGGTGGCCCGACGGCTGCTCGCAGCAGTGGTTTGCCGCTGCTCCGCGGCTGCGCGCGCGCAAAGGAGGTGTATCGCTGCGGGTGCTCGCCGGTCGTTGCCTAGCGTCTGCACGTCTCTGGCAGCGTGATGAAACTTGTCTGTCCTGTATTTTTTGATGCCGGCTCGAGGCCTGGTGAGGTTCGCCTGATCCGTCGCCAGGGGCTTCGCGAGGGGTCCTCGTCGCCCGGTACGGCTGCGTTTCGGTTGCTTTCGTAGCTAGTGGGTGTAGCTAGTGTGCAGCTCTTAACTCAGCATCAAGCTCACATCGTCAAGCTAGTGATCCCCGGCACACGGCGCGAGGTCGCTAGAACAAGCTGTCAATCACCTCCCCGCAGCCTCTGCGCACGCGTCACGAGCGTTGACTTGCTCAGCACCGGCGCATTGCTGCGCCCACCTACTCACTGTGAGTACTTGGTGTGCTATTGCAGCACACGGCATCCACCATGCGCCGCCTCCTCGCGGTCCTCGCAGCAACGCATGCGCTTGACATGAGGCACGCGCCGCGGCGCATGCTCCGGAAGGCCCTGGGCAACACGGCGGCGGCCCTCGGCGCGGCGTCGTTAGTCTTAAACCCCTTACCTTCACTCGCGGCGAAGCCCTCGAACGCCGCGTCGAGCGCCGGCTCGCGCGTCAACAAGGACCCCCAGTCGTTGTTGCGGAACGGCCTGCCCATCGACGGCCAGATCGGCTCGGCCACGAAGAAAAAGGACGTGCGGCAGTTGCAAGCCGCCGTCGAGCTCTTGGGGGACGATCTCAAGGTGAAACGAATTTCGGCGGCGAAGAGCGACGTCCAGAAGGCCGCTACGATCTTGAATTCGAAGGCCAAGGACATCGCGAAGGGGAACGGCGACATCGCGAAGTTGCTGGACGAGGTACGAACCAACTTGGACGCCTTACCGGCGATCCTCGCGGACACGGGCCCCGCGGGGAGCCCGCAGGAGCGCGAGTCGTTGGATAAGGCCGGGGCCGCGCAGCAGCGCTGCGCGTCGTTGATCGGATCGGCCGAAGCGAGGCTCGTCCCGCCGGGCTTCTCCTATAAAACGCCGGACGAGTACAAGGGCGTCCCCCGCCTGGATACGCGAGCGCGCGTCCGCTTCACGCTACGGAAAGCAGATAAGGGAGACACATTCAAGGTCAACGGCCAGCCGTACAAGCAAGCTGTTATTGATATGATCGTGGATGGCTACACGACGCCGCTGACGTCGGGGAATTTTGTGGACTTGGTGAGGAAGGGCTTCTACGACGGCATGGCCATCCAGCGGAGCGATGGGTTTGTCGTCCAGACGGGCGACCCCGACGGGCCCGACGGGCCCCTGGTCGGTTATGGCCAGGACGGCGATCCGAAGAAAGAACCGCGACGAGTCCCGCTCGAGCTGTTTGTGGACGGGGACAAGGCGCCGACCTACGGCGAGACGACGGAGGAGGGCTCGCGGGGCGGCGCGGCCACGGTGTTACCGTTCCAGGCCTACGGCGCGCTGGGCATGGCGCGGGACGAGTACGAGGCCGACTCGGCCTCCTCCCAATTCTTTTGGTTGCTGTTCGACTCCGATCTGACGCCGGCGGGCAAGAACTTGCTGGACGGGCGCTACGCGTGCTTCGGGTATTCGGTCGCGGGCGAGGACTTCCTCGGGGCGGTCCAGGAGGGCGACGTCATCGAGTCGGCGAAGGTGCTCGGCGTGGGCATCGACCCCTAGGGTCGCGTAAGGAGCGCGTGGCGGATTCCCTGGCTCCTAGCGTCGCGAGTCATTTATACTAGTAAATGAGTCCGCCGGCGCCGTGCGCCGATGGCGCATACGTGGCCCAGTGGGACTACTAGTAGTAGCGTAACCTTACTCCCCGGCCCGCTCGGCCATGATCTGCCGGTAGCACCTCTCTAAAGCCACCTTCGCCTCGCCCTTCGGAAAGTTTTGTAAGTCGTAGTAGTGCGGCGCGATCTCGCACAACCATCTACATTCGACGGCCGTGCACGTGCGCACAAAATTGCGACTGGTCAGCACGAACTCCTCGTAACAAACCCAGGGCGGCTTCGAATCCAATACGGTGGAAGGATGCAGCGCCACCACCTGGTTGTCCTTCACAGTTAAATAAGATCCGCCGCGCTCCAAGTGGGCCACTTGCAAGAAATTGCCGGCTAAAATACATTTCCGCAAGTTGACGTAGTAGTCCGGGTCGTCGAAGGGCGTACTTATTAACGGTATGTTCAGCCGTTCCATGATGCGCTGGAGCTGCTGCCGCACCGAGTCGGCCGACGCCAATGAACGCGAACTCAAAAAGTTCTCGCTACACCACGCCGGATCCGAGTGGTGATGCTTATACGCGTGGTACGCATTTAATAGAGTAGGATGGTCCCCGTCGCGGTGGGCGAATTGAGCTTTGGCATCATCCGCTTCCCGCTGCCTCTGCCGCGGTCTCTGAAAAATCTGCGGCACGCTCATGCACGCGACGACCGATAGGGCTTCATTGCTACATTTGTACTCCGGCGACGCCAACAGCAATTTGGCCAACTGGGGGTCGAGGGGCAATTCCGCCATCTGCCTTCCCAAATCGGTCAGCGCTCCGTCGTCGTCCAACGCGCCTAGATAATTCAACAGCTCCAAAGCGCGCATCAAGGTCTCGGGCGCCGGCGGGTCCATGAAGTCGAAATGAACTAAATCGTCGATACCCAACTTTTTTAGGGTCAATACAACATTGCTCATCTTCGACCGGAGAATCTCGGGGTAGGTCTGCTCCTGCAGCTCGGACTTGAAACTAGCTTCGGTGTAGAGCCGAAAGCATTTGCCAGGACGTGTTCTACCAGCTCTTCCAGCTCGCTGCTTGGCCGACGCGCGCGAGATCGGCGACACGAGTAGCGATTCGACCCTTATGCGAGGATTGTACACCTTCTGCTTCGAGAAGCCCGGGTCGACGACGTAGACAATCCCATCAATCGTCAAGGACGTCTCCGCGATGTTCGTACTGACGACTACTTTCCTGCCCGGCATACCGCCCGCGACGCGCGGCCCCGGGGCCTTATCGAAGATCCTTTTTTGCTGCCTCGGAGGCAAGGACGAGTACAGGGGATACACGACGAGCTCGCCCCGGTCCGGCCCGCACTTCGCGGCCTCGTTCCGCAACCTCTGACAGACGTCTTCGATTTCTAACTCACCGGTCAAAAAGACGAGGATGTCTCCCGCCGATTCGCAGGCGTGGATCTGGGCGGCGGTCCGCACGGCCGCCTCCACGTAGTCGCGCTCGGGCTCCGGCGTGTAGAAGATCTCGACCGGGAAGGTTCTTCCAGGAACTCTCAACAAGGGCGCCCCTTCGAAATAAGACTGGAACTTCTCCGCATCTAACGTCGCGGACATGACCACGCACTTCAAATCTTTCCTTTGG
>JACLAA010003846.1_pt1 | contig 12063 bp, 10 predicted proteins | sample 8027891 | NCBI WGS metagenome assembly JACLAA01 (sample SAMN15724900, study PRJNA655200) | protist metagenome | isolation source: fluorescence activated cell sorting (FACS) single amplified genomes of... | place: Spain: Blaines Bay Microbial Observatory, Mediterranean Sea | collected 2016-01-19 | reverse complement strand
CGATGGCGTCGAGCTGCATCGACGCCTCCGTGCGGACCACGGGAAGCACGTTCTTGAGCGGCCGCGGCGCCTTGGACGCGTCAAAAACAAACGAGAAGTTGTTCGTCAGCGTGCTCTCGCGGAGGCCCGGCTTCCAGATCGCGGCCGTGACGTCGACGCAGACGCGGCCCCTGTCGCAGACGTGGACGACGTGGCTCTTCAAGGCGAGCAGCGCGCCGACCTCGACGGGCCGGACGAAGTCGACTTGCGCGATGGACCGCGTCGTCGGCGCACACCCGGAGAAGGCATACGCCGTGGCAAATGCAAGTTCTAAAGCGTAGCGCATCAGCGCGCCGCCGAAGACGCGGCCCGCGGTATTTCTAACCTGGGGCTGCGTCGTAATGGCATTTTTTAGAGAGGTGTCCGCCATGAGAACGAACCCTTCGTCGGCCTGACCCGGGAAGTCGCGCGCGACGCGCCCGGGCTTCAGGAGCGCCTCGATCTGCTCGTCGCGCGCCGCGGCGCTCTCCGCCTGCTTCGAGGGATCCTTCGCCGCCTGGCGCTGAGCCTTGCGCTGCGCTTGGATCGAGGCCGCCGCGTCGAACAGTTGCTGCTCCTGCGGCGTCTCCGGGGATAAAGGTGGCACGACGTGCGACCCGGACCCGTCCCGCTTCCGGGCCACGAACGTGAAGACGGCGGACAGCGCCACTGCGTCGCCCTTCTTGTGCCTCAATTCGGCGACGATCTCGAGCGAGGAGCGGCCCGCCCAGACGAGACTACCCACCAGGTTGTAGTCCTCGTCCAACGCGAGCGTGTCGTCGCGCACTTCGAGGCGCTCCATGGACGCCGTGACGAGGATTGGCGGCGCCGTCTCCGGATCACCGTCGTCGACGTGGAGGTATGCGACGCTACCGGCGAGGGCGTCCATGTCCTCCAAGAGCCGACCAACTCTTAACGTCCCGAAGGCCGATTCGTACCTGTTTCTCAGCTCCTTATCTTGGGTGAGATCATACGCTACGACGACGCGACTGTCCGCGGGCAGGCGGCTGCCGTCCGAGCGCAGGGGGGGAGCTTGCGACTCGCGCAGCTTCCACAGATGCTGCGTGACGCTCGTGCGGTGCGCTGCGGCAGCCGTTCTTGCTTCGTCGCTCAGGCAGCGCCGTGGGGCTGTCCTGGCCAGCAGCCTCGCAAGCGGAGTTGCGCGCCTTAGAGTGGCCGCAGCGATCATGTTTCGAACAGAACTGACGTAGGAGGTGTCAGAGAAGCGCGGCCACGAGCGATGGGGAGCGTTTTGCAGGTCTAAAGTGAACGAGCAGAACCCAGCTAGCGTCGTGTAAGACACTAGCAATCACGGGAGACGAGCGCGCGCGAGGCACAGCGCCTCGCTCCCTGGCTCCGGGACCCAAATACGTAGATCATCGATCGTTTTATTGCACGCGCTGGCCGTAGGGCAGAAAACGCGGCGGGCGCCGAGGCACCACAGCTCAAACACAGACGCTCTCTGCCGCCACCAGCGTAAAGGATGGACAGCTCCTCAGACGACGACGACGCCTCGGCCTGCAAACTACCCGCCCAAGAGAAAGCGATCCTCGCGCGCTGGGCGCCGGCGGCCCAGCGGCGCATGCTCGAACGCCTGGCCGACCGCCCGCCCGTGCGGCTCGGGCGGGCCAAGCCGCCGCACCCGCACGACGTGCCGAATTTGTTTGGCTCAAAGAAGCAAGAAATTGATATTTTTGAGCGATTAAAAGCAGCCGCGTTGCAAGGTGCATCCACCTCCCTCATACTCTGCGGCCACGCTGGCTGCGGCAAACGAGCGACGCTAGCGCGGGCCATCGACCGGTTGGACGCAGAAGCAAGTGTACCTCGATACGACGTCGCGGAGTTGCACGGTCTGGTGCACGCCGACGCGGCGACGGGTTTAAGAGACCTCGCGAGGCAACTCGACGCCGGTCGACGGAGAAACGCCACCTCGCGGTATGTCGACGACCTAGGTATCTTAGTGGAAGAGCTGAGAAGACGAAGAGCGGAGCGAAGGGCACCGTTGCTAGTCATTCTACATGAACTGGATGCGTTCGCTCTACAACCAAGACAAACACTGCTCTACGTCCTCCTAGATGCCATGCAATCTAGATTAGGCTGCGTCATCGTCTGCGGCATCACGAGGGACCACGCCGTCCTGGAACTCTTCGAGAAACGCGTGAAAAGTCGACTGCAGAACCATCACGTGGCGTTCAACCGCCCCACTAAGGTCGACATCGTGCAGTTCTTCCAGGACCGCTTCCGGCTTGTTGGCGATGACTTAAGTGGCGCTTCCGAGCGATTGATGAAGGAGACGTCTTCCAGAAAACGTCCTCGGGAGGACGATGATGATAATAGAGATATATATATCAAAGCGCACGCGAAAGCTTTTGAAGCGTGCATCACGGATCCAAGGGTGGCGAAGATGCTCGACGACTCTGTTTCTTGTGGTCGATCGATGCGGTGGTTTTGTAGAGTTGCGCAGCGGTGCGCGTGCGAGATTCATGAAGACGATCCGTTGCTCAGGCCGGCGCATCTGCTCGAAGCTTTTAGAGCTCAGGAGCCGAATTCGTGTCGGGCCTGGCGCGAGGCTCTGAGAAGTTTGCCGCCGGCGGAAAAGGCCCTCGTCATCGCCTACTTAAAGTTGGAAAGAATAGGCAAGCAGTATTGTCTGGAAAATGCCGCGCACGCCCTGGCGAGGCTGGGCCAGGCCTCGTCGCAGGAGGCCTTCGACGAGGATCGGTTGTTGGAGGCCCAGACGTTACTCCTCGACAAGTCCATGGTTTTACTAAGTGCCGAAGCGAGAAATCGCCGCGACGCGCACGTCTTGCGGTTCGCGCCGTGCCGCCTGGCGCCGGCGTTAGATGTCGACGATTTGTGGCTGGCGTTAAGAGGCGACGACCTCGGCTGCACGACGACGCTGCGGCAGTGGGCGCTGAACCACGTGTAGTAGTCGTCCTAACAACTTGTGACGTTTAACCTACAGCGTTAGACACAGACTAGTTACTCTCGCGACGACCGACGGACGCCTCATTTGCCACCGAAGCCCAGCGGGTTCGTGAGGTCCTTGGCGAAGCGCTGGAGCGGGTTCGTCGACCGTAGGGCCTCCGCGCGGTCCGCCGGCGTCACGGGGTCGTCCGGAAAGATCGCGCGGTTGTAGCCATAATCTAAATCGCCCTTGACGCCGGCCTGGCGCGCAACTTGTAACAAAGACTCCTCGTTGCCGAAGATGGACTGGCTGACCGATTCTGTTCTAGGTACCGTAACACATCCGATGGGCGTCCATTGTTCGGTGCCCGTCGGCGTCACGTAGACGCGGTACTCCGGGACGCCCGACGCCTTCGCGGCGTCGTAAGCGGAGGCGGCGCGCTCCTTCTCGACCTTCGCTGCGGATTTGGGTTTGGTTTTGCTAAATTTATCATCTCCAAATCCCTTGCGTTTCGCGGCGAGCCTGCCGCCTCGCTGAGTCGCGACCGGCGCGACGAAGGCATCGGCGGCGACGAGCAGTGCCAGGCTTACCGCGGCGAGTGATCTCGACATGTTGGCAGTTATTCTGTGTCGCTTGTCTCGTACAGCGCTGAGATAATGGCTGTGTCTCGTACTGCGCTGAGATAATGGCTGTCACACGCAGAGGTCCCGCGTCGCAGCATTTGAACCCATCGTGATGCCCCGGTCGATGACCTCCAACCGTTCGGTCGACGCCGCCGAGCCCATCGTCTGCCGCGAATTCAACGCCGCACCGGAGCCGGACTGGTCGTTGCCAAAAGTAATACCTTCCTTGAGCACTTCCGATCTTTCGGTAAATCCAGCAGACCCTACAGTTAACTTGGAGGTCGCACTTCGAGCCTCGAGCAACTGCTGCTCCGAGAAGTCGCGCTTGTTGGGCGAGGCGATCTTGACGCCTAACTGAGGCCCCGTCCACCCCGACTTTTTGACGGCGGTGCCGATGGAGTGGATGCACTGCACGACCTTCCTCATATCATTGCCTCGGTACAGATCATTCGTGTCGAAGACCTCGAACTCCTGCACGCCGAGCGTGCGGATGCCTCGCAGAAAAAGAGAAATTTGTTCCATTTGTTTGAAGGGCATGTTCGACGTCGAGATTTTTTTTATCGAGCCGGGCTTCAATGCGTTTAATAGGGTACAAAGGACGACGCCGCTCCGCAACCAGGCCTCGAAGGACTCGTCCTCCGGTTTCTCGAGCTGGGTCACGGCCTCGATCCACGCGCGGGCCTCGTCCTCGTCCTCCTGCAGGTCGTCGGCGGAGTGGCCGGGGTACGCCATGCTCGATCGGTCGCGCTGACAATGCGCAGGAGTTTCAGAGTAGACGCTGGCGTTTTATGGCACAATTGATGCGCGGGCTGTGGGCGCAGCGTGTGCACGAGCTTAAACCGATCTTCCGGTGCTGTGTTTGGCTGCGATCTGGTGCCCGTTTTGCGCACTTTTTTGCCGGCAAAAATTTCTACCCTAGCGTCTTGTAAGACACTAGGAATCGTGGCTAGGCTTTTTGGGGCAGCGCACAGCTCGCCCACGCGCCGCAAAGGCTGCCCAAGGCACCGCAGGCGTCCCACCACATGCCTGCGACGCCGTGGTGAAGAGCTGCGTGCTGTACAGGCTGCCCCCGTGATGCGGCTCTTAGCAGCTCTCGCCTGCGCCGTCGCTGCGAAAGCCAACGCACCGTGCGCCCTGGAGCTGAGAATAGACAGCACGGACGTCACTTCCCTCTTCGACGCGACTGCGAACGCGACAGCAGTCGCGGACGACCTCGCGGACCGCGCGGGCGGCTCGCTCGCGCAAGGCGCGGGCTGCGACGACCTGGCCTGCGTGCGCGATCGTTTAAGGGCGGCAACAATATCTGCAAGAGACCGCTGCGCCGCTTCGCAAAACACCGCGACGAGCCGCTGCCGCAAACTTGATAAAGGCGCGGTCTGCTACGTGGGCCTGAGCGAAGCATTGAGGAGGCGCCTCGCGTCTAAATTAATCGGTCTGGTGGCGCCGATCTCCACCGTTGTTGATGTGGATGTCGTGGTGCACCTTACAAAACCGGCCATCGCTGTTGTGTTTGATGAAGCGACGACAAGCGCTTCACTAAAGGACGCCGTCCAAACCTTCGCGCGATCCTATGCGCTCGATATTGATGAGACTGCCGCCGTCGAGAAAGAAGCAGAAGAAGCATTGATCGCCACGCACGTGTCGTGGCAGCTCGGTTCGTTGGAGAGCCTCCTCCCGGCACCTCGGACGCTAGCCCCGCTCTGGCGGCTCCGGCCACATACTTATATAGGAGTCTCGAACGAAACGTTTGTGAATGTAGCAGAGTTCTGGCTGCGGCGCGACGAGTTCTTCATAAGGGAGCTTGCTACACGGTCCGGCGCCTCGAAAATGAGTTTGGTGGACGTCGGGGCCGGCACGGGGACGCTGACGGCCGTCGTGGCGGCCGTGCTGGACGCTCCACACCTAAAGCTTGTGGACGTCGACGACCCGGAGACCAATAAAGGCCTCGGGTCGGACGCGGCGGCGCTGTTTTCACGTTCTTTTGACGCCTTCTCATCACAACACCCGGTGCGAACGTTTGATGGGAGGACGCTGGAACTTGAAAGTGGGTCCTACGACGTCGCCTTACTCACGTACGTCTTGCACCACGCCGCCGGCGACACCATTTCATTACTCAAGGAAGCGAAGCGCGTCGCCCGGAAATATGTGATAGTCCTCGAGGACGTCATCGATAGTGAAGACGACGCGAGAAACGCCTTCGCCCACGACCCGCGCGGGACCTTCAGACATAGGCGCGAGTGGGACGCGCTCTTCGGGCTCCTCGGTTTCGAGGTCGTGGCCCACGGTCCCTGCAATTCTAATGGTTTGGCGGCGTTCCGGCACACGATGGAGTTCTGGGTTCTGGCCGTGTAAGCTGTGTTGTTTTGTGCTTCTGCGCGTCGATGGCGTATGGCTCCTGTTTTTAGACCAGCGGAGTTGTTGTTACGGTGCTAGGACTAGTGGAGCCCCTGGGCGGGGGACGCTGTTTTATTTATTACGGGCTAGTGTCTTACACGCCGCTAGCACGATTATATGCACGCGCATCCAGTGGCAGAACGGCCGCATTGGCCAGTCAGGGCGCGCCCCGGTTTCTGGGAAGACGCTCGGACACGGCATCGAACTCTAGGAGCGGTCCTGCGCCACAACGCCTATCGCTGCGGCCGCCAGAGCTGCCATAAGCCCTCGGTGCCTCAACGCCTGCCAGACGCCGCCGAACGCGTACGCGAGGGTTCATACGCCATCGGCGCGACCACGGCAGATTACCGCTGCAAGACGCCACCGGCGCGACCACGGCAGATCACATCTGGGCACCATGATGCTGCGCCTGCTGGCCACCGTCGCCACGGCCACATCATTACAAGCGTCGACGCAGCCGCACCCGCTCTTCGCGCTCTCGCAGAGCAACACTCCCAAGCCCGTGAACAGAGTCCTGGGCGGCGACTTTGACGTAAATCCGAAGGAGCTCGTGAACCTGCTCCCCTTACAGCCATCTGACAGAAAAAGAGCCAAAGAAGCCTTGGCGAGGGACGACTTCGTCGTCACGCTGGACGGCGTCGTCACACAAGAGCACTGCGACCGGCTCATCACTTTTGCCAAATGGGCCATGCCGTCGACTGTGACAGGTGCCGCGTCCAACGAGGTCGACTCCGTCGACGGCGCGCCGGCGCACCAGGCGAACTTACCGAAAGCAGCCCTCAAGGAGCTGCTCGGTTCGGAGGGCTACGCGCGGCTCCTAGCGCCGGCCTCTCAAATATTAGGAGTGATGCCGCGGGCGGTCAGCGCGTTCGTGCGCAAGTACTCGACCACGTCCAGACCTCGTCTCCCGTTCCACTGCGACGGGTGCGATGCCTCAATTAGTGTCAATCTGGTGGACGGTTCCGAATACGACGGCGGGGATTTGGTCATGCTCTCGGACAATGCGCTGATGACCGCGCCGCGGCAAGCGGGCTCCGCGGCGGCGCACTCGGCGGACGTGGCCCACGCCGTGACCGATCTCACAAGAGGAGTGAGGTGGTCGCTCGTGGTGTTCGCGCACAAGCGGCGGAACTGGCGGCGCCAGTTTTCTGTGCAGGCGGATGGCCGCGTCGTCGACAAGCGGCGCTGAAGCGCTCGCACTTGATCGTATTGTCCCGCACTCACACGAGTGTCCGGGGAATTGTGACTAATCGTTTTTTACACATCATATTTAGTTTGGGTGCCCCCCGCACGACATGGCGAGCGCTCATCAAGCCCGCTCGGAGTAGAGCGGCTCCGCGAAGCCCGGCGGCCGCTTCTGTAAGACCGTGACGGCGTTCTGGAAGTGCTTGTGCGGCTCCAAGAACGAGATGTGGTGGGCCTCGCCCGGCGGCACGCCTGTATGTTGTTCAGGCTCGTTCCGCCGCACCGCGTCCAACCAGACTCGCGTCCCTCGATTGGTGACCGACGAGTGCACCAGGACGAACCCGCCCGGGCTGATCGCCGGCCACAAACCCCGCACGAAGTCCGCCACCCTATCTCCGACGCCAAAGTCCAGCCAGAAGCAGTCTATAGATTCATCATCAAATCTATCCCGGAAGAGCTCGAACGCGTCGCCCTCGACGAATTGCAGACGATCAGCCAAATCCAGGTCATGGGCCACCGTCTCCACTTTTCTAGCGGTAGACGTCTGGTGGCGGCAGTTGTCGACGCAGATCAATGAAGATTTTTTGATGTTTATAGGTTCGCACCAGGGCCAATTCAGCAACTCGGCGCCGCCCTCCTCCTGCAGCTTTGATAATCGTCTGAGCTCGTCGTCGTTGTCGGCCAGCGCCCGTAATAACCACAGCGACGTGTAGCCCGCGCCGACCTCGACCACCGACGTGGGCTTCACGAACCGTATCAGAGAATACAAGAGGGACGCGGCGTTCTCGACGCCCATGTGCACCGAGTACAGAGGTCTACATGCCTCGAGGAAACCGCGATCATACAACGGCGACTGCGGCCTTAAAGTCCTCTCAAGGGCATGAGCGTTCGGATCAGACTCAGTAGTATACATGCAGTCCGTCCTAATAACATACTTCGGCCTCCCTGTAAACACCTCCGTGCCCGCGTGGCCGGCCACGTCGGCGACCTCCCACTCCTCGCCCTCCAATGCTTGTTTGATAAGTAAACAAGCACCCTGCGCTGGCTTGACATCAATATCCGTGCCGTTCGGCAGGTAGAAGCGCGTCGCGCCGCCCTCGAAGTCGTCGTTCAAGTAGAAGAGGGCGGAGTACCGCGATTCATACCTTCCATTATAAGCGTCCATGATTAATGAATCTCCATCCGTGCTAGAAGCAGGAAAACCCGCATCCACATGAGGCCGGAACTCCTGCTTGCCGTCGGCGGCGTATCTGTAAAACCGCCAGCGCTGGTTGAGGAGGTGGGCGTATCTCGAAGTGTCCACATCTCTAGGAATGTGTCTTGATATGCGCGCGCAGGCCGCGGCTTCTAATGCTTCGTGGACGCAGATCTGGAGGGCCGCGTGCGTGTTCTTGCCCGCGTCGAACTCGCTGAAGCCCGCGCGCTCCGCTTGAGCTATTAAGCGTTCGCACTCTTCAGGTGTCAAGGCGTTCTCGATGAGGATCGCGTCGGCGCCGTCGACGGGCACGGCATGTGAAGCCGGCGCGGCGTCCTCGAGTTTGAGCCACGTTTCGTCGGCGGCAAACGTCGGCACGCCCGTCTCCTGCAGGAACGTGACGGCGTCGTTGTGGTCGAGCAGCTCGGGCGACGCGACGGAGCGTGTCAATTTGCGCAGGCCCGTCGGCGGCGTGAGGGCTTGCGCGACGGCGGCGAGCCGGACGATGCTGCGACGGCGCATCGTTGCAGCTATGCGCACGCCTGTCGCTTTTTACTTATGCTCTCCCGGAGTGCAGTGCTGTCTCCGGCTTATTAGTGCACGCACGCTAGCAAATTCGATCAGCCGTCGTGCGCACTGGTGAATAATCTACTTCTAACGTTTGAAACGCAGCGATGCGAAGTTATTTATGCAGCACAACATCAAGTGCTGCCTGGTCGAGGCCGCGTGTGCCGGGTTTTCAGACGCTCGAAGGGGTCGGTAGCAGCCATGAATCCGAAACGCAGTACGCCGTAGACGCGTCCCATCACGCATATGTCGCCCAGGATCCCCCCCTTCTTTCATTTCGGCGCTTGGACACAGCCTCGACAGACATCGACAAGGTCCCAGGGAGGCAGCCAAGCTGCCCCGCCCCACCAAAATGGAGGACGAGGCCGACACGCCCACCGAGCAGCGCCCCCTCGCCCCCCGGGGCACGCGCTGCGGCCGCGCCGTCGTCGCCGGCGCCGCCCTCCTGTCCTCGGGCGTGATGCTCTCCGCGAGGACGCGCACGACGAATTTAGTCGTAGAGACGGAAGCCCAGCCGACGGGCGACCCCTGCTACGTCGAAGGGACCGAGGACTTCCCCCAGGGCCTGCAGAACGTCGCGGGCTACGAGGCGTTAGGGCTCCCCTACGGCGGGATTCTCCTCGCGGACCGCGGCCAGTTCCCCGAGCTCCACGGGGACCAAGCCTACGACGTGCCGTTCGATCGGATCACGGAAGGATATGATGAATTACTGGAAAAGTGCATGGGGGGCGGCGACTGCGCCGGCGCGCTCGACCTGCAAAAGTCGTGTTCCCTCGTCGTGACGGACGAGGCCGACGCGCAGCTTTCGTGTGTGGAGACCTGCGTCGAGTCTCGGTTCAAGGACTTTCTGGCGGTCGACGACGCGTCGCAGGGCGTTGTTGATACACTAAAAACGCATGCCAGTTGCTACTTCCCCGTGCTGTCGGCCTTTACGTCTACGCCTTCACTGGTCAAGTCGTGCATTGATCCCAATTTCGAATCACCAGTACAAAGCGACTGCTACGACTGCATCTCGGGGTGTCTCGGGGACGTGTCCCGGGGCGTGCTCCGCCTCGACTGCGACGCGGCGTACGTCGAGTGGGAGCCGCTACGACCAGTGGACGAGCTCGACGCGCAAGCGGACGCGGGCGCCCCGCGGAAACCGTTCGCGGCGGCGGCCGCGGCGGCCGGGATTTTGATTGGTGTACTATAACAATGACTCTTTTTTACTCGCTCAGCCACCGCACCTCTGTGACCAAAGGCGAATCCAGTAAAGACAGCTCCACGCCGTAGCGCACGTTCTCGGGCCCCTTGTACAGGATTTCTACCAATCCAGGCTCGTCGCCGGCGCTCTTGACTGTTAAAGTCGCACCGAGCTTCGTCACGGCGCCGGCGATCGGCGCCAGCAGGTTCTCCACCGTCGCGACGTCGAACTTCTGGTTCTCCGGGTCCGTGTCTCTACTAACACTGCCGAGGTCCGGCCACCGTTCCCTCAGTACCCGTTCGATGCCCATCTTCATCGTCGTCGTCGAGGACGGGCAGCTCCCGCAAGCACCTTCCAGCCTCAAGACGACGTCCTTCGTCTCGGGCCGCACCTCCACCACGGCAACGTCGCCGCCGTCCGCGACGAGGTAGGGCCGCACCCTATTCAGGACCTCGTCCACAGACGCGGGCGTGAACTCGAGCTCGCCCAAGGACGCGGCGGCCTCGCTCGCCGCGTTTGCGTTGTTTTCACCGGCCTCGAAGGGGCTGACCACGGGCTCCGCTCGCAGCGGCACCGGGCGCGGCGGCGCCGGCGCGACCCACGCCGTGATTGTATGGGCCAAGAGCAGTCCTGTAATCATTGTACGCCGTCGATTTCGAGCCATGGTGGCCGTAGCTGAGCGCCTTGACGCCTCAATGCTGCTAGCTCTCCTGCAGCGGGTTTTGCAAGGCTCCGTTTCGCGTTTGAGCAGAACGAGGGCTGCCACAACAGTCGAGGGCCTTCACTGGATCACAAATCATCGTTCGGCCAGCGCTGCCGATCGACAGCCGCACCAGAGACGAGTTGTGACCCCTGCAAAGCCAGCGGTGCAAAATGCGCATTGCTCGCTTGCTCGCATTGGTAGAAGTCGCCGGGGCATTTGCGCCACCCCATCGATCGTTGCGACGACGTGCGACGCCGAGGCGCGCCGTCGACTACGACGCGGAGCTCTACCGTAGCGGGCCGCTGGCCGCGGCGGACGGCGACCTGGCCGCATGGATCGAGAAATGGGCGCGGCGGGCGATCCTGGGCGAGGGCGCCGGCGGCGCGTCCGTAAAGCTGACGACGCCGGTCAAATTGTCGCGACGGGACGGCGGCGCGCGGCTCGTCTTCACGAAATCGGGATCTGGATACGCAGATAAGGACAAGGCGAAGGACGACAAGTGGAAGGACGACGACGACGACGCTCCGGCACCGCCCAAAGCTGGCACCGGCGGCGTGGATGTCGTTGCGGACTCCGGCGCGATCGTCGCGACGCGCTGCGCCTACGAGGGCAGCGGCATCGTCAAGCAGATGAGCGAGGAGAAGATCGTCTCGCAGCTGCGGAAGGACGTGTCCGCCGCGTTCGGGTAAGAAACGCACTAGCCTTCCCCCATGAGAGCGCTTTGTTAGCGCCAGCACACAGCAGCGCAACCAGCTCCGTCAGGGCTGCCCGGACAACCAAAAACTCCTCGACGGTGGGCTCTCGGCTCAGCGCGACCGCGACGCTGCGCGAATAACGTCAGCGCGAGACGGCTGCCAGAGGCAAGCAGCACTGCTTTGACGCGGCGACGCCACGCTGGCGCAACACATTTGACGGGACAAGATGTCGTGCGACCTGGCGACGCCCCACGAGATGAAGACCTGGCGGCGGTCGCAGTCGCCACTCAAAGACACTGCGATAAGACCCTTCGAGCGCACGGTCGACCTCACGAAAGCGCCACCGCCGACGCGCAACTTCACGATGCTGCGCGAGATGAAACAGAGGTTGAAGGACCTCGAAGGGAAGCGGAGCGACGTGTCGGCGCAGATCAACGACGCTGATATAAGCGCGCTGAAAAGTGAGATTGAGGCGCTCGAGAAGGAATTAGTAGCGGAGGCCGAGGAGGACTCGCCCGACGAGGACGAGGACGTGCCGCCCTAGCAAATTCTAAGTGTTATGCCCCGTGCGTGTGGGGCGGCAGGCAGGCGT
>JACLAA010000762.1_pt1 | contig 12067 bp, 12 predicted proteins | sample 8027891 | NCBI WGS metagenome assembly JACLAA01 (sample SAMN15724900, study PRJNA655200) | protist metagenome | isolation source: fluorescence activated cell sorting (FACS) single amplified genomes of... | place: Spain: Blaines Bay Microbial Observatory, Mediterranean Sea | collected 2016-01-19 | reverse complement strand
GGGCGCGACCCGGCGGGGGGGCGCTCTTCATGGACGACGTTCGACCTCCCAAGAACCCTCCGCGCACGTCGAACGTCTCGACCTGCTGTGTCAGCCTGTCTGTAACGTTGTTCTTAGTATTCTGTGGCGTACGTTTCGAGATACACCCGGTAAACAAGCCTCATTCGAACATACTAGACCCCCAGGGCCCGTCCCGCGTAAAAACCGGAAAACCCGTTTATTTCACATTTTTCAGAATCCCCGCCCAGACCTCGTCCGCCGCGCGACCGACGGCCCCGAGGTTTCGGAAAGACGCGTCGCGCCGCGGCCGCGGGGCGGCCGGCAGCCCCGCTTTTAAGCTGGGGCGCCACCGTCTCGCCTGCACCGGGCGCACGCGACGAGCGTCCGGCTGCGCCGCGGGCCGCTTCCATCAGTTTGAGCGGCCAGGGGCAGCAGCAGAGCACGCCGTCGACCCAGTTTAGTAAACAAGCATGCGGCCCAAGCTCCTCTGGACCGACCCCGGCCTGCCGCCGCGGCGCGAGGACGATGTGAAAGCCACGGTGTATAGTATGGCCTTCAACCCTTCCGGGACGGAACTCGTCGTTGCGGTCGCGAACTTGGTATTAGTGTACGCCACAGACGACGGCGACCTGCGACATAGACTAAGAGGCCATAAAGACTTGGTCTATACCGTATCTTATGGGAGGGAAGGCACGAAATTTGCGAGTGGCGGCGCGGACAACACGGTCATCATCTGGAATCATAGAGGTGAGGGCGTCCTCAAATATACCCATAGTGATAGTATCCAAGTCGTGGCCCACAACCCATGTTGTGACCAACTGGCGTCCTGCACGGAGGGCGACTTTGGGTTGTGGAGTTCGACAGCCAAGTCAGTAACCAAACATAAAGTAGGGGCCAAAATACTTTCCGCAAAGTGGTCGAACGACGGCCAGTACCTAGCATTGGGTATGTATGATGGGAGGATTTCCATAAGGGATAAGGCAGGCCAGGAATACAAACAGATAGAGAAGAAGGCGCCGGTCTGGTGTCTCGCTTGGAGCCCGGCAAAGGAGGATCCGGGCGATCTGCTCGCGGTCGGGTGCTGGGATCAAACTTTAAGCTTCTACCAGTTGTCGGGCACCCAACACCTCAAAGAACGGAAGTTGGGGTGCTATCCTACCTCACTCAGTTACTATCCGAACGGCGAATATTTAGTGGTAGGAGGTTCTGATAAGAAAACAACTCTATGTACTCGAGAGGCTGTGAAGTTAAAAGACGTCTGTCAAATCGACGAGTGGGTCTGGTCCACGGCCGTGCGGCCGCGATCGCCAGCGATAGCTGTTGGGTCCTACGGTGGGTCGATCCAGTTGTGGGATGTGCTCATCGAACCGATTTTTGCGCTCAACGGCGATAGGTTCGCCGTGAGGGAACACATGACTGACGTGGTCGTGCACCACATGCACGCCGAGAAGAGGGTTCGGATTAAGTCCCGAGATTATGTCCGGAAGGTGGCTATTTATAGAGATCGACTCGCGATCCAATTACCTGATCGCATAAACGTCTATGAGTTACATAAGCGGGACGACGCTTCGATCGACATGCATTATAGGTTGAGGAAGGAGCGGTTGAAGGTGGATGGTAGTAAAACACATCATTTAGGTGTGACTAGTCAGCACGTACTAGTTGCGAGTGGCTCAAAATTAACTCTACATTCATTCTCGAAATTGAAGGAAAGGGAGTGGATCTTAGATGCCGACATAACATGTTTGCGGGTCGACGGCGGCCCCGCCGGTAGAGAAGGCGTGTTCGTTGGGTTGGCTGATGGGTCAATTCTGAAAATATATGTCAATAATGCGTTCCCCGTCGACGTGTGGCAAGGAGAAAGCAGTGTAAAGTTGATCGATCGGACGGGCGACCGGCGGAAATTGGCCGTCGTGAATGATAGTAATGAGCTGAAAGTTGTTGATACTAGATCGAAAGAACTCACTTTTTCAGCTGAGGGCGTCTCGGCGTGTAGGTTCAATGCCCAATTTGACGATACTTTATGCTATTCGAGGAACGATCGGGACGAGCTGCTCGTGAAGACCGGTGACCACGACCCGAAGGTCCACAAAGTAAGTGGTTCAGTTGTTGGATTTGTCGGTGCGAAGTTGTTTGTCGCGAGAGATCTCAAAATAGAATCGTTGGACTTACCGCAGTCCGAAGCCTTGAAGCAGTTCATTGGCAAGGGCGAACACAAGCGCGGGTTGTCCTGCGCTCGATTAGGTGTCACGGCTACTGACTGGCGCAGTCTCGCGGACTCGGCAGCCAACGCTCTGGACCTGACGACGGCCCAGACGGCCTACGCCAAGGTCCACGATTTGAGAAGGATCGAACTCCTGACGTCGATGGAGCGAAGGATGCCGGTCGTAAAACCGAAAAAAGTTTCCAAACGAAAGAAGGCCGAGCCGGAGGGTTTGATCTCCGCGTTTTGAGGTGTTGCGGCGCCTTCACTGCATTCAAACGCGTCGTCTCCAGGAATGATGGAGGTGGGTGGTTTCTTTTTCGAATTTGAGACGATTCGGACACCGCGATGCTCCGCGCAGGTTTACCGGAAGAAGTCCAGGCCTTAGCTCCTATTTTTAGAGCCGAGCTCCAGGCCTACCAAGGCAAGTACCAGGACGCCGCGCGCGCCTTCGCCAAGGCCGGGGAACCGCAAAAAGCTATAGATCTTTTTGCCGATTTGCGCCAGTGGGACGAGGCCAAGGCCTTCGCGCAAGCGTCCAAGAATGTGGATGCGACCGAATTAACCAGAAAGCAAGCCGAGTGGGCGGAAGAAACGTCGGACTGGTCAGCAGCCGCGGACTTGCAAGTGTCTGCTGGAAATGCGTTGCAGGCTGTCAGATTGCTCCATGAACATAAGCCGGAGGGCTGGATCGAGAAACTTTCATTAATTGTGCGCCAGGTGACGGCGGAAGATGTTTTGAGACAGTGCGCCAGAGCGTTCCTCGCGAACGGCGACGACGAGCGCGCCAAGGAGGTCTATGTCAAGCTTGATGACGTCGAAAGTCTCTTGGGATTGTACGTGCGCAAGCAGGACTGGGACGCCGCTTTGAAACTGGCCGAGGACCCGAACGGCACGTTCTCGGAGGAAACTAGAGCCAAGTTCGACGAAGCTTTATATTTGCCGTACGCGGAGTGGCTGGCCGTCCACGACAAGTTCGACGAGGCCCTGGAGGCCTACCGGAAGTCAGGAAGAGAGGACCGGGCGGCGCGCATGATGCAGCAGCTTACTTTTAACGCTGTGGTGGAGTCGAGATTCAAGGACGCGTCGTACTACTACTGGTTATTGGCTTCTGAGACACTGAGAGTAGCAGCCAAGAAGGACAACCTGCAAAAGGTCATGGCGACCTATACGGACCAACTCCACAAGGCCGATCTCTACTATGCCTACGCGCACGTCGAGGACTTCTTTTTACCCTATACGCCACTGCGACCGGAAGTGCTATTTCAGTGCGCGCGGTTTTTGATCAATGGTTTAGGTGGGAGGGAAGCCCCCCATGGCATCTCGCGGGCGAAGATCCTCTATACCTTGGCGAAGCAGGCCAAGACCTGCGGCGCTTTCAAACTAGCGCGGTACGCCTACGACAAATTACTGAGGATGAAGCTGCCCGACGCGTGGCGCGACGAGGTCGACGTCGACGCGTTGACGATCGGTGCCGCGCCGCTGAGAGACAAAAGTGATTTATTGCCGGTGTGCTACCGGTGCGGCGCCTCCAATGCTTTACTAAATCCGGCCTCGTCGCATAACGGCCAAGGGAGCGTACACCGCGACGTTTGTACGTCGTGTGGCCACCCGTTCGTGCGGAGCTTCCTGAACTTTGAAGTCCTGCCCCTCATAGAGTTCGTGCCGGAAGCGTCCATAACAGTGCATAAATCAAATTGTCGCGGCGCGTTTGGCTCAATCATGGCCTCCACGCCATCGACGCGACGTCGGCACAACGGTGTGCCCCTGGGGCTCTCTCACCGCTCGATTCGGTCAGCACGGTGCGCCGGACTCACTGGTTGATTTACGCACAGGTCCATAACGGACGAGGAGGCCCTCGACCTAATCAAGGAGTTCCCGGAGGACAAAAATTCAGGTGAAGGGAAGGAAGCGGATCATTATGTGGTCGGCGACCGTGTGGAAATCAACCAGTGTGTCGGGTGCACGACAATTCTTCACTAAGTCATTTCTCGGTGATGACGCGGCCGTGCTGGCTCCGTCGAGCGGCGAGGAACCGGCATCGCCACGCCATCGAGCAGGTGTCGCGTCGATGGCGTGAAGGTCGACGCGTCGATTCAGGACGAAAGCGCCGTAAATTTGATTTCCACACAGGTCGACGACGACGACGAGGACCGCTTTACCAGGGCGATCAACGATACGCTCCAAGCCCAGGCGGGCGCCGACGAGTACAAGCCCGTGATCGTGGATGCGGAGACGTTGCGGTCTTTATATAGGGCCGAGGTCTTCTGCTGCGCGCCGCGGCAGCCCGGGTTACGGGCCACGTACTACAAGTCGGCCATCCCCGACGTGCACATGGCCCTCTCGCAGCAGTGCAATAGATTCTTCCACGAGGACGATTTTGAATATGCCGTCCTCAAGGAGGGGCGCTGCCCGTACTCGCGGGCCAAGGAGGTCGGGGACTTCGGGACCGTGTAACTTAAGGGGGTACTAGTCAGTGCGAGTCTTCTTACTCGCGCGCGCGTGGGTCGCTTGTCGACCGCGTCAGCTAGATACTTTACAGGCTGTAGAGGAAGGCCGCGCCGATCTTGTCGTCGCCAAGCTCGCGCGCGCCGACGACGAACTTGCCGGACGCGTAGGCGACGGAGTAGCCGAACTCCTGGAGGGCGACCGAGGAATCCGGCGGCTGGACGATGACTGGCGCGGCGTCGTCCGGTCCGGTGTAGATGTAGACTGCACCTTCGCTGTCCTCGTAGCCGCGGGCTCCCACCAGCATCGGCCAGCCATCGCTAGCACAGGTGACAGAGTCGCCGAAGTGGTCGCCATTTTCGCCTCCCGGGGCCACGAACAACGTCGACTGCGACAACACGCCGGTCGTTTTGAAGCTGTACACGGCGCCGGTGTCGTTCCCCCCCGGTCTATCGATTTGCCGGACGTCGACACGTCGGACGCCGCGGCGCGTCACCACAAGCTCGCCCCGTCGAATTTTTGATTTTGCACACGGCTTCTGGCGCTCCTCGGGCGTTGTTGGATCGAAGGTGCGCGCGCGCGCGGCCAGGATGAGTCCAATGAGCAGCTTCATCAGATTGGTGGCTCTCAGTTCTCGCGTGAGGATGCTTCTCGCGCCGGCGAATTGTAGTGGACAGAGGCCCGCGTCTCTCGCGTTCCTGCTGGCGCAAGCGTAGGTAAATCCGTGCGCGACGCACTGATTTTAGCCGATGCTCCTATTTTTCCAGCTCCCTGCAGCCTTTGATCGCTGACAGCTCCAAGAGCTCTGTACTCTTCGCTAGGCCTCTGCGATACTCCTGTTTTCTTTTGTGGCTTTGCTGGCTTGCTAGTGTCTTACAGGCGCTAGCCAACGCGGGATTATCGAAAGCTCACTCTTTGTCCAGAGTGGGCTTTAGCTTTAGACGTAGGCGTTCGATCGTGTTTTGATTGCGCGAAAGATTGCGCGAAACTGATTGCGCGAAACTGATTGCGCAATGCGTCGATGCGCTGCGGCTCTCCTCGCCTGCAGCACAGCCACAGCACTCACAACACTCACAGCACACAAGGAGCGCTCGCACCGCGAGGGCGCAACGACGCCGGAGGAGCCCGCCTGGCTCCGCCGCCGAGAGCTGCGACCAGAGGATGAATCGATAAGCAAGAAGAAGGCGGGACAGAAGGGCGTCGCTGGCGGCCCCTGCTACCCCGGCAAGACGGAGTGCCCATTCTCGACGAGCTGTGAATGGGACCGCGACACCGAGGACGGCTCTAGAGCTGTGTGGAAATCAACCAGTGCGTCGGGTGCACCCGACAATTCTTCAGGCGTCGCTTCGATGGCGTGGAGGAACGACGTGATGATTCAGCACGAACGCGCCGTAAAACTTTGATTTCCACACAGGCGAGGACTTTCGAGAGCGCATCTGCAAACATAAAGATCTCGTGCCGGCGAACGGCCACGACTGGGCGACGATCGTCCTCCTCATCGCCGCGACGGCCCTGGCCGCGGGCGGCGGCATCGGGGGAGGCGGGTTATTGGTGCCCATATATAGGCTCGTGGCCGGGTTTCCCATCACGCAAGCGACGGCGCTGTCGCTCGCGACGATCTCGGGGGGGTCCATCGCGAACCTCTATACGTATACGAGAAGGTACCACCCGAACGATACTATCAAGAGACCGCTCATCGACTACGAGGCGTCGCTGCTCTTCTGTCCCGCGCTCCTCGCGGGGACCATGTTCGGCTCCGTCTTCAGCGTCATGTTTCCTCCGTGGCTCACGGTCGTGCTGTTGGTCGCGCTCCTCGGCTACTCGGGCAAACGCACGCTAAACAAGGGCATCAAGCGGTGGAAGGGCGAGGACAAGCAGTCGCCGCGGCCGACGCTCGACGAGGCGGGCCTGCAGGACGTGGAGATCGACACGCCCCTCGGCCACGCCGACGCGCCGCCCATCGCGCGGCAAGATCCCACGCCCGACCAGGTCGCGCGTTTGCAAGCCATATACGCCAAGGAGGGCTCGCTGATACAAAAAGAGAACTGGACGGCGACGGGCGTCATCTGGCTCATCGTCTTCGTTTTTGCGCTGCTGCGGGGCGGCCGCGGCGGCGCGTCGCTGATCCCGGGCCTGGACTGCTCGCAGTTTCTCTATTGGTATCTCTTTATCAGCAATTTGGCCGTATTGATAGCGGCGACGGCGTGGATCCGCAAGAAGACGTTGGATCGGGCCACGGAAAAAACCTTCTTAGGCCACGAGCCGCTCGAGGGCGACCTCCAATGGGACCGGCGGACGACGGCGCTGTATCCCATGTTATGTGTCTTTGCTGGGATAGCTGCGGGACTGCTCGGCATCGGCGGAGGCATGGTCCTCGGGCCGCTGTTGGTCGAGCTCGGCTGCCTCCCCCAACCGATCGCAGCCACATCAGCTTATGTTGTGTTCATCACGGCGACGTCGGGGTTGGCGCAGGTGTGGATTATGGGTCAGCGACCCAGCGTGCGTGATATGAGTTTCAAGGTGACGCGGTCGCCGCGACGCCGTCTTCATGACAAACACAAGAGAGTCTACGCGTCGCGTGAGGGAGTCCGTTCGACGCAGGCCTCGTGCCCAAGGACTACGCCTTCGCCTTCGCGGCCTGCGGCCTCTTCTCGACGTTCCTCGGGCAGTCGGTTATTGACTGGGTCGTCCGGAAGTACAAAAAGGACGCGATAGTGATTCTTGTCATCGCGAGCATTATGTTGATAGCGCTGGTGCTCATGACGTACGACGGCGTCATGCAGGTGGTCCACGCGACGACGTACGGCTTCTCGCCGCTCTGTTGAGGACGTCGCGCTCGCGTGCGACGCGGCGCGCGGGGTCTCCCCCCGCCCACTAGTCCTCTACGCTCTGTTAGGTGTATAATTCTCGATAGCTTACACACGGTGCGACACACACACAACGCTCACGGGAGCTCCGTCTCCTCCACGACGCCATAAGCTGGTGGCGTCTTGGCCTGACCCGTGGCGACGGCGACGGCCACGAGGAACGGCGCGCTGATGAGGACGACGTCCTTGTAGCGGTCGCGCGTCACCATGGACACGAGGAGGAACGCTACCGACGCGGAGTAGATGCAGAACTCGTTCGCGGTGCGGATCTGCGCGATCTCGCCGCAGCTCGTCGCGCCGCCCGCGCGGGCCGCGGCGTCCAGGGCCGACGTCGACGCGAGCCACATGAAATTCCAGCCTAGGGCCAGCACGACGACGAGGCCGAAGAAAGCTTGCTGAACTAAGCGCTCGCCGCGGCCGCCCGCCGTCACCACAGGATACAGCACATCGTCGCTACCGCACGCCCATAGGCCGCCAACCACCACGACGTAGATCACGAGCCCCAGGGCGATGGCCGCGCGCGGGCCAGACCGCTCCACTACCGCCGCTGTTGCAGGTCCTGGTGCGTTCATCAGAAAATCGTGTACTTGGAGCGCCCTGATCGCCGCACAAGTAGTCATCTTGAAGGACGCGACGGCGATGGCAGCCGCCGGCACCGTCACCAACAGCATAATAGCCCACGACGTCACGCCGCAGATGAGCGCGAGGCGCAGCAGCGCGTCGTCACGCGCCGAATCGCGCAGTTTCCGGAGCGCGTCGACGATCGACCGCCCGGAGTCTTCCGCCGTCGCACGGTCGGCCGCCGTCGCGGCGTCGCGCCCCCGCGTCGCGAGCATGACGGCGAGCGGGCCGGCGACCAGTTGCGCAACGGCGGCGGCGACGAGGCCCTTCTGGAGCCCGAGGTCTATCAATAACTGCGGCCCGAGCAGGCCGCCGAGCGTCGCCGCGGCGAAGACCTCGCCCATGCAGGCGACCCCACCTATCTCTAAAGCGGCGAAGCGGTAGAGCATGTGCGCGGCGCGGTGGGCGCCGAGCAGCACGCTCCCGGCGAGGGCCAAGGCCCCCGCGTTCCGCGGCCCGAAGCGGGGGCTCAGCGCCGCACCCATCATTGCAAGCCCGGCCGCGCCGCACACCGCGCCACCGCCGAGGACCAGCGTCCAGCCCCTGCGCCCGACGACGTGCGATAACTGGATCCCAATCAGCAGCATGGTCATCACAATGACGATGAACAGCGACTCCTCGTAGCCTCCGAAGAGCTGGAGCGCCACGAGCGCGCTCGCCGCGACCGCCGCGTCCTGCGTCGTCTCCGAGAGCAAAAAAGCCGCAGCTAGCGCGCAGCGCTCGCGGCGCGAGCCCGTTGCCTCCGCGTCAGTCATCGTCTAAAACGACAGCTGCTTAGATGCTGCTTGATACAGCTTGATGCTGCTCGGTGCACTTTGTGTAAAGTGCCAACCAGTGCTCTGAACGAGAGAGCGCTGGCAGGATCGACACGAGGCTTGAGTTAGGCGCTTTTAAGCAGCAATGCACCAGCCGTGGGGCAAATATAGAGGCAGTTTAAAAAGGTGTGGCTCCGCGGCCGGCAGCAAAATCAGCTGCACGGGTTTTTTTTCGGACCGTCCCAGTATCACCTATAGGGACACACATAGGTCCACGGGAAGGGCCGGGCGTTCGGAGGAAGTCCATTTGCCACCCCAGCACCCCCTGCGTGCACAGCGCCTTGCTCTCCGCACAGCGCCTGCAAGCAGATCAGCCTGCGCGCGTCGAGCGCCAGCAGCCTTGCCGCACGTAAGGGCAGGACACCGGCGCTCCCCGGGGCAGCCCCGCGCTCGCTTAGGACGCGCGTCGCGGCAAAGCCTAACAGACAATGGGTACCGACCGCTACAAGCGCCACCCCCGCAACAGGGACGACCGCGACGACAGGCGGCCCCTCCGCAAGAAGAAGAAGGAGCGGCGCCGCCGCCGCGATGATCATGGTAGCGACTACAGCGACTTCGACAGCGACGAGTACCCGTCCGACGCCGACCGTAGAAGGCGGCGCCGCAAGCGCAAGGAGCGCAGGGAGACCGTCATAGAACCCCCGCATCAGAACTACAACCAGTGCCCTTTATGTGAAGACAACCAGCCACCTTTGTGGCGCCGCGGGTACGTGATCGGTTCTACTGACAGAGAACCGGACTACCCGCGACTCGACGACCCGGCCCACATCAACTACCAAGGACCGGAATTACCGGACGCGTTTGCCGCTCATTATCAGCCGGGCCACTACTGTTTTGGCACGGCTTTTAGGGAAGCGGGCTACGTCAAGCCTCCTCCCGTTCCGAAGGAGGTTGTTGAGGAGAAAGAAGATAGAAAACTGAAGAAGCGCCGCGAGAAGCGGGCTCGCAAGGAGAAATACAAAAGAGAAAGACCTGTTAGGGAGCGCAAGGCGAAGGCCCGTGACTACCGGACGTTCCGCCACCGCCACGATAAATATGATGACGACTCGGCGTCGGACGAGGCCGGCTCGGATTCTGAGAGTGAGTTTGAGGACGAGTCGGACGCGTCATCAGCATCATCCTCCTCGGAGTTGGAGGCGGAGAGCGTCACGAGCGAGGGCCGCGCGATCCAGCGACGGAGGCGCAAGAAGAAGGAGGCGAAGAAGAGGGAGAAGAAGGAGCGCAAGAAGCAGAATAAACGCGACGAGCGGAGACACCAGAGACGCGAGCACCGGGTCGAGGTCGACTCGAAAAGATTCCGGCGCCACGCGCGGCCCTTCGTCGTGCGCGCGCGCGACTGCGAGGAAGAAAGGGTGATGGAGGCGTACGGGGCCTCCTGCGTCTGTTCCCGAAGGTGGGGCGAGGCGTGGGCGCCGCGCGCCGCGGATAGGGGTCTGAAAGATTTTGAACGGAGCATGGCGCGGTGCATGGCGGAGCGCGGCTTCTGAGGAGCTACCCCTCCGCTTTTGGTGGCGGCGGGAGCGCGCCCCCCCTTTGTGTAAGAGCCTCGGGCGCTAATTTTGCAGGAAGTTTCAAGTTTGCAGCCTGAGGGAGGCGTCTAGAGGAGGCGTCGCTGCGTCGGCTCCGCGCTAGGCGGCCTAGCTCTAAGCAAAGCAATTTCAAAACAAAAACTAGTCCGGCGGCGTCGAACCCAGGAGCTCGCGGCGCGGCCAGCCCGCGTCGACGACGAGTGTCGCGGCCCCAAACAACGTCAGCCCGAGCGCCGCGGCGAGGAACGGCTTGTCGCGGCCGTCGGGGCCCTCGTGGTAGGCCGTGATGGCCAGGACGACGGCGCCGCCGCCCAGCAGCATGGGCGGCGCCATCGGCGCGACGCCCGGCACTACCAACCTTTCCATGACGGCCACGCCCGGGATCGATAATGTGGTAGCGAGCGTCTTCACGACGGCGTCGGTGCGCTTCAAGACCAACGAGATGGCGAGGCCCTTGCAAGCCTCCAATACAACCAGGGCGCCCATGGCGTAGGACACGGCGCCCCAGGACGGTTTTTGTGAGAGCGTCGCGGCCGTCACCAATATACCAACCACATACAATTGTAAATTTTGCCAGTGCAGCGACGCCCGACCTCTTTTAACGACGGCCTCGCAGGCCACGGTTAATATAGCAGACAGCAGCGCGGCGCCGCCGGCCAGGAGGCATCCTTCTATTCTCGTCCGCACCTTCGAGGCGTCCGTGTTGGGTTTGGGCCTGCGTGGAAATCATGCAGTGAGAGACGCAGCTACGGAGGCACGTCGCGTCGATGGCGTGGGGCGCCCGAAATTTGATTTCCACACAGGTTTCGGCGCCGCGCAGACCGCGGCACCCGCGGCGACCAGTACCAAAGAAAAGACGCGCGCGGACGACAGCCTTCTACCAAACGCGTAGACGCTCAACACACCCGTCCAGACGACCTTCGACTGCACGATGACCGCGAACAGCGTCGGGTCGTCGAGGACACGCATGGCAAAGCCCCCCAGGATATTTAATGCTTGGTAGCCCGCGCCGACCGCCAATGTCAGGAGCAGGCCCTTCGTCGTCGGCGTAGGGGCTCTCTCGCGCCACTCCGTCCCTGACAACCCCCGGAGCTCGTACGCGAGACAAGTGGAAGCGATGCACAGCTTCAGGACTTCGGCGCGCAGCACGACGTCGACGACTTCAAAGGGGTACGAGCCGTCGGGCCGTCTTACCAATTGCGTCGCGACGGGCGCGGCGCTCGCGAAGAAGACGAGGGCCAGCAGCGCGAGGGCGTTCGCGCCCTTGTTTGCTGGCGTTGTTGTTGTTTTTCGCGGGGATAGTGGGGGCTGCTCGCAGTCATCCGACCGCTTATGGCGCTGCTGGAGGGTGCCCAGCATTGTTGTGGCGTAGTAGCGGCGCGTAGCCGACTCGCCCGGCGGGCAGGTGCCGCAGTGGAGTCCTGTGCTGCTCTGTGCAGTGTGCAGTGTGCTCAATCTGCGCCCCAGTTGTGACCGCTTCAAATATCGCAGAGATATAGGTTTTGGCTCTTCGAATACGCGTCTGTAAACTGTGTTTAGCCCACGAGGAGCTCAATCTCCTGTGCCGAGATTTTAGCGTAGCTA
>JACLAA010006682.1_pt1 | contig 12096 bp, 9 predicted proteins | sample 8027891 | NCBI WGS metagenome assembly JACLAA01 (sample SAMN15724900, study PRJNA655200) | protist metagenome | isolation source: fluorescence activated cell sorting (FACS) single amplified genomes of... | place: Spain: Blaines Bay Microbial Observatory, Mediterranean Sea | collected 2016-01-19 | reverse complement strand
CGCCGGCGTTGCGGCAGGCGCGCCAAATAATCCGCCAGCGGGGGCGGCCGCGGGCGTGGCGGCCGGAGCGCCGAACGCCGGCGCGGCTCCCGCGGGCGCGCCGAAGGAAAAACCACCGCCGGCTGCGGCGGCCGGCGCAGGCGCTGCAGCCGCCGTCGCGGGTGCCCCAAAGCTAAAGCCGGCCGCGGGCGCAGGCGTCGCCGCGGGCGCGCCAAAGGCTGGCGCGCCGCCAGCGGGAGCGCCAAAGCTGAATGTGGCTGCGGCGGGTGCCGGCGCGCCCGCGGCCGGGGCGCCGAACGAAAAGGCCATGTGATAATGCAAGTCCAATCCAGCAGCTGCAGACAGGAGCAGGCGAGCAACACGGCTCAAAAATGCAAAATGCGCGAGCTCGCTTTAGCTAGCGGCATGCCACACACTAGGGATGCTGCCAGCACTGCGGACGACTGTGAAGCCTACTTTGACGCCGCTGGAGCAGCTGAGGTCCTTGATTCGCGTATCGTACAGAGTCTCTGATACGTAGCGATACAGCTCTTCATCGCTGCGCCGCGCGGGACTTCGTTGGAACCGGCACACCTGAGTGCACCACTCACACACGCTGCACAGCAACCATGTCCTCGCTCTTGCTACGCGCGGCGAGGCGCGCGGGCCCGCGCGCGACGCTCCGGAGGAGACCACTCCCCACACCACCCGCGCGGCACGACAGCACGACGGCCCTGGTCGTCGCCGGCATCGCCGTCGGGGCCGGCGGAATCGCGTACAAGGCGGCCGTCCACCTCTCGGGCCAGGCCGAGGAGTCCCTGAAGGCCGCGCGCGAGGCCGCGGCGAAGGCCGCCGAGGAGCGCAAGCAGAACCCCGAACCCAAAAAGAAGGACGGCGAGAAGTCGAGCTTCGCGACGTGGTTCGACAGCGCCGGCCGGCGCCACTACGAGGGCCCCTTCGAGTCGCCGATGACGCGGCGGGAAGCCGCCTTGATCCTCGGCGTGCGCGAGACGGCGACCGCCAAAAGGATCAAGGACGCGCACCGGCGCATGACGCGCATCAACCACCCCGACCTCGGAGGCTCGGCCTTTTTGACGGCCAAGGTCAACGAGGCGAAGGAGATGCTCATGAAGGGGAAGGGCGACGACTGATTAACATGTGTTGGTATTTTCTTCACGTCGATGGCGTGTGCGGTCCAGCCGGCGACGCGTACGCAACGGTCACGCCGGAGTAGGCGTCGCGGCGCGCAATTGCCCAAAACCAAACAACGGGCGGTCGACGGCGTATCGTGCGGCCACGCAGGCCTCGCGCCGGCTCCGCGGCTAGGCGGCCAAGCTCTAAGCAAAGCAACAAAAAAGGAGAAAATACTTAGTCCCAGAGCGCCAAAGCTTCATCTAAGGAAGACACCGCCGCGTCGAGCTGCGCCTCGTCGATCACGAGAGGAGGCGCGAGACGAATAATGTTGCCGTGCGTCGGCTTGGCCAACACCCCACGGTCGCGCATGGCCAGGCACACGTCGTAGGCCAATTCCCCGGGCTTCTGGGCGTCGTCGATAATCAAGGCCCGCAGCAGGCCCCGTCCCCGCGTGTCGAGGGCGATCTTCCTCTTACTGACCAACCTCTTGAGCTCCCCGTCCAAGATATCACCCATCCGCTGGGCGTTCTCGACCATGCCCTCGTCGATCAACGCGTTTAATGCGGCCATGGCCACGCGTGCGGCGACGGGGTTGCCGCCGTAGGTCGACCCGTGCTCGCCCGGTCTCACGTTGAGCATGATCTCCGAGTCGCACAACACCGCGCTGACCGGATAGGCGCCACCGCTCAGAGCTTTGCCCAGCACGAGGATGTCCGGCCGTACGTTCACGTGGTCGACGGCCAGTAACTTACCAGTGCGTCCAATGCCCGTCTGGACCTCGTCGGCCACCATCAAACAGTTGTACTTCTCGCATAGAGCTTTCACGCCCGGTAGATAGTCGTCCGGTGGTACTACTACTCCAGCCTCGCCTTGAATCGGCTCGAGCATCACTGCGGCCACGTTCGCACCGTGCTTCTTCAGCGAAGCTTCCAACGCGTTCAAATCTTCATACGGCACCAAGTCAAAACCCGGCGCATACGGCCCGAAGCCCTCCTTGCACGTCGGGTCTGATGAACTACTGAGGGCCGCGATCGACCGGCCCCAGAAATTATTTTCCGCCATGATCACGACGGCGTCGCCTTTCACGCCTTTCACATCATAGGCCCACCTCCTTGCTAATTTAACGGCGGTCTCAGAACCTTCGACACCGGAATTCATCGGTAGCAGTCTCTCATACCCAAACAATGACGTCATGAACTCGCAGTACTCGCCCAAGACGTCATTGTAGAAAGCTCGTGACGTCAAGCCTAGCGTGCCCGCTTGGTCCGACAGAGCTTGCACGATTCTCGGGTGGCAGTGGCCCTGGTTCACGGCACTATAGGCCGATAAAAAATCGAGGTACTCCTCGCCGTCCGCGTCCCAGACCCGGCAGCCGTCGCCCTTCGCTAGCACTACCGGTAAGGGCGCGTAGTTCTCAGCTCCCACTTTGGACTCCCTCGCTACTAAACTCGCGGACCTCGGTCCTAGTGGTTGGGGCGCGAAGGTTGATAAGGCTCTTGTCTGGCGTCTTATCGCTGTCGTCGCGGCGCGCATCATGATGTTTATTGCGGCGACGGCGTGCCGCGTGCGATTTAGCTTTGCAAGCCAGTGATTGCAGGTGCTTGTTTTGTGATGTGCCTCGCAAGCGATGCAAATCTGCTGGTCGTCACGACCGGCAGTGTTGCGCCAAAATGCGAAGCTCGTGTACGGCTGCTAAGAGCGTGCACGCAAGCGGCCTATTTCGCCAATGCAAGAGCCTGCAAAAAGCTCGAGGTGCTCGCGCTCAAACAGAGCAACGCCTCTTGGACACCTCTTGCCGCAGTCTCAAAACACCGTGCATACTCCACGTATTGGGAGTCGTCGCGCTACTAGGCCCACTAGAGGGCTGCCCCAGCGCAAGCGTCGTTGCGCGCAGCGCTCAGACGCAGCCTCGTCGAGGCGAGCGACACGGCAGTGCAGTCTAGAACACATCGCACGAGTGGCGTCCAGCGCGAGGAACGCGAGGACGCGCGCGCAGCCGACGGGGCAGCCCTAAGGCTCAGTGCTCGGGCGCCACCGATACGCTACTGCCGGCGCGGAGCCATAAAAACAACAAGAAAGATGGTCGCCACGCTCCAGGGCCACCGCGACGCCGTCAAGGACCCGGCCCACCGGGCCCGGCTCTGGGCCCGGCCCGCCACCAGCGAAGAGCCGCAGCAGGTCGACGCGTTGTTAACGTGGGTCGAGAATTTGTGGCGCGAGCTCAAGATCAAGGAGGAGGACCGCCAGTTGTTTCTGGAAGCGAACAATCTACCTTCCCGAAACTTGGTTGATAGATTACAGCGGACGGTCTACGCCGAGCTAGTCTCGGGTGATACCCCAAAGCGGCCGAAGTCCGCGTCTTCTGGAAGGCCGAAGACGGCGCCCTTTCCTGATTCAAGACGCCAGAAGGACGTCGATCAACGGTGCGCGCCTTTGGCCGCTCATGCACGGTTACTACTACGGTTCCGGAGGGCTACGTTACGAGCTCTGCGGGAGATTGAGAGTAGAGAAAAGCTCGTACGTCGAGTCAAGGACTGCTTTCGAAGATATCGAGGCGCACCTGCTACAACAAAGAGGAAGAAGCGGACGTCGACCATATATGACGATGACGAGGAAGGCCAGCCGCCATCATCAGAAACGCAGATCAAGGAAGCGTTGGCCGATTTGAAAGCTACCTTGCGACCGTTGAACGAGGCCACGGCTCGCGTCGTAGCAGCTGTTGCCGCATGGAGGTGTTATCAATGGAGACCGGAACCCTTCCTCTGGAAAGGTAGAGATTACTTGGAAAAATGCACTTCCGACTTGCATTTCCTGGGCGAGTGCGCCGCCCCCGAAGGCGTGCGGAAACCTGATAGAAGATTGGCGGCAGCCTTAGGGCCCTGGGCGTCGCACCCAGCCACAAATTGCGTCTGGTGGCACGCGCGCGCCAAGTCCGAATCCGCGCGCGAAGCGCAGAAAAACGCCGAGTTAAGGGGCCGCGATTCATTAAGGAGGTGGATCCGCCACACGCTGGACGTCGCGGCCGCCAGTCGAGAGGAGGACCGCACGGCGGCGGCCGACGCGGCCGCACGGGCTTGTCTCAAGCTCTACGCGCCATCTGGTAAAGATCTCCCGGATCTAAGCTCAGCGAGAACATTACTCCTCGACGAGCCGTGGCTGAGGAGCGGTGTCGAGAAAGAAAGAGTCAGGATGGCTAGAGCTAAAGTGCCTTTGCCTTGTTTGAGGTGGTTGCCTCCAGCGGTCGACGCCCCGGCGGTCTTAGCAGCGGCGAACGTCTTCCACGGCGCGAAGTCGTACCAGCAGCTCCAAACGGCCGAGAGGCAATTACGAGTACGCTGTGAGGGCGAATTCACGCGGCGCCTGAAAGAGCGCGCCGCGACCGATCCGGACGCCTTCAAAAAGAAGAAACGACGACGTAGACGACGGAAATCCATGGACGCGCCCGCTCCTGCCCCTCTCATCAAGTCGGTGACGTTCCAAACAGCCCAACACGCGACGATGGCCGCGAACATCTTCGCGAAGAAGGACCAGTTGGGCTTGAGGAAACTGCAGTTATCGTTCAGACTACGGCGAGACAGGCGGCTGACGGAGATCGCCCACGCGAAAAAAGCAGCCCACGCCCTCAAAAGGAAGCAATTAGCTAGAGGCGGTTCGGCGATCACTTGCCTGGAGTTCGACGATTCCAAACGCTTCAGTTCCCAGTTTAAGGTGGAAGATGAAGTTGTTCGTAGACAAATACCGTACCTAGATCTTAGGTTAGACGAGCCGCAAAAACACTTCGATCTGGGTGACATACCTGGTCGAGGTGACCGCGATGGTCGAGGCTGTGAATTACGTGAAAGATTACCGCCCTGTTCCGGGGTAGATGCGCCTCGCGAGGCTATGCGTCAAGAACACTGGGAGAAAGGGCTATTGTCGGGTGTCTATGCCTATGCGAGACCACCTTCAGAAACACCAGCCGTCAAGGAACGGAAGAAGAAGCAGAAGGCGCGGTACACGGGGGGCTGGGGCTCGCCGGCGCCCAAGAAGAAGGCTCCGCCGGAGGCCCGCGCGCCGCCGACGCCCCAGGCGGAGACGCCCCAGGCGGAAGAAGAGGTACACGAGGAGTTACGCGCGGCCACGTATCATCCCCGTGATGGATATTTAGTAGACGGAACAAAAGCATCGTCGGACGAGCTGGTCTGGTGCTTCCGGAGGGGCCAACGATTGGCATTAGTAATGGGCCGCATGCCCCACGAGAAGGTGAGGGCCATTTGTACGGTCGTGTCGTACTCGAATGGTACCTATTCCTGTGTTTGTGATGATGGGGAGGGGATTACCTTGGATCCCACCGGTCATCGCACGAAGACGATCGAGATCCCGCTCGATAGGAAACGGGAGGTCCGAGGCCTGCAGCGCACGCATCGCGCAGCGGAGGCGCCGGCGCCGGCGCCGTCCACATCAGAACCTTCCCTCGGCTTCGACATTGATGAATCCAGAGAAGTCTCGAGGGTGGATCCAGGTAGTTGGGCCGAGGAACTCGGGGTCGTGCACGGCTGGGTCCTGAAAGCGGTGGACAAGAATCGCATCGCGGACCACCAGTCTTTCGTAGATGCGGCGCTGACCATCGCCAAGGTCCGGCCTGTGTGGAAATCAAATTTACGGCACGTTCGTCGACCTCCACGCCATCGATGCGGCACCTGCTCGACGGCGTTCTGGTGCACCCGACTCACTGATTGATTTCCACACAGGTCCGGAGGAAGGGTGCCGTGCAGCTCGAATTCGAGGTCCCATCCTTCGAGTTATGTAAGCCATCAGTTGAATATCATACCGGACAAAGACTAACAGTACTGTACCACGGCCGGTGGCGCGACGCCATGACGCTGAAAAAACCGTGGGAAGAGCATCCTCGAGTGGAAGAGCGGCATCGGGCGAGGTTAAGGGTCTTCATGAACCGGTCGCTCGTGGAGACGTGCGTCCTCGGCCTCAATCACATGAACCACTCCCTATTATTTGGAGAAGCGCCAGATAATGAAAATGCGTATCAGGCGTGGAAAGAAGAACGCCCAGAATGGGGGGATATGTTCGACGTGCGACGCGGCGTCCTTATTATAACTTCGATGGATGCGTCACGGCGACCGCGTATGACACAGGCCGTGCGAAGCCGGTGCCTGAGCCGCGAGAAGCGTGGCAAAAGGAGGCAGTCCTACCACGCGCTCGTGAACGGCCTGACGGGACGGCCGAAGTGGGCCGACGCTGACTACGACGGTCCCAAGTACCAGGCCGAGTCCTTCTCTAAAACAGCTCCTAGGGTCTACACGTGGAAGCGGCCGTCGGGCTGGGGCTACAAGGACGGTGCCGACGTCACTGCGACGGACGGGACGTCGTGGGAGCAGGTCGCCGACCTCCCGTCGTTAGTTAAAGTGTTGCTCTCGCGGAAAGGCGACGACGCTTGTAGGGGTTCCCAATCGCAGTGCCGCGTCCTACTCGTAAATGGACCGCAGGAGGACACCGCGGCCCTATCGAGACAAAGGCGTATGTTGTTAGAACAAAGAGCCTCGTTCCGACGGAGTCAATCATCCTTGACTCCTTCCCATACGCCCCAAACATCGAAAAGAGGTTCATTTGACCAGACGCCACCTGCGACACCGAAGCCAGGTTCCGGCACCACAACGCCCAAGGTCGAAGGCGAAGCGAGCTTCTTCGAGGAGCAGCAGCGGCGTGCAGCTCGAGCCGACGAGTTAATTGAGGCCATCCCGCTGAATGAGATTGGAGGCGTGGAAACCAAAAAACTCATGGCCGAGATGGCAGTGAAGCAGGCGGTCCGGCAGCTCTGCGCGAACTGGCGGAAGCGGAGCATGCAGATGTACGCCGACGTTCGTACGTCGAAAGGGCATTTGCGTTCGTTGATGATGGCGTTGAGCGCGACGCGGCAGTTCGGGGATCCCTCCACGCATTTCATACCTTATCTAGTGAAAGCTGGCTCGTTACATCGCGTGGCACGAAAGAGCGGAAAGGGGTCTGTCTTAGAACACTACTTCGAGACGTGTTATGGTCAATCATATAGACCGAGGTATCGCTTCTTATTGCAAGCCTTGCATACTAATAGACTAATACTATTGATCGACGCGACTGATCAGAAAGACGCCAAGTCGAAAGCTGTCGAAGCCTTTACGGAGACGAGTGCGAACAGTACGGTAGACGATTTCTTACTCCAAAGAGTCGCAGTCGAGGTCCCGCGCTGCGTCATCACGGGCGACTTCTCCGATACTACTCTCGAGAAGTTGAGGCAACGCTTCGCGACGCTCGAAGTGCGGCAGGGCTTAAAAAGTGACCACGACGATGGGCTGGACTGCTGGTACGCGGCCCAGAACGAACACTTCTCCTTCGTGCCGTCCGAAAAGGAGGATAAAGAGGACGATGAAACGTCGGTCGGGCTGACGGCGGCGCCGTACCGGGGCACGGCCTTCGCCGAGGAGGAGGACGCGTCTCCCATGAAAGTCTACGGGCCGGGCCGCATCTACGCGGAGACGTCTTACCGGCTGTTAAGGGGTTCGACCGACGCATCTGACCAAAACAAGGAGGAGCTCATCGAGCTGCTCAAGGCGACGAAGCGGCAGCCGATTTTCGGGGGCAAGGTTGAGGAGGAGGGCGGCGGCAAGGCCGTGAAGCGGATGCCCGGGTCGCGGGCGAGCAGAGACTAATGTGACAATTTATAACAGATAGGTGGACTTGGGCGGGGGAAAACAGACAGGTTCAGAGCTCGATGCACCCCCCGATGCCCTGCACCAAACCGAGGTAGGACAGGTGGTCGACGACCGACGTGCAGCCCAGCGGGTAGCACGAGTTCGAGCAGGAATCGTCCTCCTTGGTCGCGGAGTCGGCGCAGTATATCAAGTCGGGCTTGACTTCATCTTTCTGATAGGCCTCGTGCGGCGTATGGAGGTACCCGAGGGCCTCCTCCGGCAGGTGGGGCACGAGGTCGTCTCTATGCGTGACGCGCCAATTTTCTGCCTTACTATCATCAATCAAGGAAGAGAACGCCTTGGCGAACGCCGAGGACCCGACGCGCGGGCAGCCGAACGTGTACGAGCCAATCAAGCGAGTACCGTTGTATACAGAACCACGCAATTGGTCAAACGCAGCAAGGACGGCCACGGCGCCGCCCGCCGAGTGGCCGTAGAACCTGATAGGTGCATATGAAGTAGTAGGGTCAAACTTTGCTTTCGCCTTGACCAAAGCTTTCACGACATCAGCTTTGAGAAAGTTGTACCAGCGCCAGAAGCCCCGCTCCACGGCCACATCCTTGTAATCGGGGTAGGGTTTTATTTTCACGAATTTCGCGTCCTGCCACCAGTTCCTATCATTTTCCGTGCCGCGGAACGACACGAAGAGGGATCGGTCCGACGCGTCCCAGCCCACGACGGCGCGCGTGGCGTGGTTGTCGACCACCTTCGTGACGATGATCGTCTTCCTTAGTTCGGCCGGCAGTAGGGGCTGGTCCTCGGTCGCGGTGCAGTACGACGCCTCCGCGAGTAAGAGCGCTCTAGTGAGGTTGTAGGTCGGCGGCGGCGGCGTAGCGGGCTTGCCGGCGATCGCGGCGGTTTCCGGTTCGCGCGCGGCGGCCTTCCTTTCGCCCGTCGCCGCATCTAAATGATTGATGCCGGCCGCGCCGACCACGTATAACGCCAGCAAGGCCACCAGCATTTTGTTCTGGCTCCTGATCCACTGACGATGACGCGCTCAAACTTTCAGCAGCGGTTTTTGGGACCAAGCGGTGTCTTTCGCGCCAGACGCCGCCACCGCGGCGGGCCTAGGCGCCACACACGGCGTTCAGTGCCGAAACGCACAGCTAGCGTGGGTAAAGACACTAGGAGGCACGACTTCAGTTTTGAGACAGCCATTAATCGCTCGCTGCATATTTCCTGCGTTCTGTGGAAGTTGCACCAGCACGACGCTGCAGCGGTGCATACACAAATAATCGTGTGCATTGTGCGCTTGAGGGCACAGACACTGCACCTCGCCAACTGCAGGCAGCGCTGGTAGCTAGAGCTGGCGCTGCTCCGCCGCCTCGCGCGACGCAGCATCAGCATCATGACGAAACCCGCCCCGCCGACGCCGACGCCGCGGCACCGCCTTCCGGACTGGGACGCGCTCGGGGTAAGGCAGGAAGAAGAACGAAGACGCCACAAGGCCGCCGGCGACGCGGCCAACGCCGCTGGTAGGTTAGCGAAGAAGGCTGCTTTAGAGCTGCAATTGGGACGGACGGCCGACGCGAAGGCGGCGACCGAGCAAGCTAGAAAAGCGTTGGACGGCGCCGGCGCCGACGGCTTCAACCAAGAGACCAAACAAAGAGCTTTCTCCTTAAAACCCATCGCCGAGCAGATCCAAAGTGTAGAAAGCACATTGCATTTCCTGGATACGGGTCGGTTCCCGCCGCCGTCCGAAGGTTTAGATGACTCCGAGTACGTCTCCGGTTTGCTAGGTGGCGCGGAGAATCTCGCGAAGTACGCCGTCGGCCGCGCCACGGCGGGCGATGCTGCGTCCATAGCTGTTTGTAGAGATGGTGTGAAAGCCTTGCAGGGCGCCCTCCTGGCGTTCGATTTTCGGAACGGGCCGTTGCGAAGGAGGTATGACGGCCTCAAGTACCAGGTGAAGCGGTTGGAAGATTTGTTGTATGAACAGTCGTTAATTGGTAAGACCGTGGACGGTGCTGCGGAAGTCGACGACGACGACCCGTGCCTCAGGGCCTTGGCCGAGATCAAGGTCCGCTTCGACGAGGCGGACCAGGCGCGAGAGAACGTCATCAAGAAGTCTAGGGATGTCCAAAAAGCCTCGAAGCAGGCTATTTTCGCGTGTCATCGAGGTGATGCGGCGAAAGCTGCCAAACTGCTCGAAACGGCGAAGACCGCCGCCGAGGCCATACTTAATGATGATTCGTTGGTGAAGAAGTGGCCGGCTCTGCGTTTCGGGTCGCTGGCTGCCGCTCTCGAGGAGTACGCCGAGGCGGCGCTATTCATGAAATGGCTCGAGGCGAAGAAGGATCCGTCGGCGCCACTCGTCGCGTCGCAGCATGCGCTAGGATTACCTTTGACAGATGAAGAGTACCTGGGCGGCGTCTGCGACTTGACGGGCGAGGTCGGCCGCGTCGCCGTCGCCGCGGCGACGGCGCGCGACCTCGGTACGGTGCGGCGCGTCTTCGAGACGGACGTCGCCGTCGTGGAAGCAGTCTCGGGTTTAAACCTACCGCCGAAGCTCGCGAAGAAGATCGGCCCGCTGGAGATGTGCGTGCGCAAGGTCGAGCACCTGCTCTACGAGCTCGCGCTCGCGGCGGCGAATCCCCTGGCCGCGAAGCGCGCGGCGTCGTCGGCCGTCGAGGAGCCGGCGGCGAAGAAGGCGCGGGACGACGAGGAGTGAAGAGACTAAGTAGTTAGTGTGGTCAACAACATGAACCCTTACTCGAAAATACAGTCGGGCTCATCCTCGTAGTAAGACTCGTTCCAATCGCCAGCAAAGCAGTCGACCCCACAATCCTCCTCCTCGACACGGGCCGCCAGGAGCTCGACGATTGCCTTGCACGGCCCTTCATCTAGCTCGGCGTACTCATGAAGCTCCCGGTCGCAATACCAGGAGAAACTATCGATTTTTGGGCAGCCGGTGAGCAAGCGCAGCACGTCGACGGCGCGAAGAGGATTTGAATCCGGTTCCTGGGCGCAGTGTTTGATAGTGAGGCTCGTGAGCGTCGCCGCGGCTTGGCCTCCCGTAATGCTCTCGACGACGCTCGAGGTCAAATCGAAACATCCGCTGAGCGCGAGATGAGTCAAACGTAAATGCCGACAGGCGGCAGCAACACACGCGTCAGTCGTGTCGACGTCGTAGATTTCGAGGGTCGTGAGGATGGTAGTCAAGCGCGAGAGATCAACATAGAAACCAGGCCCTCCCATCGTAGATCCCTTTGGAATGTGTATCTCCTCAAGCTTAGGGAAGCCACGGGCCGCAGCAAGAAAAGCAGCCGGCTCGATATTTGTGGTATCTTGCACAGGGTAGTCGGAGCAACCCAGCATTTCAATGCGATCGCCGAGAGGCGTACCCACGATGGCCTCGATGATGTCGGCGGTAATGTGGCACGCGTCTAGGTCTAGAATGCGCGCTTTCGAGCTGAGAGCGCACTCATGTATGGCCTCGATGCGCGTCGGTTCGTAGCCCACCCATCTGCCGCCGTGCAGGTTAAATTCTTGCAGCTGCGGGAAGAGCCGAGCCCAGGTTTCGACTGGGCTGTACTCGCTCGATTCCCGCCCCAAGCGCGAGAAGCGGACATGTTTTAGGAGAGGGCAAGCCACGCTGACGGCCAGGATGGTGTCGTCTGACGTCTCCATGAATTTTGGGGCGGTAAGCTGTTCCAACCTCGGCGCCGCGCGGCACATCCTCAAAAGCACTTCTGGCGACATTTCGGTGTTACTCAGATCAAGATGGTTCAATCGGGTCGCTCTGGAAACAAAGAACTCTAGCGCAGCGATTCTTTCCGGAGAGCGACCATCAGCGAAGAGATCCGTGCACCCGGCGCCAAAAACGCGGCCCACGGCCTCGACGTGCTGAGCCGAAACTCGCATCTCCCGCGGCTCGGTGGCTACCGGCGCCGAGTTATCTTGTTCCGACCGGAAAAAATGGCACATCGTGCGGAATCTATTCTGGTCCACGATAACGCGCCGCACCAAGTCGCGGCCGTCTTTGCAGGTGGTGCGCAGGACGAGCAATTTCTTTTTATAAGTTTTGGGGATGTGGTAGGGAATGCCCACAACGTACGCCGTCAAAGTTCCGGTGAGGACGTCGTCTGGTACAGATTGAAACGCACCCATTTTTTGAGCACAGGGGGGCTGCAGGAGCTGGATACAGCTGCTGCTGCTCTCGGCTGCTCTCGGCTGGCGCGGCACGAGAGATCAAAGTTTTGCGCAGTTTATGAGCAAGATGCCTCTCTGCAGTCGTTTGGACGCGCGCGCACGTCCG
>JACLAA010005877.1_pt1 | contig 12108 bp, 14 predicted proteins | sample 8027891 | NCBI WGS metagenome assembly JACLAA01 (sample SAMN15724900, study PRJNA655200) | protist metagenome | isolation source: fluorescence activated cell sorting (FACS) single amplified genomes of... | place: Spain: Blaines Bay Microbial Observatory, Mediterranean Sea | collected 2016-01-19 | reverse complement strand
AAAACAGGTGCCTGAAGCTGAAGGAGGTGATGATGATGACGACGAAGAAGACGAAGAAGACGAAGAACCAGAAGAAGACGAGGCACCGAAATCAAAAAAGAGGAAGACGACGACGCATGCAATCGGTGCCAGAGTTCAAGCGCGGGTGCCTCCGTTTGGATGGATGGCAGGTCAAGTTAAGGCCTCTGACGAAGCTAAGAAAAAGTATCTGATTACTTTTGACAAATATCCCGACGAAGAGGGCAGTTGGTGTTTCCCAAAGAACGTGATTAGCAAAGCGCAGAAATAGGCTAGTCGTTGAGTAAATTTTCACCTTCATTTTCCTTGTACCTCTTGTCTATCGGGAGGACAGAAAGAGTCTCATTCCTCTTTCGTTTTGTGAAACTGTTATGTTGTCCCACATACAGAATCTTAACATTCTCTCTCAGACCGCAGAAAGGAATAGCTGCAATAAAATCATCACCCATCCGCCTTTCCGATGTGATCCCGAGGACGCGGATGCCCTTTTCGCGTAGAATACTGTACAGACGGAATATTGGCTTAAGTGGATTTTTGGTTTGGAAAAACCCGCGTGGAACTGGGGAACCAGGGAACCGGGGTTTTAAGAAACTATTTTTCAAAGTGGATTTTTGGTTTGGAAAACCCGTTGATCTATCTCGGAACCAGAGAACCAGAAATTAGTAGTCGTAAGAGTTTGGTCATTACCCTTTTTGCGTCTATAGAGGGGGGTAGAGGCAGATTACAGGTTTTTTACCAAAATGCACCTTGAATAAAAAAGTTCCAGAAATCCCGGTTCCCTGGTTCCCTGGTTCCCTAGTAGGAAAATTCATACTAGAAATCTTTTTTGACCTCGAATTTTTTTCGGCGATTACTGTCACCCTTTTGCTCTCTGAGTTTATTCGTCAACCTAAAATTTTCTTTGCTTATGTAAAACATGCAAGCCGCCCCAGTTCCAAAAAGCATAATTGTCGGGCCCATCATGCGTCGTGTGAAACCCAAGCTCTCTGTTTCTCAAAATGGACAAGCACAAATTCTCACACATACACTCAAAGTGCGACCACAGCTGTTGTGGTTTCCGACACAATAAATGCGGATACTAATGGGAAGATCTTCTTCTCACTTAGCAACGTAGGTTTATACGGTGCTGGGCTGTCGTGGATACGACTTCGTGCACAAAACTATAATAGTAGCGGTACTTTTACGGGCACGTCCAGCTTAAGCCTTAGCTCTGGCACTGTCGACGGCACGTGGCTTAAAATACAAATTCCAAACAGCGAAAACTTATCGTCTGTTAACATTGCTGAATTAAACACTAACGCCACTGTCGACGATTTTTCCGTGCTGGGGTCTTCAGACGACGTTACTTGGACAACCTTACTTTCACAAACTGGTGCTTACGTAAACACGATTGCTCTCGGGGGAACAGACTACTCAATCAGCACGGCTGGTAATTTTCATTACTTTGCGATTGTCTTTGAAAGTATAAAGGCGGCTGCATCTCCGAAGATAATAAAAGTGACAAATGTGACCTTTACGACAAGCACAGCCGGCGGCGGCGGTGGAAGCAGTTTTCAAAATAGTCTGTTAAACGGACTTGGGCTGTTTAGTGGTGCGAGCTACGTTTCTAACACGACGCCGCCTCGTCTTGAACTAGCGGCTTATGGGTCAGGATCAATTACCAGTGTTGATTTCCCGCAGTACCAAACTTTGTCAGACATTTCAACTGCTGGATACAAGACATTGACAGAAATCCAAGCACTTGGTTATGAAACCTTAGCTTCGTTAACAACTGCTGGATACAAAACGGCGTCAGCTACGATGACCGACGTAGCAAATGTCGGCTATCAGACGTTGGCGACATTGACAAGTAATGGATACAAGACGGTTGCAGATACGTTAACAGATGTGGCTACTGATCATCATACCAAAACATATATCAATGCTGAATTAAACGCCATCTACAATCGTACCGGAACGTTCTCAACCACAATTTTAAATGGTAATATCATTGATCTTGAAAAATATGACAGGAAGTAGTACTTTAGTTACTGCAGTCGACTCTCTCGAAAATAAGACAGGAAGCAGTACTTTAGTTACTGCAGTCAACTCTCTCGAAAATAAGACAGGAAGCAGTACTTTAGTTACTGCAGTCGCCTCTCTCGAAAATAAGACAGGAAGCAGTACTTTGGTTACCGCAGTCGACACCAATACAAGCCTAAGAGCTAAAGCAAAAGGCACTTTAAGTTTTTCAGGTACTCTTTATGGTTCAATTACGTTATCAAACAATACTAACTCGTCAACACCTGCAACACCAAATAGTATAAGTACTGGTCAAAGTTTGAATCACATGGGTCCCTATAGTTTTTACCAAATCAATATAACGTTTTCAACTAATATATCAAATAACTATCAAGTGCTTATTCAAGACGCCAGTAGCACGCATTTAATGTCCTCGAGGGTAATAAATAAAAGCGCCTCTGGATTTTCTATACAAGCGTTTTTCCACGGCGGCGGCGCTGCAAATTACTCTACATGGGAGCTGGACTTTGTCGTGATTTAATATCTCGTAAACTAAAGCCAAAAAAAATGATTGGCGATTTTGCGATTAGGTTAAACCAACTTTGCGACTACGGGGTCAGCATAGTGGAGCAGCATCCAGCCAAGCGCTCTACTGCCGCAGTCGCGGGTCCGCTCATCCTGCTCTACGTCATCATAAAAGCCGTTTTTTTCTAGGGAATCATAAACATATTGGTCGGGCGCGACGGCGTACCAATGCTGCCCACCGTTTTTACGAGTCTCGGTGTTTAAAATGACATACTTAGTTTTTGGATAGACTTCGTTCTTGGCAAACACGCCGCCAAAAGCGTCACCAAGCAGTTCTTTGCCACATTCCCGCAGTTCAGTCTCGAACGTTGTAGAATCATTTCTAAGGTAATCAGACACGTAAGCCGTAAGCTCTTTCATCATTTTTTTGGCCACTTTTACATCAGCGTGTACCGAGGTTTTTTTTTTGATTTAATAGATTTTACTGTTGCGTTCCGTTGGTCGCGACAACCCTGTATGCAATTTCTCATATCAGCATTAATGTTGTCGATTTCTGAGCCACGACCCGCCACTTCTCCGGCCGCCGCACCGGCGGCAAAAGCTGGAGTGAATTCCTCTAGTCCTGGAACAGCAGCGGTCACCGCCGCACCAACCTCCGCGGCTTTAGTAGCACCACGAATAATCTTGCGAGCTTTCTTTCCAAACAGATGATGCTTTTTCTTCCCATCACCTTCCATGGCCTTTTCTGGCTTATATTCAGGATTCTGGATGGTAACCGGTACCTCGAAGCCTCCGTGTTCGCCGACTTTACGCACTTTTAACCTGGCAGCGATCTGCGGTTTGTCCGTTTGAGTCATGAATTTCGTTGCAAATTGAGTCGGGCTGATGAGCAAAATTACGGGTGGTGGGGCTCCGTTCTTACGACGGCCCATTGTGTTTGTTATAGCCCTATATTATTTTTTCAATAAGTCAGTCTGATTCTCGCAGAGTAGTATTCCCCATTTGTGTTGACTGGTTGATGAAGATGATCACATAATCTAAATTCCAGGCGACTCACAGTACCGCCTGCAATGTTTGCATTGAGTTTTAGGGGGTGGTTTGGTCTATAAAGGATCTGCTGCGAAGGCTGCACGTCGGGGACAATTACAGCAATTGCCGTTGAGTTACTGTTCCCATCTTCCTTATAAGAACCACTAATATTAAATCCGTTGCTGCACTCAAGCACATAATACTGGATTGAATCGAACTTAGCAGTGTTATTGGCTGTTGCGCTACCTTTTGCGTAAATGTCACCGACGGATTGTTTTCAAAGCCCAAGAAGGACCGCATCGTCATCGTCGCATCGGTAAAATTGACAGTTATATTTCCCGAGGCTGCATCGGGCGTCGCGTGTAGCAATAAGCTCGACGTGGCCTGGACTCCTACAAACCTTAATGTCTGGCTGTCCAACCCTAGATCAATGAGGAAGTGGCTCAAACGGAGATTAAGACTCGTTAAATTGTAGATACCCGGCGGAAAGGTCATTGTCTGAACAGCGTTGCTCGAAACATTCGCAAAGCTTGCCTTAAACACATCGTTAACACCTGTCTTAATGTTCTCAGCCGTGTGCCATGCTGTAGCCTCTAGCACTGAAATCGTTGGTTCGCTGTCTTTCGGTAAAACCAAGGGTGGCTGTAGATTCATGCTAAAAGTCGAGCCGTCGCTGCTCAAACTGTGGCCATACTGACTATTTATGAGAAATGTCTTTTCGGGCATTGTTTGGTATACTCAAGATTTTATTGAAACCTCTACTGACGGCGGCTTTTCTAGACATAATGGCGTGGAATGAGGTCTTGCGGCAGCGGCGGCAGCGGCGGCAGCTGCGGCGTCGTGTCGCCTCGGAGCTCACAACAGCTCTCTGTAGACGTGTGTGACACCGCGGCTGTATCCTTGCGGGAGATGGAGAACTCCCGAGGCGGAGAGTGCTTTTGGATTTACCGTAACAAAATTCCCTAGTATGTTTCACACTAGCTAGGGAACCAGGGAACCAGGGAACCGGGGAATCTAAGAGTTTTTTGAGTTCCCCGTTTTGTTGTGTGACAAAACCCGTGAGAATAGACTACACAAACCACATTTTCGCGGGTTTTTCCACCAAAATTCACTTGAAAAAAAAAGTTTCAGATTCCCCGGTTCCCTGGTTCCCTGGTTCCCTAGTAGGAATTTTTTTCCTACTAGAAATGTCGGTATTTGATTGGTAGTTGGAATTTCACCCGGGGGCAATCCCAGGCGCAGAGCAACGCGAGTGACGCCGATTGTGGCGTTTTGTATCGCAGAAAAGCGAGGTTGGGGGGCTAGTAAGATTCAAAGTAACCCAGGTTAGAGGCTAGTATGATGTAAAGTAACCCCGGGTATGGGCCTAGTATGATGTAAAGTAACCCTATTTTAGTAGGGGGGTAGGGTTACTTACTGAAGTAGCTCTAGAGCTACTTCAGTGTACCGTACGGTACCTACGGTACAAGTTTCTACGACTGTCGCGGTATGTACATCTGTATCCAATAATAGTTGGCCCATTACCCTAATTTATATCCCATATATATATTACCTAGCAGAGCGCGCCCTTGGCACCAGCATGTAATATTACATAGTGCTTTTTGCCATGATGCATGCCACACCTGCCGAGATCGAAGTTTTAATCTCGAACATACACATGGCAGAGTTGGCAGGGAATTGGAAGGAAGAAAATAAGCAGTCGCTGTTTGTAATCATTCAAATTGGAAAAGTATATGTCAGGAGTTCCATTCAAAGAAGAGTCGATACAGGAGCCACTTGGGAGGATGAAATTCTTAAGTTGCGCATCAGCAAAGAACATTGGTCTCAACCGGAGGCTCTGATGACAATTTTGGTCCAACATGATCAGCAGCAGGCATCCTTTCCTAAGGTAACTCTGATTTTGTGCGCTATGGTCGTTTAGGCAACACTGCTCTTAGGTTTTAGGTATAGCAATTATAAAGATGGTGGCCTTACATGCTGCTTTTGAAAATACCATATGTTTCACACTGGATCTATGGTGCGGCAGTAGAGCTGAGCCACAAGGGATGTGCTCAATGTCTGTGAGTGCGCGGGCACTTAAGGACGCTGGTCTATCAAGCCAAATCACCCTGCATGAAGCAAAATCACAGCCAAATAATGACGTAAAAAAACAGATGCACAAGGTAAGAGGCGCTGAACTTTCTTACCTGGAAGAAATGGAGGCTTCTTGGCCGATCACAGATGCCATAATCGTATTGCGTCAGTGTGATTCCTTAAAAAAACATGTTAGTGCCGAGGATGACACGTTGACTAGGTCAATTCAATGGAGCAATATGTGAATGAATGTCAAAGAGTCGAAGTTGGGCCCAGTGTTCTAAGAAAGTATATTGAATTCCTTGCCCGTGCTGAGCCTTATAGAGGCACCCTATCCCATGAGTTTTGCAAGGAACAAGGGCATGTCGAATCACCCACGTTGACGCGTGCATTTGATCGGGCTGCAGCCGAGCTTGCAGTCAGGCATATTATTGATTCCGCAAACCAAATGTCCGTGCCTAAATTAGACTTTCGGGTCTCCTCAGTCTCGATGGATCTCGTTCGCGAGTCAAAAGTAAATCTATCACCACGAAAGTATACAGCATCCATCAAAGCACTGTCTCTCGCAGAGGGCGAACTGAGCTTGATTGACGCAAATTGCCCACCTCCTTTAGAAAACGATGCAACCTTCCCCTGGTCGGCCGGCGAGGACCCTAGGACAGGTATTAGGTGTTGGCATAATGTCAATACTAATTTTGCATCATTTAAACGACCAAGATGCATTTGGGAATATAAACTTGACTTTCTTGCTCGTTTACGGCCAAAGTTTCACACAGCTCGGCGGCTTAGCGACAACTCTGCATTTTCAAAAGGAAAACGACAAGGAACAACATTTACGAGATGGGGCTGGTACGAAGATGACTCGGATACCCGCCATCGCAAGCATGGACAAAAAAAAATACAGCAGTGCCTACAAGATCAGAACACGCGTCGCCTCGCCACTCCCTCGCATGTTGAAGCGGTTGCTAGGACTATAGTTCAAATTATTACCCATGTTGAGGATTGTTTTAACGTAGAGAGGGGACGCCAAGGTCGGGACACAAGAAACTTGGCAAAGTCCTGCCGACATCCAACCGTGGGATGCTGTTACATGAAGCATATCTCTAGTTCAATAATGCGCGGTGGGAACTGTGTCGACCTAAAATATATCAACGCATTCCGTTCAGATAACGGCAGTGTGCTGCCATATATTGAAGATCACACAAAAGTTAATAAAAAAAAGCCATGTTTGGACTTCGAATTAGCACACTCGGGGAGCGACCTCCTTCCATTGGAGCCATGTTCAGGAGAAACAAAGGTGAGTGGGCTGTTTACATCGACTTTGAATCTTACATGTGCAGTTGCACTACATCTTGGGCTCAGTAGCAGTCAAGAGTCATTGTGCACTACACAAAAAGAGATGCAGTCGGGAGTCGTGCGCAACACACAGCATTTGAATGACAAAAGAAAATCTGCAGGCACACACTACGATAACAAACACGTGTTGCTTGGACATAGTAATGCGAATGGCACTAGCCGGTTCGAAAGTCTTTTAATCCATGATATTGTCAAGACCTCCGCCATCCCAAAATCGCGAATTGCTATTGATGAGATTGTTATTGTCCGTCAAGACCCAGCACTTACAAACATTCCTAAAAGACAAGCGCTCGCCAACAGCTTTATCTCCAAACCAAATAAAAACATGCATTTTGCCGTAACCACACGGGACGGTTGCACTATGTCGCGCCAGAATCACAAAAGTCGAGGTTCACTTGGCTGGACATCTGATCACAAGAATCTAATCATTGCTAAGCTCACTTTTGTTGGTACCAGTCTACCTGGTGTCTATGCTATTGCGTCGGCTGTTGCGGCAGCGGCAAGAGATGGAGGTTCGCCGCTACGGCGTCTTGGGGCTGTGAGTTGCTGCTGCATTGACGGCACAGCATGTGCGGCCTTGCAGCTACGACAACAAGCATGGCCGAGCTACTGGACGTTCTTTATGTCGCCTCTTTACTTTGGATATAGAAGTGGACGGCCCTCATCAACTCATGATCTGCGGAGACGCTCTTCAAGCCGCGTCCAACATTCTGCCACGGCTGGCGCTAGTCTTGGTTGTGTTCCACCTGCCAAATCAAAGACCTCAGTAATGCACGAGCTGAGAGCATACAAGGGCATGGGCATATATGACCGGATGATCGGGAGACCTGAGGCGTCAATGTGCGATGGCGCTGGACGCATGACAGCACTACCAGTGTCTTGATGGAGTATACCGTATTTAAGTTCAGTGTTGCAGGTTCCGCAGCTCAAAGGACAAAAAAACATCATTCGTGGGATTCTCAGCTTCAGGGACAAGAGCATATCTGAGCATCCTTGGCAAGCCAAGTTGATTGATCAAAAGCCAGTTCCATGGTGGTATCGCTCGAGGCCTAGAGTAAAGTTCGTCGCCTCTACCGATCTGGTATTGGCACGGGCCCCTCGGATATCATGCAATTGGCGCCATCCAGCAAAATCGGATTCTCACCGACTCCGTGCAGTGAAGTGGAGAGCAAAGCAAAGGGTCCTGCGCTCGTGGCTTATTGAAAAAATTGAATCCCTAAGTCCTGGGTCAAGCTCACTCTTGACAGCATATCACGCTCTCCGCGAGAAGCCATTTGAAGCGGAGACTTTAACTTCGACAAAGCGACCAGTGCAAGAATCCACTCAGATACAACAAAGAAACTCATATCGCGAAGTCGAGACTGCGTTGCGCTGGCTGTACCGCCAGGCGAGTGTTACAACAAGTATGCATGGAGGAAAACTGACTATTCAAAAGCAAGATCTTTTTTGCTCTTTTTCCAACATGAAGGTAATTTGCTGGGCTACTAAACCTCCTCAAGCCGCAGCTCTCGCTCCTATTCTCCAGCAATACGAGTTTGCCCTTTCTTATCTCCTTATGCCCGCGGAGCAACCAGGACACATTTCTGAGGAGGAATTTGTTGCCCTCGGTCTCATTGTGGGTGAGTTAGAGCCTGAGCTCAGACAAATCAACAAAGTACTTGCCACAAAGTCCCTTAGCAGTCGCAACAACACGCGTGTAGCTTTTGAGAGCACAAGTAAGAGGTACCATGCAATGAACACTGAGGCTAGTCGGGCGGAGGGTCACGAGCATATAGTAATTCGACAAGCTGCGGTATCTGGCTACTGCAGTGTGTGTCGGCAGATTCGCAGTAGCGTTATTAAAAGGCCAGCAATGCCATGGAAATCTGAGGAACTTTGGAAGGGATGGTGGCAGGACGCTCGAACTCGTCAACAGGCCGGTGCGAAAGCAGTCAATTTGCTTGAGGAGACTCCGCGAAGTGAAGTCAAGCACAACTGGGTACTAGATGGAGGTATGGCCCTACAGAAGCGAAGTTGCGTTGTTTCGACCATCCTCAATGCAGCAGTATCTTCGGTAGTAACATCAGATAGGTCGTACCTTGACCACTGGAAAAGCGATTTGGGCTGCGCTCTGCAGATCAAACACAAAAATTCGCCAGTTCGCATTGCTCTCCTAGCTCAGGCTCACTGTGGCGAGGACCGCCTTCTTGCTCATGTGAACATTCCAGATGCTTTCCTATCGTACCCTCCAACAACACCACTGGCACTTAAATTGAGTCCAGGGCTTGGCCGACGCCCAGCACTTGTCATAAGATTAAAGTCGGATCATGCTGGAAATACTACTTCGCATTTATGCATCCTGAGAGCAAAGAATTTGGCTCCGTCGTACTTTGATGACATCGCACATCAGCCGATTGTACAATTAAAAACCAACAAACTGGCTTTGCTCGAAGGCGTAATATCAAAAGTCACACCTTTAGACATGTACTGTATTATCTATGCCCAAAACAGGGAGGTTGGTCGAACCTCAATGAAGTGGAACACGCCAAATCCGGTATGGGCTGAAGATAGCGCTGATGGGCCATGGGCTTACTTGGGCCACAGTTCTCTGCAGATGTCTCATCGATCAGTGTCTAGCTTAAGCCACATCGGAAAGTGGTCTTCTCGTGCGGCCGAGCCTGACGCTTTGTTGGCTGAATCTGAACGGCAAAAAATGACCATGGAAGAATGCCAGATGCGTGCTGTAGTAGGAATCATACGGAAAAGCATCGAGCATACTATTATGATGCAGCAAGAAAAAGCTCGGGGATCTTTCCAAGAACTTATTGCCGAGCTCAATGGACGTAATGTGATTCCATTCCTCGCACGACTCAAATGGACCGAGACCATTGAGAGTGGCCGCGACCGCCCCGTAGGACACATCATGCACGATAAAACCACAAATTGCTCCCTTCTTCTGCGTTTTTTGCGGCTGCAGCATGTTGCAGATGCTCAATATATAATGTCAATTGCTGAGGCTCTCCACAACCTTCATTGTCCTGGTGTTGTTAAGATCCAGTTCCTTTGCTCACATGAGGTTAGTTCTTTCAATTTGCACGGCACCTGTAGTCAGATTTGCATACTCGTCGCTATTGTGACCTCTCGTGCTAGGATTTCAGTAACCGATGCAATTAATCAATGGTCTAATCCCAAAATGCTCCAAGCATGGGGCCGCCAAGCTGTCTGTGCATTAGCTAACTTGCATCAAAATTGTCTCATTCACCAGAACATTCATCCTGGTGCGATATGCCTTGACGATGGAGGTCGCGTGGTTCTAGATGACTTCCTCTTCATGTTGGACGCACGTGAAAGACACTGCGGCTATTCACATGGTCGATCAGACTACGGAACGATTTCCAGAGATCTCATTGCACCGGAGATTTTACAATCATATCGCGCGGTCTCCCCAAAAGCGGATGTCTGGGCCTTTGGCTGTTGCCTTTATCAGTGGCTTACCGGTGCTCTGCCATCTGTGCATTCCGAACCCCTCCCCTCCATACTTGAGAAAATACCCAGGAGATTCATCGGGCCCATGTATTCTGCCATCAGCCTTGCGCTGCAGCCTTGTCCGTCTGCACGGGCAGATGCAAACGACCTTGTTCGTATCCTGTCTGCTAATTTGTGAAGCTGCAGGAAAATTTTCTGGATCTGAGCGGCGTCTGATCGAATGGCCGGTATTTTGCACACGCTTCATGCTGCTCTGGGAGTAGTCCCGCGCTCAGCGCCATTGTATGTCCGGCCGACATGGGTTGGTGCGAATCATACCCCACAGCTTGGGCTCCACAGCCGCACTAGTGGTGGGCGGTCAGGAAGTTTGGGTTGTCTTCACGCTTGTTGCGGCCCCGTGGCTGAATGCACAAGGCGCCCGGACACCCCCCGCACAAAATCCCGTCGCTTAGATCATTTTTTGGCAACGAACGGCCCCTGGGCTGGCAAGCACTCCGCGGGTGAAACGAGAGAGAGAGTTGACTGGCAAATCACCGTGACACGGCCGTTAATAGTGAAATACAGCGTACTCACTCGTACTACTATAGGCTGCTGCGTCTCGGGCAACCCCAAGCCGGCGCAACCCCGACTGAAGTAGCTCTAGAGCTACTTCAGTAAGTAACCCTACCCCCCCTACTATAATAGGGTTACTTTACATCATACTAGGCCCATACCCGGGGTTACTTTAAATCATACTAGCCCCTAACCCGAGTTACTTTACATCATACTAGCCCCTAACCCTGGCTTAACTGGGATCTGCAGCGCTTAAATAACCGCAATCCTTGTACTTTAATTGCTCTATGCGGCTCTCCACAGCCTTTAGAATACGCTGCGCCTCGTATGCACACGATTTACCCATGGCTGCTGCATCACACGTATTATAACTGTTGCGCAACACGTCAAAGCGTAGCGCTACTCCGTCGCGACACATTGCCGTGATGAGAAACGCCATCGACGCGATTCTCAATCTTCACATCAAAAAATGTAGCACTCATCACTAAATTATCGCTAAAATTGGGGTAGACGTTTTGGGTAGACGCGGAAGTTTGATGAGCGTTTGGACAAACCAATATTGTACAGTATTTTACGCGAAAAAGGCATCCGTGTCCTCGGAATTACCTCGGAAAGGCGAATGGGTGACGATTTTATTGCTGCTATCCCTTTCTGTGGCCTGAGAGAGAATGTTAAAATCTTATATGTGGGTCAACACAACAGTTTCACAAAACGAAAGAGAAATCAGACTCTTTCTGTCCTCCCGATAGACAAGAGGTACAAGGAAAATGAAGGTGAAAATTTACTCAACGACTAGCCTATTTCTGCGCTTTGCTAATCACGTTCTTTGGGAAACACCAACTAGCCACTTCGTCGGGATAATCGTCGAAAGTAATCAGGTACTTTTTCTTAGCTTCATCAAAGGCTTTAACTTGACCTGCCATCCATCCAAACGGAGGCACCCGGGCTTGGACTCTGGCACCTATTGGATGCGTCGTCGTCTTCCTTTTTTTTGGTTTCGGTGCCTCGTCTTCTTCTGGTTCTTCTGGTTGTTCTTCGTCTTCTTCGTTGTCATCATCATCACCTCCTCCAGCTTCAGGCATCTGTTTT
>JACLAA010004457.1_pt1 | contig 12110 bp, 9 predicted proteins | sample 8027891 | NCBI WGS metagenome assembly JACLAA01 (sample SAMN15724900, study PRJNA655200) | protist metagenome | isolation source: fluorescence activated cell sorting (FACS) single amplified genomes of... | place: Spain: Blaines Bay Microbial Observatory, Mediterranean Sea | collected 2016-01-19 | reverse complement strand
CCTGAAGATTTCGGCCAGTTTGAAAACGACGAAGACTCGCTCGAGGAAACCGAACACGAGGCGTACTTTTAGCAGTACTGGTACGTATTTTAGGAAAAACGCAGATCGAGCGAGAGCGAGAGAGACAGACTACTACTACTACGAGTAACAAAAATACTAACACAATAATAGCTCGGAATGAAAGAGACAACGCGCGTGGCATTCACAAAACTCACTCTGCAGTTCCAACACCAACGAATGTCTCTTTCTCTTCGTCTCGTCTTTCTCCCTACACTCACATTTTTAGGGGAAATCCTAACCCCTAACAGCTCTCTCGCTCTCTCTGCTACACGTAAACGTATGCACTCTTTCTCTGCCTTTGCACCAAAGCGCGATGCGTTCCACATCATCTACTACTCGCTATTGCCCTTGCATTTTCCCTAAAATCACCTGTCCACTTTCCATGTACCTCAACGCGCAGTGCGACAAACACGTCCCTTCGTACGAACTCAATTTCGAGCTCGGTGTACTGACGCACTTCTCGAAGCACACCGAGGCGAGTTGCGCGACGACTTCGTTGAACACGGCTTTTCGCTTTTCCTCCTCGAGGAATTGTTGCATTCTCGGGTCCATTTGGGTGTGTTGAGAGGCGTCTGACATTGTTTCTCACTCTCTCTCTTTTGCTTTGTCAATGGGGAAAACTCTGGGGAAAATCGTCACAAAATGGATCCAGCAGAAGTCCTCGAGCGAGAGCTCCGAGCGAGAGAACTTTTCAACAGCGGCGTGACTGTTGGTAATAGCAGTAATCACCGACGACGGAAAACCTCAAACGAGGACGAAAACGACGTCACGGACGATGAAAACGGGACGGGAAGAAACGCAACAACACATACAGGAAGAGACGTGGGAACGAATTCAAAGAGTAAAAAACCTTTAACGAGGAGGCTCTTTTTACAAGGAGAGAATACCAACTCGAACGAACAGAAAACGAGGAAACGACGAGGGAGGTTTTTACGTGCCGTTCAGATTGGATTTGGCGCGAATAATGGTGATGATGAGGAGGAGGAGGAGGATGTGAAATTTGCCTTCAAAATCTTCTTTGGACTGTTCCTTCTCTTAATATCTGTACTCCTGCGCTCTAATGCGAACGATTCCTACCGATGGCTCGAGCTCGAAAAGAAAGCAGAAAAAGAACGATTTTCAAGTTTAAGAGCGGAATGTGCGGTGAAAGAAGTGGAGAAGAACATGAACGAATTCATAGAGACGAGTTTGCGAGAAGCGAAGAAGGAGAGCGCGGGAGAAATTCGGTGTCCGCCGAAGCGGAAGTGTCCGCCGAAGCCGACATGCGAAGAGGAGGAAGGAGAGGAGGGGTCTCGGAGACGACGCAGAAATTTGTTGTCCTCCGGTGAAGATGGAGACGATTACCAGAGCAGCAGTAGTAGTAGTAAAGCGGCAGACGACCCGTTCTTGGACGATTTGATACCGAAAAGAGGCAAACACGATTTCAAAATTTTCGTCTACGATTTGAAACCTGAATTCAACGCGGATTTAGCCAGAGACCAACCGAGATGTCGCACAGATCAATACGGCACTGAAATTCGTTTCCACGAGAACTTGTTGCATCATTCGGTGTTAACCAACGATCCAGAGGAGGCGGAGTTTTTCTTCGTTCCAATATACGGCGAGTGTTACTTGTTCCGAGAGACGCAAAACTCGGGAACGAACAACGCGATGAAAGTGACGAATTTGTGGTATCGAGACGCGTTGAAAACGATTCAAACGGAGTACCCGTATTGGAACAGAACTGATGGGAGAGACCACGTGTGGTCGTTTCCCGGCGCCAGAGGGCCGCATATTTTTAGAGATTGGAAAAAGCTGATTAAGAAATCAATCTTTCTCACGCCGGAAGGCGATCGGTCGTTCGGAGAACAGTTCAACACGTGGAAAGATATCGTCATTCCAGGATTAGAACCGGATTCAGAGTTCATCGATGGTAAGTTGAGGAAACAATCGTCGTTAAAGAAAGATATATTTGCGTTCTTCCGAGGGACAATTTTAAACAAAGCCGGTATATTGGCGTACTCGCGAGGTATTCGACCAAAGATGGAAGCGGCGTTTAAGAAACACAAAGACGTCATTTTCACGGAGGAAATCCCATCGTGCGATCGCGACTGTTATCGCAAAGAGTTGCGGAAATCCACGTTTTGCTTGTGTCCGAGAGGATGGTCGCCGTGGACGTTGAGAGCGTACCAAGCGATGATGGTCGGGTGCATCCCAGTCATCATCGCCGACGAAATCGAGCTGCCGTACGAAAACAGTTTAGATTGGACCAAGCTCAGCGTGAAAATCGCCGAAGTCGACGCCGAGAAAACGATTGATATTCTGAAACAAATTTCGAAATCAGAAATCAGAAACAAACAGAAAGCGATCGAGAAAGTGTGGAAATCCGTCGCCTGGGGAAGCAATCCAAAAAAGTTGGACCCGATGGACGCGATGGAGTGCGTTTTACACGAACTCGGTCGAAAGAAACGCGCGATGAAAGCGAGCACGCAAACTTTTTGGTTCGAATGAAACAAATGAGAATTTTAGAAAATAGTAGTAGAAGTAATAGTAGTAGTAATAATAATAATAGTAGTACATGTAGTGCAGCACTGGATGATGAGCGCAATGATAAACGAAAGAATATATCATGTGATATACGCGTCAATCACGTGAGAAACCTCAGAAACCCCAATCCTAACGCTCCAACTGACACTAACGTCCCTAACCCGTACCGAATGATATCGTTCACTTTTATCTCTAGATGTGTTCGCATGGATTGAATTTCCCTATCTAACCGTAACTCCGTGCTTAACAGTTTGTTATCGATCAAGGTCAAGTTATCTTGCATCCTTCCCTTCTCTAAATTCAAGTCCAACCTGGACGTTTGATTCATCTTCTCGAAGTTGTACCTCAACTCTGACCTGATTTTCTCCGCCTCTTGTTTTAAATCCTTCTCCACGGTTTCCGATTTCACGTTCGCGCGTTCGATCCTCGCGTCCGAGATCATCTGGTACCGTTCGAACTTGTGTCGATTGCGTTGCGCTTCCACTTGCAATTCCGCGTGCGTGACAAAGTCTGCGGATTTTAAACACGAGACGAACATCCGCACGGCTTCTTCGGCTTGCTTTTCGGTAAAAACGTCGTTCTTTTGTAACTGTCTCGTGAGCGCGAGGGTGTCGATTTCTCGAAACATGCCACTTCCGGTGCTGTTGAAGTGCATCGTCGTTTGTCCTCCTCCTGAAGTGGAATTTGAATTGGACGTTTCCCCGCTAAAGTTGTCCGATTCATAAGACGACGAAAACCGTAAAAGTCGTCGACACAAAGACAACGAATACTCGCTATTATTGGCTGCTCGTCGAAGCGCTATATTCATGCGTGAGTGTGTGTGTATTTATGCGCGCAAAGTGTGACGAAAAGATTGAATTCAATTGGAAGAAAAAACAGTTAACAACGACCTCATTAAAACATAACGCGAAAGGGATGACGACGACGACGAACTACTCGCGTTATTCTTACTCTTCGCGAGGATGGTGTCGTCCTCGTTGTTCTCGTCGCTCTTTTTCGTTCACTTCGAGAAGTAGCAGCAGCGGCGCGAACAAGAACACGACCACCACCGAAAGGAAGAAGAAATTCGCTGCTTCGGGGGGGAAGCCGCCAACGCCGTCGTGTTCATCATCCTCGACGGAAAGAGGAGAGCGCAGGAAGAAGACAAAGAAGACAAAAGAAACGCGCTTCTCAGACGAGGAGGATGTTAAGAACACCAACAAAACGACTAACGGATGGCGAATATTCGACGTCCACATCGACGCTAGGGAGGATGTCGGTAAAGACGATTTCTCGATTTCTAAACCAATACTCGAACGAGTCTGTAAAGTCTTACATCTTGACATCGAGGACATCGAGGACGACATCGAACGAAAGAAGAAGAAAACGAGCATTGAAACTATCCTCCAACGAAACGACGACTATATGATGAAGCAACTGATGCGAGTGGCACGAAAATCGTGCGACGCCAGAGGAGGAGGAGGAGGAGGAGGCGCGCGCAGAACGAAGACGAAGAACGCTAACGACCGCCATGAAGAAGAAGAAGAAGATGATGATGATAAACACCGCGTGCAGTTTTCGTACGTGATTGATGTTTCGGACGAATTCGTGGAGATGTGCGGCGGATCTGCGAAAAGAGTGCGCGCGGAGAGGAAGAAAGTGGAACGGACGAAGATGGAGGAGAAGGAGGAGGAGAAGGTTGACGTAAACGGGTTTAGTAGAGATGATGAGTTCAAGGAGAAGAACAAGAAGAACAAAAAAAGAACGGTCGTTATCGTCGGTTTAGGTCCCGCGGGGTTGTTTTGCGCGTTGACGTTGGCGAGACTGAGCGCGGATACGAAAGTAGTCATCTTAGAGCGAGGCGAACCGGTCGAGAGACGAGGAAAAGCCATCGGCGCTTTGTTCCACAGGAGACGGTTGTCCGAGACGTCGAATTTGTGTTACGGCGAAGGCGGTGCCGGGACGTGGAGCGACGGGAAACTCACGACGAGGATTGGTAGAAACGGCGAGGAAGTGAAAGACGTGTTTAAAACGTTCGTGGAATTTGGCGCGCCGCCGGAGATTTTGCAAATGGGGAAGCCGCATCTAGGAACGGACCGAATGGTGAAGATTTTACGAAACGCGAGGTACGAATTGGAAAAGATGGGGTGCGAGATTATGTTTGACGAGACGTGTCGGACAGTTATGGTGGAAGATAACAAGGCAGTGGGTGTGACGACAGAGTCGGGGAAAATGATTCACGCCGAAGCGGTGGTTTTAGCAACCGGTCACTCGTCGAGAGCTTTGTTCGAACAACTCTCCAACGACGGCGTATTACTCGAATTTCAATCATTCGCGAGTGGTTTTCGTATCGAACACCCGCAGGAATTGTTAAACGAGTTACAATACGGGGAACGGTTTGCAAAAGAAGTCGAACGAGGGAAAGGGCGCATTCCCGTCGCCGATTACAGAGTCGCGCACACGAACAAAGAGGACAATCGAGGCGTGTTTTCGTTTTGTATGTGTCCCGGAGGTCAAATCGTTCCGACGTCGACAAATGTGCACGAGTTATGCATTAACGGCATGTCATTCAGTCGCCGTCAGTCGCTTTGGGCGAATTCTGGGTTAGTCACGAACGTCAAGTTGGAAGATTGCGCGCCGTTCAACGACGAACACGAAACGAAGCCGCATTTGAGCGGCATTCTATTTCAACAGGACATCGAACGGAAAGCGGCTGTTTTAGGTGGCGGCGATTTAACCGTACCCGTACAAACCGCTCACGATTTCTTGCTCGGCGTTGTTTCGGACGAGAAGTCCTTGCCGAGCTCCTCGTACCGTCTCGGCATTAAATCTGCCGATTTGACGACGCTATACCCGCAACATCTCACCGAAGCTATTCAGTTTGCGTTGAAAAAATTCGATAAACAAATGCCCGGATACGCGGGAAAGGAAGCATTGATACACGCCCCAGAAACGCGAACGAGTAGTCCCGTGCGCATAGTTCGCAATTCGGAATCGTTAGAGAGCGAAAACACGAAAAATTTATTCCCAATTGGCGAAGGCGCTGGGTATGCTGGCGGAATCGTCAGCGCCGCTGTCGATGGCATGTGCGCGAGTAAGAAAGTGTTGGCGAAGTTACTAAAAGTCGTTTGATTTCTCTTTATCCCCACGTTGTAATAACAGTAATAATATGATCTGTAAAGCATACTGTACTGTACGTTTACCATACGGTAATAATAATAATAATAATAATACATACAAGTTTGTTATCTCGTCGTCGCTAGGAAAAAATCCTGTCGAGATCTTTGCGAGCGAGAAAGTTGCCTCCAACCACCGGCACTTCGCTCGTCCACTCCTTCTCTTCTTCGCTCAACCCTTCTCCAATCGGTACGTACTCTCCCGCCGGCGCGTCGCTCCCGAAATTCGCATATCCTGGTGGCGCGTCTAAAACTTCGTCCGGAATGCACCCCAAAGTTCTCTCCATGATTTCAGTCACCGTTAAATTTGGTTCTTTCTTCCTCGAACCTTGCAACTGATCGTCCACTAACCGTTTCCAAATCTTCGCGTTCGTGCACCCGGCAAAAATGTTCTGTATCGAGTGCATGAAATGTCTCGGCGCCGGGACCGGGCTTCCGTCTTTCATGGTTCCATTTTTACCTTGCGTCGCGTCGCAGTACTTGGCGTATTTCGCTAACAAGTCTCTCCTAGATTTACACGGATTTTCCGACTCGCCAAACAGCTCCACGTCGGCTCGAGATAACAAACCCCAAGGGTCTGCGTGCGCCTGCCTACCAATCATGACGCCTTTAATCGTGTTCGCTGTCGCTTTATCGGTCGGTTGACATCTCAGTTGCGTCTTCACTTCCTCCAACGTCTTCACTCCGCCGTTTAAGAAGAACTCGCACTCCGGAAAATCTCTCGCCAACGCGTACACCCACTCGTGCCTCAACGGTGGTATCGAACGATTTTGACTCGGAGAGATGCCATTCAACAATGCTTTCCTACAGTGCACGTGAAACCTTCTTACCGGTGATTTACTCGCGATCGTTTCTACGAACCTATACAACTCGTCGTACGAGTCGTTCCCGTCTACGCCGATCCTACACTTCACGGAAATGGGAATCCCGTCCGCGTTCTTCGCCATCGCCGCGCAGCATTCCGCCACCAAATCTGGATCTCGCATTAACGTCGCTCCAAAACACCCTTTCCCGACTACTTTTTCGCTCGGACACCCGCAGTTTAAGTTAATCTCGTCGTACCCGTGCGGCTTGGCTAAACTCGCGGAAAATCCAAGCGCGTCCGCGTCCGACCCTCCCAATTGCATCACCAACGGGTGTTGATTCAACGTAAAATCCACGTACTTGTTCCTTAACTCCACGGGTACGTGTTTCAACGTCATGTCCACTTCCATCTCGGTCCACAACCACACTCGTTTCGAGAGCAATCGACACAAATACCGAAAATGGTTGTGCGTGTACTCCATCATCGGCGCTATCGACAACAACGCTCGCGACGTCGACGGCACGTTCGCCGTCTCCCTATCTCGAGACCATTTCGGTCGCGCGTGTTCCTCCAAGTTTAACTCATCATCTGTTTTCAAAGTTAAAATCGACTCTCCCGATTGAGCGTTTCTCGAATACGCTTCGAACGCTCTCGCTTTGCCTTTCTCAAAGTTCTCGCTTTTGACCATCTTTTCCGTCCAATCTCTTCCTCCTTTCGTTTCTTCTTTCTCTTCTTTGTCTTCCGTCGAGACGACCTTTTCCGAGTGGAACGACGACGAATTATTCGTTTTAATACTACTCAACGCAGATCTCTTCTTTGCGGCAGCAAAAGCGGCGGTTCGAGTCTTCTTCGCCGCCAAAAGAAAAGAATTGGATTTCGCCGCCGAAGAACGAGGAAAGAACTTTCTCCCCAAAATGGTCGTTCTCGTCGTCGAGAAGGCGCGAGAAGACGAAGAACAAGAGGAAGAAGAGGAGACTCCAACGCACCACCCGCGCGGCATATAGCGAAGTCCGCGGAGTGCTTGGAAAGAGGACGTCGAGCGAGGAATAATGATTTGTTGTTTGCTTTCTAAGAAGAGGGGAATTGGAAGTGACGTTTTGCGTCACTGTATTCCACGTTGTTGTGGATAAAGATGATGTTTTCTCTGGCCAGAAACAAAACGGTCGGGAACGCCTTCATCTGCAAAGGAGCACGACACAGAAGGAAGCAGTCGTCGAAACGAGCGGTGCGATCCGCAGCGAAAGCGGACGAGGATGATACAGATCCCGTTCAAGAAACGTTCAAGACGTTGTACAAACCGAACAGCGGGAAACGAATAAAATACGGCGTGTTTCAAGAAACCGTGAGTGCGTCGGAGAAGAACACGTACACGGACGAAGAGAAAACGAATTTGAGACGAAAAGCCGCGGAGGAGTTAACCGTGATCGATACAGAGGAGAGGAAGAGGAGAGGTTGGTTTTGGTTTGTGTTTTTCTCCTCAAATCCGTTTCGTAGTCGTTTCTCCTTCTTTTATTCGCATTTTACGCATGCGTGCGTTTCATAGAGCAGTACTATAGGAGGACGTGTAACTGACATTTTTTACATCTCGATTACATAATACAAACAAGGAACGGTTGGTCGCGTGTTTGCATCGGCGACTGCGCTCGCGGCGGTTTTGCAAGTGTTCGTCTTCCCGCAACCGATATTCGCGCGCGTAGCGCTTTGCCCGATGGTGTATCTTTCCTACGGATTCCTCGCTTCGGAACGGAGCGGCATGTGAAACATAGCGCAAGCCGGCGCTTGGGACGTCGCCGGAGAGTTGGAGGAAATCGAGGATAAGGATTTAGCGAAGAGGATTCGAGAGAAGGTGAATTCGTTTAATCAAAACGGCGCTTTGATTAGTTTAATTATTATGGTGGTGTATTTGTTGGTGCCGGATTTTTCGGTCGCGACGACGGCGGTGCAAGCCGCGAACGGAGGAGGTACTACCAGCGGCGGCGCGAGTGATTTGAAGCATTTCATGCACAAGGAAGGGAGCGGATTGAAAAATTTCATGCACGTGGACGGCGAGCGATTGAAGAATATCTTGTAGAAAAGAAGACGAGCGGCGAGCTGAAACCGCGTTCGTTGCGTTTGGTTTTAGAAACTATACACGCGCGGCAAATTTATTATCACGAGGTGACGACTGGAACGCAAATTCGTATTGTTATCTTTTTAAGGTATGCGCGAAGCGTTTTCTCGGTCCGATAAACGTAACACATCTGCTCGAATGGTTCGTTACCGAATAATTAGTAGAGATGTAGAGTATACGCGTAGAAAAATTTAAGTTTCGTAAGTTTCGCATTTCGCACGTGACCTTTCAAAAGCCCAAATTGAAAAAAGCACAATTAAAGAAAAGATACATTACGTTATATCTATTTAAGAGTCTTTCGCTTTGCTGCTGCTGTCTGAGGGTCCAAAGAATCGCTCGTCCACTTTGATTTGAAAGAAGAAAAGGAGGAGGAAAGATTTTTTACCGTCGGCGTTTGTGTGTTGTTCGGGCGGCAATTTTCTTTTCGTCAAAAGCTTCTTTGTTTTCGTCGAGAATGATGATGAACTCGAGAAAAATGGCGATGGTGATGTTGGCGAAGGTGTTGTCGTTGTTGAAAGTCCTGGCGCAAGAAGAAGGAGACGTAAACGAACGAGCGCTGAAATACGGCGTGATCAATTTTGAATGGCCACCGTATTTGTACTACGACAAAGAAACTAACCTGCCGTATAAAGGTTTCTTCTACGACATTCTCCAAGGCTTTGGCAAACGGTTGAACAGAACCATCGAGCTCGTCCCGGTACCGGATTTTTACTACGATTTGGACATCACTGCGTTCATGTCCAGACGCATACGCGAAGGAATGATTGACATTGGATGGAGTAATATAGCAGATTTCGATCGAGATGTGGCGGAGAACATGAGTTACGCCGGGGTTTGGCAGTTCGATCATTATGTTGCGGTCGGGAAGAGGACGACTCGCGAACGCTCCGGGTACACGCAGTTTCTCGAACCGTTCTCAAATGGCGTGTGGTTTACGATATTGGGTTCAATTTCCTTGGGCGGGCTCGTGATTACGGTGTTGTTGATGAACAATAACCATATGAACAACGAATTCAAGGACAAACATCTCAAAAGAGAAGGAGGATTATTACAATTCACAAAAATTACGCTTAGGAGCCTTTATCACACTTTTGCCGCCGTGTTGGGCGCGGAATCGGCTGAATTTGAATACGAAATGGTATCCGCGTCTTTGCTCGGGAGGCTATTCCGTCTCGGATTGTTGTTTTTGGTCTTGATGGTTGGCGCGACGTACACCGCAAATTTGGCTTCGTTTTTGATTCAATCCAACGCAAGCATTTACCATGGGCCGACGACATTCGAAGAACTGAAACAAAGTACGGCGTGCATTCAACAAACCCTCGCAACGCCTCTGATAGAGCCGTACATTGGAAAGAACGCGCCGAATCCTTTGACGGTTGCAGAACAAGCGAATCAAACGTTGACCGAGTCATGGACACATGGAGCTTTAATGCCTGGTGAATGTGATGTGATTATTCGCCCAGCCGCGTATAACTATTTCCTGCCCGAAGTTGAATGCGACCGCAGTTACGTGATACCAGGTCTCACCATAGCGGCACAACAATTGTATCAATTTACCGCGGGCGAAACTTTGGAACAACGAAACTTCGCGAGGAAAGCTCACGCGGCCATGGACGGGTTCGTGCAAACGGCAGAGTATCAAAGACTTTACGCAGAAGCTTTCGGGTCTGGCGCGGTGTGTTCGATTGAGACATCAAACGAATCAGAAACTGGTATCGTAGAAGTGAAGCATTTAGGCGGCGTGTTCATAATTTACGGCGGCGTGTGCGCGTTTGTTCTCTTGTGTTCCTTCTTCCAAGCGCTGCACAACGCCGCATTCGGAAGGACGCGCCACCAAAATAAACGGACGAAAGACGATAGCGCTCACGACGATGGAATACGCATCGACACTGTGGACGACAAAAAATATTACGAAGGCGAGGAGGACCTCACAACCGATATGGACGAACTCATTCGCCTCGTCTCGAGACTGAAGAGATCGCGCGCAGCCAGAACGCAGTCCTTTGGTCGTCGATAGTTTTTTTCATTCGCCTAACGAACAACAACTCTTTCCCATAGAATAGTAATAGAGTACTGTTACTGAGTATTAATTGTTTCTCAATTTTTAAAAAATGCGGCTATTGGTATGGTATCAAATTTAGTCGATTCGTCGGATGTTCAATTCCGCTAATTGCTCCGTCGTCGCCTCTCCCGGTGCTCTGGTCAACAGACACTGCCCGGTGGTTGTTTTCGGAAACGCGATGACGTCTCGTATGCTCTTCGCGCCGCATAAAAGCATCACTAATCTATCGACGCCAATGGCGAACCCGCCGTGAGGCGGCGCCCCGTATTGAAACGCTTCGAGCAAGTACCCGAACTTATCCTCGGCTTCCTCGGTGGACATCCCGATCGCCTTGAATACTTTTTCTTGAACGTCGCGTCGATAAATTCTTAAGCTTCCGCCGCCGATTTCGACGCCGTTGTATACTAAATCGTACGCAATCGCTCGCGCCTCGGTTAAATCGTCTGGGTTTTTCTCGTAATCTTCCGTGTTTGGCGCGGTGAACGGATGGTGACACGCCTCGAACCTTTCCTCGTCTTCGTTGTACTCAAACATCGGGAAATCAGTCACCCACAAAACGGCGTGCGCTTTTGGGTCGATCAAATTCAACACGCTCGCGCATTTGTGTCTCACTTTATCCAACGCCGTGTTTACGACTTTCGTTTTTCCGGCGACGAAAAGAAGCAAACTCCCCGGCAGCGCGGTGGATTTCGCGATTATTTCTTCCGCGCACTTCGCCAAGCCTTCGACTAAACCTTTCGCGCCTTCCAACGTCTTCCCGTCCTCTGTGACTCGGCAAAAGAACACTCCGTTTGCACTTCCCGCGTTTACCGCGTCTTCGAAAATCTCGCCTTTTGGTTTTAATTTCGCGTTGGATATTTTATTCTTGCCCGCTTGAGAATCGTCCACGACTAAGACTTTCACGCTCGATCGCGATGTCTCCAACGCCGATTTAAACGGTGGAAACTCGGTGTCTTTCAAAACGTCGTTCAACGTCGTCATCTCTAGATCAAACCGCAAATCCGGTTTGTCGCTTCCGTACTTTTCCATCGCCTCGGCGTAGGTCATTCTTCGAAACGGTTGTTGCACTTTCTTGTGCATACCGCTCGCTTCTAAAAATACTCTCTCGGCGACGTTCATGATACCATCCGCGTCGGTAAACGACATTTCCACGTCCAACTGCGTGAATTCCGGTTGTCTATCGGCGCGTAAATCTTCATCTCGAAAACACCTGGCGACTTGGTAATACCGGTCGCATCCAGAAACCATCAACATCTGTTTAAGCAACTGCGGCGATTGCGGCAGAGCGTAACAACTCCCCGCCGAGGCTGTCCTCGCCGGGACCAAATAATCCCTCGCGCCTTCCGGCGTTGGTCGACTCAACACCGGTGTTTCGATTTCCATGAAATCAAA